>Ga0075421_100000145_pt1 | contig 62277 bp, 49 predicted proteins | sample SoiMetdeltSBSDD5_FD_75292 | JGI IMG/M metagenome (GOLD analysis project Ga0075421, IMG submission 75292) | Bulk soil microbial communities from a Populus tree surrounding site in Tennessee, USA - Soil MetaG P. deltoides SBSDD5 | ecosystem: Environmental > Terrestrial > Soil > Tree plantation... | reverse complement strand
GGCATGGATCTGTCTGCAGCCGATTCTCGTCAGATCTGGGCTCCCGAAGGTTTCGCGCGTGGCTTTTGTTCACTGGAGGATGACACCCAAATTCAGTATCTGTGCACCGGCACATACAATTCCTCCGGAGAGGGTGGAATTCTTTGGAACGATCAGGTGATTGGCGTCGAATGGCCGGTTGCGGATCCCATCCTTTCCTGCCAGAGCCTTTGCGGTGAACACGCTGGGTCCGCTTTACATTGCTCGCGCCGCCGACGAGATCCAGGCGTCCGTTTATCATTTTAGCACAGATTACGTGTTCAGCGGCGCACAACAACGCCCTTATGAAGAATCAGATGGACCTGCGCCCTGCAACGTCTATGGCCACTCGAAACTGGCAGGGGAAGGCTTCGTTTTGGCGACGCGGGCGGGCGGCTATGTTCTTCGCGTCGGTGCGCTCTATGGCGCAGCTCGCTGCCGGGGCAAGGGCGGTAGAAACTTCGTCCGTACCATGATCGAGCTCTGCGCCAAGGGCACGGAAATCGCGGTTACCGACGATGAGCTGATCACGCCGACCTGCACAGCCGACGTGGCACGCCAAACCGTGCACATGATCGACGCGAACGCGCCCGCCGGTCTCTATCACGCCACCTCTCAGGGCGACTGCAGCTGGCTGGGCTTCGCTCAGGAGATTTTTGCGCACCTTGATTTGGATGTAAAGCTCAGGCCGGCACGAGCAGGCGAGTTCCCCATGAAGATTCCGAGACCGCGGATGTCGGTGTTGAACAACGCTGCACTGAGGCGTACTGGCCTCGACATCATGCCGCCATGGCAGGATGCGCTGCGAAACTTCATTGCAGCACACAGAAGCTTAGTCTGCTCGTGGCGCAATCCAAGTAGGTTGGCGCATACGCAATGATCCGCCCGCCCGTAATCAAGCTGACGAAGCGCATTGATTTGCTCTACCAATGGAGTCGCTACTGGTTGAATTTTCTGCGCGGGGCCTATCATCGGGGCATTACGATCGACGGCAGTGCTTCAGGGCTGGGTCCGAACATCTGCATCATCTCTATTTTTGCGCGTCAGCGGAAAATTCCACGTTCCACCCTTTCCTTGATTCGCGCCGTGCGAAGTGCAGGTTACGGTCTCGTTGTGGTCGTCAATGGATCGGAAATAGCGAAAGAGAATTTCGAGGGAGAACTGAGATCGGCGGATATCTTGATAACACGGCCAAATCTAGGGCGTGATTTCGCCGCCTACCAGTTGGCTGCCAAATTAGTTTCTGAGAGTGGTCTAACCGTTCAGCGCCTACTCTTTTGCAACGATAGTATCTTTTTTCTCGACAAGAATGACACGCAAAACCTGTTCGGCCGATTGATCAAAGCAAAAGACGATTGGATTGGGATGACGGAGAACTATGGGGGAAAGTACCATGTATCGAGTTGGTGCTTTCAACTGTCCGGGAATGTGCTAATTAGTCCAGCGTATAAGGAATTTTGGAATGCCTACCGCCCTCTCGACAGTCGTAGGCACGCGATTCGCCAAGGAGAAATCCGCTTCAGTCAGGTAATGCTTGCGGCAGGTTATGTGCCAACCGTTCTGTACAGCGCGGCCCTGTTGCTGGATACTTTGCTGAACGGCGCCCACGGGAAGAAGGAACATCTTCTCCAGCACTTTTGTATGGTCACCAAGAGGCAGGATGCGCCTGCCCCTAATTTGGGCTCAACGCTGGACGGGCTGTTCAGGGGGGAGCAACTCAATCAAACAAGCAATTTGGGGCTGCTTCTCGTTTCTGAAATCGATTTCCCCTTCCTGAAGAAGGACATCGCTTTTAAGGCAAATTGGCCGATCTCTGTAGTCGTGTTGCTCTTACAACAACACATGTCGGAGTTTTGCGCCGAAACGGCAAACGAGATCAAACTCAGAGGACTTCGCAGAGGCTTATCGCGCTGGCAAAAGCTTCTGGTCGACGCTGGAATGTCCTGAACGGAATATTTCAGCCTTTTAGCCGTGAGACTGAGTGTTTTGCCGCCTTTGCGCTTCCCAAATCATCTCGGCGAGAAGTTTGATGCCGGGTTCGATCTTCCGTTCCTCGATCGAGGAGAAGCCGAGCCGGAAATAATTTCGCGGCTTGTTCTCTACTCCGAAATAGATTCGCCCGGGTTCGATCAACAAGCTTCGGGCTGCGCAGGCTTCCGCGAGGCGTTCGCTGTCGAGCCAGTCCGGCCCCTTCACCCAAAAGCTTGTGCCGCCGAAGCTTGGAATGCTCGTCGAATTGGGCAGGTGTCGCTGCAGCCCGGAGCCCAGGATCTCCCATCGCGCCCGATAAGCGCGGTGCAGACGCCGGATCAGCATGTCGTGATGGCCGAGGGACAGGAACAGCGCGGCCGTTCGCTGATTGTTATTGGGCGCATGCCGCACCATCAGTCGGCGCAACGCTCGCGCCTCCTCGACGAGCTTTTCCGGTCCGACGAGGAAACCCAGCCGCAGCCCCGGAAAGAAAGTCTTGGATAACGAGCCGACATAGATCACCCGTCCTTCATCGTCGAGCGACTTGAGCGCGGGGCAGGGCTCGTTCACATAATTGGTCTCGAACTCGTAATCGTCCTCGATGATGATGAAATCGCGCTCACTTGCGAGCTTGAGAAGTTCCATTCGGCGCTCCAGCGGCATGGTGACGGTCGTCGGGAACTGATGGCTGGGCGTGACGAAAACTACATCCGGCTTCTGGGGTATCCCTAAAAGTTCGAGGCCCTGTGCATCGACCGGCACTAGCGATACGTTGTCGCTCGCGAGCGCAAGAAGGTTACGCAAGTCCGGAAAACCGGGCTCTTCCATTGCGGCGCTCGTCGATTTGCGCACGAGTAGGTTCGCCAGAAGATAGAGCGCATTCTGCGCTCCAAGCGTGATCAGCACCTGTGAATCCGAAGCCATGATGCCGCGGCGCGGCAGAATGCGTCGCCGGATCTGCTCAACGAGCAAGGGATCATCATAGGCCCAGGTGTCGTTGGTCCAGGCGCCAAACCAGCGCCGTCCAAGCGCCTGTCGGGCGCACTCGCGCCATTCAGCCAGTGGAAACAGCTTGTGATCGACCTGGCCGTAAATGAACGGATATTGATAGCTCATCCAATCCAGCGGCTTCGAGATGTTCTCCTGGGCAGCGGGCCTGATCGCCAGGCGTTCTTCCCACACGGGCGAGCGCTCGACTGTTTTCTTCACCCGCGCCAACTTGGGCGGGGGCAGGGGCAGGCTCACCTGGGGCGAGGCATCGAGCGCCTTCTCGCTGACATAATATCCCGAGCGCTCCTTGGCGACCAAATAGCCATCATCGAGAAGTCCCTGATAGGCAAGCACCACCGTGTTGCGGGACACGCCGAGCTGTCTCGCCATTCGCCGTGTGGAGGGGATCGCCTCGTCGCGGGCGAGCTGCCCGTCGAGAATAGCGGCCACAAGCGCCTCGCGGATCTGCGCCTGCAGGCTCGCGTCGGTCTTTCGGATATGCACCAACCAGTCGCGCACGGCGGGGCAGCCCCTTGGAACTTCTGATGAGTTTTTTCTGGCACTATGTTAGAACCAATCAAACTCGGAGAAAAAGAAAAAACCCCGGGGACCCATGGCTGAACCCATCGTCGATACTTCGCCCAAGACCTGGGACGAGACCAAAACCACCACCTGTTACATGTGTGCCTGCCGTTGCGGGATTAAGGTTTATCTGAAGGACGGCACGGTGACCTACATCGAGGGCAATCGCGACCATCCGGTCAATCGCGGTGTTATCTGCGGCAAGGGTGCCGCAGGACTCATGCAGCACTACTCGCCAGCGCGGCTGAGCAAGCCGCTGCTCAGGGTGGGCGAGCGCGGCTCCGGCGAATTCCGCGAAATCGAATGGGAGGAGGCGCTGCGCACTGCCACCTTGTGGCTGTCCGAAACGCGCAACAGAGATCCAAGGAAGCTTGCCTTTTTTACCGGCCGCGACCAGTCGCAAGCTTTGACTGGCTGGTGGGCTGCGCAATATGGCACGCCCAATTATGCGGCCCACGGCGGCTTCTGCTCCGTCAATATGGCGGCGGCCGGACTCTACACCATCGGTGGTTCCTTCTGGGAGTTCGGCGAGCCCGACTGGCCGCGCACCAGATATTTCCTGCTGTTTGGTGTTGCTGAGGATCATGCCTCCAATCCAATCAAGATCGGCCTTGGGGAGCTCAAGACGCGCGGCGTCAAGGTCGTTTCCATCAATCCAGTCAAGACCGGCTATTCCGCGATCGCCGATGAATGGATCGGCGTCCGCCCCGGAACGGACGGGCTGTTCGTAGCCAGTCTCATTCATGAATTGTTGAGAGCGGATGCGATCGATCTCGACTATCTGCTGCGCTACACCAACGCGCCCTGGCTGGTCATTGACGCGCCTGGCACAGCGGCCCATGGCCTTTTCGCTAGAGACCAGAGCAGCAACCCCCTCGTTTACGACCACGCCTCGAAAACCATAGTCGCCGCAAATAAGCCTCGAACTTCCCCCCGCGCGGCAGGGGAGATCATTCTTCCTGATGGCCGCCGAGCCACCACCGTCTTCGAGCTCATTGCCAAGCGCTTCCTCGACGAGTCTTATGCGCCGGAGGCCGTTGCCGAGCGTTGCGCTGTTCCAGCCGAAACCATCAAACGCATAGCCGCCGAACTCGCCCATGCCGCTTTCGAGCAGGAAGTCGCGCTCGATGTGCCCTGGATCGATTGGACCGGCACGCGCCATGAAAAGACCATAGGCCGACCCGTGTCCATGCATGCAATGCGCGGCATCTCGGCCCATTCGAACGGCTTCCACACCTGCAGGCTTCTCCATCTTCTGCAATCACTATTGGGCTCGATCGATGTGCCCGGCGGCTTCCGCCATAAACCGCCCTATCCGCGCCCGATTCCACCGGCCATCAAGCCTGCCGGCAAACCGGGTCAGGTTCGTGCCAACACGCCTCTCGCCGGCCCTCCCTTGGGCTTTATCACCGGTCCTGAGGATCTCTTGGTCGAAGCCGATGGCACGCCCTGTCGCATCGACAAGGCCTATTCCTGGGAAGCCCCACTCGCCGCTCATGGGCTGATGCACACCGTCATCGCCAACGCCGCGAAGCGCGATCCATATGGAATAGATGTCCTGCTTCTCTATATGGCCAACATGAGCTGGAACTCGGCCATGAATGTGCCCGACACTCTTCACGCCCTGACCGCCCGCGATGAGTTAACCGATGACTACGTAATCCCGAAGATCATTTATGCCGACAGCTATTCATCCGAGATGGTGGCCTACGCTGACCTCGTGCTCCCCGACACCACCTATCTCGAACGCTGGGACTGCATCTCGCTGCTTGATCGTCCCATCTCAGATGCGGACGCGCCGGCCGACGCCATCCGCCAGCCCGTGGCCGAACCCGAACGGGACGTGCGGCCCTTTCAGTCCGTGTTGCTTGATCTGGGGGCGATGCTTGGTCTTCCTGGTATGACGTCTCCGGACGGCAGGCCGCGCTATCCGGGCGGTTACGCGGACTACATCGTCAACCACGAGCGCGCGCCGGGCATTGGGCCACTCGCGGGTTGGCGCGGAGCCGACGGCGGCAAGAGCGGCAAGGGCGAGCCGAACCCGGATCAGCTTTGCCGCTATATCGACAACGGCTGCCACTGGCGGGAAGAGCTGCCGCCGCACATGCGCTTCTACCGCTTCGCCAACCGCGATTATTTGGAATGGGCGACGAGTTTCGGTTTCCTGCCCAACCCGCAGCCGGTCGTCACGCAGCTCTACAGCGAGATCCTGCAGAAATTCCGCCTGGCGGCGGAGGGCCACGGCAGCCACGTGCCGCCCGAACAGCACCGCGCCCGGATTGCACGCCATTTCGACCCGCTGCCCTTCTGGCACGAGCCGCTCGAGCATGAAACGACTTCACAAGCCGATTATCCACTTCATGCCGTTACTCAGCGTCCGATGATCATGTATCACGCCTGGCACTCGCAAAACGCCTGGCTCCGCCAGATTCTGGGCCGCAACTGGCTTTATCTGAGCCATTTCCTAGCCGACAAGCTTTCGCTCTTGGATGGAGACTGGGTCTGGGTCACGAGCCCTCATGGCCGCATCAAGGTTCAGGTGAAGCGAATGAACGGGGTCAACCGTGACACCGTGTGGACTTGGAACGCCGTTGGCAAGCGACGTGGAGTGTGGGCGCTGTCGCTCGACGCCCCCGAAGCACGGCAGGGCTTCCTGCTCAATCACATCATTGGCGAGCTCTTGCCCGCGCGCGAAGGCGGTTATCGCTATTCCAACTCCGACCCTGTCACCGGCCAGGCCGCCTGGTATGACTTGCGAGTGCGGGTCGAGAAGGCCGAAGTCGGGGAGGCGCTCACTCAGCCGCAATTCCCCCCGCTCAAGATGAAGCTGAGACGATAGCTAGGAAACGGTCTGTGGTTCGCGTTCGCCTGCGCTTCCGCAATCATCGCTTGGTTGGGTATAGCTGCTTGCTGTTTTCACGAGCTCTTTCACCACGTGCTCGTAAGTCTCGTCGGGCGTCCGCCCTTTGAGCAGGCAATCCCTGATCAAATCATGCAATAGCGTGAAATCATAGTCGGGCCGGAGCTTGGCCATGAGCATTGGGTTTCGAATCACGGCAGTGCCCCATGCCTTTTTCAATATGGCGTCAATGTCGCGCTTATCTATTGGCATGGCTCACCTCTGGATGGGACTGGATTGAACCATGAAATCATGCCTGCCGCAACGTTACTATTCTCCCCGCGCCATTCATGCTTGAAGTCAATTTGGTCGGGTCAGGCACCGAAGGTTTCCAGAGCTCTGGACTGACACGGTCCTTTTCCGGATGTAAAATGCCAGCATGCATCGTTTCACGATCATCACCACCTGCAAGGGCAGGCTCGACCATCTGAAGCAGACCCTTCCGCAGTTTGCAAAGCAAAACGACACGCAAATTGTCGTGGTCGACTATGCCTGCCCGCAACACACGGGCGACTGGGTGAGGCAGAACTTCCCTCAGATTTCCCTCGTGGAAGTGAGGGGACAAGAATATTTCCGCGCGAATCACGCCCGCAACACGGGCGCCACTCATGCGAAGGCACCTCATCTGATTTTCATTGATGCCGATACGCTGGTGGCGGATGACTTCATCTTGGGGGTGGAGCAGGCTCTTGCGGCGGGCGCCTTTTTGCGTTTCCGCTATGCTCAAGGAAATGACCTCAATGGGGCTTGCGTCGTCCCGGCCGAGGTCTTTCGCGCCGTCGGCGGCTATGATGACGTCATCGAGGGTTATGGAGGCGAGGAGCAGGAGCTTTATTGGCGGCTCAGGCGGCAGGGTCTCAGGATGCAGCATCTTTCCGCAGATTCACTGTGTCGGCCGATTGTCCATGACAACCAATCGAGAATTGCCTTCCATCGTGAAAAGGACATGAGCAGGGCGTTTCTCCAGGTCCGCGCCTATCGGTTGTGCAAGGAAGCTGTTTTGGGGGTGATGTTCACCCCTGAGCTCTCCCGCTCTCAGCGCCAAACGCTGTGGCGCGCGGTCGAGAGAGCCATTGAAATCAACGCATGCGACGTGAGAATTGAGGTACCCCACCCCGACATCAATCCGGGGTTTCTAAGCGACTGGGAAATGAGCCGCGTCGTTCACGTCAGGTTGAGGCGGAAAGGTGCGGTTGAAGACCTATCGGAGAGTGCGCGATAGCGCTCCACTCCGACCCGTCGTCCCTCGACACGAAGCTGGCGGGTGAACGCAAGAAAAAAGCCCCCTCGCGGGGGCCTAGTCTCAGGGAGGATCAAAACGCGCATCACGGAGCATTAGCCGTCGCGTTGCGCAAGACGTAGACTCATGCCTGAAGCGATGATTCGCAACGCGAAGCATGGAGGCATGAGTGTTTTGCCGCTTTGCTGTATCTCAGAAGCCACAGTTATCCCATCAGTGGCGCTGGGGCGTGAGTTTTGGATTGCGTTTGGGCTTCACCCAAGGGAGGGACGGGAAACTTGCCGGCTCGATTGACGTTCAACTGCACACAACCCCTCTAGTTCTTCCCTCAGGATGGCGCGGGGGGATGCCACACGACTCGAGTTGGCCCCACAGGCTGGGCAATCCAAACTACATGGTCAGTCCCCGAACCATCGAGTTTCACCGCGCCAATATCCTGGGGAAATGGGGGCAAGAAACACCGTTGACCTGTTGCGCCGGGTTCTCGCCGGCTGAGTTTAATTGTATTAAGCATGTCGGACCAGCAACCTTAAACTGTCACATGCTCGTCATCTTAATTCGGCTCTCCTCCGGAATGGCGCGCGATCGGAGGATGCCGACTGTCGTGAGCGCTCAATGACACTCGATGGCAGCGAAGAACTATCGGTGAGCATCGTCTGGCTCGTAACCTTCCTGTGGAGCTTTTCCGCCTTCATCACCGCTGCCCATTTGGCAAGTATTGCAGTCGTTGCCTGGGCAATGTCCTGCGCCAGGACGTCAAGCAAACATCAGCAGCCTGTCACCATCGTGCGGCCCATCTCCGAACTCTACAGTCGCTTGCACGATACGCTCGAAAGCACCTTCAAGCTGACCTACCAGAAATTCGAAGTGATCCTTTGCGCGGCGCGCGAAACCGATCCGGCGGTGAAGATCGCCCGGTCGCTCATCGCCGAATATCCGAACGTCGACGCCAGATTACTCATCGGTGATGTGCCGTTCAGCCAGAATCCCAAGCTCAACAATTGCGTGAAGGGATGGGAGGAAGCGCGTTACGATCTTATTGCGGTCATCGATTGCAATGTTCTGCTGCCCTCCGATTACCTGGAGCAGATGTTGTCGAATTGGGGGCGAGACGTAGGTTTGGTCAGCTCTCCGCCCGTCGGCGCGGCGCCAGAGAATTTCTGGGCCGAAGTCGAATGCAGTTTTCTCAACACTTATCAGGGGCGTTGGCAACTCTTCGCACAGGAGCTGGGCATTGCCTACGCTCATGGCAAAAACCTTATGGTCCGCAGATCCCTGCTTGCGAGATACGGCGGCATTCGAGCTTTGGCCGATGAACCGGCTGAAGATGCGGCGGCCACCAAGCTGATGCGGAGTGCCGGCCTCAAGATCGCCTTGAACAGAGAGCCCTTCTGTCAACCTCTGGGCACGCGCTCGGCGGCGGAGGTCTGGAAAAGGCAGGTGCGCTGGGCAAAGCTGAGGCGCGCGACATTTCCGAGTGCCTTTCTGCCGGAGATCTTCTCTGGCAGCATCCTTCCCCTTGCTGCGAGCGCTCTTGCCGCCGCGCTGATGCAGTTGGATTTGGCACTCGTGGTCGCTGGTCACGCACTGCTGTGGTTTGGGGCCGAAATGCTGTTGGCCTATCGGGCCCGCTGGCCCTTATCCTCGACGACCCTGGTCAGCATGCTCATTCGCGATTGCATGATCCCGCCCTTGTGGCTCGCTGCGCTAGTCTCGAGCAGATTCGAATGGGGCGGCCACCAGATGCAGACCTCCGCGCACTTGAGCGAGGCTGACTAGCGACGTGGTTCCGCCGTCACAAGGAAGGGTACACCTGCATACTGAGAGGTTGATTCGAATGCGCGGTTTGCAAGGAAGCGCACAGGATCTAGCGGTGATCCTCGAGAATGAGTTCCGCTCCCTTCCAGCCAACCATCATGCAGGCGGCGTTGATGTTGCCGCTGATGATATTGGGAAAGATGGAGGCGTCACAGATGCGCAAACTCTGAAGGCCGTGCACGCGCAGCCGCGCATCGACGACCGCAGCATCGGCGCTCGGTCCCATGCGGCAGGTGCAGGACGGATGATAAACCGTGCCGCCGCGCACGCGGATGTCCTCCACGAGCTGATCGTCCGATACGCATTCGGGTCCGGGGCGCAGCTCTGCTTCGATCAAGCCAGCAAGCGGCTCCTGGGCGGCGATCCGGCGCAGGAATTTAACGGCATCCAGCATCTCCTCCACATCTTCGGCGCGCGCGAGGGCGTTTGGCGCGATACGGGGCGGAGCGAAGGGATCATTTGACTGGATGGCGATGAGTCCCCGGCTGGCCGGTCGACAGTTGGAAAGTCCGAGCGACATTCCGGGAAAGGGATCGGGGGTGAGGAAAGGCCGCTCCCCCACTCTTGGGATGAGAGTCGAAAAGGCCTGCATGTAGAGCTGCATGTTCGGGTGCCGGTACCTTGCCTTGGTTCGGAAGAAACCTCCCGCCTGATTGATGCTCAGACTCAAGGGTCCGCCGCGCGTCAATAGATATTCCACCCCCGCCCGCAATTTTCCCAGCAACGATCGAATCTCCTCATTGAGCGTCGGCACTCGCATCTTCCAAGTATAGTTGATGCCGATATGGTCCTGCAGATGCGATCCCACATTGGCGTTGTCGCTTTTGATTTCGATACTTAAACCGCGCAGGAGTTTGGTCGGACCGATCCCGGATAGCTGCAGGAGCTGGACCGAATTGACCGCTCCGGCACTGACGATCACTTCCTTTTGGGCGAACGCCCTCTGAACTTTGCCGCCTTTGCTGAACTCGGCGCCAAGAACCCGTCGCCCCTCGAACAGAAGTCGCAGCACATGGGCGTGGGTCTCGACCATGACATTGTCGCGCTTCATCGCTGGCTTCAGGAAGGCACGCGCCGCCGACATGCGCCGGCCGCCCTTTGCTGTGATCCGATAATAACCGACACCTTCCTGATCGGGACCGTTGAAATCCTCATTGCGGCTCAGGCCCAATGCTTCGGCGGATTTGATGAAATCGGCACACAGTGGATGGCACTCGAGCCTGGGGTCGTAGATGCAGAGCCCCGAAGTGCTTTCCATCGCGTGGAAAGCCTCACTTACGGCTTCCCAGCCCCATCCGGGATTACCAGCCCGCTTCCAATCCTCGAAGTCGAACCAATGCCCCCGCACGTACACCATGGCGTTAATCGAACTCGACCCACCGAGGACCTTGCCGCGCGGCCAATAGTCCCTCCGGCCTCCGAGTCCAGGATCCGGCTCGGTCATATAAGTCCAGTTCACCTTGGGATCGTAGAAAGTCTTGCCATAACCGAGCGGCAACTGAACGTAGAAACGACGATCGGTGCCACCCGCTTCAAGGACGAGCACGCGGAAGCGGCCGTTCTCCGACAGGCGATACGCGAGGGCCGAACCTGCGGAGCCGCCGCCGATGATCAGAAAGTCGCAATTTAACGTCCCCGGTACGGACTTCATGCTAGAAACGGGCGGGTCATGAGCGGAAAGTATGAAGATTAGGGACCTTGAGGTCTTCATTGTCGGCAATCCACCGCCGGGATGGGGCGGCCGCTACTTCATCTTCGTGAAGCTTGTGACCGACAATGGCATCGCCGGCATCGGTGAGTGCTATTGCGCCACTTTCGGGCCGAAGGTCATGACGGCCATGATCCAGGACGTCTTCGAACGCTATGTCTTGGGCGTTAATCCCTTTCATCTCGAGTCGCTGTGGCGCAAGGTTTATGGCTCCGGCTATACGCTCAGGCCGGATGTCACGCTCATGGGTGTTCTGTCGGGCCTGGAGATCGCCCTTTGGGACATTATCGGGAAGGCAGTGGAGAAGCCGGTTTACGAACTTCTCGGCGGCCGGGTGCATGAGAAACTCCGTTCATACACTTATATCTATCCAAACCTCGCAAAGGGACAAAACGATTCCATCTATTGGAACGCGGAGCAATCGGCCGAGCGCGCGGCCGCCTATGTGAGGCAAGGCTTCACCGCGATCAAGTTCGATCCGGCCGCGCCCTATTCAGCCTTTGATCCAAGGCAGCCTTCTCAGGCATCGCTCGACTTGTGCGAGAGATTTTGCAAGCTGATGCGCGAAGCCGTGGGCGCGAAGGCCGATCTTCTGTTCGGCACGCACGGGCAATTCACTCCTTCCGGCGCCCTTCGTCTTGCCCGACGCATCGAGCCTTATGATCCACTATGGTTCGAGGAGCCGACACCACCCGAGAAGCCTGAGGAAATGGCGCTCGTAGCCCGGGGCACCTCCATTCCTATCGCCACGGGCGAACGACTGACCACCAAATATGAATTTGCCCGTGTTCTCGAGTGCCGCGCCGCATCGATCCTGCAGATGGCGCTGGGCCGGGTAGGCGGCATTATGGAATCGAAGAAAGTAGCGGCCATGGCCGAGACCTATTATGCGCAAATCGCGCCTCATCTTTACGCCGGGCCTGTAGAGGGCGCAGCCAACATCCACTTTGCCGCCTCGCTGCCCAACTTCCTCATTCTCGAGAGCATCGAAACCTGGGGCGGCTTCCACGCGCGCATTCTGAAGAAACCGATCGTCTGGCAGGAGGGTTATGTCATACCGCCGACCGAGCCCGGACTTGGCATCGAACTCAATGAAGAGGTGGCGCGCGCTCACCCCTATACGGGGAGCGGACTTCATCTCGAGATGACGAACCATCCCTTGAACTGACATGCGCTACGGCTTCATCGGACTGGGCAATTTGGGGGGCCATCTCGCGGCAAACCTTCTTGGCAAAGGTTTTGATGTGACGGTTCATGACATCGACCGCGCTCAGGCCGGTCGGCACTTGTCGAGCGGAGGCAAATGGGCCGACTCGCTGCAGGCGCTTGCGGGCGACGTTGACTGCCTCGTCACCTGCCTTCCGTCACCCGCCGTTTCCGAGTCGGTCGTTGAAAAGGTTTTTCGAAGTCCGAACGCCGTCTCTTCCTGGATCGAAATGTCGACCCTGGGACGGGAGGAGGTCTTGCGCCTCTCGAACCTCGCCGCACATCACGGAGTCCGCATGCTCGAAAGTCCGGTCACCGGCGGCGTCCATTTGGCGGCGCAGGGCAAGGTGACGGTGCTCGTCGGCGGCGATGTAGACTTGTTCGCTCTCCACAAGAATGCACTGCAGGCCATGGGCGACAAGGTGCTCCACATGGGCCCGCTCGGTTCGGCCGCAATTATCAAGGTCATCACGAATATGCTGGCCTTTATTCATCTCGTCGCCGACGGCGAGGCCCTGATGCTCGCGAAACGCGCCGGCCTCGACCTGGGCTTGGCGTGGCACGCGATTGCCGCGAGTTCGGGCACGAGCTTTGTCCACGAGACGGAAGGCCAGCTTATTCTAAACGGCAGTTATGATATCGCCTTCACCATGGATCTAGCCCTGAAGGACCTGGGTTTTGCCATGAATTTGGGCAGCCAGCTCGGTGTGCCACTCGAGCTTGCCGCCCTCACCAAACAGGCTTTCGTGAAGGGAAAGGCCGCCTACGGCGGAAAAGCCCAATCCACCAGGGTGGTCAAGCTGCTCGAGGATGCGCTGAATACCGATCTGCGGGCAGCGGGTTTTCCATCGCGCTTGACCTAACAAGTGGTCTAGAAGAACAGAAAGCCTCGATCAAAGATAATGGTCATATTTCGCGTCATGCGCGGGCTTGACCCGCGCATCTTTTTCGGCGTTACGATTGAAAAAATGCATCGGAACGGCGATGGGGGAAGCCAGTCGCGCCTCGATGTGTCATGCCCTATGATGGACGTCCATGACCTCCCTTCCCGACACCTCCGCACGAGGCCAGAAGAAGCTCGGCCTCGTAATCGACCTCGACACCTGCGTCGGCTGTCATGCTTGCGCCACGAGCTGTAAGGAATGGAACGCACAAGGGTATTCCGCGCCTTTGAGCGACCGAAATCCCTATGATGCCGACCCTCTGGGAACCTGGCTCAATCGCGTCCACTCCTATGAAGCGCTTGGCGAAACGGGTGTGGAGACCGACTCGCACATCGTGCATTTCCCTCGCTCTTGCCTTCATTGCGAGGATGCGGCCTGCGTAACGGTCTGCCCGACGGGTGCGTCCTACAAGCGTGCCGAGGACGGCATCGTGCTCGTCAATCCCGACACCTGCATCGGCTGCAAACTGTGCTCCTGGGCTTGCCCCTATGGCGCCCGGGAATACGACTATGACCATGGCGTGATGAAAAAATGCACGCTCTGCGTTGATCGCATCTACAACAAGAATCTCGCCCTTGAGGATCGCGAACCGGCCTGCGTGCGCGCCTGCCCCACGGGAGCGCGCCATTTCGGCGACCTCGGCGATCCGCAAAGCCCCGTCTCGCGTCTGGTCGCGGAGCGCGGCGGCTACGATCTCCTTCCCGAGATCAGCTATCGACCCGTCAACAAATACCTGCCGCCGCGCCCTCGCCGCCGCGGAGGAGCTGAAAAGCCTGTCTCACTCGTCAACACATCGTCCTATGCTCTCTCCTTGAGCGAGCGCCTCTTCGCCTGGGCGGACCGGGTGCTCAGCCGTTGATGGCATGAAGGCTCATGCATCCTGCCTATTCCGTTATTTTGTTCACCACCACTTCGGGTGCAGGCTATGGTCTCCTCATGTGGCTAGCCGTCACGGCCTTGACGCATGACCGAACCTCGGACTGGCGTTTTGCGATCGCCTCGAGCGCTGTGGCACTGGGCCTCGTGACTTTTGGACTTGTCGCTTCGATGTTCCATTTGGGCCGGCCTGAGCGCGCCTGGCGCGCCTTTTCCGAATGGCGATCCTCCTGGCTCTCCCGCGAGGGCATCGCATCTCTCACAACTTATGTTCCCGCTCTTGTTTTCGCGCTGCTCTGGTCAGGACTTCTGCCACAGACACAATGGATTGCGCCCGCCGCCCTCGCCATGCTGCTCATGTGCGTTGTCACGGTTTATTGCACGGCCAGGATCTATTCTTCCCTGATCACCGTTCGACAATGGAATCACCCGCTGGTCGAAGCCGCCTATCTCCTCTGGGCCCTCGCCACAGGCTCCGTGCTGCTAGCGCTCCTTGCTTCGGTCTTTGGTTTGAACGCGCCCGTCCTCGGCCGCATCGCCGCCTTGAGCCTCATCGCCGCTGCTCTGTGCAAAGGCTTCTACTGGCGGGCCATCGACGCCCTTGCTCCCGCTTTCACGATCGAACAGGCGACGGGCCTCGGCCGGTTGGGCAAGGTCCGGCAATGGGAGGTGCCCCACACGGCGGAGAATTTCGTGATGCGCGAGATGGGTTATCAGGTTGCCCGCCGTCATGCTGCCAGGCTGAGGCGCTACGTTCTCGCTGCAACCTTTCTGGCCGCGGCCTTCGTTCTGGCGACCGGCATAGCCTCGGGCCTGCTGGCGGTGGTCTTCGGGACCATGGGAATGATTAGCGCTGCCTTCGCGGTGCTCGTCGAGCGCTGGCTTTTCTTTGCCGAGGCGCAACACGTCTCGATCCTGTACTATGGCGCCCCAGTTGCCTGATCAGGGGCTTCACATAAAGATATCTTTATGTGATTATACGGGCTGAAACCGGAGCTTTCATGTCCAAAACTGATTTTCTTGAGCTGCTGAATTCGAAACCCTGGCTACTGGCCGACGGTGCCACGGGCACCAATTATTTCCAGATGGGCTTAACTTCGGGTGATTCGCCGGAGCTCTGGAACTTCGAACACCCTGACCGCGTGCGTCAACTGCACAGGAATTTCATCGAAGCCGGAGCCGACATCATCCTCACCAACAGCTTCGGCGGCAATCGGTACCGCCTGAAGCTCCACGACCTGCAGCATCGCGTTCATGAGATCAACGTGGCGGCCGCCCGCAATGCCAGGGCGGAAGCCGATGCCGCCCTGCGCCCGGTGGCCGTGGCAGGCTCTATGGGACCCACGGGGGAAATTTTTGAGCCGGTCGGCACTCTGCCGCATGAAGCAGGCGTTGATGCCTTCGCCGAACAGGCCGCCGCCCTCAAGGACGGAGGGGTCGATGTTCTCTGGATCGAGACCATGTCCTCCGAGCAGGAACTGCGCGCTGCCGTCGAAGGCGCCGGCCGCGTCGATCTGCCGATCGTCACCACCATGAGCTTCGACACCAATGGCCGCACCATGATGGGCATCACGCCCAAGGCTTTCGGCGCTTTGGCCCATTCGCTCCCTGTGCGTCCGGCGGCCATCGGCGCCAATTGTGGCGTCGGTGCTTCCGAGCTCGTCGCCACCATCCTCGGCATCACCGCCGCGAGGCCCGATGCCGTCGTCGTGGCTAAAGGGAATTGCGGCATCCCCCAATATGTCGAGGGGCACATCCACTATGACGGCACACCCGAGCTCATGGCGGACTATGCGCGCATCGTTCTCGATGCGGGTGCCAGGATCATCGGCGGCTGCTGCGGCACCTCGCCCGCGCATCTCGCCGCTATGCGGGCAGCACTCGAAGCCTACCCCAAGGGAGCGAGGCCCTCGATCGAACTAATCGAGCAGCGCCTGGGGAGCGTTTCCGCCCTAGCCCGGGGCGAAGATGTAGCGGCCGCCGCCGGCGCGCGTCGCGAGCGCCGCCGCGCCCGGGAATAGTTCTGCAGCAACTTTTGGTTGGACCTGTCATAAAACAGACAGATATTGGTGATTTGAATTCACTCCTTCATCGGATAGGATGAAGCCCTTGGGAGGAGGCTCGTTGGTCATGGTGCGGAGTGAAGTCTACTCACCCGAGCGGGTGAGCGTTTTTCAGAACATCTTCGATAGTGCCTGGGAAGACTTGGTGAGAAGCGGCAGTCCGCTGGCGCAATATGTGAATGCGGAGGCCACGCGCAACGCTTTGGCCCGCCAGATTATTGCCCTGGGAGGCACGGGCATGAGCCCGGACGAAATCAAGCGCACCGTCCTCCAGGACGTTGCCATCGTATCCTAAACCGTAAGGAAAAGGCCCAACCGCGAGGGTTGGGCCTTTAGTCAAGGGGCGGGGAGGGGGAAGGCACCGCCCACAGTCTTAGAACTGGACACCTGCGATTTAGGTTCCGGGTTTTCGTCTATTTGTTTTTCATGTCGGCTTGCGTATTGACCCTTGATCCTTCGGTCTTTTCCGGCCGCGAGGAGCGCCATTTGTTGAACTCATCGCTGAACTTCTGCCGCCTTTCGTTGCGCCAAGCCTCGTAGTCCTGGTCGAACCTTTGCAGCTGCTCGCTGCGCCAGTGCCAGTAATCGTCATCAAACCGTTGCCGGTCGTCATGTTCATGGCCTTGGAATCCTTTCTCGCCGAAGGAACCTTGAGCGTGGCTTTGCCCCTGCATGCTTCCGCCAAAGCCTTGGGCCTGCGAGCCCTCCCAGCCACTCTGGGCACCCTGGCGGCCGCCCTGAAAACCGCCACGGCCCCCCTGCCAGCCTGAGCTTCCCTGCCATCCGCCGGTTCCGCCCGGCTGGCCGCTTTGCCAGCCCGAGCCAAAATCCTGGCCGCCATGGCCACGCCAGCCAGCGGGATATCCACCCCGCGACATGCCACGATAGTCCTCACCACCGAAGCCCTGATCGAGGCCCCGGCCGCTATAACCTTCGCCGAACTCTCCTTCGTTCGAAAACCGACCTTGTCCGCCTTGATAGCCAAAGTGTTCGCCGCGTCGTCCCTCGCCGAAGTAATGATCATCGCGTCCGCGTCCACGGCGTCCACGCCCGAAATGCTCATTGCGATGCATGAGTAACCTCCATGAAGCATGATTTTCTGGGAGGAAAACGCCAATGCGAGTCGCTTCGTTCCTGAATGCTAAGGATGCGAACTACATCTCGCCTGCAGCCGATCTCCCGAGAAGACTCAAGCGCTCGTGCGGGGGTGCAATCTTCTGCCGTGGCGCGAGCCTACTGGCGATATAAGTGGCAAGAACGGTCTGCTCGTATTTAGCGCCATTGACGCTTTTCTGTTTCGCCCACAGTCCCTGGTTATGCTTCCACACGCCGCCCAGTTGCAACGCAAGTGCGAGATGCTTCATACCCCATTCCAGCCCCTCCCCACAGGACTGCAGCGCGAAATCGGGTCCTACATAGCCGAGCAGCCGCGCCGTCGCGGGTTTGATCTGCAGAGGGCCGAGTTCGCCATGCGCGCCGCGCGCGTAGCAATCGCAACCGCTCTCGATCTCGGCCACTCTCAGCGCGAGATCAATCGGTACGCGATACCGCTGTGCCGCTGTGATAATGAGCGTTCTGCTGTCCGCATAGGTGGAGGAAACATCTCCGGTAAGGGCGAAGGCCAATGAGGCGAGGAGGACCAGCTGTTTCAGCATTTCTTTCTCTCCTCGCTCAAGGCCGTCGTGATCTGATCCTGACCGGCCGCGGTTGTGGGCTGTAGTAGAACGCCGTCCCGAAGGCGATGGCGAATGCAAGAAGGATCAACATCAAGAACATGGTCATTCCTCCATCCCGCTGCGGCCAACGCCATTGACGCGGCGAAGGTTCCCGTCGGGGTTCAAGCCGGACATCGCGGAACTTTGGACCGCCAATTGCGTTCGATGATCGTCGGCAGGGCAGGTATATCTGTCCACAACCTCCGAAGGTGTGCGCCTATGACACCCGAACCGCGTTCGGATCTCCGCCCCAACTCGCCGTCCAGGGCCGAGGAAGAAACGAATAAGACTCGCCAAGGCGTGACGGGTCACAACGTCCGCTATGTTCTTTTTTTCAGCATTGCCGGCGTGATCGTCGGCTTCGTTCTCGTTTATCTGTTCGTCTTTGGCGATTAGTGTTTCACCCGTTTACCACTTCTCCGCCGTTCGGATGTAACACTTGCCCGCTCATATAGGATGACTCGGGGCATGCCAGAAACAAATGGCATGTCGCCACCTCATATGGCTGGCCCGGCCGGCCCATCGGCGTGTCCTGTCCGAAATTGGCCACATGCTCCGCATCGAAGCTCGCTGGAATGAGAGGCGTCCAGATTGGCCCCGGAGCTACACCGTTGACTCTGATTCCTTTCTTCGCCAACGATTTCGATAAAGATCGCGTGAAGCTGACGATCGCGCCGCGCGTTGCGCTGTAATCGATGAGATGATCGCTGCCGCGATAGGCGGTGACCGACGTAGTGTTGACGATCGCAGCGCCTTCCTTCAAATGCGGGAGCGCGGCTTGCGTCATGTAGAAATAGCCGAAAACATTCGTCTCGAAGGTTCGCCGCAATTGTTCGGGCGGTATCTCCGTTACCTCTACCTTCTCGTGCTGCTCGGCGGCATTGTTGACGAGCACGTCGAGATGTCCGAACTCCTCGATGCAGCGCTTGACCGCGGATCGGCAGAACGCGGCCGTCGCTACGTCGCCTTTGATCAGGAGCGCTCTTTTGCCCTCCCGCTCGACCAGCGTCTTCGTCTTCTCGGCGTCCTTGTCTTCTTCGAGATATACGATGCCGATGTCAGCGCCTTCGCGTGCGAACAGCACTGCACAGGCTCGTCCGATGCCGCTGTCACCCCCAGTGATCAGGGCCACTTTGTCCTTGAGCCGGCCCGAGCCGGGGAAGCGTGGCTTGTAATCCGGCTCCGGATACATCAAATGCTCGCGTCCCGGTTGGCGGGCCTGCGATTGCGGCGGGATTTTCTTGGGGTTTTTGTCGGCCATTGAACTGCTTGGTTCGTTCCAACGGGCTTGCGCCAACGCCGCCGCCACTCGCCTGGTTCCGTCGCAACTCGGAACTGGAATGCTGCGCTGCACGTTGAAGCGGGGCAACAATTGCGAGATGATCCATGCCTGCGAGATCCAAAGTGCAGCAGAAGGCTGCCGGAGCCGCTCTTGCCGCCAAACGCGGCGAACAGCCCAGGTCAGAGTTGAAAGGCGCCTCGCGCCAGATGGTGGAGTCGATGTCGGAAGAGGAGCTCGAGAAGCTCGCCCGCACCAAGCGTCGCGGTCTCCCCGAGCGCAAATCGGATCACTGATCATGGCCGCGCGCGTCAGGACTTTCTGGAAAGGCAATCTCCGGCTCGCCCTCGTCTCCATACCCGTGCGACTGATGACCGCCACCGAGCGCGAGAAGGAGATCAACCTTCACCAGGTTCATCGCCGGTCGAAGAAGCGCATCCGCTATGAAAAGGTCGCTCCGGGCGTAGGTCCCGTCGAGCAGGAAGACATCGTCCGCGGCTATGAGGTCGAGCCCGGCGAATATGTCCTGCTCGAAGATGAAGAGCTCGAACATCTCAAGCTCTCCACAAGGCACACGATCGAGCTCGTTCAATTCGTCGATCATTGCGAGATCGACCCGCTTTATTTCGAGCGTCCTTATTACGTGCTTCCGGATGGCGAGGATGCCGAGGAAGGCTATAGGGTCATCCGCGACGCGCTGCGCGAGGAGAAGAAGGTCGGCATCGGCCAGCTCACCATGCGCGGTAAGGAAAATCTGGTGGCGCTCAAGGCGAGTGGCAAAGGCATGATGCTGGACACACTGCGCTACGCCGAAGAGATCAAGGACGCCGACAAGGTCTTCAGCGACATCGGAGCTTCGCGCCTGCGCCAGGATCTGATCAGCATGGCCAAGGACCTCATTCGCCAGCGGGCCTCTCCTTTCGACCCCGCTGGCTACAAGAATCACTATGCCGAGGCGCTGCGCGAGCTGGTGCGCTCGAAGCTCAAGGGTGGCAAGGCGGTGGAGGTCGACGAAGATGAGCTCGAACAGGCCAAGGGCAAGGTTATTGATTTCACTGAAGCCTTGAAGCGATCTGTCCAAAGGGCAGGCGCGGCCAGCGCCCGAGAGCGCGAAGCAAAGGCTACACCCCGCAAGCGTCCGGCCAGAGCTGCCGCCCGCCGTGGCCGTTAGCTCTCCATGGCTCCGCGCTCCTTATCGACATACAGGACCAAGAGAGATTTCTCGCAGACTCCCGAACCGTCGACTGGCGGGCGCTCCTCGGGGAACATATTCGTCGTCCAGCATCACTGGGCCACGCGCGAGCATTATGATTTCCGCCTGGAGCTCGATGGCGTGCTGTTGAGCTGGGCCGTCACGCGGGGCCCAAGCTTCAATCCGGCCGACAAGCGGCTTGCGGTACGCACCGAAGATCATCCGACCTCCTATGGCGATTTCGAAGGCACCATCCCCGAAGGCAATTATGGCGCCGGCACCGTCATGCTATGGGACACCGGTACCTGGGAGCCGACTGTGGATCCGCACAAAGGCTTGCGCGAGGGCTCACTCAAATTTGGTCTCGATGGCGAGCGGCTCAAAGGTCATTGGGCGCTCGTGCGGATGCGCGGCGAGGGCAAGCGGGAGAATTGGCTCCTCATCAAGGAGCGCGACGACTACGCGAGGAAGGATCCTGGCATCGACAGGTTCAAGGCCAGTGTCAAAACGGGCAGGACACGTCAACAGATCGAAAAGAACAGGCCGCCGTCTAAGCGCCGGTCGCCGAGGGGCGCGGCGAAACGGTCTACGACCTCGACGGCACGCCCAAAATCCCGCAGCAAGAGCGCCCCAGACCTTCCTGCCTTCGTCCCCCCGATGATGTGCGAATTGCACAAGACCCCTCCGCCAGGGCCTGACTGGTTGCATGAGACGAAGCTCGACGGCTATCGCCTCGAAGCGGCCCTAAGCGGCAGCAACGTGCGCCTTTATACGCGCGAAGGCCTGGATTGGACGGCGCGCTTTCCGACAATCGCCGAGGCGCTGGCGAAGCTAAAAGCCCGCCAGACGCTTCTCGACGGCGAGGCCGTCGTCTTTGACCACGTGGGTCTCACCGATTTTGCCGCCCTGGTTCAATCGCTCAAGGAGAAGAAGCCGAACATCGCCTATGTGGCCTTCGATATCCTCATGCGCAACGGCATGGACCTCCGCGCCAAACCTTTGCGCGAACGCAAGCAGGAGCTCGAGCGTGTAGCGGCCAAAGCAGATGGCGTCCTGTTGAGGCTTTCGTCCTTCATCGAGGCCGAAGGGTCGCTCGTTTTCAAAAAGGCGGCGGCGCTCGGGGCTGAAGGTATCGTTTCCAAGCGGGCGTCCTCTCTCTACGAATCCCGCCGCTCGCCCCATTGGATCAAGACCAAGACGGCTCGGCGGGAAGACTTCCTGATCGTCGGCTACAAGCCGTCCGAACGACGCCAGTTCTCGTCTCTGCTCGTCGCTGCCGAGGAAGTTCAGGGCCTGAAATACGTGGGCGGCGTCGGCACGGGCTTTGACACAGTAGAGCTTGAACGGACGTTTGAGCGACTCGGGTCGCTCAAACGTCCTTCGCGACCCCCGGTGAGGGGGCTGGAGAAGGCCCCGCGCAAGGCGTGCTGGGTGGAGCCCGTGCTGCGCGCGGAAGTCGAGTTTCAGGGCTGGACCAGCGACGGGCAGCTGCGTCAGGCGAGGTTCTTGGGATGGCGCGAGGATCGCTCGCCAGGGAGGAATTTCATGCAGGGCAAGAAAGCCGGAAAGCGCGCCGCAAAACGCGCGCCCACGTCAAGAGCATCGGCGTCCCGGCGATCCGCCGAGTTTCCGCCCGTGCCGGGGACGATCACCCATTCCGAACGGGTGATCTTTCCGCGGGCCGGCTTCACCAAGGGTGACGCCGCCTCATATTATCTCGCCGTCGCCGACCGCATCATGCCTCATCTCGCAGGCCGACCGATCAGCTTCGTGCGGGCGCCCGAAGGCCTCGCCGGCGAGACCTTCTTCCAGCGCCATCAACTGCCGGGGATGAAATCTGGCATACGCCTCATTCCCGATCCCGACGGCGAGCACAAGGATTTCATCGCCATTGAGAATGTCGACGGCCTCATCACCGCAGCTCAATTCGGCGTCATCGAGCTTCACGGCTGGGGGGCTAGGCTACCCAAGCTCGACAAACCCGACCGCATCGTGCTCGACCTCGACCCGGATCCGGCCGTGAAATTCGCTTCCGTTCGTGATGCGGCCCTTGAATTGCGAGAGCTGCTGAAGGGTATCGAGCTGAAGAGCTTCCCCCTGATCACGGGTGGCAAGGGGGTACACGTGCTTATTCCTCTTGACGCGAGCCAGAGTTGGGATGAGATCACCGACTTTGCTTCAGGGCTGGCACGCGGCCTCGCTACCGCCGATCCCAACCGCTTCATTGCCACAGCGTCGAAAGAGAAGCGCAAGCGCAAGATCTACATCGATTGGCTACGCAATCGTCTCACCGCCAGCGCGATACTTCCCTGGTCGCTGCGTGCCAAGCCTAACGCCAGCGTCGCCGTTCCCGTGAGCTGGTCGGAGTTGACACGGCTCGATCGCGCTGATGCCTTCAATCTCGCGACCGCGCCCGCCCGCAAGGACCCTTGGGCGGGGGAATTTTTCGGCGCCCGCCAGCGCATCAATTCGAAAGTGCTCGAATATCTTAAGTCAGAGCTTGGCGAAGAAAATTAAAGAACCGGGAAGGTCGAAATGACCGTCCCGGTTCCGATAGCAGCATGTGGCGGGGAAGCTTACTGCTGCTGTTGCTGACCGCCCTTCGGGCGCATGAAAGCAGGCATGGTCTTGAGCTCATCCTGCGAGGTCTGTGTAACGATTTTTACCTTGCCGTCGTCGGTCGCTGCGATTTGCAGCTTGCTCATGTCGAGCACGACGTCCTTTTCGCCGATGCCAAGGAAGCCGCCGACACCGACGATCACCTGGCTTGGCTGGCCTTCCTGCGACAGGATGATGTCGTTGATGTCACCGATCGACTGGTCGTCCTGTGAATAGACCGTCGAACCGATGAGGTTCGACGCGAGCAGTCCAGACGGCGCCGCGAGTGCCTGTTCCTGCTGGCCGCTCTGCTGCTGGGTCTGGTCGCTCGTAGTAGTCGAGGCAGTCTGATCGGTTGTTGCTGTCCCACTCGCCGCCTGATCGGTCGTGGTGGTCGTGGCCGTTCCGCTCGCCGCCTGATCGGTCGTCTGCGTCTGCGACTGATCGGTTGTAGCTGTGCCCGAGGCCGACTGGTCAGTCGTAGTCGTGCCCTGACCCGTGGTATCAGTTGAAGCGGCGGTGCCGGAAGTCGCCGTGCCGATCTTGGCTGGATCGATGCTGACGAAGGCATTTTTCTGGCATGCCTGCATAAATTCGTCCTGCGTCACCATCGAGGCGTTCTGGGGCTTCACCTGGGCTTGATTCATCGCGTCGATGAACAGGTTCGCTTCATCGGCCTGAAGAGAACCGTCTTTGTTCACGTCGGCCCGCTGGAACAAGTTCTGGCAGTCGGCCGGCGTTGCCTGCGCATGGGCAGACACGGAGGCACCTATCATCAGGACTGCCGCCGCACTGGCAATGATTAGTTTACTCATGGATCCATTCCTTCCTTCGCAAGTAAGCGCGCGGGAAAAGGTGGGACCCCGCGAGCTCCCGCCGTCCCAACGTTTTCGCGTTGCCCAAGGTTCCTTACCCCTTGCTGATCGAAATTCACGCCGCGCTAACGACCGGCTCCGCTTCGGTAATTCTCGGACCTCCGAAATATAGGCGGCTGCAGTGCAGGAGAGGAACTGCCGCATCCACCTCGCGTTGCCCTCGCGCCGAGAATCGGACAACTCAGGAGAACAGTCATGACAATCAGGACAATGCACGATCTCTTCGTTCACACGCTCAAAGACATTTTTTATGTCGAGAAAAAGCTCGCGGCCGAGCTTCCGGGCATGGCGAAAAAGGCGAACAACCCCGAACTGCGCCGCGCTTTTGAGGATCACGCTTCCCAAACCGAGGCTCACATTTCGCGCCTCGAGGAGATTTTCGACATGATAGAGCTGCAGCCGCGCGGCGAGAAATGTCCCGCCCTCGACGGCTTGCTTGAGGAAACGGAGGATTTGCTCAAGGACGTCAAGGATCCTGACGTTCGCGATGCAGGGCTTCTGGCAGCAGCTCAGGCGGTGGAGCATTATGAGATCACCCGCTACGGCACCCTCATTGCATGGTGCAGACAGCTCGGCCTCAGCGATGCGGAGCCCATACTCGAGGAAACCCTTGAGGAGGAGAAGGAGACCGACAAGCTTTTGACCGAGATCGCCGAATCCGACATTAACCGCAAGGCTGCCTGATGCATCGCATGCCCTGATTTCGTCGGGGGTGACGAGTGGGGAGGGGCTCCTCGCCAGGAGCCTCGCCGCGGCGTCACTTCCCCTGGCATTCCAAGCCTTTAACCGCTAGGAGTCGCAATCGCGCCCACGGGCGTCGCGCTGGGAGAGAGGAGTTTTGGCTAAGCTGGTAGAAACTAACTTAGACCCCGGTGCCTTGGGAGACATGAAATGAGCGGTGAAGAACTCGATCTGCGGTCGCTAAACGACGAGGAGCTGACCCAGCAGATGCACGACGACCTCTACGACGGTCTCAAGGAGGAGATCGAAGACGGGGTTAGGATTCTGCTGGAACGCGGCTGGACGCCCTATCGGGTGCTGACCGAAGCGCTAGTCGAGGGTATGCGGATCGTCGGAATCGACTTTCGCGACGGCATCCTCTTCGTGCCCGAAGTGCTCCTCGCCGCCAACGCCATGAAGGCGGGGATGTTCATTCTGAAGCCGCTTCTCGCCGAGACCGGCGCGCCGCGCGTCGGCAAGATGGTGATCGGCACCGTCAAGGGCGACATCCACGACATCGGCAAGAACCTCGTCAGCATGATGATGGAAGGCGCTGGCTTTGAGGTCATCGATCTCGGCATCAACAATCCCGTGGAGAAATATCTGGCCGCCATCGAAGAGCACAAGCCCGACATCCTCGGCATGTCGGCGCTGCTCACCACCACGATGCCCTATATGAAGGTCGTCATCGACACGCTGAAAGAAAAAGGCATGCGCGACGATTACGTCGTGCTCGTTGGCGGTGCGCCGCTGAACGAAGAATTCGCCAAGGCGATCGGTGCCGACGCCTATTGCCGCGACGCTGCCGTCGCCGTGGAGACAGCCAAGACCTTCATGACGCGCAAGCACAATCAATTGGCCGCTGCCGGCTGATGAACCGCAAGGACTTATGACCAGGGTTGACCTTCGCCCCTCTGAGGAATTCACCTTCACGAATGGCAAGGGCGATGTGCTCTTGATCGCTTGCGGCGCGCTCGCCCGTGAGATCGTGGACCTCATCAAGCGCAACCGCTGGACCGCCTTCGACGTCGCCTGCCTTCCGGCCAAATGGCACAATACCCCGCAGCTCATCACGCCTGCGGTGCGCGATAGGATTCGTGAGGCCAAGAATCGCTACCGCAAGATTTTCGTCGTCTATGGCGACTGCGGCTCGGGTGGGCTCTTGGACCGCATGCTCGCCGAAGAAGGAGTGGAGCGCATCGACGGGCCGCACTGCTATTCCTTTTACTCGGGCAACGACAATTTCACCCGTTCCGCCGATGGTGACGTGACCGCTTTCTTTCTCACCGACTATCTTGCCCGCCATTTCGACAAGTTGATCTGGGAGGGACTAGGCCTCAAGGCTCACCCCGAGCTGCTGGCCGACTATTTCGGCAACTATACTAAGCTCGTCTATCTGGCGCAGACGCGCGACGAGGATCTCGCCAAGCGCGCCATGACCGCGGCCAAGAAGCTCGGGCTTCAATATGAATATCGCTATACCGGTTATGGCGAACTGGAAACGGCTCTGAAGGATAGAGCAGGGGAGACGGAATGAACGAACGCGTTTCTTATTTCAACGGCAGCATTGTCCCCGAATCGCAAGTGAAGCTTTCGTTCCGTGATTTCGGCTTTCAGATGGGCGATGGTGTTTACGACAGCGCTCGCTCCGTCGCCCACAGGCCTTATCTCTTCGAGGAGCACATCGACCGTCTTTACAAGTCGCTGAGCTATGTGCGTCTCGATCCAGGCCTGTCGCCGAAGGAAATGCTCGTCTTGACTCATGAGATTTTCGACAGGAACCGCCCGCTCCTTACCGAGCACGATGACTACTGGATCACACAGTGGATCACGCGCGGGTTGCGCTCGATGGATCGAATTGGCGGCGAAGGAGCTCCGACGGTCATCATCGAGTGCTCGCCCTTGCCGCTCAAGGCCCGTGCGCGCGGCATGCAGGAGGGCCTCGACGTGATCACGCCCGGCAGCGTCCGCCGATCCCCGCCCGAAGCGATGACTCCGCGCTGCAAGTCTATGAGTTATGGCAATCTCATCCTTGGCGATATCGAGGTCCAGGCGCTGAAGCCCGGCGCCACCTGCGTGCTCCTCGACACCCGCGGCTGCCTATGCGAGGGACTTGGCTCTAATGTTTTTGTTGTCAGGGACGGCGAGGTGCTGACTCCTCACGAGCGCTATGTCTTGGCCGGCCTCTCCCGCCGGACGGTCATGGAGATTGCCGACGATCTGAACATCGCCCTGCGCGAGACCGACATCGACCTCTACGACGCCTATGTCGCCGAGGAAGCTTTCATCACCTCGACGAGCTGGTGCCTCGTGCCGGTGAAGTCGATCAACGGCAAACAGATGTCCTGCGGAGCCTGGGGTCCTGTCACCCGGGCGCTCTCGGAGGGCTACAAAAAGCGTTTGGGGAACTTCGACTACGTCGCGCAATACACGCGCCACAATATCTGAATCCCGGCAATCCGGAGAACCGGCAGGCTCCCATTCAAATCAGGAGCACGATGAGGCTGCGCATCGGCAATGTGGGGTATCAACGAAGTTTGTCGACTGTCCGCTGTTGGAACTTTAAGCTGCCAGCATCTCGAATAGCGACCGCGGGATTATTGCACAACGCTCGTTGAACTGAATCAAAAACAGATCTTGTGAAATACTATGCTCGACAGCGCCGCTTACCTTAATCACTGCAGCGCCATAAGTGCTATGGATGACGCAATATGCTCAAAGGAAAAAGGTCATGGCCCAGGCAAAAGCCGCCCTGTTAACAGCCGGCGGATTGGCACCCTGCCTCTCAGCCGCCATAGGAGCGCTCATCCAGCGGTATACGGAGGTCGCGCCGGAGATTGAGCTGATCGGATATCGAAACGGCTACAGCGGTCTGCTGACGGGTAGCTCGATTGCCATTTCACCGAAGGTGCGACAACATGTTCATGTACTCTACGAGCACGGAGGGTCGCCCTTAGGGAACAGCCGCGTCAGCTTGAGGAACAAGGCAGACTGCATTAAACGCGGTCTCATCGAGGAGAAGGATGATCCGCTAACGGTGGCGAGCGAACAGCTCAGGCGCGATAACGTCTCGATATTGCATACGATCGGCGGCGATGACACGAATACTACGGCCGCGGCGCTCGCGGCTCATCTCAAGCGAAAGCAACACGGATTGACAGTCGTCGGGCTACCGAAAACAATCGACAATGATATCCGACCGATTTGCCAATCGCTCGGTGCGCTCACTGCTGCAGAACAGGGCGCGTTATTTTTTGCAAATATCGTGAATGAGCAAAGCACTGCCAGGCGTATGCTGATAATTCACGAAATCATGGGCCGCAACAGCGGTTGGCTCGCCGCCAAGACTGCTCAGTCATGGAGGGCAAGGCTTGGAAAACTCAATTATCTGGAAGACATTAACATATCGCGACAACTCTTCGACGTTGACGCCATCTATTTGCCGGAGATGCAGATTGACATGGCAGCGGAAGGACGGCGTCTCAAGGACCGGATGGATCGCAAGGATTGTGTCAATTTGTTTATCAGCGAGGGCGCCTATGCCGACGAGATTGTGGCTGAGAAACTGAAGGCCGGCGAGACAGTACGGCGCGATGCCTTCGGCCATGTGCGGTTGGATGAGATTGACACCGGAGCATGGTTTGCGAAACGACTCGGTCCTCTCATTTCAGCGGCCAAGATTCTTGTTCAGAAGTCAGGGTATTTTGCCAGATCAGCAGCAGCAAATGTCGAGGACCTCTTGCTAATCAAGGAAATGGCGACTCATGCTGTGAACAGTGCGTTGCAGAATCACTCGGGAGTGGTCGGCCACGATGAAGAGGACGGCGGAATCCTTTCCACAATCCAGTTCTCAAGAATCAAAGGCGGCAAGCCGTTCGATTTGCAGATGGAGTGGTTCAGGACGATCTTGGCCGAGATTGGCCAGCCATCGAATTGAAACTTACCCATAGAAATCGAGTGATCTCTGACTCGTGTCAACAGCCTCTCGAAAATTCGCCACAATTTAGGCAGACAAGGAACAATATTTTCCAAAATTGCAGTTATCCGGCGCTCCAGTTCTACGCGGTGCTCTGGAGTGTCCATTTGTAATGGAGGCTGACAATGAAGCGCGAGCAAAGCCGAGATCCACGCCGGCTTCCAAATCCTGAGGAACTCAGAAAAACAACTGAGCCATTCAGCGGACTCCCAGATAGTACATCGGTGGAGGGAGCGGCAATTAGTCAGAAGGTGGCTAAGTCAACCACCCGTCACTCAGAACCGCCATCCATTAGCATTGCTAGACGGTGAGTCTGTTTATCGTCGCTGAGATGAATGCTGCCTGCTTTCAGCACTTGGTCTGAGGAGTTTTTTGCCTCTTCTGTCAGCTTACGCAGAATTTGTATCTCATATCGGGTGTTGCCCCTTCTCAAGTTGACTTGAAAGCCGTTCCACTCTTCGGGAATGCAAGGATTTACGCGCAGTTGATCGCCGTTCCTGTCGAGGCCCAAGATCGCTTGCATGCCTGCCTGATAGAGCCAGCCGGCTGATCCTGTATACCAAGTCCACCCTCCACGTCCGGCATATGGACTACCCGAATACACGTCTGCAGCAACGACGTAGGGCTCGGTGCGGTAGCGCTCGACCGCCGCCAAGGTAGCTGCATGGTTGACCGGATTGAGCATTGCGAAAAGTCGATGAGCTTTGTCGAATTGCCGAAGCTTGGCGAAAGCAAATATGGTCCAGCAAGAGGCATGAGTGTATTGACCGCCGTTCTCACGAATTCCGGGTGGGTATCCTTTGATATAGCCGGGATCCAGACGAGTGTTGTTAAATGGCGGAGTGAAGAGCGCTGCGACACGATCATTCGGCCAGATCAGCTGGCGCTCGACCTCGCTAATTGCCAACCGCTGCCGATCGGCTTTCGCGGCATCGGAAATGACCGCCCATGACTGGGCGAGTGCGTCGATACGGCATTCTTCGCTGGCGCTTGATCCTAAAGGAGTACCATCATCAAAATACCCGCGCAAATACCAGGCTCCATCCCAAGCAGATATCTCCAGGGAGGTTCTAAGCTCGGTCATATATTGGCGCCACTTATCAACCAGAGCTTTGTCCCCGCGGGCGTCCGCAAGTGGCAGGAACAGATCAAGAGTCGTAAGAATGAACCATCCCAGCCATACGCTTTCGCCCTTGCCAAGATACCCTACGCGATTCATCCCATCGTTCCAGTCACCAGTCCCGAATAGTGGCAAACCGTGTGGACCCTTTGTGAGACTGTGTGTAAGGGCTCGGACGCAATGTTGGAAAAGTGTCGTTGATTCCTGGCTGACTTGTGGCTCGAAGAAAGCATCATGTTCCTGAGGGGCCAGTATCTGACCTTCCAGGAAGGGTACGTCTTCATCAAGAATCTGCGCGTCACCCGTAAAAGCAATGTAGCGGGCGGTGCAGTAAACAAGCCATACTGCATCATCTGAGATGTGCGAGCGGATACCCTGACCGGTACGTGGGAGCCACCAGTGCTGTACATCTCCTTCACGGAATTGCCTAGAGGCTGCTCGCAGCAGATGTTCTCTTGAAATGTCCGGCCTGAACCACAAGAGCGCTAAGGAGTCCTGTAGCTGATCGCGAAAACCGTAAGCACCGCTGGCCTGATAAAAACCGCAACGGGCCCAGAGACGACAGGCAAGCGTCTGGTATGGAAGCCAGCAATTAAGCATGATGTCCAAAGCACGGTCCGGCGTCTTCACCTGTACGGCGCTCAAGAGCTCTCGCCAGTACCGGCGGACCTCCTCAAGCGCTTGATCGATATCGGTTTCCCTGTAGCGCGATATGAGGGTTTGCGCCGTCTGCAGGTCGGGAGCGTCGCCTAGAAAAAACAGGACGTCCCTGGTTTCTTGTGGTGCAAGCGTGATCACGGTTTTCAGAGCGCTGCAGGGATCGTAGCCTGCACCGGTCTTGTTGGTGAGTTCGATATCTTGACTCAGTGCCAGGGGTAATGAAAGCGACCCATGGCGGCCAAGAAATTCTCGGCGATCGCTGGTCCATTCGCGCTGCGCACCGCCAAGGTCGACAAAAGTCACACGGTTTCCAAATCGCACGCTCCAGATATTGCGAACCAGCATCGCTCCCGTCTGGGTGTCGATTTCGGTGGTTATGTATGGGGCGGTCTGAGCCCGCGAAACTCCGAGCACCCATTCCACATAGGCTGTAACCGACAAACGTCTCCGTGTCGTCGATAGGTTCTTCAACCTCAGTCGAGATATTTTGATCGAGTCATTCAGGGGAACAAATTGCTCAAGCATCATGCTGATTTGATGGGCGGAATGTTCAAAGCTGCTATAGCCCTGGCCATGCCGAACGATATAGGGACCCTGCGCGTCCTTTACTGGCAGCATCGTCGGCCCAAATACGATGCCGCTTGTTTCGTCTTTCACAAACAATACTTCTGCAGGCCGATTGCTCACCGGATCATTTGACCAGCCACTCAGCTGAAAATCTCTGCTGTTCTCGGACCAGCTATAACCTCCGCCCTCGGCTGCATTTTGAAAACCGAAATGCGGGTTGGCAACAATGTTGATCCAGGGAGCTGGAGTCATAGCGCCGTTGTCGAGTGCAATTACATATTCACTACCATCCTTGTCGAAGCCTCCGAGCCCGTTGAAGAACTCGAGTTTGCCGGTAACTGAGCTCATATTGATTGATTTCGAGCGAGGAATCTGGCGCGGCACTGGAGGAAGGACTTCAGAGGCGACAATTCGGTTCAATTGGTCTTGCAGCGAGCCCCGACGCGCAACAATGGTCACGCGAGCGAGACTGGGCAAAGCAGTCAACGTTTCCTGCGCTAGCTGATCTGATCGAAGGAGGTGTACGCTGCCTCCTGGAATTCCCTCACGCTCCCCTCTGAGCGCAGGACTTGTTCGGATGAGCGTTTCAAGGGCGGTGTGCAGATTCTGCATATATGAGGAAGCTCTGTCATTGAGAATAACCAAATCGACAGCAAACTGCTTCAATCTCCAATATTCATGCGCTCTCAATAGTTGGCGCACTACATCAAGGTCCTCGGCTTCGTCGATGCGGACAAGCAGGATTGGAAGGTCACCTGACACTCCGATAGTCCATAGAATTGCCTGGTTTGATAGGCCCTTGCGCAATTGTGCCGAGGAGGGTCTAAGGGAGGATTGGGCGTAGATGAGATGTCCGGCGAGCTGTTGATAAACAGCTGCATATTCCGGTGTGATTCCAAGATGTCTCTGCTGAATTTGTGCATGTGTCCACGCCAACATCGCGGCCCGTTCAAAAGCCGGCGCGTGCCGGTGACGGTCGATCATATCCATCAACTCGTTGCGATTTGTTGCGACCATCGTCCATAGAGCGCATTTGACAGTTCCACCGGGGGGGATTTTTACTTTGAAGCGCAGCGAAAAAATCGGATCGAGAACCGCTCCGAATTTTCCTGAAAGCGGCACATTATCAAAAACAGCAGCCGGTCGGCGAACATCATTTCCTCGTCCAAGAAAGTGATATCTATCGGTCTCGGCCTGTTTGGCTGCTGAAACCGCGCCCTCCACAATACCAAGATGGGCCATCCAGATTTCTGGGTCTGTATCTGCTCGCCGCCGTCGCTTGGCTATGAGTGCTCCAGTTTCAGCGTGGTACTCTGTCTCGATAAACATCTTCGAAAAAGCCGGATGCACGGCGTCGGCCAGTGCAGGGGCCATGACGAGTTCCATATACGAGGTTAGCTCAATCTTGCTCGACCGGAGTCCGGAGTTGTTCAAGGTTACGAGACGTACTTCCGCGGCATATTCGGGAGAAACCACACAGTCGAGCGTGGTGCTGATTGCTCCGTCGTGCCTTACAATTTCAGCTCTGTCTTCGGCGAAAGCTGCCTCGTATGAATCGGCCTCTTTCCCGACGGGCTGGTAGCCCACCGACCAGACCTGGCCGCTTCTAAGATCCTTGAGATAAATGAATGGACCCCAGTCGTCAGCGGTTGGATCTTCTCGCCAGCGCGTCAATGCCAAACCGTTCCATTGGCAATACCCCGAACCGGCCGCGGTGATCATTGTGGTAAACTGGCCATTGGAGAGAAGGTGAGTGACAGGCGCAGCCGTATGGACATTGGCAATACTGCGGACCACGGCCGGCGGACTTTGCTCGTCCGCAGACTGGGATTGGATATACTTCGCGCGAGCGTGTGTAATGGGAACCCCTCGGGGGGCACGTTCCTGCAATAAAAGCTCCGTTGCCCTAACCATCGGTTCCTTATGAAACCAATCCCGGAAAATACCATTGTGCAACGCATTCGCGATCGCCACCACGGTCATTCCCTGGTGGTGAGCCATGAAGGCTTTGACGATTGCAACACGTTGCCCTTCCGGCAGTCGCCGTGGCGTGTAGTCAAGTGCTTCATAATATCCATACTGCCCCAGAGCGCCTTCGCGCCGCAGATTTTCGAAATTGATCACCGCTTCCTTGGGCGCAACCATTGCGGCCAACGCTGTGGCATAGGGCGCGATAACCTTGTCATCCGCTAGTCCACGCTTGAGCCCGAGATCCGGAACACCAAAATTTGAGTACTGGTAGGTGAACTCAACATCCCTTCCATTGTATGCCGCCTCCGAGATTCCCCATGGGATACCCAACTTCGTTCCGTACGACGTTTGCTTTCGCACGACGAGACGATTGGTCTGATCGAGAATACCGCCCGGAGGTGTCTTCATCACAAGCGCCGGCATCAGATATTCGAACATCGATCCCGACCAGGAGATCAGCGCGGCGCCGTGTTCCACTCCAGTGACGGAGCGATCGAGTCGAAACCAGTGCTTCGTGCGGACATCACCCTTGGCAATTGCGAGAAAGCTTGCCAGCCGTGCCTCCGATGCCAGCATATCATAGCTTGCTTCGTCGAGTGAGCTGTCGGGGACTCGGTATCCGATTGACAACAGGTTGCGCTGCAGGTTCAGCACAAAGGCAAAATCCATTGCCAGGGCCATGCTTCTGGCATTGTTCTCGATGCGCTCCAACCGCTGCTTGAGATTACGTATAGCCTCACTGTTTGCGGTGACATCCCGGAAATGACTTTCGATTGTCTCATGCGCGGCCCTGAGCCACAGAAGAACCTCGAAACCCCATGTGCCGGAATGGTCCCTAGTGTGGAGTTCGACCACTTCGGCTAGCTGCGCAGCTTGTAAAGAGAGCTCCAACAATCTAACGAATAAAATTTCAGGACTTGAGCGCGCTTTGGCCAGTGACTTTGACAATGCATCGAGCCGCTCGGCAACATGCTTCTGCGCCCTTGCGGTGACACGATTATCCTTAGGTAGCGCCTCTAAGCACTCTGCGGCAAGATCTAGACAATCTTTGATACCATCGAGTGCATCAACAGTTTCATGGGGACTTTCCCTCCAGTCTCGGCAGGCATTTGCCAACACGATGAGATGTCCGGCCATATTTCCGCTATCTACAGTCGAGACATATCTTGGTTCGAGTGGTCGCAAGTCGGCTGTTGCATACCAGTTGAAAAAATGGCCATGGAGTCGCTCCATTTTTTCCAAAGTGGCAAAAGTTGCTTCCAGACGTTCGACCGTTTCATACAAACCCGCCCATCCAAAGTCCCGCGCGCTCACCGTGCAAAGCAGGTATAAACCGATGTTTGTCGGGGAAGTGCGCCGCGCCACCACAGGCTTCGGGTCTTCCTGGAAATTGTCGGGCGGCAACATGTGATTATCGGCCGTCACGAAAGTCTCGAAGAACCTCCACGTTCGTCGCGCAATCAGCCGTAATTCCTTGGCGTTTTGGAGCGAAAGGTCCGCCTGCTCACTGGCGCTGGGCCTTTTACTCACCCACAGCGCCACGAAAGGGGCAAGTATCCATATGGTGGCCAGTGGCACTGCGAGTATTAGATTGTCACGATTGAAAAGGTAGGTTGCGAACGTTAGGGCGGCCCCGAACACCAAGGAGCTCCGCATCTTGGAGCAATATTGCCCAAGAGAAAGCTGCGGCATTTGCTGCATCTGAGCCGCTGAAATCCATTGCAGTAGATTGCGCCCGCTAACGGCCAGCCGGAAAATCGTGCGTATTATTGCATCGGTCATCGACCACGCCTGATGGGCAACGAAGACGACGGTTAATCCCATCTGAAAAAGAGAGCGAACGAGGTCTTGAAGCAGTGTACGCATGTGGCTGGACAGCGTAATCTTCACGCGCTTTCGCTTAATCACGCTCGCAATGGGAAGGAGCAGAGGAATCGCGAGAGACAGAAATACCAATGCCGTCCAAACTGTCGCACTCGCGAGCGGCAGGAGAATAATTCCGGCTACCAATGCCGCGACAATTGTCGGCGCCAGCAGCGAGCGGCGCAAATTGTCCAGCATCTTCCATTTGCCAAGCCCGGGAATCCTCTGCTTAGCAGGATGTTGAGGAGTGCGACGGACCTCAAGCAGCCATGGAAGTAATTGCCAATCACCGCGAGCCCACCGGTGCTGGCGTGCCGCCGATACCTCATATCGAGCGGGAAAGTCTTCTATGACTTCAATATCGGAAACGAACCCCGCACGGGCAAAGATCCCTTCGAACAGATCATGACTGAGAAGCGAATTCTCAGGAATTCGGTCTTTCAGGGCATTCTCAAATGCGTCGATGTCGTAGATTCCCTTCCCCGTAAATGAGCCTTGCCCAAACAGATCCTGATAAACGTCGGAAACGGCGAACACATAAGGATCCAGTCCTCTTGGAGTTGAAAAGAGCCGCTGATAAATGGAACGCTCACCCGCGTCGGGGAATGACGGCGTCACTCTGGGCTGCAAGATTCCATATCCATTGACGACACGCCCGCAGACACCATCGAACACCGGCCGGTTGAGCGGATGTGCCATTTTTCCGACCAGCCGGCGGGCAGTGTCGCGCAGCATTCTGGTATCGGCATCGAGGGTGACCACGTATCGTACGTTGTCGGGCAAGCGGCCGCTGAGGACCGAGAATGAGGTATTTGCCGCACCGCGCAGGAGGAGGTTAAGTTCATGAAGCTTTCCGCGCTTGCGCTCCCATCCCATCCATCGCCTTTCGCTGTCGCTCCAAATTCTCCTTCGATGGAGAAGCAGGAAGCGCGGAGATGTTGCATTTACAGCATGCAGTTTGTTGAGCTCGGAGATTGCCTCAAGCGCAGCTTCGAGAAGGTCGTTGTCTGTGGATTCGACCTCGTTTGGCGAGTCGGCCCAATCTGTTAGCAGAGCAAAAAATACATCGCCTTCCGGCTCGGTTAGAAAATGAACCTCCAGCCTTTCTATCTCTTCTTCCAAATTCTCGCGTGAATTCAGTAGGGTCGGTACAACTACCATTGTGCGGCATTCCTCAGGAATACCATCGCGCAGGTCAAGTGCCGGCAGAAGCCGTGCCCCCATTAGCTTCGTAATGGCTGGATTGACGAGCGCAATTGCAGCTTCAGAGACTGGAATCACTCCCAATATCGCCAAGATGGCAAGCGTGCTGCTCGTGTTGTCAATGAGTCCCAAAAGCGCGAGCAACAGAAGAACGAGAGTGGTGACGGCAATTGCACCCACATAACCCCATATCCCCAAATGCAAGACACCACGCCTCACCGCATCGAAAGGTTTTGGACGAAACTGAATGCGTGCTTCGATTGCAGGTCGTCCACGTCCAATAAGAAAATATCCCGGCTCTTCTACTTCAGCACTTGCATCCGTTGCATCGATGACAATCTTCGCGACCTCCAGTTCAGGAACCCCGGAACCTCTCGCTAACTCCTCGATGGCATTTCGATAAAGATTGCGTGTTGGGAAATCCATTTTCATATAAATAGGACAACGGGCCAGAGCCTTGTTCACTAGGCTGGTGCGTTCAAACCAGTCAGACCAGTCGATGTCCGACAGGAGCCGCATGCTTGTGAAAATATTGCGAACGGTTGCGTTGGCTGCTGTTTGTCTCTGGTGTTCCTCCGAGATGACCTGATCCAGAGAACTGCTCTGCACCGCGAGTTGACGCTCTAGCCACTGTAGCGCTGTTGCGGCGACGTTCCCGTGATCTCGGAGCCGCTGATCCAGTTGTACGGCGAAGGTCTTTGAGAAAGCACCCCCCTCATAGTTCCTGAGGAGGTTATGAATGATTTCTGGTTTCTCTTCTTCGACGGCAAGAAGCCCATCAGCGAGTTGATCAGCTTTCTCGCGGGCCATGCGTGCTTTCACGATGCGATCACCGAGGCGACGCAAATTTTCGATCAGCACTATTCGCAAAGTGATGGCAATTGCCCAAAGCTCCCCGATTGCCAAGGGCTCCACCTTTTGATAGGCGAGAACAAATCTCTCGAGCACTTCTGGATCGAAGAGGCTATCAGTATGAGCAACGAATGCCCACGTTATGCCCAACACCCGCGGGTATCCCGCTAGCGGACCTTCCGCGAGCTTGGGCAATTCCTTGTAATAACCAGGCGGCAAATCCTGCTGGATCTGGCGAATTTGATCTTCAACCACATGAAAATTGTCGATCAGCCATTCGGCAGCCGGAGTAATTGGCCGTCCTCCGGCTACACTTTCGCAGATCGTTTCATATGCCGAAAGCAGCGCTTGGGCGTTCTCATCTAGGCGGTGGGAAATGCGCCTACGCCCCGTCAGAGCTTCGAACTTAGAAACCCTATGCGTCGCTGCAATGATCTCAGCATGCTGTTCAAGCCGCTCGACATTGAATAACTCAGATCTAATTGCCTCGGAGCTGTCCCAGGGCGATTCGTCTGAACCCTTTATTGTCCGAAAGAAATCGGTGAACAGAGTCATTCATCCGCCAATGGTTATTGACCCATTCTGCTCGTTGAATTTGTAGTTTAGTTCAAAGCGCCAATGCGGCAAGAATGAATTGTCAACTTCAAGTGCAGTCAGGCCATCGAACGCGACCGGCATTAATGTTCCAAGCTGCGCCGTTAGCCCGTTACGCGTCGATATCACCCCACCCGCTGATAATCACCATCGGTGATGTCGTAATAATCGCCCTTGTCGGCGCAGAAGATATGGCCGGCGATGCGCTGTCCGGTTTCTCCGTCGACGGTACCGGCGGCGATAGCCACATAGTCGCGTCCTTTTCCCTGCCAGAAGAGGGTCGATCCGCAGATTTGACAGAAGCCACGCTGCGCCACGTCTGACGAGTGGTACCAGCGCAGGCCTTGATCCTTCACGATCCTGAATTTGTCGAGCTTCGCCGCCGTCGCCGCCATGTAATGGCCGGTCTGCTTGCGGCACTGCGTGCAATGGCAGCCGATCACCTCGCGCAAAGGACCTTGGACCTCATAGGCCACCGCACCGCACATGCAGGAACCGGTGTGACGCTCCTCGCTCATGTCTCGCTCTCCTCCTTGAACGTCTCCGCGATAGCCCGGATGTGGTCGGGCCCAATGCCGCAGCAGCCGCCCACGATCTGCACGCCGCGCTCGACCCATACGCGGGCCAGCTCGACGAAGGCAGGTACTGGGATGATGTCGACGAATTTCCACTCGGGCATCTCGAAATAGCCGCTTTCCGGATAGACGCCGAGAGGCCCCTTCCATTTGCCCTGGGCAATCGGAATGGCGCTTGTCGTGTCATTGGGCGAGCTGTGCATGATACACAGGACCTTCGCGCCCGTCTGCATGAGCGGCCCGACGATATCCTCGAACGCAAAATCCTCCCGTCCGAAGCCCGTGAGCCGGCCGGAGCTTCCTTCCACTGACATTCCCATCCAAACCGGCAACCCCGTCGCCACCGCCGCCTCGCTCGCCCACAGCGAGTAGTCGAGGTCGCGCATCATCTCCATGAGGATGAGATCGGCGCCAGCCGAGACTAGGCCGTCGGCCTTGCGTTTGAAGAGCTCACGCGCTTCCCGCTTCGCCCACTCTCTCTGCCGGGCGGTGCGGTCCGATCCCCTGACCACGGGCCGCATCGTGGAGAACGAACCGGCCACCGGAACGCGGCCGGCCGATGCCTCGCGCGCAAGCGCAACCGCCGCCCGGTCGATCGAGGCGATCTCCGGGTCCCGCCCCAGATGGTTGAACAGCAGGGGACTGGTGGCGAAAGTGTTGGCGATGATGAGATCGGCGCCCGCCTCGATATAGTCCTCGTGCACGGTGCGCACGATGTTGGGATGGGTGAGGTTGGCCTCGGCACTCCACGTCTCCCCGCTCATCTGCACGCCGCGCCGCTGGATATCCGTTCCCGTCCCGCCGTCGAGAATGACGATCTCGTCACGGGCGAGCTTCTCCTCGATCTGGGTGTAGAGGCTCATCCCCAGGGTCCTTTCGTTTCGATGGCGAGTGTCCCTTTCACCCCATTCGTTCCCCCCGCGAATTCTATGAGGGCTGCGACACGTTCATCCACGCTCGGATGGGTGGCGAACCAGCCGCGCTGCGGAGTGAGGGCCGGGCTTTCGATGAAGAACGCATGCATGCGCGAGGGCATGTCGGGAATGGCGGCCTTGGCTTCGATCCGGCGCAGCGCCGAGATCATGGCGTCCGGCTGCTTCGTGAGTTCGACCGAGCCCGCATCCGCCAAGAACTCGCGCGACCGCGAAATGGCAAAACGGATCAGCACCGACACGCCCCAGGAGATGGCGATCACGGCGAGCGCAATGAGGATGATGATGACCGCGCCGCCGCCTTCGCTTCTCCGCTCCGAAGAGCGCCGCTGCGAGCGCCCCGGGTGCGGCGAATAACCGAAAGGGAAGTCGATCCGCCGGAACATGATGTCGCCGATGAAGGCGAGGATGCCGGCGAAGATCACGGCGATCACCATCATCTGCGTGTCCTTGTTGCGGATGTGTGTCAGCTCATGGGCGAGCACGCTCTCAAGTTCGGGCGGGCTCATCTCTCGAATGAGCCCGCGTGTCACTGCTACTGAATAATTGCCTCGCCGGATGCCGGAGGCGAAGGCGTTGAGCTGGTCCAACTCGATGATCTTGAGCTTGGGCATCGGGATGCCGCGCGAAATGCACAGGTTCTCGAGCGCATTATAGAGGTCCGGCTCGTCCCGCCGCTCGATGCCCTTGGCGCGTGTGGCGAAGTCGATCATGTGCTGGTGGAAGAAGAAGGCGATCACGAACCAGAAGCCCGCCACTATGAGCCCTAAAGGCCACGCATAGCGAATGTCGTCCACGGCGGCTTCAACGATTTCCGCGACCGTTCCCCCATAACTCAAGGCCTCGAAGATCAGGACCAACGAGAACAGCACCGCATGAATCAGGAGCACGAAGGAGAAAAGAAGAAGCAGCGATTTGAGCCGATTCTTCTGGATGTGCGTGTAAAGACCGTAGGCCCTGAACATGTCTATTGCTGGAAGCTGACGGGCGGCGGGACTTCGAGCTCGGCCCGCTTTTCCTCTCCCAGGTCGAAAAAGGCCTCCGGTGCGAAACCAAAGAAATTGGCGATGAAGGCCGCGGGCACGCTTTCCCGCTTGGCGTTGTATTCGGCCGCGGCGCTGTTGAAGAACCGGCGCGCCGCCGCGATCTTGTTCTCGATGTCGTCGAGCTGGCGCTGCAGTTCCAGGAAATTCTGGTTGGCCTTGAGATCGGGATAGGCTTCGGCCAGCGCGACGAGCCGGCCGAGTGCTGCCGAGAGCACGCCCTCCGCTTCCGCTTTCTGCACCGGTCCCCGGGCGCTCACCGCCGTGTTACGCGCATTGATGACCGCGTCGAGCGTGTCGCGCTCGTGTTTTGCATAGCCTTTGACGGTCTCCACCAGATTGGGCACGAGGTCGTGTCGCTGTTTGAGCTGCACGTCAATGTCAGCGAAGGCCTGGCGGTTGCGCTGCCTCAGTGCGACGAGCGCATTGTAAAGCGCGACCCCCCATAGCGCCAGAATGATGATGATACCGGTGATGATCCAGCCCGCCATGAAGTGCTCCCTGCTGTTGCGGGGCCAATTCTAGCCGGTCTTGCCTCTTGCGGCGAGACGGCTCTTGCGGAAGGCCAGCATGTGGAAATGCATCTGCTCGGGCTCATAGGCGTAATGCTGCCCAACTGGACAGGCACGCCGGGCGAGGCATCCACCGCTCATGCACTTGGCGCCCTCGACCGACGCGATGTGATCGACGCAGGCCTCGACGTTATAGCCCTGATCCTCGAAGGCGTGAACGGGGCAGGCGGTGAGACAGGGCTTGCCCACGCAAGTCTCGCAAGGATGCTTGCTCATTGTTTGCGGGAAGTCGAAGATGATCGGAAAGAGCAGCGCCGCCCGATAAGCATGCCAAAGCCCGTAATCGGCATGGATGTTGAGCCCCAAGGGCGATACATGCGAAAGCCCGCTCGCCCGAGCCCATGTAAGGAAGGGCAGCGCCGGCTTGTCCGAGGGAAACACCGCTTTGGCGCCCACAGTCTCGGCTAGGGCCGAGATCACCGCCGCGCACCATCGGTCGAGGGGATTTTCGCCCTTTCCTCGCTCGCGTGCAAAGCGCCGGAACATGGTCGGCCCGGCATTACCGATGAGAATCACGAAGTTCGCCGCACTGCCGTCGCCGAGCGCCGGCACGCCGTCCCTGGGCTTGGGCGCGAACCAGCCCAGCGTCACGAACCCCTCCCGCGCTATGGCATTGAGAACCGGGTGTTCGAACATGGGTGTCCTTTACAGCATCCTTACTCCTGCGAAAGCTCTCCACAAACATCTGCCTGGGATGACATGGCGGTCATTGCAGCAGCCTCAACAGGCCCTTCAGAATCTCTCTTGGCTTGGGCGGGCACCCGGGCACGTGGAGGTCGACCGGAACGACTTGTGAGACGCCACCCACGATCGCATAGCTGCCAGCGAAGCAGCCGCCGTCGAGCGCACAGTCACCGACACTCACGACCCATTTGGGATCGGGTGTCCCATGATAGGTTCGCTCGAGCGCCACTTTCATGTTCTTCGTGACGGGACCTGTCACCAGTAGCACGTCGGCGTGCCGAGGCGAAGCCACGAAGCGCAAGCCGAACCGCTCAATGTCGTAATAGGGGTTGTTGAGGGCGTGAATCTCGAGCTCGCAGCCGTTGCATGACCCGGCGTCCACTTCACGGATGGCAAGACTGCGCCCCAGCCGCCGCCGCGCCATCTCGCCAAGGTTCGCCGCTATTGGTGCCAGGTCATCGGCAGAGAGCGGTTCGGTCATCGGGGTTCTAATCAGGCTTTCGAATAGCGTTTTGCGCATTGCCTACGTCTCTAGAGGTCGTGCCCTGAGTAGGAGCAATTGAAAGATTTGTTGCAGAGCGGAAAGTCGGCAACGATGTTGCCTTCGATGGCGGCTTCGAGCAGCGGCCATTGGAACCACGAGGGATCGCGCAAATGGCAGCGCTCCACCCGGCCGGTGCTGTCGAGCCGCAGCCACACCAGCAAATCTCCGCGAAAGCCTTCGACAAGCGCCATGCCCTCGCCGCTCCCGGCGTTAATGTCGTGTCGCAACACCCCGACGGGGAGGTCGTCCAGTATCTGCTCGATGATATCGAGACTCTGCTCAACCTCATGGATGCGGACCCACACGCGCGCATTGACATCGCCGTTCACCAGCACCGGAACACTGAAGCGCAAGCGGTCATAAGGCGGATAGCCGGGCCGCTGGCGGGCATCGAAGGCGCGGCCCGAGGCGCGCCCGACAAACCCCCCGGCACCGAAGAGACGCGCGAGCTCCAGCTTGAGAATACCCGTGCCGACGGTGCGATCCTGCAGGGAGGCGGTGTTGTCGTAAAGCTCGACCAGTGTTGGGAAGCGGCGGCGGATATCAGCCAGAAGATCACGCAGGGGAGAGATGCCTTCAGGCTTAAGGTCGCTGACCACCCCGCCCGGAACGATCCTGTCCCGCATCAAGCGGTGGCCGAAGCATGCCTCGCTGGCGCGCAGCACCCGTTCGCGCAGAATTCCGCAATGAGCATACATCAGCGAGAACGAGGCATCATTGCATATGGCGCCAATGTCGCCGAAGTGATTCGCAAGGCGTTCGAGCTCACTCATCAACGCCCGCAGCCACTGCGCGCGCGGGGGCGCATCTACGCCCACGGCTGCCTCTACGGCGCGGGCGAAGGCGAATGCGAAGCTGGCAGTGCTGTCCCCGGAGACTCTCCCCGCCAACTTGGCGGCGCGTTCAAGCTCGGCTCCCGACATCAATCCTTCGATTCCCTTGTGCACATAGCCCAGTTGCTGCTCCAGGCGAACGACCGTTTCGCCGTTCGCCGTGAAGCGGAAATGACCCGGCTCGATGATTCCGGCATGTACCGGTCCCACGGGAATCTGGTGCAGTCCCTCGCCCTCGACAGGGAGAAACCGATAGGCGATGGGTCCTTCACGCGATGTCCCGCCGCTTCCTAAGGGATGAGCCACTCCCCAGCGATGATGATCGAGCCAGGATCGCCTGTCGGGGAGCCCCAGGGGTTCAAGGCCGAAGAGGTCATGGATCGCGCGCTCGAGCCGAATCGCAGGCGGATGAACCCGGCCGACGGAGGGAAACCTTCGATCCTCACATGGATAGGTGGCGACGCCGATCTCCCCCGCCGCTTCACCGAGGAGCGCCATGTGCACTGAGCCGCTCTCTCCCCAAAGTCCGAGGAGCGTGCAACGGCCGTCGGCCAGCTCCGTTGCGAGAGTGCGCCATTGCCCTTGATCGACAACGCTCCGCCTGAAGGGTCGATGGGCTTCGACGGTCTGGCCTTCGGCAATGACATCCATGAAGGTCGGCATCTACCCCACCTAACCAAGGAGGCCCGCGACGTGCTGGAACCAGGCAACGAGCGGAGGTGGAAGATAGACGCCGGCGATCGCGACGAGACTCAAGTGAGCGGTCATCGGCAGATAGGAGGAGTTGAGCGGGACCGTGCTGCCGGTCGGCGGTCCGAAGGCCAATCCATGCAAGCGCAGAAACAGGGCGCCGAAGGAAAGCAGCAAGCCCGCGACCAGGAACAGGGCGAGCAGCGGCTCGCGGGCGAAGGTCGAACTGACGATCAGAAACTCGCTCATGAAAATACCAAGCGGCGGCAGGCCGCCGATCGCGACCACGCCGACCGTCAGCCCCCACCCCAGCGACGGATGCGTCTCGGTCAGTCCGCGAATGTCGCCGATCTTCTGGGTACCCTTGACTTGCGCAATGTGACCAACCGCGAAGAAGATCGCCGACTTGGTCAAACTGTGCATGACCATGTGCAAGAGCCCGGCGAAATTGGCGAGCGGCCCTCCCATGCCGAAGGCGAAGGTGATGATGCCCATGTGCTCGATCGAGGAATACGCGAACATCCTTTTGATATCGCGTCGGCGATAAAGCATGAGCGCCGCAAAAATGAGCGAAATCAAACCCATGGTAACCATGAGCGGTCCCGGAGCGATCGTCTCGGGGTTGGCCGCCAGCAAAAGCTTGAACCGCAGCACGGCATAGAGTGCGACGTTGAGCAGAAGCCCCGACAGGACCGCCGAGATCGGCGTTGGCCCCTCGGCATGGGCGTCGGGCAGCCAGGCGTGGAGAGGCGCCAGACCGACCTTGGTTCCGTAACCGAGCATCAGGAAGACGAAGGCCAGGTTGAGCAACGCCGGATCGAACTTGGAGACATGCTGGATGAGCGTCGTCCACCTCATCGCCTCGAGCCCTTCGCCGATGACGGCGCTCGCCGCGACGTAGAACAATATGGTGCCGAACAGGGCGAGCGCGATGCCTACGCTTCCCAGAATGAAGTACTTCCATGCGGCCTCGAGCGCTTCATGCGTTCGGTAGATGCCAACCATGAGAACGGTGGTCAGCGTGGCCAGCTCGATTGCCACCCACATCAGGCCGATGTTGTTGGCCAGAAGCGCGAGATTCATGGAGAACATCAGCGCCTGGTACATTGCATGGTAGAATCGCAGGTAGGCCGGCGTCAGCCGTCCGATCTCGAGCTCGTGCGAAATATAGCTTGCGCTGAAAACGCTCGTCGTCAGGCCCACGAAGGAGTTGATGACGACGAAGATGATGTTGAGGTCGTCGACCAGAAGAAAAGGCTCCGGAGGCGGCCTTTCGCCCAACAGTACCAAGAGGGCAGCTCCGAATGTCAGGAGTGCGAACACCACGTTCAGCCGGGCGGTCAGCCAATAGCCCGGCAAAGCCACAAGAACTGCCGCCCCAAACAGCGGAATGAGGAGAATGAGCGCGGTGGCGTAAAAACTGAATCCGTTCATCAACGCTCTCCTCTGTGACGATCGAGCGCCTGCACGTCCACCGTGTCGAAACGTTCGCGGATCCGGAACAGAAAGATCCCGATCACCACGAAAGCGATGAGGATGGAGAAGGCCACGCTGATTTCCACAACAAGCGGCATCCCCCTGGCGCCCGTCGCGGCGAGCACCAGTCCGTTTTCCAGCGACATGAAACCGACGACCTGGCTCACCGCATTGCGGCGTGTCACCATGAGCAGCAAACCGAGCAGCAGGACGGCGAGCGCGAAGGCCAGGTCTTGGCGCGCCAGCGGGTTGGCCTCGGCGGTTATGGGCAGCATGACCGCGATCGAGAGCGCCACGAGCCCCATGCCGAACAGCATGGTCGGGCCGATGCCGACCACAGTTTCGATCTCGCGGTGCACGCCCAGCCGCTGGATGATGCGATGGAGTGCCACGGGAATCAGGATTGCCTTGAAGAAGAGCGCGATCATTGCCGTGATGAAGAGGTGTGGGGCGTGCTGGATAAAAGCCTGCCAGGCCACGGACACGGCCAGTATCAGCGCATGCAGCGCGAAAGTATTGAGCAGCGCATACAGGCGATCCTGATAAAGCATAATGAAGCTGATCAGAACGAGGCCGCCGGCGAGCAGGTGAGCAACGTCGAAGTCGAGGCTGTTCATCAAAGGCTCCGCGAAACGAACATGAGTAGCGTGCCAAGTAGCCCGAGCATGAGGGCCGCGCCGAGAAAATCTGGCACGCGAAAGACCCGCATCTTGGCGATCGTGGTTTCGAAGAATGCGAGCGCGCTGGCAGCGACGACGAGCTTGCTGAGATAAGCGCCGAGCCCGATGGTGTATTGGCTGAGATCGGCATTGCTGCTGGCTAGCCCCCAGGGCAGGAACAGGCAGGCGATCAACGAGACATAGAGAAGGAGCTTGAGCGCTGCTGCCGCTTCGATCATCGCGAGGTGTCGCCCCGAGTACTCCAAAACCATGGCCTCGTGCACCATGGTCAGCTCGAGATGCGTCGCCGGATTGTCCACCGGAATGCGCCCGTTCTCCGCGATTGCGATCATGACGAGGCTGACGAAAACGAGCCCCAGGGACACTCTCAAACCAACCTCCGAAGAGGCCATGAAGGACACGACCGTCGACAGTTGCGTCGAACCAGCGATCAGCGCCAGCGTGAACACAACGAGAAGCATGGCGGGTTCGGCCAGGGACGCGATCAGCATTTCCCGGCTCGAGCCGATGCCGCCGAAGCTCGTGCCGACGTCCATGCCTGCGAGCGCGAGCAGGAAACGAGCGCTGCCCAGAAGCGCGACGATGGCGATGAGGTCCGCCGTCCAGCCGAACATGAGCCCAGTGGCGAAGGTCGGCACCAAGGCGGTCGCCACCCAGATCGTTGCGAAGATCAGATAGGGTGCCACTCGAAACAACCAGGAGGCGTTCTCAGCGACGATGGCATCCTTGCGCAAGAGGCGAAGGAGATCGCGATAGGGTTGGAGCACGGGCGGGCCCTGTCGGCGTAAGAGCCGCGCTTTCACCTTGCGAATCACGCCGGTGAGCAGCGGCGCCACCAGCAGCACCAATGCCATTTGAGCGCCCTGGACCAGTATGTCGAAAATCAGGGCCATAGCGTCAGCACCAGGAGCAGGGTGACGAGCAGGAGAAAGACGAGTGTGAGATAGCGGCGGATTGTCAGGAACTGCATGACATTCAACCGATCGCCGACGACGCCGACGGCATGAGTCAATGGTGTGTAGATGCCGTCCCAAGCGAGATCGTGCAGCTGCACGGACAGGCGGGCGGGTGCGATGCTCCCCGGTGGCGGTATGTAGACCTGTTCGCGGGCTCGGAACACGACCGACCCGAAGACGCGGCGAATTGGCTGAGCGAAGCTCCCCGCGGTGTATTGCGTCGCGGGACTTGGGTCGGGAAACCCGCAGTCCCAGGCTGGCGCCCGGCGCAACGCCCGCGAGGCGAAACGGTGAATGACGTAAGCCGCCAGCCCGGCGGAAGTAGCGATGAAAGCGAACACGAGCAGGCCGTTATAGGAGCTGCGGGTCGCGGCGATAGGAACGATAGACAGCCACGGCATGGCGGACTGGACCGGCATGCGCTCTGCCAGCAGCGAAACTGTGACCGGCGCCAGCCCGTCGGTGACGAACCCGGGCAGCACGCCTGCGAGAAGGCAGAGACCCGACAGAAGGAACATCGTGGCAAGGGAGAAACCATCGACCTCCTGTGCTATCCTGGCGGCATCCGAGCGCGGACGGCCCAGAAAACTAATGCCATAGGCTTTGACGAAGCACGTGGCGGCAAGTGCCGCCGACAATGCAAGCATTCCCCCTACGGCTGGCACGAGCAGCTTCAGCCCCCATTGCGGCAGATCGGGACTTTGCAGCATCGCTTGGAATATCAGCCACTCGGACACGAAGCCGTTGAGGGGCGGCAGCGCCGATATTGCCGCGCAGCCGAGAAGAAAGGTGAAGCTCGTGTAGGGCATCCGATGAACGAGGCCGCCGAGCTGCTCCATGCTGCGCTGTCCTGTCGCAACGAGCACCGCACCTGCGCCAAAAAACAGGAGGCTTTTGAACAGTGAATGATTGAGAACGTGGAACAGCGCGGCGGTGAGCGACAGCGCCGCGGGCAGGCGCATCCCGTTCGCCTGGAAGCCCAGCGCAAGACCGATGCCGATGAAGATGATTCCGATGTTTTCCACCGTGTGATAGGCGAGGAGCCGCTTCAGATCGTGCTGCATCAGCGCATAGAGCACGCCCATCACGGCAGTGACCCCGCCCAGAAGCAAAACGGCCATGCTCGACCACCAGCTCGGCTGGCCGAGAAGATCGAAGATGATGCGGATGAATCCATAGACGGCGATTTTGGTCATCACCCCGCTCAGCAGGGCCGAGACATGGCTCGGCGCGGCAGGATGGGCGAGGGGCAACCAGACGTGAAGCGGCACGATGCCGGCCTTCGATCCGGCGCCGAGCAGCGTGAGTGTCAGAACCAGCGCGCTGATCCAGGTCGTGTGCTGGCCAGAGCGGATGGCAACGAAACCATAATGACCTTCCTCTCCCGCGAGCAGTCCGAAAGCCAGAAGCAGTGCCAGCGTGCCGAAATTCGCCATGACGAGGTAGATGTAGCCGGCACGCGCATTCTCGCGCTCGAGATGATGTGTCATTACCAGCGCCCAAGACACGAGCGACATGAACTCCCACGCCAGAAGAAAGGTGAAGGCATCATCCGCCAAGGGCACTAGGTTCATTGCTGCGAGAAAGGCAGGGAAGAAGGGAAGCACCCGGTTCGGAGCTGTTTCGTGGCGATGATAGCCTAATCCATAGAGGCTTGCGGCCGCACCACCCAGATTGACGACGACGAGAAAGAAAGCGCCAAGCGCATCCAGTCGGAAATGGGCGCCGATCCATGGAACTCCCATCGGCAGCTCCAGTTCGGGCGTTGCAGTACTTCCTCCCACAAGATGAAACAGAGCTATTGCAAAGGCCCCGCCGCACAGAAGAAGACAAACTGCATAAACGAGCTGCCCGATGTCCAGCGACCGCCCGAATGGGATCGCAAGCACCGCCGTTGTCATGAATGCGGCCACCGACCACAGGGCAATCGTAAGGGACATCGCGGAAGTCATTTTCTATAGGTGTTTCGTCCCCAAGAGGCCGGCCTTCTACTCACCTTGCTGAGATTCGCTGTTCGGCGAGGTCACACGCCGTTTCACGCGCACGCCGCGCCCCCCTCCGAGACTCTGCGCCCCCTCGCCAATGAGTTCGATACCTGCCGCATCCAATGCTGCGACCAGCTTCATCAGTGATTCGACATTCCCTCGAATGACACCGCCGCTCGTTTCCATGCGCTGAATCGTCGGAAGCGAAAGGTTGGACAATTCTGCAAGCATTCTCTGATCCATACCGAGCATGGCGCGCGCTGCCCGAAGCTGTGCGGAGGTGATCATCCGAGGCGATATCCCGGCACTAGAAATGACTTATTGCGTTTATAGCTTGCTTGCTGATGGGTCTAGCATCGTTTTTAAGTTATGCCGACGCTTCCACAAGTGTCTCACAAGCGGAAGTTGCATCCAGTTTGGTTTGTGGTGCCGCAACTCTAGTTTTTCTTGGATTTCTTACGCGAGGCGAAGAAAGCCTTGCGCATGTTAGAATCCCAGCAATTGTGAACTCCGTAATGCGGGCGCCAAGGTGTTGCATATTAACCGCGTTGGTGAGGCATAGAATAAGAAAGACTGATCCACGTTTAAGCTCAGGTCTTTGGTGAGCATCTGCGACCAGAATGTTTCGCGGCATAATCGGTTCTTCGATAGAGGGACTAGTAAAATGGAGGGGGATTTCTTGGCGTTCCTTTTGAGCACGTGACCACACGCGTCCTGCTATGCTGCAAAGGCCCTGTTGCAGTCGCGGTCAAGCGTCCCCAGAACAGGCCCTATTCCGCACCGGAGCTGCTTGCCGTTCTGCAGCCCGGCGAGAAACAGGAGTTCACGGTCACAACCTTGAACGATCTGCTGATTGAAGAGGTCGAAACGGGGAACCAAATTCTTCCTTGAGTCCTCTAAGCTTCCATTCGAGAGCGTGGCAGCTTGATATCGTGCCGCTCGCGGAGGATGCAGTCGATGTCGCGAGCCAGATAATTGGGAAAATAAGTCGACAGAATTTCTTTCTTCTTCGCACTCGCGCGCTCAACGATGTCTGGTTTGCCCGCCTCGTTCCATTCTTTCGGACTCATCCGATTGCCCAGCAACGGATAGATATATTCCCGCTGCATGAGCGTGAGCGTCTGGTCGTGTCCGAGATAGTGGCCAGGACCCTCAATGCACACCTGGCGGATCACCTCGACTGATAGTGTCTCGTCGTTCACTTCGATCCCGCGCACATTGCGGTTGATCGAGCCTAGCATGTCATTGTCGATCAGCAGGCTTTCGAGGCAGAAACCGAGAAGGGAAGCATGCATTCCAGCCGCTTCGTATAGAAGGTTCACGCCCGTCATTGCGGCGAGGCTCGCTGTAACGCCCTTCTCATAGCCCGCCTGGATGTCCGGCAGCTTTGCATCGCACATGCCTGCAGCCGAGCCGACAGTGAGATTGTAGAAATGCCCCATCTGCGCGCAGCCCGCGGTGATGAGCGCCTGTTCGCCGGATCCGCCCGACATGGCGCCCGTGCGCAAGTCTGAAACGAAGGGCCAAGGCCCCCAGATTGCCACTGCACGGGGCATCACCGAATTGACGTAGACGAGGCCCGCCAGGCACTCGGCCACCGCTTGCACAAGTGTTCCCGCCAGGGCAGCGGGCGAGGTCGCGCCCGCCTGTGCCGCCGACAAGAGCAGCACCGGCATGCCGCCGCGCACCGCCGCTTCGAGGCAGCGGCAGGCGTCTTCGGCGAATTTCATCGGCGGCACCACGAAGCAGTTGGATTGCGACACGAAGGGCCGTGCACGCCACTTCTCTTCGCTTCCCGCAACCACATGCACCATCTTCAGCACTTCATTGACGTGATCCGGCGCCACCATGCTCGTGCCGATGTGCTTTTGCGTGCCGGCCATGCAGGCATAGATGGTATTGATGTCGAGATCGTGCCCCGTCACCATGTCGCGCGCCGTGATCGGGCGCTGGTAGTAATGGATGTGGTCGCATACGTCGACGATGCGGGCAGCGTCGTAGAGGTCGGCCAGCACCGACTCGCGATAGCTGCGCGTTTCGGGCTCGACGATGTGCACTGCCGCTCCCGCCGTGCCGAAATAGACCTTTTTGCCCCAGGGCTCCATGTCGTGCTTGGGATCGCGGCCATAGAGTGGGAAGTGCCGCGCGCAATTGGCTAGCGTATCCTCGACGAGCCCGCGCGGAATGCACAAGCGTCCCTTGGCGTTCATAAAGCAGCCGCGAGCTGTCATGAGCTCAACGCAGGAGGGGATCGCCTGGCCAAGTCCCACCGTTTCCAGAAGGTTGAGAGCCGCGGCATGGATGCGCTCGAGCTCCCGCTGTGAGAGCGGCTGGTACTTCCCGCCTTCCATGCCTGGCCGGACTGCCGCCTCTTCCCTTGGGATGGGCCTGGCCCTGAGCGCCCGCCTGGCTTCGCGCCCGCCCCGCCGTCGCCCGACGTCCTCGACGATGCTCATTCGAATCTCCTTCAGTTTCAGCCAATTTGCTCCAGAGGCGTTGACGCCAAAAGCCTCTCTCTCCTCATCTATGGTGAATACAGTTCACCATTCCTGTAAATGACTTACCGAACAATTGCGCCAAAGATCAGTCTGAACATAGACTTGGAGGAGAAAGCATATTTCACCAGGTGAAGACAATTGCCCCGCCGTGGCCTTCCACCTCTTCGTGCCCTTACCGCCTTTGAAGCCGCCGCAAGATTGGGCTCTTTCCGTCTTGCCGGTGATGAACTCGGCATAACGCGCTCCGCCGTGAGCCACCAGATTAAGGCGCTGGAGGACGCGATCGGTGTCGCACTCTTTTCCCGCGAGGCACGAAAGCCCGAACTGACCCCGGCGGGAAAATCCTATTATCCCGTGGTGCGCGAGGCTTTCGATCAAATCGAGGCGCAGACCGAAGCCTTGCGCCCGCCCTCCGCCGACAACGAGCTCGCGGTCCAAGTCTATGTCACCGTGGCGCTTAAATGGCTGATCCCCAAGCTCCACGATTTCGAGCGGCGCCACCCCGAGATGCGCGTTCGCCTCTCCACCTCCTATTTCGACTGGGATTTCGACGAAGGCAATGTGGATGCGGCCTTTATCCTGGCTCGCAAACGCGGCAATCACCATTACCGTCCCATGTATCGCTCTCTGTTGACGCCGGTTTGCAGTCCACGCTTTCTCGAAGGGCCCAATGCGCTACGCAAGCCGGAAGACTTGCGTCGGCACAAGCTTTTGTACGTTTACACGGCCGAGGAGGATTGGCGCCTCTGGCTCGCGGCCGCCGGCGTGCAGGGTGTCGAGCTCTCCGATCGTCTGGCTTTCGACAGCTACATCCTCGCTCAAGAAGCCGCGGTCGAAGGCCGTGGCATTGCCATGACCATCGGGCCCTTTGCTGTCGAAGAGATTCGTTCGGGCCGCCTCGTCCAGCCCTTCTCTCTCATGGTGCCGCATCGATATGAATGGGTGTTTTGTTGCGAGGCATCCCACCGTTTGAAGCCGAAGATTAGGCGCTTCGAGAATTGGCTGATCGAACAGGTTACCCTCGACACAAGCCTCGACCCCTATCGCATCGAAACGAAGGAGCGCACCGGCACATGAGCGACGCTAGCGCTCCGATAAGCGCCCGCCGCCGGCGTGAGTCTCCGCGCCGCCGCGATGGAGGCTCGGCTTCCCCGAACGCCGTTGCCCAACTGCCGCGTCGGACTATCCGACGCCGCTTCCAACCCATTGACTTGATCTCCGCCGATCAGATCGAGTCGATTCACGACACCTCGCTCAGGGTTTTGGAGCAGATTGGCATGGATTTCATGCTGCCCGAGGCCCAGGACCTCCTGCGCCGGGCAGGAGCCGATGTCGACGGCGCCCGCGTGCGTTTTCCACGCGATCTGATCGAACAGTCGATTGCCTCCATCCCGCCGCGGTTCACATTCCATGCGCGCAATCCCGAGAATACGATCGAACTCGGCGGTGACGTAATGACTTTCGGCACGGTCGGCAGCCCGCCCAACGCCTCCGATATGGATGCGGGCCGCCGTGCCGGCAGCCATACGGATTACCGTAATTTCTTGAAGCTCGCCCAATATTTCAACGTCATCGGCTTCGTCTCGGGCTACCCGGTCGAGCCCATCGACCTGCACCCCTCCATTCGCCATCTCGAAGCCCTGCGCGACATGGCCGTTCTCACCGACAAGCCTTTCCACGGCTATTCGCTGGGCCGCGAGCGCATCTGCGATGCGATCGAGATCGCCCGCATTGCGCGTGGCATATCGCACGATCAGCTTGAGCGCGAGCCTTCGCTCTTCACCATCGTCAACACCAACTCGCCCTTGAAGCTCGACGCCCCCATGTTGCGCGGAATCATGGAAATGTCGGCGAGAAACCAGATTGTGTGCATCACGCCATTCACGCTCGCTGGCGCCATGGCGCCGGTCACCGTAGCGGGCGCCCTCGTCGAGCAGAATGCCGAGGCGCTGGCGGGGTTGGCCTTCACCCAGATCGTGCGTAGAGGTTCGCCCGCCATTTATGGCGGTTTCACCTCCAACGTCGATATGAAGTCGGGCGCACCCGCCTTTGGCACGCCGGAATATATGAAAGCCTGCATCGTCGGCGGCCAGCTCACCCGCCGATACGACATACCCTATCGCACCTCCAACACCTGCGCCGCCAACACCGTCGATGCCCAGGCCGCCTATGAATCCGTTTTCTCGCTCTGGGGCGTCACCATGGGTGGAGGCAATCTCATAATGCATGGTGCAGGCTGGCTGGAGGGCGGCCTCGTTGCCTCCTTCGAGAAATTCGTTCTCGATGTCGATCTGATCCAGATGGTCTCCGAGTTCCTGAAGCCTGTTGACATGAGTGAGGACGCCTTGGGATTAGCCGCAATCCGTGAGGTCGGGCCCGGCGGCCATTTCTTTGGTTCGCAGCAGACGTTGGCCCGCTATGAGAATGCGTTCTACGCGCCAATCCTGTCGGATTGGCGCAATTTCCAGCAATGGTCAGCCGCGGGCTCTCCCGACGCCTATCGCAAGGCCAACGGTGTCTGGAAGCAGGCTCTCGCCGACTATGTCGAGCCCCCTTTGGATCCTGCTCGGCGCGAGGAACTCGATGATTTCGTCGAGCGCCGCAAACGCGAAGGAGGTGCTCCGACCGATTTTTGATGCCAGGGCAACGCGTCTGGTGAAGGCGTTTCTTGCCTGTTACCCTCCTGTTGGAGAGAGCCGGAGTTCCCATTGAGAGCACAGTCAGCCCCCGTTCGTCGGGAAGGCCGTCGCCGCCGCGGTGAAGGCGCCGAATCGATTCCGCAACAACCGCCGGGTCAATCGCATCTGCCTTTTCCTCCGCTGCGGATCGTCAGCGACGACGAGGTAGAAGCGATCCATCAGGCAAGCCTCGGACTTTTGGAAGAGATCGGCATGGACGTGCTCAATCCCGAGGCCCGCGAACTTTACGCCGCCGCCGGCGCCCGCGTGGAGGGGGAGCGTGTTCGCATCGGCCGCGAAATCATCGAGGAAGCGCTCAAGACAGCGCCGGCGGAATTCACGATGTATTGCCGCAATGCCGACCGCAATCTACGAATGGGCGGTAATTGGATCGCGTTTTGGCCCGTCGGCGGACCGCCCAACTGCTCCGATATGGACAAAGGCAGAAGGCCAGGTACGCTCGAGGACAATTGCAATTTTGTTCGTCTTGCGCAGTTCTTCAACTGCGTGAGCGGAGCAGGGGGCGGCTCCGTCGATGCGCTCGACTATCACGCCCGCGTCCGCCATTTGCACATCTATCGCGGCATGCTGCACCTCTCCGACAAATTTCCCTTCATCACATCCACCGGCCGCCAGCGCCTCTTCGACGGCATGGAGATGACGCGCATCGCTAGGGGCTTGACGCCCGAACAATTCGACCGCGAGCCCTCCTGCATGACGGTGATCAACACCAACTCGCCGTTGAAGCTCGACGGTCCCATGGCTATGGGAATCATCGAACTGGCCCGCCACAACCAGGTCTGCTGCGTCACTCCTTTCACCTTGGCCGGTGCCATGGCGCCGATCACGATCGCCGGCGCTATCGTCGAACAGAACGCCGAAGCCATGGCCGGCCTCGCCCTCAACCAGCTCGCCCGCAAAGGCGCGCCCTTCATCTACGGCGGCTTCACCTCCAACGTCGACATGAAATCGGGCGCGCCAGCCTTCGGCACGCCTGAATATATGAAAGCCTGCATCATGGGCGGCCAGATGGCGCGGCGCTACCGTCTGCCCTATCGCACGTCGAGCACCAACGCCGCCAATATGGTTGATGCCCAGGCCGCCTATGAAAGCGTCTTTTCCCTCTGGGGTGCCATCATGGGCGGCGGCAATCTGATTCTTCACTCCTTCGGCTGGATGGAAGGCGGCCTCGTCGCGTCTTATGAGAAATTCCTGCTCGACGTCGATCTCGTTCAGATGGTCAGCGAGTTTCTAAATCCGCTCGACTTGGGCGAGGATGCGTTGGGGCTTGAGGCAATACGCGAAGTGGGTCCCGGCGGCCATTTCTTCGGCGCGCGCCAGACGCTCGAACGTTACACCGAGGCTTTCTATGCGCCGCTCATCTCCGACTGGCGGAATTTCCAGCAATGGAGCGCCGCTGGAAAGCCTGTCGCCTGGCAGCGCGCCAATGCATTGTGGAAGCAGGTGCTTGCGCAATATCGCGAGCCGTCCATGGACTTGAGCGTTGCCGAGGAGCTTGACGCCTTCGTTGCTCGCCGAACGGAGGAAGGAGGCCAGCCCACGGATTTTTGAGCTGCATTTCACAGGAGGACGTGGGCGCTATCTGGGAGACAGTTCGATGCCACAAACGATATTGGTGATGGGCGTGCGCGGGAAAACTGGACGTCAACTCGCCGCAACACTGCTTCAGCACCGAGGCGTCAGGGTCCGAGGTGTCGGACGAAATACGACCGGCTTGAACATTCCGAATTTGACGCTCGGCCATTTTGATTGGGAGGATCCCTCGAGCTGGTCCGAGGCAACAGCGGATATCGACTCAATTTATCTGATCAAGCCTAAAACCGCGGACCCCGCGGCGACCGTCGCGTCCTTTCTGCAGAGAGTTAGGAACCTCAAGAGACTAGTTCTTCTCTCCGAGATTGATGCCGATAACCGGGATGAGTCGGCGGACGAGCACAGGGTCGAGACAGTCATCGAGACTTCGCCCCATACCTGGACCATCCTGCGGCCGAACTGGTTCATGCAGAATTTTTCCGAGCCGTCCTTCTACTTGGAGGCGATTCGCGACGCTGGTGAGCTCAGAGTTCCGACGAAGGGACAACGCACGAGTTTTGTCGATACGCGCGATATTGCCGATGTCGCAGCGGCCGCTCTCCTGGAGTCGGGTCACGAACGATGCTTCTACACGTTGACAGGTCCGCAAGCCTTGACATGGAACGACGTCGTCGCCGACATCGGCAGGGCGGCTGGACATCAGATCCGCTGCATCGACCCATGCCTCGATGAATATCTGTCTGCGCTTTCCAAGAAGGGAACGGCCGAAAAAACGATTGCCTATTACCGAAGAATCTACGGCGCTATACGCGAGGGCCGCACGGCCGTCGTTTCGCCGGACGTTGAGAATGTCACAGGTCGCCCCCCGCGCATGTTTTCCGCATTCGTTTCAGAGAACAAAAGCCTCTGGAGCAGGAAGCATCCTTAATCGAGGAACGCCAACCGGCGAAAGTCGGAATCAGATGGCCGGATCAAGTCCGGCCATGGCACGTTTGTTTGGCCTGAAATAGCGTCATCACCGGGCTTGACCCGGTGATCCCTCACACCAGATCCAACTACCTTCGTCGCCGGCGCCGCTCGCCGCCGCTGGAGTCGGTGGGCTCGATTGTCTTCTGCGGTGGCAGCTTCACCACCTGCGCCAGATTGGGATAGGCTGCAGTCTTGTGGGGGATCGCCATGGCCTCGACGAAATGCTGTTGAAACTTGGGCTCGACCGCCGTCTCGATTTTTTCGATCCTCCTGACCACGGTCTCGATCTCATCGCGCGCCTTCGCGTTGACGAGGGCAATGCGCGCCCCCGTTCCGGCCGCATTGCCCGCCGACTGCACCTTGTCGAGCGGACAATCCGGAATGAGGCCGAGCACCATCGCGTATTTCACGTCGATATGGCTGCCGAAGGCGCCGGCGAGTCTGATCCGGTCGACGTGGTCGATGTCGAGCTTGTCCATGAGCAGTCGCGTGCCCGCATAAAGTGCCGCCTTGGCGAGCTGGATGGCGCGTACGTCGTTCTGCGTCACGGCGATGAAAGGTTCACCCGCGCGTAGAACATAGCAATGGGTCCGCCCGGTCTGCCTGATGCGTCCGCTCTTCGCCGACAGCGAGCCGTCGATCAGCCCATCCTGGTTGATGATGCCGGTGAGATACATCTCCGCGATCACCTCTATGATGGCCGAGCCGCAGATGCCGGTGACGCCCGTCTGCGCCACCGCCGCCTCGAAACCCTCATCGTCCGACCACAGGTCGCAGCCGATCACCTTGAAGCGCGGCTCGAGCGTTTCGGCCTTGATACGCACCCGCTCGATGGCACCGGGAGCGGCCCGTTGCCCCGAGGAGATTTGCGCGCCTTCGAAAGCGGGGCCCGTTGGCGAGGAGCAGGCAAGCAGCCGCTCTTTCGAGCCGAGCACGATCTCGGCGTTGGTTCCGACATCCACCACCAGCATGTGGTCTTCGGACAGATGCGGGTTTTCCGACAGCACGACGCCGGCCGTGTCCGCCCCGACGTGGCCGGCGATGCAGGGCAGCACATAGGCGTAAGCTCCGGGGTTGAGTCCAATGTCGAGTTCGCGCGCCGGCCTGGTGATCGGAAGCCCCGTGGCGAGCGCGAACGGCGCTCCCCCGAGCTCGACCGGATCCAGCCCTAAGAACAGATGGTGCATTACCGGATTGCCCACGAGGACGATGTCGAGAACGTCCTCGAGCGCAATACCCGCCTCGGTCACCACCTGGCCTGCCAGCGTGTTGATTGCTTCGCGCACCGCGGCCGTCAATTCCCGGTCGCCGCCGGGATTCATCATGACATAGGACACCCGGCTCATCAGGTCCTCGCCGAAGCGGATCTGCGGATTCATGATGCCCGCCGAAGCCGTCACTTCGCCGCTGGCAAGATCGGTGAGATGTGCCGCGATGGTTGTCGAGCCGATGTCGACGGCAAGGCCGAAAGCCTTTTCGTAATAGCCCGGCCACACAGCGATGATCTCTTTGCCACCACCGGGGAGACGCGAATGCACGGCGACCGTGATTTTCCATTCTCCCTGCCTCAGCGCCTTCTGCAGGCCCCGCAGCACGTCGAAATTCGTGCTGAGGCCTTCGACGTTCCATTGCTCGGCCAGCCCCCGGTAAACCCGCTCAAGATCGGAGGAGGGCTTGTGCATGTCGGGCTCCTCCACCTCGACGTAGTGCAGTCGCACGATCGGGTGGATCTCGATTACTCGTGCTTCGGCGCGCTTGCGAACGACCTGCTTGTGCACCTGCGATTCAGGCGGAACGTCGACCACAACGTCGCCGAGGATTCGTGTCTGGCAGGAAAGCCGCCGGCCGGGCTTGAGCCCGCGCTTGGCCTCATAGCGTCGCTCGACCGCGGACACCTCCGACAGATGCTCGGCCCCTGAGCTGATGGCGTGCTTGGCGAACTCGCCTTCCCCGACAGTGATCTGGCAGCGCCCGCAAATGGCGCGTCCGCCGCAGACAGAATCGATATCGACGCCGAGCGCGCGCGCCGCCTGTAGCACGGGTGTGCCGAGCGCGAAGCGCCCACGCTTTCCCGAGGGCGTGAAGACGATGAGTGCGTCGTTTCTGTCGTTCATTCCTTATCCGCGGCGGCGGCGGCGCTCCTCGCGCTCGCGTCGGCGCGCCTCGGTGCCATTGCCGGTTCCGACGGCTGCGCCCTCGGCCTGAGCAGGCGAAGTGGGCTGAGGCTCGCGGAATTTCCTGATCCAGGCAAGGCAATTGGCGTCTACGCCGTTGAGAACGTTAGCTCCCACGATGGCATGCATGTCTTCGTCATGCAGGGGATTCATGATGGCGCTGGTCATGCCGTGCGAGGCGGCCATGGCCAGAAAATAGCCGGTGAGCGCCCTCCTGCTCGGCATGCCGAAGGAGATGTTGCTCGCCCCGCAAGTCGTGTTCACTTTGAGCTCTTCCCTGAGACGGCGCACTAGGCGGAACACCTGCTGGCCCGCCGTTCCCATGGCGCCGATCGGCATCACCAGCGGATCGACGACGATGTCATGCGGCTTGATGCCATAATCGGCCGCACGCTGCACGATTTTCTTTGCCACCTCGAAGCGAACGTCCGGATCCTCCGAAATGCCTGTCTCGTCGTTGGAGATGGCGACCACCGGCACGTTGTATTTGGCGATGAGCGGAAGGATCGTCTCGAGCCTTTCCTCCTCGCCCGTCACCGAATTGACCAGCGGCCGCCCCTTCGCTGTCTCGAGCCCCGCTTTGAGGGCCGCCGGCACGGAGGAATCGATGCAGATCGGCACGTCGACCAGCGACTGGACGATCTCGAGCGTCTGCCTAAGTAGGGGAGGCTCCGTTTCATTGGGATTGACGGCCGTCACCCCCGCATTGACGTCGAGCAGATGTGCCCCGGCGCGCACCTGGGCCAGCGCGTCGTTCTTTACCGTTTCGAAATTTCCCGCGATCATTTCGGCCGCGAGCTTTTTGCGACCTGTGGGATTGATGCGTTCCCCAATCACCGTGAATGGTCTATCGAAGCCGATGATGTGCTCCTTTTTCTGCGAGGCGACGAGCGTATGCGTCATAATCTTCCTTTCACGTGATCAAACAGGCTCGCGCCCGCCATTAGCTATAAGAGCTATGAGCCGCTCCTTGTCAAATTCCCGGTCGATCTCGCCTGCCACGCTCTCGGCCTCCTTGGCGAGATCGTCCCCGCAGGGGACGGGCGCGGCGCGCCGCCAGTCAGCGAGATAATCGTCGGTCCCTTGCGCTCCGCTGCGCATGGCCGCCATGTCTATGGCTTCCTGGAAGCGGTCGGGCAGCATGCGCTTCTCCTGCGTCCGCCCGGCCTTGGCGATGATTTGCGAGGGAATGTCGCGCCAGTAAACGATGGTGATCTGACCCATGGCACCCCGACAGTGTCGATGATGAGCCCTTATGCGCTCAGGCGCCTTCTGTCACCTGCTTTTCAACGACTTTCGCGCGGGCAAATGCGACAGACGGCTTAGTAAACGACGGTTACCGTGACTGTGTCACTATAGGCGCCAGCCTGGGGCGCGACGGCCTGGGCAGGCACCCGGCCATAGACCGTGTGGTCAACAGCCGACCCCGTACCGGTGCCGTTGACGCCCGTCCCGGCGGCATTCCCCCAATTCTGTGTTCGGGCGGCATTCGAGAAGAGCTGATAGGGAATGGTCGCGCTGCTGCTGACATGTTTCATGAGGCGAGTGGTGGTGGTCCCGCCCGTCGTCGTTCCCTGATTGAGCCTGAGGCTGTAGGCCTGCCCGGCGGCGCACGTCACGCTCACCGTGCTCGTTTGGTCGACGTTTCCGCTGAGCAGGGAGTCCGTGCCGAAATCGAGATCGGTTGCACTGACGAAGCAGCTAGGCACGACGGTCGCCGAAACCATAAAGGGCGCACTCGTGGTCTGGAAGGTGCTGGTCGTATTGCAGGCCAGACAGCAGTTGCGATAGGCGAGCACGAAGCGGCTCTGACTGTTCGAAGTGGCCGTGAAGGACGAGCTGTAGCTCCCCACGGGCATCGTTGTCTGACCGGAAAACACCCGACCATAAACCGTGACCGAAGTGCTGTAGTTCCCCGATGCATCGGCGAAGGGGCTCATGGCGAGAACAAGATTCTTGTTGGTCCATGCGCTGCTCGCACAATAGGAATTGCCGGCGCTTTCGCGCGCGCCCCAGATTTGGATGAGGGCAATGTCCCGGAAAAGGTTGTACTGCAGCCCGGACGAATTGTTCATATAGCGTGGATTGGCGTCTGAACTGTCCATTCCGCCGCTTCCTTCGCAGAGGTGCAGACAAAGTCGAAGTTGCTGGTTGCTACCCGCGCCGGAACAGCTGATGAACAGATCGCCGGTGGTGATCGCATCCTGGTTCAGGGCGACCTCGACATTGCCGAAGTTCATGTCGGTCATTGTCGCCGTACAGGTTTGCGCTACCGCCGCGGCGACGCTTAGGATCACCAGCGCTCCCGCAAGCGCAGCTCTCGCAATCGACGTCCTCCTCATTTGCAGATCACCCCGTCGAGGAAAACCTGCGACTGCGCTTGACCGCTGTAGCGAATGTGGGCCTCGCATGAACCCTGGGTATAGCTCGCCACCACGCCGTTCTCGGGCTTCAGCCCGGTGAGATAGGCTTGCCCGTCATATCCCACGACGAACTCTTCGCCGCCATTGAGAACGAGAGTACTGCCGACCGGCAGAAAGGAACCATCGGCAAGCTTGAATGCCACGAGCGCGGCCTTGGCATCCAGGGCTACGTCCAATCTGACGATGTCGGCGCTGTTTCGCCCCACGACGGCATATGCTTCCGTCTGCAGGGCGTCTGCCGCCAGGGGCAGGCTGTCGGTATCGATCTCGATCTTGTTCTTGTAATAGGCGGCGAGCTTGGGCACGAGAATCTTTCCGGTCCTTCCGGTCTTTCCCAACGGACGGTTCTGGCTGCGAATCTCGATGTCGGGATATCCCGCATCCACGATGGCGAACGCATCGCCGATATGGCGGGCAAGAAAGACATCCCCGTCGGCGATAGCAATGGAGCCACTGGCTGTGGCATTGCCGCTAGCTCTCCCGCCCGTCATGTGCAAATTGCCGGTGATATCGTTCTTGCCGGATACGTACTCGGCCGAGGCAGACGCCCTGCGCTGTTCGCCCTCGCTATAGTCCACCCGCCAGCCCAGGCTGCCGGGGTTGCCGGAGGTGCCCTTGCTGATGCTTGTCGTCGTCTGCGGCGATTCATGGCCGAGGTTCAAGCTTGTCGAGCCGTCATACTTTTTCCCGAGCGGCATGTGCAGGCTGACGCTCGCTCCAATATTGTCCGTATCGCTCAAGTCGATGAAGCCGCTGGCCTGGAAACTGAGATCATATGGCAGTTGCTGGCCAAAATACGCGCTGAAGATGGCCGCTTCACTTCCATCCTCACTATCACTGTGAACAAGGCTTGCACCGATGTTCGATCTCAACTCGGGAAAACCGTAGCCAAGCGTCACCTGCTCGAAGGAGCCGACCGCCATGCCTGCGTGGTCATCTTCCCTCGAGACGATGCTCAAGTCGGAATAATTGCCGAATGTCCGCCTGGCGCTGGCCGAAAGGCTGAAACCTGCCCAGTTGAACTCCCAGCCGGCTTGAAGCTGCGCGCCCACTTCCTTCCCCTCCTGAAGACTACCGGCCATGGAAGTCGAGATCGTTCCCAGGATTCCTGCATTGAAGACGGCTCCGGCCCCTGCATTGATAAGCGCTCCCATGAACTCCGCATGCCCTTCCGCAGTCAGCCGATCGCTCACCCCATACCGCACGCTCGCTGAAACGGCCGCCTCGCTGGCGTAATCGAATGAGCTCGATCCCTGGTTTTGTCGGGGAAAGCCGGCCTCGAGGGAATAATCGACGAGGCCCGCCTTCAAAAGACTTGGAGATGCGTAGAACGGCTGCTCTATCACCGTCTCCCGCCCTTGCGGGTCGGTCAGGACGACGCGCGCCATGCCATTGCTCGAATATGTGGGAATGTCCTGAAGCTCGAAGGCGCCCTCCGGCACGTTCTCCGAATACCGTTTCACATTGTTGATGAAGACTTCAAGCGTCGAGGGCACCGATGCAGTACCGCG
>Ga0075421_100000140_pt1 | contig 62869 bp, 52 predicted proteins | sample SoiMetdeltSBSDD5_FD_75292 | JGI IMG/M metagenome (GOLD analysis project Ga0075421, IMG submission 75292) | Bulk soil microbial communities from a Populus tree surrounding site in Tennessee, USA - Soil MetaG P. deltoides SBSDD5 | ecosystem: Environmental > Terrestrial > Soil > Tree plantation... | reverse complement strand
TCATCGGTCGCCGGGCGTGGTCGGCGGCGCGGGCGCAGTTGGGTTATCGGGATGCGCGTCCCGTACCGTTAATCGTTTCATTCGCCGGACGGCCTTACGTGGATGTGCGGGCGAGTCTCAATTCGTTTCTCCCGGCGGCGTTGGCGAATAAAACGGCGATCAAAATAGTGGGGCAGGGCGTAGACCTGCTCCGCGCCAATCCGCGTTTGCACGACAAGCTCGAATTTGAAATTGCGATTACCTGCCGCTCAATTGACTTTGAGACTCATTCCCCGCGACTGCGGCAGGCCGGCTTGACCGATAAGGAGATTACGAACTTCGGCGCGCACTTGCTCGCGTTGACTGACAATCTTCTTCGCGGCGCGGACGATCTGATTGACCGGCAGTTCGCGGCCTTGGCGCAATTGGAAACCCGACGACAAAAGTTGCTGCAAGCGATGCCGGATGACCTGCCTGGTTTGGGACGCCGGGTTCACCTCCTGCTAGCGGACTGCGAACGCTATGGCACACTGCCGTTTGCGATTCTGGCGCGCTGCGCTTTCATTGCGCTGGCCTGGCTGCGCTCACTGCGCGCGGTGGGAGTGCTTTCGACCGGCGAGTATGAGTCGCTCTTGCATTCGATTCCCACCGTCGCCTCCGAACTCTCCCATGATCTGGCACGCCATGCCGCCGGGCTGCTCTCCACCGAAGATTTTCTGGCGCGTTATGGGCATCTGCGCCCAAGCTCCTACGATATCACCTCGCCCAACTATGCCGCTGCGCCGGAGCTTTACTTAGCGCATCAAGCTTCATCAGTTGCTCCGGCTGCTTATCCCGATCCGCAAGTAGCCGTTGCGTTACTCGAGTCACATGCTGAGCAGATTGAGCGCTTACTGCGCGCGGCCGGATTTGAATCGCGCCTGGCTCACTTGCGCAACTTTATTCTGCGCAGCATTCCGGCTCGCGAACATGCCAAGTTTTTGTTTATGCAGAACATCAACGCCGCGCTGGAAACGATTGCTGAGATCGGTGAGCGCGTGGACCTGAAGCGCGAAGCCATCTCGTTTTTGCCCATCGAATTGATTGAGCGTTTAGCGACGCAAAGTCCGCACCGCGCCGCTCGCCGAGCGTTTCAGGATCAAGCTCAGATTTACGAAGAGCGCTGGCAGCTCACCGCCGCCTTACATCTACCGCATGTGCTGCGCGCGCCGGAGGATGTGGATGTTTTCCAACTCGAGGAGTGGACTCCGAACTTTATCTCCACGCGGCGCGCCGTTGCCCCGCCGGTTGTCTTGGAAAGCGGGACGCACCCGGAAGACTTGGATGGGCGCATCGTCTTAATCCGCGCCGCTGATCCCGGTTACGATTGGATTTTCGGCCACACCATCGCTGGGCTGGTCACGCAATACGGCGGCGCAGCCTCGCACATGGCCATCCGCGCGGCGGAGTTTGGCCTGCCGGCAGTCATCGGCTGCGGCGAGACGATTTTTGAGTCTCTGTGCTCGGCGCGCTTGGTGGAACTGGATTGCACGAATAAGAAGGTGAGAGGGTTGCCCTAAGCTGCCCGGCGATGAAGTCGCCGGGCTATGAACAGTGCCCCATGAATGGGGCTAGCCGGATTGATCCGGCGCAACTCATAGCCCGGACACTTCACGTGTCCTCGGAGCACAGCGGAGGGGATGTCCGGGCGGGCTGGGGCCTTCCGATAAAGTTTTGCACCGCGAGTCGCTTCTGCTATACTCTGCGCATTCTTTCACTGCTGACGTGTATGGCTGACGTGCGCCGCACCTTCAAGGTGCGGCGCACGTCAGCCCGTGGGGAGGACTGCATGGATCCTGTCACCGCCGCCATCATTGCCGCTGCTACCGCCGGCGCTGCCGCTGGGTTAACCGACACGGCCAAAGTCGCCATCACTGATTCTTACAACGGCCTCAAGGGTCTGCTCCAACGCAAATTTGGTGAGCAGAGCGAAGTGGTTAAGGCAGTGGCTCACGTTGAGACCGACCGGGACTATCAACCGGTGTTGGAAGGCAAAGTGAAAAAATCCGGCGCGGATCAAGACGCGGAAGTCCTCGCCGCGGCCCAAGCCTTGCTGGAAAAAGTCAGTGCCACCCCCTCCGGTCGCCAGCTCATCCAGACGATCACCGGCGACCAAAATATTGTCATCAGCGGCTCGGGCAACGTCGTTAATTATGGCCTCGCCGCCGACGCTCAAAAAAAAACGAAGTAGCCAGCCTGCGTGAAGCCTACCTCAACTACATATTTGCCGATTGCGACACGCTCCCCCTGAGCGGTGTTGACCCGGCGTTCTCCGGCGAGTCCGACATCCGCTACAGCCTGGGCGCGGTGTATACGGCGTTGCTCACATCTATGCCGGAGCGGCGAGGCCGTCGTCCGGATGAAGATGAGACGCGCGGAGCTGAGTGGCACTTATCAGCCTTGGCGTTACTGAACGCTGGCTCCCAACTAGTGCTGCTCGGTCGCCCGGGCAGTGGCAAGAGTTCGTTCGTGAGTTTTGTCGCGCGTTGTTTGTGCGCCGAAGCGCTGGGCCGCTTAGACGAAGGACTAGTGCTGCTCACCGCGCCATTGCCGGAAAAGGACAAAGATAAATCTGAGCCGCAGTCCTGGAAGCACGGCGCGCTGCTGCCGGTCATCGTTACCTTGCGCGAATTTGCGGCTGGCCCTCACTTCCCCGCGCCGGGCGAGAAAGGCCTCGCCAAACACCTGGCTGACTTCATCACCTTTAAACTGCAAACGCACAAATGCGAAGACTTCGCGCCGCACCTATTGGCCGAGATGCAGAATCGCTCCGGCAAATGTCTGCTGATGCTGGACGGTCTGGATGAAGTACCGGACGCCGACCGGAAGCGCGAACAACTCAAGCAAGTCGTGGAGGAATGCGCTAAGGCCTTCCCCGGATGCCGGATGCTCGTGACCAGCCGCCCGTATGCCTACAGTGCCTGGAGGCTGGATGGTTTTTCTGGGGCTACCCTTGCTCCATTCACTGAGGCGCAGATCAATGCCTTTATCGAACGTTGGTACACGCACATTGCGCCCAAACGCAGATTGAGCGTTGAGGTCGCGGCGGCGCGTGTTCGTCAGTTGCAACAAGTGATCGCCGGGAATGAGCGGCTGCGCGAATTTGCCGGCACGCCATTGCTTCTCACGCTCATGGCCTCATTGCACGCAGCGCGCAGTGGCGACCTGCCGGACAAGCGCGCCGAGCTTTACAAGGACGCCGTGGATTTGCTCTTGAAGAAATGGGAAGCCGACAAAGGCTTAACCGGCTTGTTACAAATGAAGCCGGATGATTTGCGCGTTCATCTCTACCGGCTGGCTTACGAGGCGCATCAAACTCAGCCCGCTAATCAGTCGGTGGCGGACATTCCATTGGAAAAATTGATTACTGTATTGGCCACCAACCGCCAGGTTCACCCCCACGATCTGGCCGACTACCTGAACCAACGCGCGGGGCTGCTGATTTCAGAAGACGGGAAAGTTTATCGGTTTCCGCACCGCACGTTTCAGGAATACATGGCGGCTTGCCATCTCTCGTTGAATGAGAGCGGGTTCCCGAAAACAATTGCCAACTTGGCCCGGAGCGACCCGGAGCGCTGGCGGGAGGTCGTATTATTAACCGGTGGACAGGTCTCGCTGGGCGGCGCGACGTTTTCGCTCTGGGGCTTGGTGGATCAACTGTGTTTTCGCGAACCTACCGATGAAGCGATAACGAAAGCAGACGTCTGGGGCGCGCACTTGGCGGGGCTGGCGCTGGCTGAACTGATTGATCCGACACGCTTGGGCGAAGCTGACCAAGCGAAATTATCCCGCGTTCAACGTTGGCTCGTTCACATCCTGCAAAAGAATGCGCTGCCTGCAACGGAACGTGCGCTGGCTGGGAACGCCCTCGCCAAACTGGGCGACCCGCGCTTCAACCCTGACGCCTTCTACTTGCCGAAAGAAGACCTACTTGGATTCGTCCGCATCCCGGCCGGTAAGTTCCTGATGGGCACGCGCCGGGCCGATATTCCCAAATTGGTAGAGCAGTTTGGTGGCGATGAGGATTATTATGAGCGTGAAGTTGAACAACATGAAGTGAACTTGCCCGAGTTCTATATTGCTCGTTACCCAGTGACGGTGGCGCAGTTCCAAGCCTTTGTGCAAGCGACTAATTATCACCCGCTAGATGAGGCCAGTCTGCGTGGTGTATCTAATCACCCGGTGAACTTTGTTACCTGGGAGGATGTCTTGGTTTACTGTAACTGGCTGACCGAAGCCTTGCGTGCCTGGGATTATACGCCGGAGCCGCTCAAGACTCTCCTGACTGAAAAGCGGTGGGTCATTACGCTACCAAGCGAGGCAGAATGGGAAAAGGCTGCATGTAGTGTTCTGAGCGAAGCAGAGTGTAGCCGAAGGGGACGACTTTTCGCTTGGGGTGATGACTTTGATGCGGATAAGGCTAACGTCAATGATGCACATATCGGCAATACCAGTTCCGTGGGCTGCTTTCAAAACGGCGCTACACCCGAAGGTTTGCTTGATATGACGGGCAATGTGTGGGAATGGACGCGTAGCTTGTGGGGTGATAAGCCAAAGCCTGATTTCAAGTATCCCTATAATCCTACAGATAGAAAACGTGAGGACTTGGAAGCCTTGTATAACGTGCGCCGCGTGGTGCGTGGGGGTTCCTTCGGCTATAGGTCGAGTTATGCCCGTTGTACGTACCGTACTGGGATTCCTCCCGTCGGTTGGTTTGACTTCCTCGGTTTTCGGGTCGTGGCTTCCCCATTTCGCGGATGATGGACAACGGATTGCGCTTCGCGCGAAACGGATATCGAATGGGAACGGATGCGTGTTCGCCGGAGAAGTTGAACCGCTGAGTGCGCTGAACCACTGAGGCACTGAAAAGACCTGAGGCCACTGAAAGAAGTCTTTCTCAGTGGCTTCAGTTTTTTCTCAGCGCTTTCAGTGATTCAATTACGCTCATCAAGTAGGACTCAAAGCCCATCCCCGAATCCTCGGCTACCGACGACTAATTAAACAACGGGCGAGTATTCACAAGGGCTCCCGGCCCGCGTCCTGAGCGCTTGCGCGAAGCGTGAGCGTAGTCGAAGGATGTCGAAGGATCGCGGGCCGTCGCGCGGATGCGGACGGAGCGCGCAGAGAGGTGAGTAATCATCAGATTAATCAAGAGTTGACGAAGCGTCTGGAAGGGTTTATATTCTTTGCTAATGCGATGCGGATTGGAAACATTGGCCAACCACAGCCGACTGTCCATTGACCCGATTAACATTTCATCCCTGACTTTTTCCGTGTTCGATCTAAACATGGTTAAGCCTGACTTGAGCACCCTGTCGCACCCAGCCCTGAAGCGTCTCGCCCCAAATAAATACATCCTATCCAAGGAAGCGTGCCAGCCTATCACTGCGTGGGCATTTAATTGAAAATGCGCCCGGCGCAGCTTAGGTAAACACACATGCGACCAAGTCAGTGGCTATCCGGCCCAAAACTAAATAGTCACACCGCTAGCCCCGCCGATTAATTTATGGCCGGTGGCTGACTCACTTAGAGCCAACGCGCGCGATTAACATCGCGCTCGCTTTCAATATCCGGTATTACGCCGTCCATCTTTTTTCTCAGGAGTGCTACCTATGACCCTCTATCAGCCAGGAACTTCTCAAGATGGCCTGGAACCGATTGCCATCGTCGGCGTCGGTTGCTGGCTGCCCGGCGGAATTTTCTCCGTCGAGGCCCTGCTCGAAGCGTTGCGGGAAGGCCGGGATTTAATTACGGACATCCCCTCCGAGCGCTGGAACGCGGACGCGTTTTATGATCCCGACCCGCTCACGCCGGCGAAGACCTATGTCCGCAAAGGCGGCTTTGTCCACGACATTGATTGTTTCGATGCGGCTTTCTTCGGCATCTCCGACGTGGAAGCCACTCGCATGGATCCGCAACAGCGCATGGTCCTGCAGACCGTGTGGCATGCGCTCGAGGATGCCGGGCAATCACCGGATGAGCTTAATCACAGCAACACCGGCGTTTACTTGGCGATGATGAACACGAACGGCTATGCTCAGATCAAAGGCGGTTGGGAAGGCATCCAAGGCCTAACCGCTTATGATGCGATGGCGGATGCGATGAGCATCACGGCCGGCCGCATCTCCCACTTCCTAGGCCTGGAAGGCCCGGCCTTAACTCTGGACACCGCCTGCTCCAGTTCGCTGGTCGCGCTGCATCTGGCGCGGCAAGGTCTGCTGATTGGCGATTGCGATATGGCGATCGTGGCGGGTGTCAACGCCATTTTGCATCCCGGCATCCACATTACCTTCTCCAAGGTCGGCCTGATGTCGCGCGCCGGACGCTGCGCGGCGTTTGATGCCGGGGCGGATGGCTATATTCGCGGGGAAGGCTGCATGGCGGTCGTGTTGCGTCGGCAGTCCGAGGCGCTGGCGCGCGGGGATCGCATCCTGTCCACTATCGTAGGCACGGCTGTCAACCAGGATGGACACACGCCCGCGGTCACCGCGCCGAATGGCCGGGCGCAGGAGCGCGTCATTCGCAGCGCGTTGGCGCGCGTCGGCGTCAGCCCAAGCGAGATCGGCTACCTGGAAGCGCACGGGACCGGCACACCGGTCGGCGACCCCATTGAAATGAGCGCTATCACCAATGTCTACGGCCCGGGCCGGACGCCTGAGAAAAAGCTCTATGTCGGCTCGGTCAAAAGCAATTTTGGTCACATCGAAGCCGGGGCCGGTCTCTTGGGATTGGTGAAGGCCTCGTTGTCGCTCAAGCACGGGGAAATTTATCAGAGCCTGCACTTCAAACAATTGAATCCGAATATTGACCTCGGCCAGGCGCCGGTAGAAGTGCCGAAGACTCTCACGCCCTGGCCGGCGAATAACGGACTGCGGATGGCCGGCGTTAATTCCTTTGGCTACAGCGGGACGAATGCGCATACGATCCTCCAAGAAGCCCCGCGCGCCAAGCAAGGCGCTGCCGGCGCTGGGAATGGAAACGCCGCCGCTGCGCTGCGCGAGCGGCCGAACGAAATCATCGTGTTGTCGGCTAAATCGAAACCCTCCTTGGAAGAATTGGTAGACCGCTGGCTGGCCTATCTTGAAAAGGAAGAGTCGGCCTCACTTCGGGATATTGCCTTTACCGCCGCCACCGGCCGCGCGCATTTGAGTCATCGTTTGGCGGCCGTCGGCGCGAACAAAGCTGAAATCGCCGGCAAGCTGCGCACATGGCGGGAAGGTCGTCAGGCGAAGGGCCTGGCTTCCGGCCAAATGCGTTTCCGCGTCAAACCCAAAGTCGCTTTCATGTTTACGGGGCAGGGCGCTCAGTACGCGGGGATGGGCGCGGAGCTTTACAAGACCGAGGCGCGTTTTGCCGAGGCGCTGGATCGCGTGGCGGCGATTATGGACGCGGAGTTGGGCGTTCCATTAAAGGATGTGCTCTTTGGCTCTGAGTCCAAAAATTACCTGAACAATACGCGCTACGTGCAGCCGGCGCTGTTTGCGGTGGAATACGCACTGGCGGACTTGCTGCGCTATTGGGGAATCGAGCCGGACTTCGTCATTGGACACAGCGTTGGTGAAATCACGGCGGCTGTCATCGCGGGTGTACTGGACTTGGCCGATGCGATCCGCTTCGTCGTCGCGCGGGGCCGGTTGATGGGAGAACTCCCCGAGGGCGGGAAGATGGTCGCGATTGGCGCCGATCTGGAACAAGCCCGCCAATGGATCAAAGGTCGCGAAGCGGACGTTTCGATTGCGACCGTGAACGGGCCGCAGGCCGTCGTCGTTTCCGGAAAAGCAGAAGCCGTGGAGGCAATTGCCGAACTCGCTCAGGAGGCCGGGCTACGCACCACCGCGCTGGAAGTCTCGCACGCCTTCCATTCTCCTTTAATGGATCCCATCCTGGGGGAACTCACGAAAGTCGCCACGTCCATGCGCATCACGCCGGCCCGCATTCCGATCGCTTCCAACGTCAGCGGCGATTTCCACGGAGAAAAAATCGAACCGACCTATTGGAGCAATCACGTGCGCCAGGCGGTGCTGTTCCACGCCGGGATGGAAAAAGTGGTGGAAGCCGGGGCGACGCTGCTGGTGGAAATTGGCCCCAATCCGGCGTTGACGCCCGCGGTCGCGACCGCCTTTGATCCCACCAAAATCCAGCCAGTCCCGACGCTTAAGAAAGATGGCAAGGATGTCACCAATTTGCTCGGCGCGCTCGGCATTCTGTATGCCAAAGGCTTGTCGCTGAACCTGGAGCGCTTGTATTGGAATCCGGATTATCAGCGGGTTCCGCTGCCGCTTTATCCTTTCCGCAAAGAGCGCCATTGGGCCACACCGCCCGGCCTGCTCGACGAAGTTCCCTCTGTGCCGACTGAGAAGCTGCCCGAATTGCCGCCGCTCCACCCGCTGTTAGGGACAGTGGCGGCGCGCAATGGGCGCCGGACCGTTTTCCAAGTAAGCCTGAATGCGGCGACTCCCTGGGCGGATCACCGCGTTTTGGGGACAACCGTCTTCCCCGGCACAGCCTACCTGGAGATGGCGGCTCGCGGGTTCGCCGCTATCGCCGGCGAGTCCTGGCAGGCCGTGGAATTAAAGGACGTTTCCTATGAGCGTCCCTTGCTGTTGGCTTATCGCAAACCCAAGACCATCAACCTGATTCTGGAGAGTGTTCATCGCAGCGCCGGCCAAGTTCGCTTCGTGATTTCCGCGGCCGACAACCCCGCCGAGATTTATTGCCAGGGACTGGCGAGCGTCGCGGATGGATCTGCGGAAGCGGTGGATTTAGAAATCGCTCAGCCTAAGCGCGAGGCGGATATCCAGATCGGAACGTTCTACGGCGAGTTGCGCCAGAACGGTTTGGAGTACGGCTCCAAATTCTCGAACGCGCGTGAACTCTGGTTTGGCGCGGCCGGCTCTGGACAAGCCATCGGGCGGATTGCGCTGGCGCGTCCGGATGGGAAAGTGGTGACCGGGCCGTTTGACAGCGCGGTGTTGCTGGACGGCTGTCTGCACGTTTTTGCCGCGGCCTTCAAGATGCTGGCAGTGGATGGTCATCAAGGCACGTATGTCCCCGCCACCATTGAAGCCATCACCCTGCATCAGGAACTTCCGGCGCAGGTGTGGAGTCATGTCACCCTGGAATCTAAGGCCGATGGCCGCGCGGCGCTGGCGAACATTCGCATCCTAAATGATGCCGGGCAAGTGGTCGCAGAATTCAAAGGCCTGGAGTTGCGCCGCACGGACAGCATGGCGGCGGGCAAAGTGGCTGCCTCAACCAGTTCCGACTCCACCGGCTTTACCGGTTTGGCGGCCAAGACGCGCGGAGAACTCATTGACCTCTTGCGGCCCCTGACCAAGGTTCAGCGGGTGCGCGAGCTTTCCAAGTGGTTAACGGCGGAAATTAAAGATACGCTCGGCCAGGCCGCCGAAGGGCTAGACTTGGACGCGCTGCCGCCAAACGCGGCCTTCCTGGAAATCGGTTTGGACTCGTTGATGGTGACGGAGTTGCAGCGCCGCATCCAGGCCAAACTGGAATTTCGTTTCAAGCCGATGCAAGGCCTGGATTACCAGACCGTCGACTCCATGGCGGAGTACCTCCACGACGAAGTGCTCGTCACGGAGTTGCAGGGACAGCCGGCCGCGGTTGCTGAAAGTAGTGTGGCTACTCTTCAACCTGACAAGGTGACTGGGTGACACGGTGACAAGGTGATCTCTAAAACTGACGCGGTAATTGGATGAAAGCTGATCTCTTCAACCATCACCTTGTCACCCCTTCACCATGTCACCTTGTCATTATTAATCAGCTCTCTATCTCTATTAATCCTAGGAGGTTCTAATGACCGATAAAATGTCTGTAAGTGTGGATGAGGCGTTGTCCTTCATCGAAAGCAATCTCGACAAGCGCCAAGTCAACAAAATTCAACATGCGTTTCCATCCCCGCGCTTTTGGTCGGAGACGGATGTGCCGGTGTCAGAGACCCTGTCCGACCGCGCCCGGCTGCACAAGTTGGGGCGCGGCATGCCGGTCAATCTCTATGTCGGCGTGCCATACTGCATTCAGACCGACCCCGGCTACTGCGGCTACTGCCTGTTCCCGGTGGAAGTTTTTACCGGCAACATTGATCTGGAGACGTACTTTGGCTACTTGAAGCGCGAGGCCGCCCGGTATAAAGAAGCGCTGCAGGGCGTGCCGCTCGGCGCCGTTTATTTTGGCGGCGGCACCTCCAATCTCTACAAAGAGTCCAAGTACTTTGAGTTAATGGACTTGGTGCGCGACCTGTTCCCGGATATTCCGGCGTATGTGGACATTACGCTCGAGGGCATTCCGCAACTCTTTACCCGCGATAAGATCAAGGCGATTCGTGAATCCGGGATGAACCGCATCAGCATGGGCGTGCAGCAAATTAATGAACGCTTGAACAAACTCAGCGGCCGCAAGCAGACGACCAAGCATGTGATCCAGACGTTGGAATGGGCGCGCGAGTTCGGCATGCCGGCCAACATTGACATCATCTTCGGCTGGCCGCAGCAGACGGTGGAGACGATGCTCGAAGACCTGGAGACCGCGGTCAAGTGGGGCGTGTACGACATCACGCATTACGAACTCAACGTCGGCGGCCCGACCGATTTTGCCCTCAACCGTTTCCATGAGTTGCCCAGCACCTTGAGCAACTTGGAGATGTACCGCGCCTCGCGCGATTATCTCACCAGCCAGGGTTACCAACAGGTGACCGCGTACAACTTCCGCAAGCCGGGCGACCCGCACAGCCGACCGTATGAAGAAGGCGTCACCCACCGCTTCGATCACATGGATACACTGGGCTTGGGATACGCCGCGATTACTTTCTTTGGCGACACGGAACTCGAGCCGGGCCACTCCTGGTCGTTCATCAATCAGCGCAACTTGGTCGAGTATAAAAAGGCCATTGACGAGGGCCGCTTCCCGGTGGAGCGCGGCTTCCGCCACGAGAAGGAAGACTTCATGCTCTCGATGACCTGGCGCAACCTGTTTGGCCTGGAGATTGATCGCGAAAGTTTCCATGGCGCGTTCGAAGTGGATGCGCATGAGGCCTTTGAGGGCGTTTGGACGGCGCTCCAAGAATATGAGTTCGTCGAAGTGACGCCGCATAAGATCAAGATCGTCGGCGATGGCCCCTTCTACACGCCTTTGATCCAGACCTTGCTGGCCGAAGCGCGCTATCGGCAGTTGCGCGGGCGGAAGGTCGCGGCGGCGGCCTCGGCCGAACTCGAACTGGCAGTTTAGCAACTTAATTTCTTAACCAGACTCTTTGACCTGACAAGATGAGTGTTTAAGTGTCAAGTGTTTAAGTGTCATGTAACTTAAACACTTGATACACCTTGTCAGGGTATCTAACGAGTTGTCTTCAATGAACGAACCACCCTCCCTCCCTCAAATCCGCGCCGACCTCCTGCGCCTCATGGGCGAAGTGCTCGGCCAAGAATTGCCGGAATCGATTCCGGATGATCTGCCGATTTTGGACTTCGTCGTCTCCTCGCTGGCGTTGGTGGAGGGGATGCGCCGCATCTACGAGCATTTCGGCGTCTTGATCTCCATCCGCCGCGTCATCGAGGGCCAACTCACGCTGGGCGGCATCGCGCTTTACGTCGAACAAGAACTGCATACCCAGTCCCGAAAAAACGCGGCGCTGCCCCGACCAGAATCTTCGTCTCCAACGCTCCCCGCGCGCCGCGTCAATTTGGCGCCTTCTCAAAAACATATTGCTTTCCTCACGCGTTATTCCAGCGAAGCCGCCGCCGCTTTTAACGAAGCCGTCGCCGTCCGGTTGGCAGGCGCGTTAGACGGGCCGGCCTTGCAGGCCGCGCTCGAGTCGGTCGTCGGGCGCTATGAAGCATTACAAACGGCATTAAGCCCGGACAAAGATGAACTGATTATTCAAGCCACGCCGGTTGAACTGCTTGTCTCTCAATGCGAAGACCCGCAACTGGACTCACGCCTGGCTGAAATTGTCAGCCGGTCCTTTTCGCCGGGCGAACGACTCTTTCGCGCCGAACTGCTCCGGTTGCCGGAAGAAGAGGGGGCGCATGTCCTGGTGCTCGTGTGCCACGCGCTAGTCGTTGACAGTGAAGCGCTGCAGATCATACTGGAAGAACTCGCCGCTTATTACTCGGCCTATGCTCAAAACCAAGAACCGGAACCCGGTTTTCCGGCTTTGCAGTGGACGGATTACGTGGCGATGGGTCAAGCCGAGGCGGCGATCCAAGCCCAGCAGTCCGCTCAGGAATTCTGGCAGCGCATCTTCTCACACGAGTGGCCGCACCTGGAGTTGCCGGGAGATCAGCCTCGCCCGCCCATCAAGCGTTACAGTGGCGCGCGGCAGTCCCTTTCTCTAGAACCGGAACTTGTCGCTCTGTTATACAGCTTCGCCCAATCCCACAACCTGACCCTCGCGGAAATCGTCTTCAGCGCTTATGGCATTTATCTGAGTCGCCTCTCCCATCAGCCGGACTTGGTCGTCGGGATTCGAAGTGCGCCGCTTTATTTGGACACTGGGCAGCGGGTAATGGCGCAGACGCGCAACATGCTTCCGGTGCGGGCGGGCATTGATGGGCAGCGGAGTTTTATCGAGCAGGTCCGCGCGCTTGCCGCCGCGCTGGCGGAAGCCGAAGCGCATCGGCAGCTCTCGTTGGCGGAAATGATTCAACTGTTGAACCCGGCGCGCGATCAAAGCCGTTCGCCGCTGTTCACCGTCGCCTTTCAGCATCACGCTCAGATGGCGCTCCCGACTTTTGCTTCTTTGCAAACCTCTTTCATTCAGGCCCCGGCGCCGGGAGCTCGTTACGATCTTGAGCTAACTGTCTTGACGACGACGGGCGGCGTTGATCTGGTTTGTGACTACAGCACCGAGCTTTTCGAACCGGAGACGATTAACCGTTGGCTGAATGGCCTCGCCACGGTCCTGCAGGGTGGGCTTGAAAATCCGGAGACTGCTTGCGCGGTGCTGCCCATGCTGCCGGCCGCCGAGCGCCAAAAACTGCTGCATGATTGGAATAAGACGGAACAAGATTATCCGAAAGACAAAACAGTTCTCGACCTTTTCATCGCGCAAGCACAGGCTCACCCCACCGCGCCCGCCGTCCGCTTCAATGAAACTATTCTGACGTACGCTCAGTTACTAAAACGCGTAGAGGCGCTCGCCGCGTTGCTTGCCAGTCGGGGCGTAAGCACTGGCGACCGAGTAGGAATCTTACTTGAGCGCTCACCGGATCTCATCGCCGCCTTGCTCGCTGTTTGGCGCGTGGGCGCTGTGTACGTTCCGCTGGATCAAGGTTTCCCGACAAAGCGCCTGGCTTACATGCTAGAAGACGCTGACGTTCGAGCTATCGTCACTAGCCAAGCCCTGACGGCGCTCCTCCCTGAAGGTTTTGCAAGTAAGGCTATTTGCCTCAACGAGTTCCTTCAATTCCCTGAGTTCCCTCAGTTCCCTGCACTCCTACCAGCGAGTGCTGCCAGCAGCGCCTATCTCATCTACACCTCCGGTTCTACCGGTCAGCCCAAGGGAGTCGAGGTTGGGCATCGGGGTTTAGTCAATTGCCTGCTCGCCGTGCAGGCGTTAATTGGCTTCAAGGCCGGCGCGGCGTTGTTGGCGATCACCACCGTTTCTTTTGACATCGCGACGGTGGAATTGTTCATGCCCCTCCTCGTCGGCGGTAGCGTGGATATTGCGCCGGATGGCGTCGTCGCCGATGGAGTCCGGCTGGCAGAAATGATCGCCACTCACAAACCGGATTACATGCAGGCCACGCCTTCAATCTGGAAAACGCTTCTGGCGGCCGGTTGGCAAGGCGACGCGCAACTTTGCTTGTGTGCGGGCGGCGAAAGTCTGAGCCGCGAACTGGCCGAACAACTCTTGGGCTGCGGCCGCGAACTGTGGAATTTGTATGGCCCGACCGAAACAACCGTCTGGTCGACGGCCGGCAAAGTGGAGTCCGCGCCGGGCCAACCGTTGCCCATTGGCCGGCCCTTGGCGAATACCCAGCTGTATATTTTGGATGAACAGCGTCAGCCGGTCCCGCTGGGCGCCGTCGGGGAACTCTACATTGGGGGCGATGGTCTGGCGCGCGGGTATTGGGGGAGGCAAGATTTAACTGCCGAGAAGTTCATTCCCAATCCCTTCTTAGAAAAGGATGAAGGCGGAACGCTTCGCGTGAAGGATGAAAATGGGAGTGAAAAGCGTTTCATCCTTCATCCTTCATCCTTCCTGCTTTACAAGACCGGCGACCTCGCTCGCTACCTCCCTGACGGCTCACTGCTCTGCCTCGGTCGCATTGATGATCAAGTCAAAATCCACGGCGTGCGGATGGAGTTGGGCGAAGTGGAAACGGCGCTGCGCGCGTTACCCGGAATTCGAGACGCGGTGGTGACCGCCTGGCGCGATGCGCGCGGCGACATGCAATTGGTCGGTCATATCATCGCGGCGACCACACCTGCGCCTTCGGCGGCGGAACTCCGCGCCCAATTGCGCGAGCGGCTGCCCGAAGTCATGATCCCGCCGTATTTTCTTTTTAGCGAAGCCTTCCCGCTCACGGCCAATGGCAAAATCCGCCGGGCCGCGCTGCCCACGCCCGATGTTCTTCAATCCACCTCGACGACGCCGTTAGCCGAAATGCCGGAGACACCCTCCGAGCAGTTGCTCGCTGAAGCGTGGGCGCGCGTCTTGGGGATTGAGCTTACTCGAATCGGGCGGGATTCGGATTTCATAGACCTGGGTGGACATTCCTTGTTGATGACGCCGCTGATGCTCGAAGTCCGCAAACTGTTCGGGGTCCGCTTCAACCTGCGCGAATTTTTTGGCGCTTCAACGCTCTGCGCGCTGGCTGGTTTAATTGATGAACGCAGCAAAGAGCTGTCTAAAAACAGGCATGACCGTGCACCGAAGACAACCGGTCCAATACGCACCGCGGAATGGGGGCGTCAGCGCATGGCCTTCCTGTTGCGCGAAGCCCAACTGCCAGCGATTCTCTACCCGGCACGCGGCTTGACCTATCAGCCGGGCGAGATCAAAAAAGTTTTCATGACCGGTGGCACCGGCTTTCTGGGCGTCTATCTCATTGCCGAAATCCTCCGCACGACGCGCGCACATTTGTATTGTCTGGCGCGCCCCAAGCGGGGCGAGGACTCCAAGAGCCGCATTGAAAAACAAATGCGCCGCTACGCTGTCTGGCGGACCGATGAACAATGGCTCGCCGATTGGAATACGCGAGTACATGTGGTGGAGGGCGATGTCACGCTGCCGCGATTGGGGATGGCGGATAGCGCCTACGAGACGTTGGCGCGGGACGTGGATGCCATCTTGCATAGCGCGGCGCACGTAAACTTTATTTATCCGTATGAAGCGCTGCGCGCGACCAACGTGCTGGGGCTGCATGAAATCATCCGCTTTGCTTTTCATGCGCGCATCAAGCCGGTCCATCACCTTTCCACCGCCGCCATCTGGCCTATGGGTTCGCAATACACTTTCTATGAAAAAGACCCCATTGAGCACGGTCAAATCTTGAACCTGGGTTATGATGAAGCCAAGTGGGTGGGCGAGCGCTGCCTGCTCTATGCGGAAGAGCGCGGGTTGCCGGTGGCGCGTTATCGCCCCGGCGAAGTGGGCGGTGATAGCGTAACCGGACGTTGCGTCACCGATCACTTCGTCGTCGCCTGCGTCAAGGGCTTTATGCAGTTCGGCGTGTTTCCCCTCCTGGACATGGAGCTTGATGTCGCGCCAATTGACTATGTGGCTCGAGCGATGACGTACATCATGTTTCATCGCCAGCCCTTGGGGCGCGCATTTCATTTGACCAATCCGTATCGGCGGCACTTGAGCGAGGCGCTGGCGTTTCTCCGCGGCCGCGGCTACCACTTTGAGGAACTGCCGTTTGTGGAACTGCGCGACCACCTGCTCGACCACGCCGATTTCCTCTCGAATGGGCTGGTTGCCTACCAGTCTGTGTTGGAAGACATGGACGACATCAGCTTGCAGTTGCCCACCTATGATACGCGTGAAGCCGAGCGGGAGTTGGAAGGTTCTGGAATCACCTGCGCCCCAGCGGATGAAAAACTGTTTGGACTGTACCTAGAGTATCTCCAAGGCATCGGCTTCTTTCCGCAGCCGGAGGAGTTGGCCGTGGCTCGTGAGGCGTGATCTTCACGAGTCACGTAATCCGCTTCTGAAAGGATCAACCATGTCCCCCAAAGCCCTACCCCCGGTGCTTCGTCTAAATGCTTGGCAACAATGGAAGTACTTGAGTCAGCCTATCGCCATGAACACCTGGCTCCGGGAGCGCTTTGGAGACCTCGCGCCGCTACACTTCCAGCGACAAGATTATGCGGTCGTTCTGACGCCGGAAGGCGCGCGGCAGGCTTTCTCGGCTCCCCCGGAGGGGTATGAGGCCTTTTGGCATGAATCCTTTGCTGGAATGAACGGCGAGGGATCGCTCTGGGTGTTGGATGGCGAGGCGCATCGCCGCGAGCGCCAGTTGTTTGCGCCGGCGGTTCACGCCCATCACTTCCGCGCTTACGGCCCTGTCATCCGCGACATCGCGCGGCTCCACTCCGGCAAATGGCAGCCCGGCCAGACGATCAAAGCGATTGACACGACCCTGGCGATTGCGCTCGACGTGATCATGCGCCTGGTCTTTGGCGTAGAAGATGAAGCGATGATCGAGGAGGGCCGGCGCGTCCTCCACGCGCTGACGCGCGCCGCCCATCCGATCATTGTCTTTTATCCCAAGCTGCAGCGGCCGTGGTTCCCGATTTTTCGGCGCTACACGCGCGCGAAGGCGGAGATGTATGCGTGGGTGGATCGCTTGTTGGTTGCTCGCCGCGCCGAGGGCCGCGTTGGCAGCGATGTCTTGGGCTGTCTGATGAACGCGCACGATGAAGCCGGTCAGCCGGTCAGCGATGAGCACATTTGCAATGAATTGCTTTCCATCTTGACCGCCGGACATGTCACCACCGCTGTGGCTTTATCTTGGGCGCTCTATGAGTTGGGCCAGCATCCCGAGGTCGTCGCCAAGTTGCGAGCGGAAGTAGAAGGGCTTGGCCCCGAGCCTGATCCCGGCCAGATTCTCACGCTCCCTTATTTATCTGCAACCTGTAACGAAACGATTCGCCTGCATCCCGTTTTGGCCGAATGCGCGCGGGTGCCCACCTCCCCGGTGGAAATCCTCGGCTATACCGTTCCGGCTGGGCAGGCGTTGGTTATCTCGATTGCCGGTATTCACCACCACCCGGACGTTTACCCGGAACCCAAGCGCTTTCGGCCGGAACGTTTTATTGAGCGCAACTATAGTAATTTTGAATTTTTGCCGTTTGGCGGCGGTCACCGGCGCTGCATGGGCGCGGGCCTTGCCGAGTACACCCTGCGGCTGTCCCTGGCCGAGATCGCTTTACACTGGGAGTTCGAGCCGGCCTCCATTGATTACGACAGCCGGCATGACTTGGCGATGTCGCCAAAATACGGCGTCCCGCTGCGGATCCTCGAGCGGCGCACTCCCCGGCGGGTCGAAGAAATTGAGTTTATGCCGGAGCTAATGGTGTCAAGTGCTTAAGTGTCATGGTTTCACGTGTCAGGTAATATCACTTGACACTTAAACACTTGACACGTGAACATGCGTTGAAAGGATCACCCATGTCCCTCACCGCCGCTGCTCCGTCCAAGATCGTACCTCTCAATCCGCTGCAACAATGGCGCTACTTCAGCGAACCGATGGCGATGGGGAACTGGATGCGCGAACACTACGGCGATTTTGTCCCCGTCCATTTTCAAGGACGTGAATTTATTACGGCCATGACGGCGGAGGGCGCCCGGCAGATTTTCTCGAAGGACCCGGATGGCTATGATGCCTTTTGGAAAGAGTCATTTGCGGGCCTCATGGGCCAGGAATCGGTTTGGGTGCTGATCCAGGCCCAACATCGCCGTGAACGCCAACGGTTCGCGCCGGCGGTTCACGCTCATCACTTCCGCCCCTATGGGCATATCATCCAGGATATCGCGCGGTACCACATCGGCCAATGGCAGCCGGGCCAGACGATCAAAGCGATTGATACCACGCTGGCGATTGCGCTCGATGTCATCATGCGCTTGGTGTTCGGCGTCGAAGAAGAAGCGCTCATGCAGACCGGGCGTAAGATTTTAAAAGAATTCACGGAGGCCATCCATCCTTTGATCGTATTTTTCCCTCAATTGCAGCGGCCCTGGTTTCCGTTGTGGCGGCGCTATGACCGGATCAGGGAAGAAGTCTTCGCCTGGCAGAGTCGTCTGATGGCGGCCCGCCGCGCGCGGGAGGCAAAGTTCGCCGAGGCGCAGGATGTGCTGGGCGTGCTGATGAACGCGCGTGATGAAGCCGGCCGCCCCCTCGATGAGGTATACATCCACAGCCAATTGATTTCGATCCTGAGCGCCGGGCATGAAACCACCGCCGTAGCGCTGGCCTGGGCGCTGTACGAGTTAGGCCGGCATCCGGACGTGATGGCGAAGCTGCGCGCTGAGGTGGAGAGGCTTGGCCCTAATGCTGATCCGATCCAGCTTCTCACCCTGCCTTACCTGTCCGCGGTTTGCAACGAAACAATCCGCTTCCATCCTATTCTGGCCGAATGCGCGCGGGTGCCCATGTCGCCGCTGGAAATTATGGGACGCCACATCCCGGCCGGGCAGGCATTGGGCATCTCGATTGTCGGCATTCATCACGACCCGGCGGTTTACCCGGAACCCAATCGCTTCCGGCCGGAGCGCTTCATCGAGCGCACGTATAGCAACACGGAATTTCTGCCGTTTGGCGGCGGTCATCGGCGCTGCTTGGGCGCGGGTCTGGCGGAGTACACCCTGCGGCTGGCCCTGGCCGAGATGGCGCTGCGCTGGGAGTTCGAACCGGCGCGCGTGGATCAGGATGTCCGGCGCAACATTGCGATGGGGCCGCGCTACGGTGTGCCGTTGCGCATTCTGTCACAGCGCACTCCCCAACACGTGAACACGCACTGAAAGGATCACCCATGTCAGTCGTATCGCTTCCCCGCGCGGTTTCCCAGGGGCCTTTTGAACAATGGCTCTACTTCAATGAGCCGCAGGTGGCGGTGGCCCGTCTCCTGAAACGTTTTGGCCCTCTGGCCCCGCTCCATTTTCTGGGACAAGACCATGTCTTTGTCATGTCAGCCGAAGGCGCCCGGCAGGTATTTGCGGGCGACCCGGCGGGCTACGATGCCTTTTTCAAGCAAGGCTTTACCGGCGTCTCCGGCCCTGCGTCGCTGTGGGTACTGACGGGCGTAGCGCACCGGCGTGAACGTCAATTGTTTGCCCCGGCCGTGCATGCCAGCCATTTCCGCAAACATGGGGATACCGTGCGCGAGATCGCCCGCCTGTACCTCGAAAAATGGCAGCCCGGCCGGACCCTCAAAGCCATGGATACCACCCTGGCGATTTCGCGAGACGTCATTATGCGCTTGGTGTTTGGGGTGGCGGAAGGCGAACTGATGGACGAGGGCCGGGAGATTCTGGACGAGCTGCGGCGTGCGCTGCATCCCCTGATTGTCTTTATCCCTCAATTACAGCGACGCTGGTTCCCGCCCTGGAACCGCTTCGACCGCGCCAAAAACCATTTTACCGATTGGGTCGGGCGGCTCATCGCAGCGCGGCGCGCAATCGGCGGTGGCACAGACGACGTCCTCGGCAGCCTGTTGGTCGCGCAGCATGCCGACGGCAGCCCGATGCGGGATGATGAAATCCGCGACGAGTTGATCACCATCCTGCAAGGGGGGCACGAAACCACCGCGGCCGTCCTGGCCTGGGCCTTGTACGAGTTGGGCCGGCAGCCTGACATCCTGGCGAAACTGCGCGCCGAACTGGAGAGCAGCGGTGTGGCGGATGATCCCAGCCAAATCGTCAAGCTGCCTTACTTGGGAGCGGTCTGCGATGAAACCGTGCGCCTGCACCCGATCTTGTCGGAATGCGCGCGCGTCTTGACCACGCCGCTGGAACTGCTCGGATACACCATCCCGGCCGGGACGGCGGTAGTGATCTCCATTACCGCCATTCACCACGATCCTGAACTTTATCCCGAACCGAACCGGTTTCGGCCGGAGCGTTTTATCGAGCGGACCTACAGCCATTCCGAGTTCCTGCCCTTTGGCGGCGCCCACCGCCGTTGCATCGGCGCCGCGTTATCTGAATACGAAACCCGCATTTCACTGGCCGAGATGGTGCTGGGGTGGGACTTCGAGACAGCGGCGGTGGACCGCGATGTCCGGCACGATGTTGCCTTGGGGCCCAAGTATGGCGTTCCTATGCGCATTCAGGCGCGACGTCAGCCGAGGGCCGGAGCGAATTCAATAGTCCGAGGAGAACTTGAGCATGTCTATGCTTGAAAATAAAGCCGTACTCATCACCGGCGGATCGCGCGGCATTGGCGCGCAGATTGTCCGCCAGGCTATGGAAGAAGGGGCGCAAGTTGCTTTTACTTACAAGGAGAGCGTGAACGCGGCGAACACCTTGGCGCAGGAACTGGCGGCGCAATACCCCGGCCAGGATTGTCTGGCGTTTCAATGTGACGTGGCGGATACCAAGGCCATGCAAGCCTTGGCGGAAAAGATTCTGGCGCAGTTTGGCCGGCTGGATGTGCTCGTGAACAATGCGGCCATCACGCGGGATGTGGTCCTGGCCCGGATGAGCAAGGAACAATGGGATGAGGTCATTCTGACGAATCTGGGCAGCATGTATAACGTGACCAAGCCCTTTCTGCTGCCGATGGTCAAACAAGGGAAAGGAGCCATTGTGAACCTGACGTCGGCCTCGGCGATCTATGGCTTCAGCGGGCAAACCAACTACTCCGCCTCCAAGGGCGGCATCATTGGGTTCACCCGCTCCCTCTCCGCCGAGGTCGCCTCGCGCGGCGTGCGCGTCAATGCGGTGGCCCCCGGCTATATCCGCACGGATATGTCGGCGGCGATGAATCCCGCTATTCTGGAATATGCCAAAACCCGCATCTCGCTGGGACGGCTGGGGACCTCGGAAGATGTGGCGCCGATTGTCTGTTTCCTGGCGTCAGACCAGGCGGGGTATATTACGGGGCAAGTGATTCAGGTGGATGGGGGGATTACCCTCTAATATTAGTGCGTTAGCTTTGGATCGGGATTTGCCACACCGGCGCATAATCGTGTAGGTATTGGTCAAAGGTGCGCGGCGGACGCTGCAATAGCTCCTGCACGTCACTTGTCACATTGGCTGTGTAGCCACGCTGAATATCCTCAAACAGCCACTCCATGAAATAAATCAGCTCGGCATCCCAATTCATGTCTTTCATGCGTTGAAGCTCGTTGGCGGGCGTGGGGCTGATGTGCGTAATGGTTCGATTGGCGATAGCAGACAGCCGGGCAGCCACGGTACCATAACTCAGGGCTTCGCCGCCGGTTAGCGTGTAGGCTTTGCCGGACTGCCCACCCTTGAGGAGCAGTTTTGCCGCCACCGCCGCGATGTCGCGTGTATCAATCAGTGAGAGACGGGCCTCCCCCGATGGCAGCCGCAGTTCATTTTGGGTGTTGATCTGCTGCAGGTCTTGGGTATTAAAATTTTGCATGAACCAGTTGGGTCTCAGGATCGTATGCGGCACGCCACTCCGGACAACAGACTGCTCTAGCTGACAGAGCGGATCGGTAGGTCGTAAGTCGGCGCCGAGCGCTGACATAAAGACAATTTCCTTTACTCCGGCTCGGGCGACTGCGTCAATAAACGTGAATAGAGTGTGATGCCGTCCGGGGCGATCTTCGGGGTGCAGTAAAAAGAGACGAGTCACCCCTTCCAACGTCGGGGCAAAGGTGGCTGGTTCATCATAGTTGAAGTAGACGATGGGCGCGGGGAAGTCCCACAGCGCATTGGCCCGTTCAAGCGATTTCGTTGCTGCTCGATAATCGGCTTTCGCTTTGTGTAGTTCTCTTATAATTTCCTGCCCAACTTTTCCGGTCGAGCTCATCACCAAGATCTTCATCTGCCAACCTCCTAGAACTGTCCAGATAAGGTTCCTATTCTATGGCTCTATTCCTCGGCTCATTGTCGAAGCGCCCAACAGAGGGGTAGCCGGTTGCATGTTTGGGGAACTATCTAACGTCAGTTCGGATAAGGGAAAACACTAAGACCTGTCACCCTGAAGGAGCGTTTTTTGCGACTGAAGGGTCTCTAGGACAGTCGTGGAGATGCTTCAGGGCAAAGACCGCCCTTCAGCATGACAACAAGCGGCTTATCCCGAATTCAGGTTATCTAAAGGGTTGGAACCAGATCAGCCCCACCCATCCAAAAACGACTAGCTCAATAGCCGCGGCGCTAAGAAAGGCGAGGCGCGTGAAGCGGGTTGGGGCGAACAGGGCGCAGAGGAAGAAAGCAATGGCCCAGGGCGGAGCCAGAAAAATGCGAAGGGGCGAGGCCATTGACCACAGGCCGAGAAAGGAATCCGTGGTCACGTTTTGGGGTACGAGAAAATCTACCAGGTCGCCGAGGCCGATGAGGACAATCCCAAGCGCACCGGCCGCGAACAGTCGCCAGATTAAGGGATAGGGCCGTAGGAAGAACAACGCGGCGCCGGTGGCTGGAATGGCGGCTATGGCACAAATGCCGAGGAAGAGAATACTGTCGCCGAAAGCAAACATGCCGCCGGATGTCTGCCGATCCGGCCCATTCGTGGCCGCTACATAGAGGCCGACGACAACCGAGGCGATCACGAAAGCGGCCACATACCCCGCGACAACCAGAATAATTTTGAATAATGATTTCATAATGAGTTGATGACTCAGACCTGTCAGTGCTGGCATCCTGAGCGGAGCGCTGCGCTTTTTTGCGGCGCGCAGTCGAAGGAGACCCTCAGAATGGAATCTGCTCTCGTGTCGCCCACTACACGCCCAGTTAGGCGCCAGTGCCTTGCCGTGACAACCGGCGTGAGATTAACGCGGCTATCGAAACAGCAATCGTCATGAACACCCAGGAGGCCGGAGGCACTGCCACGAACAAGAAAGCGTTCGCCGACCCTGGGGGCCTTAAATTGATAAGCTCACTGTAAACGACCAAAGAGCCGAGCGTGACCAGGAGGGTCACGCTATAAAGCGTCACGCGGGTCACAACTGACCAACGCTTCGAAACCCGATTGGCCCAGAGGAGCGCCACGAACGGCGAGACGACCCAAATGACGAAAAAAACCAGCAGGAGACGGGGTGTGCTCTGGCCGGCCCGCAGCATGAAACTGACCGAGCCGATAGCTCCAATCACCCCCGCGATGAGGGCCACCGCGCGCAGGAGGCCAAGGAACCGACCATCCGCTTTGTTCCGGCGCTCATTAGATTCTATCTCAGCGGAACTGTTATTCTTCATTGACTCTCCGGGTGTCTAACGGCCTTCATGATTTTTCAATTAGCTGTTGTTGTTTTGCGGATATAACAAGCGGAAACGTTGAAAGACAATTGGCATGGTTTCACAAGGGAGGTGCTTAACAACCGCTCCCACCAAAGCACTGCATCAGGCCCGCGAGCATAGGAAATAGCCAGAACAATGCGAGGAGGCCGGCCCCAGCAACACTGAGGCTGAAAGGGAGCCTCCGCTCTTTTATCTTGCCGCCGCGTACGGTCCCCACCGCATAAAATACGAGGTAAAACAAGATCGAGGCGAGGAACCAGATTAGAGGGGTATGCCAGATTGATATCGAATGCGTCGCCTCTGGGCTTTCGGTCAAAATCTCAAGCCCGGTAAACAGCAATGCGAATAATAATCCAGCAATCCCTGCAATGATTATTGTCGAGTTCTTTGCGTTTCTGATGTTCATAAATATTTGCTCCTTTTGGGGAGTTGCAAGGCTAATCAGACCTATACTAAGACTTACCACAACTGGAATTCCTACAGTCCGAGCAAGATCTGACAACATTTTGTTACCTGTAATGACTGCTGCCTCGCTGCTCGAAACCAAACCCTGACCCACACAGAATTGTTGCTCGGGAACACCTACGCCACTACACAACGGATTAATGGCTTGTGTCTTGAAAGTTGTGACACCAACAAAAAGAAGCAACATCGCGGAGATGATAATGAACTTTCTGGCAATCTGTGTATTCTTGCCTCTGTTGGATTTTGAGAAAAACAGATAAATGGATGCTGAAAGGCATGGAATAATCGTGCACCACAGTGCAATGATGAGAATATTTGCAAGAGAGACTTGAAAATTATCCATCGTTTTGAACTTGAGACCTATTTATGGTCAAACATCTTTACTGATTAGCCGCCCAACTGCTATATCACCCATCCACACCCTAAAACCCTTTTGGCTTGCGCGGGCTAAACACCGAAATTAATATAGGATTTAGCCCGCTGGGCTGGCAAAATAAACACAGGCCAAGTATAGCATTCCTTTCCGGGCGGGATTGGCTAAACCCGCCCTTATTCTGAAATGCACCCGCACTCAAAGGATGCATTCGGGTTTTTTAGCCGACGCTCTCAAGCCCGCGTCCGCGCGGGCGGAATACATCGCAAACGCCCGCGCGGACGCGGGCTGGGAGCAAAGCCAAAATTGGCGAATGCACCCGCACCCCAACCGCTGTTTGACTCTTTAGAGGGACTCGCAGATAATCGCCGCGACGATTTCACAGTCCCCTAACGGGTGGCGCAAGTGTTCGTAGGGCCTGCCGCGATAGTTGATCTGTCATGTCCAGTTCCCCGCGCCATCATCCTTACCCCCAACCCATTCAAGAAAAGGAAAGAGCATGACGACCGCAACCGCTGTGCTTACTTCGCAAACTGTCAGGCTGAAGTTAAATCCCTTTCAACAATGGCAATTTTTCCGTGACCCACGCACCATGCACGACTGGATCCGGGAGCATTACGGCGACATGGTCATCGTCCATCTCCAGGGGCGCGATTGCTTCGCCGTGCTTAGCCCGCAGGCCGCGCGCGCCGTGTTCAGCGCCAACCCCGATAATTACGAAGTCTTCTGGCGGGAATCGTTTACCAATCTGATCGGTGAAGAACAGATTTGGGTGCTGACGGGCGCCGCGCACCGCCGGGAGCGCAACCTGTGCGCCCCGGCCGTTCACGCCAGCCACTTTCGCGCATACGGTCCGGTCATCCGAGAAATTGTCCGCGACAATTTAAAAAAATGGCAGCCCGGCCAAAAGATCAAAGCCACTGATACTACCTTGTTGATTTCGCTGGATGTCATCATGCGGCTGGTCTTTGGCGTGGAAGAAGCGGAATTCATGGAAGAAGGCCGTACGATTTTCGAAGAGCTGCGGCTGGCGGCGCACCCGCTGGTGGTATTTTTCCCGGCCCTGCAGAAACCCTGGTTCCCACTCTGGCGGCGTTATCAAAAAGCCATGGTGGCCATCACCCATTGGATGGAGCGCTTTTTCGCCGCCCGCCGCGCTCGCGCGCAACTGCGGGCGGATGACAGCGATGTGCTGGGCGCCTTAATGAATTCGCGCGATGAAAACGGCCAGCCGGTCAGCGACCAACACATTCGCAACGAACTAAACGCTGTCCTGACCGCCGGGCACGAGACGACGGCGATGGCACTCGGGTGGGCGATCTATGAACTGGCGCGCAATCCCCACCTCCTGGAAAAACTGCGCGCCGAACTTGCCGCCGTTGGCCCGGATTTTGACCCGTCCCTGGCCTTGACCTTGCCCTACCTGGACGCGGTTTGCAAGGAAGCGGTGCGCCTGCACTCAGTCCTGACCGAATGCGCGCGCATTGCCATAAAGCCTATGCACGTCCTCGGCCATGAGATAGCGGCCGGCCAGGCCATGGTCATCTCGATCACCGGCATTCATCACGACCCCCAGCTTTACCCGGAACCCAACATTTTTCGCCCGGAGCGGTTCCTTGAGCGCCAATACGGCACTTTTGAATTCTTGCCCTTTGGCGGCGGTCACCGGCGTTGCCTGGGTGCGGGCCTCGCCGAATATACGATGCGGATTGCCCTGGCCGAAATTGCGCTGGGTTGGGACTTCGAGCCGGATGGCGTAGACCGGGACGTGCGGTTGAACGTCGCGAACGGGCCGCAAAAAGGCATCCCCATCCGTATCAAAGGCAGACGAAAGTAAAGCGGGCTGATCCTGTAGATTGCCATGTCAAACTTTCTCCTTATCGGCGCTGGGTTACTATTCGTCGGGGTTGGGCTGGCGCGGTTGTTGCGCGCCCATCTGCGTACGCCCATCCGCCGTTACGAAGGAGCGAATTCGGTCTCCAAAGTCTATGACGATTGGACAAACGATCCCAGAATGGAATATTACTGGGGCGAGCACCTGCACGCCGGCTATTACGGCAACCCGCCCGTCAAAAAGAATTTGATCCAGGCCAAAGTGGACTTTGTGGATGCAACTCTGGACTGGGGCGTGCTGGGGCCTAACCCTACCCTCGCGCGGCGTCTGGAAAACCCCGCGTCTGATCCGGCCCCGAGACCGGTCCGCATGTTGGACGTTGGCTGTGGCATTGGGGGCAGCGTACGTCATGCGGCCAAACGCTGGCCCACCACCGCCTTCATCACCGGCCTCACCATCTCAAAGTCGCAGGTCAAACGCGCCACTGAGCTGGCCCAAGCCCAGGGAGTCAAAAATGCTCTCTTCCTGGAATGCGACGCGCTTGATCTGGCCTTCGACGACGATACCTTTGATGCAATCTGGGCCATCGAATCAGAAATGCACATGCCTGATAAGCAAGTTTTCATCCGCGACTTGGCGCGGGTCTTGAAGCCCGGCGGCATGCTCGTCATCGCCGCCTGGAATGTGCGCGATACCCGTCATAAACCGCTCTCCAAAGACGAGGCCGCGCACATCCGCTTGCTGGTGGACGAATGGTGTCACGCCGGGTTCACCAGTATCCCCGAGTACCTCGAGATCTTTGAGCGGAACGGCTTGGTCAATGTCACTGCCGAAAACTGGGCCCCTCACACCCAGCCCAGCTGGCGTGAATCGGTCTTTCATCCCTTCCGCGACCCGCGCGGCATTATCTCTTTCGACCCCAAGCGGACCTGGAGCAGGGTGCGTGACGCTTACACCGTCTTGCGTTACGACGAGGCGTTTCGGAAGGGATTGTGCGAGTATGGCCTAATTAGGGGGCAGAAGAGCGGGTGAGCTTGCTCTGACCCTATTATAGACATTATCGGAAATAAAAATGGGACGCAGACCTTCGGCGCAGATTTTCGCAGATCAAGAAAAAATCTGCACCGAAGGTCTGCGTCCTAATTCCCACTCAATGATGAGCATGACTTATTTCCGATAAAGTCTATTATTAAATTTGCGCCAAATGAATGAAGGAGACACTATGACTGCCCCCATGGATCGCGCGGCCCATAACAAGCAGATTGTCAATTACTACGATCAAAATTACACGGCCTCGAGATGGATGTGGACCAATAGCCGGGCCTTAGCCCTGCATTTCGGCTATTGGGAAGAGACAACGCGCACGGATTTCGAGGCGCAACTGAACACCAACCGGCAGCTCGCCCTGCGCGCCGGACTCACACCGGGCCAAAAGGTGCTCGACGCCGGCTGCGGGATCGGCGGGAGCGCCATTTGGATGGCGGAAACCTATGACGTCGAAGTTTTCGGCATCACCCTTTCCGCCGACCAGGTCCGTCGCGCCACCGAAAACGCTTCACGGCGCGGCATGAGCCAGCGGGTGAAATTTTCACAGCAGGATTACACCAAGATTGACGTGGCGGCTGAGAGTTTCGATGTCGTCTGGGCGCTGGAAAGCGTTTCATGCGCGCTCGACAAACGCGAGTTTTTTACCGAAGCATTCCGCGTGCTCAAGCCCGGCGGCAGGGTGACACTCTCGGACGGTTTTCGCCGCCAACGCCCTTTTGCTACGCAGGAGGAGGAAGTCTTAATGGCGCAGTTTTTGAAAGGTTGGGCGCTCCCTGACCTGGCGACGCCCGACGAACTGATCACGCCTGCCAAGGCAGCCGGCTTCGAGCAAGTTCAATTTCAAGATGAAAGCAAACGCGCGGAACCGTCCATGCGGCGTCTGTATGAAATCGGGCGCTGGTCGGCTCCCATCGCCCGATTTCTGGGGGCGCTCAAGTTGGTTGATTCCCTTGCGATCCAATGCGCCCAAGGGAGCCGTGACCAATACTTGGCTTACCAGCGCGGTCTGTGCGGCTATGCCTTTTTCTCCGCGAGCAAACCGGCGGCGTAGGCTCCCGCCCGCGCGAAGCGATCAGGTGCAGGGTTGTTGGGCGGGTTGTCACTCACGCAGCCCTCTAATGTTGAAGAATTAAAGGCAGATAATGATGATGAGCCGGAAATAAAAGCCAAGCGCATTGTTGCCCCCCCCGTCCCTGCGTACCAAGCTCGCTCATCATTCCCATAATTGGGGTTTGCGCCATAGGCTTGTGGGCAAAAAGAGTTTTGCCCGTTCAAGTCAGTGACATAGATAAAACTATTATTTCCGTCGCTCTTAGGCCATTCCTGCCAGCCTACACCGCCCTTTAGATACTGTGGGTGCCAATGATAGAACGCGGCGGTGAGATGTGGGTCTTGATCAACTGCATATGCTTCTTCAGTCACAGAGCCGGCCCGATAAATCGTAAGACTGTTCGACCATATTTTTGCGACATCATGCGCCGTACCGTTGCTCTCATAGACTCTCGCGATCCAAAAGCCCTGGTTATAAGTCACCAACTCTACCGAATGCCAACTGCCTATTTGAACCAAATCATTCAGACTTCCTTGACATCCACGAGTTCCCCAAGCGGGTTGTCCGCGCAGACATGTTACACCGGGTTCAGCATAAACAAACCAACTGATCCCATTGGATTTGGTCAGGAGGCCTACTTGACTAAATTGAGCGCTATAGAGTTGTCCGTTGAATTGCGCCAGATGAATGCCTAACCAACCGCTGGTGTAGTCTGGGTAGCCATTACTCGGTTTACCATTGGCGGCTAGCAAGACTCGGTAGTCTAAGGCATACACCACATCAAACAAATCTACCCTCAACTCGCCCCACACAAAGTCATTACCCGCCAGAGCAATATTTACACTGATAATTGTAGTCGCAATTGTAAGGGTGATTGCAAGAAATTTATAAGCCCTCAAGTATTTCATCACACCTCCTCTTGATTTCCTGATCCTCAGACTTTGGAGAACAAATCTCAAAGTGCGAGTGCGGCCAGAGTCTCTACAATTGAAATTGAAGTTGGCTGAGATGTTTCGGGAGGTGGATAGGGTGGAATGGGTGATGGGGTCTCTAGCGTTTCCGAAGGTGTGAGGAGAACTGGATCAGGCGCCGCCGTCAATGTGGGAGGCGGCATAAGAGTCGCTGTTACCTGGGGGGGGATAATGCCCCATCAAGGAGGCTGGCGCCATCCAATCCAGAATGATGTCGCCGGGTTGCAAGGGAATGGCGGTTGAGAGGTCTGCATTCGGACCGCCAGGCCTGACTAAGAACAATTCGAATGTCCCATTACAGCGAAATACATAGACATAGACTTTGTCCTCATCCTGCAGATCCATGGCGAGGTCCGTAATCTTCGCTAGCGGCCAGGGAGTGACACTGGGCGCATTGACCAAAGGAGGGGTTCCATATTCAAACGGAGCCGGCGTAGCTGTACTGTTCCCTCCCTCGGTGGGTAGCTGCGGAGTAGGCACACATTGGGGTGATGATTGTGCTGCTGTTTGTTGTAGCAGTCCCGGATTTTTCTTCATAAGAAAGCTTAAGGCGACTGCTAATGCCAGGACGAATAGACCAATGATAGAGACGAGAGCCGAGGGCCTGGCGTTGGCAGGCTGAGGACGATCCATGTATATAACTCTAGTTTTAGATTTTATCTAGACAGTATTCCGCAGAATTAACGACGTTCTGGACACGGAAACAGCTCGATTCTTATTTGATCCACTGACTAGCAAATCAATGCGGCGCACTTGGCATTGCCAAGTGCGCCGCACCCCCTGGCTTGAGTTTTACGACCAGAACTATCTCACATCCCAACGCCGCTGGGCGACGATGGTTCCGATGAACAGCGCCAAAATCAGCATGGACTGCGCGATCCAGGTCTTGATCAAGACGCCCATATAGACCTCGCGATCCTCCTGGTTGACGAACGTCCAACCGTAATCATCCCAAAAGCGCTTGATCAATGACTCGGCGGAACCCACGGCCGTCGCGCGGTCTGTTTCCAACTCGGTTACTTCGTCCTGGTAGTCCTCGATGTCAATCTTATAATCATCAACTTTGTCCTGATAGTCCGACAGCTTATTCTTGAAGTCCGTATTCTTGCGGTCGGCTTCCTCATTGTAATTATCCAGCGCGGCGAAGTAGGCTTGCAACGCCCCTGGCTCCTGCAAGTTCTCCGGCGCTTCCGGCGCGGGCGGCAGGTCAGGCTGCGCCGGTTGGTCACCGGGGTCCTCCGGCTTAACCGGGTCCTCAACGTCAATCGCTTCGTCGTAGAAGTCCCCGATGCCGGGGAAATTGCAGCTTTCTTGCCGGAGGGCGTTGACGCCCATGCAATTGCATTTCTCGTTCTTTTCGTCCAGCGACATATCCTTGCGTTCATCCGCGGTCAGGTCTGTCCAGCAGGTGTCACGCGCCGGGTCCGAGCCGGCGCCGCTGATGGCCATGGCCGCCTGGAAGGCCCAATGGCTGCTGGCTAGGCCGCTGACGAATTCCGGCAGTGGCACGAGCGCGCCGCTCAACACGATCTGAGGCAGAATGAACAGCACCATGATGATCTGCGCCGAGTTCTGGTTTGGCGCCAGCGCCGAGGTAAACAACCCGATCATCATCCCCGCCAGGATCATCAGGAAGACCGTGAGCAGGAAGTAGAAGAACTCGGCCGTGGTCCCGGGCATATCGAACGCCAGGTAGCGGATCACCGTGAAGCAAACGCCCATGTAGAGGCCGAGCAGCAAGGCGAACCACAGCTTGGAGAAGATGTATGGCGCGAGGTGCAGATTCACCATGCGCTCGCGTTTATAAATCTCGCGTTCCTTAACCAGTTCGCGCGCCATGCTGATCGCGCCGACCAGAATGCCGTTGTTGCTCAAGACGATCAAGCTCACCAGGATATCGTTGAAGTCGCCGCCTTTGAAGCCAAACGGGTTGCGCCCGACGCCAAAGGCCAGGACGAAGTCCAACGCCGCCATGAGCGGTGCGGCCAGCAGCATGAGGCCGAGCGTGGCCCTATCCCGCGTGAGGATCTTGATATTCCGCGCGGAGAGGATGAAAAACTGGCGCAGCGCCGACACCGGCTGGGGCGCTGAACGTTTAGTGGTGGTGGCCGTGGGCGCGGGCGCTTTTTGGGCGAGCGGTCTGACGATGTATTTCTGATACGCCTCACTCTTCTGGTAACGCTCGGCCCAATCCTTCGCGCTGCCCTGCTCGGCACGATCCAGCAGGCTGTAGATGTCGTCGAACTCCATCGGCTTGGTGCGCCGCTCGCGTTCACTCCGATATTGGTCAAAATACGTCAGGGCTTCTTCCGGCGGGCCGAACCAGGCCAGGTAGCCACCGCGGGCCAGGAACACCACTCGGTCGGCCAGCATCACGTTCTTCGTCGCGTGCGTAATCAACACCACGGTGCGCCCTTGGTCGGCCAGTCGGCGCATCAGATGCATCAGTTCGGTTTCCGTGCCCGGGTCCAAGCCGGAGGTTGGCTCGTCCAGGAAGAAGAGGCCGGGCTTGTTCAGCAATTCAACGCCAATGGAGACGCGCTTTTGTTGGCCGCCGCTCAATTCGCTAATCTGTGTATCCTTGCGATGGGAAAGGTCCAGTTCCTCCAGCACCTCGTCAATGCGCTGATGGCGCTCTTGCGGCGTGGTATCCGCCGGCATCCGCAACTGCGCGGCATAGTCCAGCGCCTGGAAGACCGTCAGTTCCATGTGGATGATGTCCCGTTGCGGGACGTAGCCGATGTTGTTGCGGATGGTGTCGAAATTCTTGTACACGTCAATCGTATCGTTGACCATCACCCGACCCTGGGTAGCGGGCCGGTAGCCGGAGATGGCATCCAGCAAGGTGGATTTGCCGCCACCGCTTTGTCCGACGACCACAATGAACTCGCGGGGTTGGAAGGCCAGCGAAATATTTTGCAGCAGGTTGAGGTCTTTGCGCACGCGCTTGTTAAGCTCGTGAGCGTCAACGCTTACGCCGCCGGCGGTTTCATCTAACTGGGTAATTTTCTCTGCGCCGACTTGCAGGCGGTAGGGGCCAATGTGCAGCGTATCGCCCGGCGACACCCAGGTTTCGCCCCGGAGGGCCTGGCCGTTGACAAAGGTGCCGTTGCCGCTGCCCAAGTCCTTCACGCGATAACGCTGCCCAATCCGTTCCACCTGCGCGTGCACGCGGGAAATAGTTGGCGCGTTCAGGACGATGTCATTGGCCTTATCCCGTCCGATGGACAGGACTTTGCTTTCACTGAATTCGATGGTCTGCTGGCCGCCCTGCGCCACGCTGGATTCATCGGGGGACAGATAGACGATGGTTATCATCTCGCCCGGCTCAAAGCCGCCGATGCGTAACTTGGCCCCGTGCTGTAAGCGGGTGGGTTCCATCACAGGCGCGCCATCCAAGACCAGCGGGTTGCCAACCGTCGGCGCGGGGATGACGTAGTAGGCGCCCGCCCGGCGCTCAATCTCGGCGTGGTAGCGGGAAACGAAACGGTTGTCGAGCACAATATCGTTGTCGGGATTGCGCCCGATGCGGATGCGATCCGTCGTCAGCGTATGGATCGTCGGCGCTTTGCCGGAAGCCGTGACGACGAGTTGGGGTGGGGTGGTGGGGCCTGACGGGACCTGGCCGATGACGGTGGCGTACGGATCGCGTTTGGCTGGAGACGGTTGAATGGAATCGAGCCGGCCAATCATCGTGGCTCCCGAATCGCGCGGAGTGGGGGAGGGCGGTGGTTGGGAAGACAGAGAGGGACGCGGCTCAACCGTGGTGATGTCGGGATCTTTCGGAGGTTGAGAGAAACTGGCGGGAGCCTTTTCGATCCGGGTGGCCTGTGGGTCAGCGCCGGCCATCGGTTCGGGGGCCACCACGCGCGCGGGTGGCGGCGCCGTTTTGGCGGCATGATAAACTGCCGAAACCGACATCGCATCCCCAATATAACCCAGGCTCAGTTTATCGCCGTCTTTGAGCAACCGTGGTCCTTGCACCTGCTCGCCGTTCACAAAAACCGGGTTCGAGACATTCGGTTCAACGGTCAACAGGTAGTCGTTGCCCTGACGCCGCAGCCGGAGGTGCCGGCGTGAGATGGCCGGGATATTGACGACGATGTTGTTTTGGTCCAGTCGCCCGAGGGTCAATTCGTCGCCGGTCAAGGCGCTTTCGATCGTCCGGCCGTCCGGGGTGGTGATGACCAGGCGAGCGGGAGCGGATGGCTGGGATGGGTCTTTGTAAAGTAGCGTTTGATCGTTTCCCATGAATTCAAAAACCTCCTATCACGAATGGAGACTTATTGGAAATAATTTTTTAATCACGAATTGCGCGAACCGCTTTGCGCGAATGGCCCGAATGAATTTTTAAAGGTTTATTCGGGCTATTCGTGTGAAGCAATTCGTGATATTCGTGATTAGACTCACAGTCTTATTTCCCGTAAAGTCAGTAAGTAAAGGGCGCATGCCTCAACGGTCTCGCCGCCGCCGTTCGTCGTCACTTTCTTGCAGACGGAACATGATGTGGCGCAGGTTGAGGACCCCAGCCGCCAATAGAAAGAGTTGATAGAGTGGGCTGTACATGACGGTGAGCAGCGCATCGCTGAAGCTGGCGAATGTCACCGGCGTGCCATACAGCGAGCGGCTGGCCGCGAGTCCGCCCATGGCCAGGGCGGTGACGAAGAGCACGCGTCCGACCAAGCGGCTGAGCACGCTGATGGTAAAAGCCACTTTACCCACGGTGGAGCCAAAAGCGACCACCGGCCGGCCCAAGGTCGTCTGCGCGCGGAGCATGATGTCGTTCATCGAATTGGTCATCTCTTCCACTTGCAGGAATAAATTATCGCCGGCGTTCTCGCGCAGCCGAGCGCGCCAGCGTTTTTTGATCAACTCGGCGCGGTCTTCCATAAAATTCTCATATTCAGTCAGGCGGCTCAACTCCGGGTCCAGCCGCAGCACAATCGAGTCATACAAAAGCGTGGCCCGGATCATGCGCAGCATGTGCAGGTTAAGGGAGACGTTGAATTTACGCGCGTTTTGGACGGTGATCACCCACTGCCGGGCGGAAGTGCGTTCCCAATACTCGGTATATTCAGCGGGTGTGTTGAACGTATGCAGCACGCGCAGGAAGTCTTTCTGGATCGTTTTCTCCATGGTCGGCAGGTCGAGCGGCGGCAACGGCTCCATGAGCGTGAGCGTAGACAGCGCCATGCCTTCCGCGTCCCGGCGTTCCATGCTCAAGGCCAATTGCTCCAGCGCCAAACGCTGGTGGCTGTTGAAGCTGCCACAACTGCCAAAGTCAATGAAGGTCAGTTCGTTGTTCTCGCGCACCAGGATATTCGCCGGGTGAGGGTCCGCATGGAAAAAGATGTGCTCGTCCGAGCTCCAAAAACAGGTCCAGAGGATGCGGCGCGCGACCACGGCGGGGTCAATGTGATGCTGTCGTAGCAGCGCTTGAGTTTGCGGAGTTTTTTGTTCAACCGCGCTAATGACTTCCCACAACCACAACCCGGAGACGAACTCCTGCACCAACACTTCCTCGCCGGATAACTCGAAGAAAACGCGTGGCGCGGTGAAGAAATTCTGGCCGGATTTTTTGGCGTTGCGGCGAAACGTATCCTGAAAGCGCGCTTCGCGCCGGAAATCCAGTTCCTCCAGCAAGGTCTCGCGGAGTTCGGCGCGCAGGTTGTGAGTTAAGCCGGGCCGGAAAATCGTCAGGAACTCCGCCACCTCGCTTAACCAATCCAACACTTGCAAATCGGCCAGGAAGACTGGGATGATGTTGGGCCGGCGCACTTTGACGGCGACCTGGGTGCCGTCCTTGAGTATGGCCTGATACACGCAGGCGATGGAAGCGGAGCCAATCGGCTCCGGGTCGAAGACCGCAAAAACTTCCTGCCAGGGTTTTTCGATGGTGCGCTCGATCGCGGCCAAGGCGTGCTCCACCGGGAAGGGCACCATCTTGTCCAGCATCTTGGATAGCTCGACACAGTAGGCCCAGGGCAGCAGGTCAATCCGCATGGCCGCCTGCTGACCAAACTTGACGAACGTGCCGCTGGCGCGCTCCAGTCCCTGACGCAGGTGGATGGCCTGACGGGCCGGGGAGTCTCGGCGCAGCAGCCAATCGAGGCCGATACTGAGGACGACGGTGGTGAACAAGTAATTCCAGGTGAAAAGGCGTCCCAGGCTGCGCCAAAAATTGTTTTTATGCGGCAGCGCGGTATAGGAGGGCAGAACAGCGTCGGTACGGTCATCAAAGATGATCAGCCGCTCTCGCCGCTCAATCGGCTGTAAGACTGCTTCCAGCGAGGGGTAATCCACTTTGACCTTGGCTTGGTCGGCGCGCCGTTGGCGCAACTGCCAATGCCGGATCGCGCCCTCCACGACCGGACGGATGCGGCGGGCTGTGGATTTGGCCGGGGTATTACGCAGACCGCCCCTTCGACTACGCGGCGGCGCATCCTGAGCGGAGCCCCGCGTTTCTGGCGGGGCGAAGTCGAAGGACGCGCCGCTCCGCTCAGGGTGCTGCTCCGTAAGTCCAGAGGCGTTCAGTTCGGCTTCAGTCATCTTTGTCGTCCAGCCGGAAGAGAATGGTGCGCCCGTTGGCGAAGATCAGCACCACGATGACGATGACATAGACCGGACTCGCCAGGAGGTGCCCCACAATGAAACCCGGATCAAGTGGCACGCCGCCCTGCGTGAGCATGGCGCCGGCGACCACCGCGAGGGCGGACAGGCCGGTGAAGATGACCCATTGGGTGGTAAAGCGCATCAGGATGTGGATGGCGAAAGACCACTTATCCATTAAGGCGTTGAAATTAACGGAGGGCAGCGCCAACGCCCGGCGTGTGCGAAAGAACAGCCCGGTGAGAATCTGCGCCATGCGATCCAGGCGAATGATAAACGTCTCGTTCGGCTCGCCATCCAGTTGCTGCATGACCGCCTCCGTGACATTGCGGCGAGCCATTTCGGCGCGATAGAGATAAAAATGGCGGTACTCTCGTTCAAAGTCCACGGTCGGGTGCAGCCGCGCGGATGTGGCTTCAACCAATAGCGTCGCGCGTAGCACGCGCAGTACCCGGCTGTCTATGACGATGCGATATTTCTGGGCCAGGCGGATCATCCCGATCCACTGCGCCGCCGAAGTGCGTTCCTGCCAGGGGAGGCTTTCCGGAGCCGCTTCCAGTGCGTAAATCAATTGCCAGTTGTAGGATTCCAATTCCTGCACCAACTGGGTCACGTCAATCGGCGGCAAGGGTTCCATCAAGACCAAGCTGGAGCGGGCCATGTTGAGCGGGTCGCGCTGCCGCAGGTAGTCCATATTTTGCTGCAGCGCTTGACGTTGGGAGCGGCTCAAGGAGCCGGTCGCAGCGAAGTTGATGAAGTACACCCGACTGTCGCGGCCCAGAATAATGTTGTTGGGATGGGGGTCGGCGTGGAAGAAGAGGTGTTCTTCCCGCGCCCAGTTGTTTACCCACAACAGCCGTTTGGCGACCGCCTGCGGCACAATGTTCATTTGCCGCGCGTGCTCCAGCACCGCTTCGTTGCCTTGTTCCACGCCCGCCAGCAGTTCCCATAACCACATGCCGGAAGCAAACTCCTCGACGACGACTTCTTCGCTGGTCAATTCCAAGTAGACGCGGGGCGCGGAAAAGAAATCCCGGCGCGAGGCCTCGGCCGCCCGCCGGAACGAGTCCTGCCGGCGCGCCGCTTCCACAAAGTCCAACTCCTCGAGCAGATAATCGCGGAATTCGGCGCGCATTCCACTCGTGTAACCGGGCGGAAAAATCGTCAGCGCTTCCGCCAGCGTCAGGAGCCAATCAAAGGCCTGCAGGTCAGACATGAACTGCTCCCCCACCCGTGGCCGGCGGACTTTGACGATGACATCCTCGCCGTTGTGAAAAATGGCTTGGTAGAGACACGCCAAGGAGGTGGAGGCCACCGGCTGCGGATCAAAGCGACTAAAGATCGTGGGCAGCGGTCGCTTGGTGGAGCGCTCAATAATTTTGATCGCCGTCGCCACCGGAAAAGGCTTGAGGCGATCCTGCACGCGGGAGAGTTCGACGCAATATTCCCACGGCAGGAAGTCCACCCGCATGGAGAGGTGAATGCCTAGCTTCGCAAAAGAGCCGCCGCGTTCCTCGAATACCTGCCTCAGGCGGCGGGCTCGCCGGGCGGTGGTGTCCCGGCCCAGCAGGCCGTCCAGGAAGGTCAACAGCGAGAATTCAAATACCACGCCAAACCAGGTGAAGAGGCGCGCCACGGCCTGCAGCCGATTTAACTTGAAGTTCATAAACCGCATTTGCGAAGGCGGAGTCGTATCCGACGACGGGGCCAGGGTGGCCCGGCGGGGCAGGCGGGCCAGCCGGCCGGGGGCGTGAGGATCGAGGGCCGAGGGGAGACCCTCCGCTGTATTATCAGGTAATTCGAGGGACTTGTTCAAGAATAAGTTCCGAATAAAAATCGTTGCTGAAGGCGCTTCGCGTGTCACGGGGCGATTAGAAGCTGATAGTTTCAGCCGCGCCGCCCCGTGACACTCACCTGCGGAATTGTAATTTTACAAGCCCTAAAACTAGATGCGGAAGATGCGCAAGGTCTTCGAGGCGAGCTTGAGGTTATCGCGCAGGCGCTTCCGATAGTCTTTGGTTGACATCGACTCAGCCACATCCAGGGGGATTTCACTCGCTTCCTTGAGGGCCTCGCTCATGGCCTTGGCCGAGTTGTGCGGAAAATCTTCGATCGCGCCGTCTTTTTTCTCTCCGGCTGAACGGCTGCGCTCGCGCTCATAAGTGTCCAACCCGACCGTGGCGGCTTTGCTGGCGCGGCGCGCGACGCGAATGATATCGGCTTCGGCGCGTTGAACGTCTTCCAGACCGTCAGAATATTTCTCCCCATTATCTTCCTTGCGGGTTTTGTGCTTTTTGTGAGGATGATATTCCAACACGATGGGGCGGGGGCCACCCGTCTCAAGCTCGCCACGGGAACGTCGGTAAAGTCGGGGTTTGTCAGCTTTCGTAGTCATGTTAATCCTCCTCGTCTTCGTCGTCATCATCGTTGTCCCAATCGGCCAACGGGAATAGGAGTCTTTCAATCCGGCGCGGTGATTTCTTTTCGTAGAGTAGGATGATGGGGATCAGCATTTTGCCTTCGACTTCGGCGCCTAACATTTCTTTGGCCTCTTCGATGACATCCAAAGTTTCATCCCAGAGTTCGCCCTCGCCCTCTTTAAGGTCCTTGATTTGGCTAGGTTTTTGCCTTCCCAAATCAATGATAATGGGCTGGGACATTTCCGCCGTGGCTTGAGCGGTCTCACTCTTGTCACTCGTTTGAGTTGCCATATCGCCTCCTGACTGGTAGGGAAAAGGGCGGGCAGCTTTTAATTGCCCGTGGGTTCTATACATAGGATTATAAATCCAAAGCGGCAGATGTTCAAAGGGGGTATACGCCGGATGACGGGCGACGGAAGCCCGGGGCCAAGGGGGGAGGGGTTTTTAGGGGGTGGCATTTCTGTAGGACGGAGTGAGTTTGACAACGAAGCGGAGAGAGCTACACTTTAGCATAGAACGGTAAAGTGTAGCTTTGCTACGTCATTGACTCAACTCTAAAGGCTCACCATGCGTAGACAAAAACCCTTCCTTCTCCTCGGTCTCTTCATTCTCTTAATCTTGGCTTCTCTCGCTTGCGCCAGCCTAGAGTTGACGCCGGACGACCCCGGTGGCCCGCCGAATCCCCCGACGGCCGTCGATGAACTACTCGATCCTGATCCTGACCAGGATGACATCTTAGGGGAGGACGATCAATGTCCCACCGAGCCGGAGAACTTGAATAATATTTTTGACACGGATGGCTGCGCGGATGTGCTCCAAGACCTCATTAACCTCGCCGCCCAAGACATTGACCAATTTTGGGAGGTGGAGTTCGCGGAGGGCAATTTCCCGTACGAGTCGCCGGGGACCCTCCGGGGCTACTCAGACTCGCGGCCCATCGAGACGGCCTGCGGCGTAAGCATTCCCGATAACGCCTTCTATTGCCCGGTGGATAACAGCATCTATTACGACGAAGGCCTGATCCGGGCGATTTTGCGGGCGCAAAAGTTTGGCGACTTTGGGACGGTCGTGGTTTTAGCCCACGAGTGGGGCCATCTGGCGCAGGCCGAGTTGGGCCTGACCCAAGGCGACTTTTGGAATATTGAACTGGAACTGCAAGCCGATTGCTTCGCCGGCGCGTATGGACGTTACCTGGCTCAGGGAAAAAGCGATCTGCTGAGTTTGGATGAAGGCGATCTGGAGGAGGGGGCGAGTATTCTCTATGCCTTGGGGGATGATGACATGGAGTGGTTTGACCCGCAAGCCCACGGCACCCGCCAACAGCGGATGGATGCATACCAGACCGGGCTAGACGAGGGAACAAATGGTTGCTTGCAATAAGCCCTTTACGGTTTACGCTTTCCAACGATGAAGGACCGCTGCGCGCGACGGAGGACGAAAGACGAATGCAAAGTGATGAAATGAATTATTCTGTCTCCTGGCTTCTGACTTCTGTCTCCTGACTCTGCGAAGTGCTCCCGTGGAGTTGGACTTCAGACTTCGGACTCTGCGAAGCGCCCCCATGGGGTTGGACTTCTCCCGGCAATACCTCATACGCCTCAATCGATTCCACCCGCCCCCGGAGTTCCAGCGCCCCGACGGACTGGATATTGAAACGCCCCGCGACAGCTTGGTAGGTGTCCGGCCCGATGAAAATCCGGTTGTGTTTGGAATAGCGCTCTAGCCGTTGAGCAACGTGCACGGCATCCCCTAACACGGTGAACTCAATCCGATCTTTAATTTCCAAGTAGCCAGCCATCGCCGGGCCGGTGTTCGCGCCAATGCCAATTTCGATTTTCTCGCCGACCGCTTGGCTGATGGCGTCCAGGCGCTCAAGCATCGCAAGCGCGGCTTCGACGGCCCGGGTCTCCGGGTTGGGTCTGTCAAACATCCCAAAGACAGTCATTAACCCATCGCCGATATATTGATGGAGGAGGCCGTTATGCTCAAAGATCACCTCACTCATTTCCAGGTAATAGCGACTCAGGATTTCGCTGAAACGGCGGGCGCCCAAACGCTCGGCCAGGCTGGTTGAATCGCGGATATCCGTAAATAAGACGGTTAAGGTCTTCTCGGAAAACTCCGGCAGTTTGCCAGTCTGCAAGTAGTCGGACAGCATACTTTCCGCTTCTTGGGGAGCGAGAAACCGCTGCAAGAGTTCACGGCCGCGCTGTTCTTTGCGGACGTGTTGCAGCAGGCGGGTGCGTTGAATGGTGAGCGCGGCTTGGTGCCCGATGGCGACGGCGAGCTGTACATCGCGCCGGTCAAAAGGACGAGAAAGCGGCCGTGTCTTATAGACGTAAATCAGCGCGGCAATGTCTTCGCCGATGATGACCGGCACGCAGAGTGCCGAGCGCAGCCGGAGCAGCATGGCGCTTTTAGCTAACTCGGGGTCGGAGGGGTTGGTCAGGTCTGGAATAAAGACCGCCGAACGTTGATCCAGAGCTTGCCGGGCGATGGAGATGGGGAAACCGAGTTGCTCCAACTCGCCGAAGTGTTCGGCCAGGATCACGCCGCACTTGTCGGCGCCCATCGAACGCTGCATCAGACTCGAAACTTCTTGCAGCGCCGAGTCCAAGTCCAGCATCGTGTTCAGGCGCTCGGCGGCTTCCGAGAGTAGGACGGCGTGATAGTCCAGCGACTCGAGTAACAGATCGCGCGTGAGGGGCTGCGTGCCCGGCAGTCGGTCGGCCGGCTTGCCCTGGCCATCCCGAAAATCGAGGCTGAGGAGGTGTTGGCCGATGCGGACCTCGTCGTGGGTCCGCAACAAGCGCGGCTGCGTCAGCCGTTCCCGATTGACGAAGGTGCCGTTGGTGCTGCCTAAATCTTGAATGACGACGGTGTTCGCTTCCGCATTGTAGAGAAGCTCGGCATGAAAACGCGAAGCGGAGTCATCGACAATCGGGACATCATTGTCCGACTTGCGCCCGACCGTGGATTTGCCGGCTTTCAGCAGGTATTCTTGCGGCTCGTTCGCCGGAGAGCGGACAGTCAAAATCCACATAGCTTTTAGCGTGTCTCACGCGGTTACCCGGTTGCACTCCGCCAGGGTTGGAGGGCGAGACAGTTAAGGCCGAATGGTGATGGAGAGGAAGAGCAAGCTGGCAATGAGTGTCCCTACAAAAATAATGGCGGGGGTGGGGTTATTCTGCTCGACGGACTCGGTGCGGATTTCCTCGAGCGAGTTAAAGCCAAGCAACCGCAACGTGACGAGGATAAATGCGCCGGCGATGATGGCAATGATTGGCCCCCAGAAAGCGATCTGGCTCAGAATCACAGGCAACGTCTCAATGAACTTGGCGTAGCCGGAGGCGTTGAGGATCAGCGCCAAGACTTGCCCGACGACCAGCGCGACGGCGAGCACCACCGCGCCCATAACCATTTTGTTTTTCATGCCTGCCTCCTGAATGAAAAGAGAATGTATAGATTAGAGCGACGGAATACGCAATACGGAATAGGTTATAGTCCGTATTGCGTATTCCGTTGTCGTTCAACCAAGTTTTGTAATATCTTCCCAGGTAATTCCCCAGCCGCTCCAGGCGGTGTCTTGTCCGCCGCTGCCGGATTGGTAGTCCTCCACCACCAGCGCTCGGTTATCCGCGCCGGTGCAATGGATGAACCGGCCGGTCGCGCCTCGGCTCAGCCGCAGCCCATCCCCTTCAGCAAGCGCCACGGAAAATTTGCCGATGTCCACAATCGTCCACGAAGCCGGCGGCCAGGCAAAGGTGACGTGCGCCGTCTGGTTGCTCTGGGCGAACTGTTTGGCATAAGGCAGAAAGCTCGTTTGGATATCCTGGTCGGTCAGCGCCTCATACTCATCCAAGACATACAGGCGCTCCTGCCATTCATAAATCATAAAATTACCCAGCCAATGCGCGGCATATTCATTGCCGGTCGGCACCCACGGCTCGGAAGACGCGGTGGTGCGCTGCCAAAGTTCGGTGTAATGGATGGTGCCGATGATCTTGCCGGTGATCTCGCCGCGCTGAGGATGTTTGACGGTGATGTTTTGCCCGATTTGGGCGTTGAAGAATTTATCGCGCATGGTGTTGCCCGTCCTTTGAACCGTGGGAGGCGGTGCTTTGGCTACCGCGGGCGGACGTCGCCCGCCCGAAGGTTGACCCACATTGTAACTGGGGAAGCGAGTGGAGGTCGTGGGGGCCGCGCCGCGGGTGATGAACATGACGCCCCCAATGAGGAAACAGAGGGCTGACATGCATAAGAATAAGCCGCCGCAGAGTTCCATGCCGGTCCTCCTACCACGAACCTGAGTCAGACCCGCCCGAATCCCCCCAACTTCCACTATCCGACCCGCCCGAGTCCCACGAGCCGGAATCGGAGCCGCCTGAATCCCAACTGCCGGAATCGGAACCGCCGGAATCCCAGCCGCCGGAACCGGAATCGGAGGAACTATCACTATCCCACCAACTGCCGCTGTCGGAGTAGCCACTGTCCCCGCCGCTCCCGCTGGAGTAGCCTCCGCTGTTGACATCGCGGAGGATGCTTCCACAACTGCCGCACAGCATAAAAGCGCTGATAACGAGGAAGATGAACCCCATGCGGAACCATGAGCGATAGTCCTGGAGATTCATCTTGCACCTCCGGCCTGTGTTTGTCCAAGCGTTTGTTTCTCTGAGGTCATAGTGGCAAGCATACTCTAAAAAACCTGCCTTTGCTAGTCGGAAGTCGAACTAAAGTCCGAGGTCCTCAGTCCGATGTCTGTTGTTTTGACTTCGGACTTTGGACTGAGGACTTCTGCTGCTCTCCGGGCAAAGGTTTTAGCTGGCTCAAAGGTCAGTTGTTCAGCGGCGGACTCTAAGGGAACCCAACGCCGCTCGAAAACCTGCCGGTCGAACTCGGCGTCATCATAAACTTGCGCCTCATCGCGTTCGCCATCCAGCAGTTCCATGACGAAGTATGTCTCATCGCGGACAACCCATTTGCCATCTCGCGCAAACTCGATGGGGAGTGTGCCCAGGTTCGTCCCCACCCGCAAATTCAGGTAACCGGTTTCCTCGCGCGTCTCACGCAGTGCGGCGGCCTCCAGGCTTTCTCCCGGCTCCACGTGGCCCTTGGGCAGCATCAGTTCGTTCTTCGTCCGCTTGAACAGCAGGAGCATCTTTCCCCCCTTGACGACAATTCCGCCGGCCGCTTGATAGTGTATGATCTCCACGGAGCTTAAGTATAAAGCCTCCCTTATAAATGGCAAATGCCCGTATAATTTTAAAGGCTGAAGTCGGGAGACAGAAGCCAGAAGTCAGAAGCCAGGAGACAGAATTCAGAAGAGCAATAGTGACAAGGTGAGTGTTGAAGAGATCACTTTGTCACCCTGTCACCCACTCACCTTGTCATTGCTTCACTCGATCCCTATTGTCTAACATGACCCCCTCCGAACTGCGCGCGCTCTTAGACCAAAGCCGGCCGGAGCCTCGGCAAAAATTGCTGCAGGCCGTCGGTCAACTCGCAGCCCAGCGGGGCCTGCCGGTCTACATCGTCGGTGGCTTCGTGCGCGATTTGCTCCTGAATGGCGGGCGGCCTCCCGGTGATTTTGATTTTGTGGTGGAGGGGGACGCGCCTGCGTTCGCCCGCAGCTTGGCCCATGACTGGGGCGGCCAGGTGACGGTCTATGCGCCCTTCGGGACGGCGACGTGGTTCAGCCCTTTAGATAACGGCGCGACGATTGACTTCGCCACTGCCCGTACGGAAACTTATCCCCAGCCGGCTGTCCTACCCCGCGTCACGCCCTCGGCCATTCAGGCTGACTTGCAGCGTCGAGATTTCACGATCAACACGCTGGCGCTGCGCGTGGATGGTGAGCACTGCGGCGAACTGCTCGATCTGCATCGAGGTCAAGCCGATCTCGCCGCCCGCGTGATCCGCGTTCTGCATCCGCTCAGTTTTCAGGATGACCCCACCCGCATCTTTCGTGCCGTGTGCTATGAGCAGCGTCTGGGCTTTCAGCTAACCGGCGAGACGCTGGCTTTGATCCCGGAAGCGTTGACGGCCCTGGCCTCGTTAACCGGCGAGCGAGTGCGGCATGAGTTGGAGTTGATTTTCCGCGAGCCGCAGGCGACGGCGATGCTGGCGCGCCTGGAAGAGTTAGGAGTCCTGCGGCGGATTCACCCGGCCTTGCATTGGGACGCGCGCCGATCCACGTTAGCGGCGACCCGCTTACCTTTGGCTGATTGGAAGATGGACTCTAGGCCTGAGCCGGAGGCTTTTTATTTGGGCCTCCTGCTGATGGAAGCGGCGCCCGTGGAAGTTGCCAGAGCCTTAACGCGTTTGAGCGTTAACCGCGAAGTTTCCCATGCGGTTCAGGCCGCGGTTAGCCTTACAATCGAAGGAGCCCGCCCTAGCGAAGTCGCTGCCTGTTTAGAGGGCTTCAGCGAATTGGCCCTCGCCGTCGCTTACGTTTTGCATGAAGAGGCGCGTACGCTCCTCAACGACTACTTGGCCCGCTGGCGCTTTGTGCAAGCGGAAACAACCGGTGATGACCTGATTGCCCTCGGACTCACGCCCGGGCCGCAATTCAAATATATTTTGTGGGAACTGCGCGCGGCGCGGCTTGATGGAGAGGTGACTGATAGGGAAGGGGAGCATGTGTTGATTGAGAAGCTTATAAAGCCTGACAAGGTGACACGGTGAAGGGATCCCACAGGGATGCTTCGCGATGACAAGGTGAGAGTTGAAGAGATCACCTTGTCACCCACTCACCTTGTTGTCTTCTGTGAGAGATGACTGATCTGCAAACAGTCCTTATCCGTCCGCTGACTGAGCAAGACCTTTCCGCCTTGGAGTGGGAGGGCGTTTACCGGAGTCATCGCACCGTCTTCCGGCGCACCTTTGAGGAAATGCAGCAGGGCCAAAAAATCATGCTCGTAGCGGTGAGGGGTGAAGAGATCGTTGGGCAGATCTTCGTCCAACTGGAAAGTTCCGAGGCGCGTTTTGCCAATGGCCGGACGCGCGGCTATTTATATTCGCTGCGGGTGCGGCCAGCGTGGCAGCGGCAGGGCATCGGCACGCAGCTCATCGGAGCCGGCGAAGCTGAACTGCACACGCGCGGTTTTACCACTGCCGTCATCTCCGCCGGAAAAGAGAATCCGGGCGCGCTGCGGTTGTATCAGCGCTTGGGCTATCGCGTCTTTGCCGAGGACCCCGGCGTGTGGTATTTCACCGATGTGAACGGGAACCAACAATGCTTCCAGGAACCGTGTTGGGTGCTGGAGAAGAGCTTGGCGGACGAATGAAAAACTCTAAGCGAAAGGATTAGCGTCAATGTCGAACTCAAACCGTTCGGGCGTGTTCTGGGGCGTACTCCTGATTGTCCTAGGCTTGGGATTTCTGCTCCACAATTTTAATCTGGTCTCGCAGGGAGTCTTCAACCTGTGGCCGCTCCTGGTAATTGGCGCCGGCCTGTGGATGTTCGGAGAAACGCTGGCGCGCCGCCAGGGAGGTGGGCTCGTTGGCGCGAGCATTGTCTTGGGCCTGGGAATGTTCTGGTTGCTGGAAAACTTCGACAAGGTGGACGACCGCATGTTCCTGCCGATCTTATTCATCTCCATCGGCGTAGGCTTGCTGCTACGGTCGCTGTATAGTGGATTTAGAGAGTGATGCAAAGAGTGGATGAAAAGATGACAAGGTGACAAGGTGAGGGTTGTTTAGAAATAGACTTTTCTAAGAACTTCACCTTGTCACCGTGTCACCCCTTCACCTTGTCATTTAGTAAAACAAGACTTGATATGAAACACCTCTCCCGTCGCGCCTTTCTCAAAGTGGCCGGGGTTTCGGCTTTCGCTTTGACCACGGGATGCAAAGCGGCCTCGCCTACCGTTATCTCCCAACCAACCGTGGTCGCGCCCACGCCGACGGCGCTGCTTAACCCCACGCCCACTGCGTCAATCAACCCCACCGCTGTACCAACCGCCACGGCCTCTAAAGCCGTAGCCGTTAACCTCGCTTCTCTGCCGCCGGGAATCGAGCTTACACCAACCGAAAAACTCTATCGTCAATCGTACGGCCTAACTCCCAAAGTAGATAAAGAAAATTGGCGATTGGTGATTGATGGCCTGGTAGAAAATCCCATCTCACTCCGCTTGGATGAGATCAAGGCCATGCCCGCCGTGGAAGAAGTGCGCACGCTGGAGTGCATCGGCAATCCGGTGGGGGGCGCGCTCATTGGTACGGTGGCTTGGAAAGGAATTTACCTGCAAACGCTGCTGAAAGACATCAAATTAAAACCTGCCGCCATTCGGGCGAAGTTCGAAGCCGCTGACGACTATTCGACCGCGGTGGACTTAGCCTGGCTTTTTCAGCCAAATACGATGCTCATTTATGAAATGAACGGGGAACCGCTCACGCCCGACCACGGTTACCCGCTTCGCATTCTCATGCCCGGACTGTATGGTCAGAAAAATCCCAAGTGGCTCACGCACCTCGAGTTCATTGATACGGACTATCAAGGTTACTGGGAAAAACAAGGCTGGTCAGATGTGGCCGAGGTCCGGACCAATTCAATCATCACCGAACCGCTCAGTCTGGCGAAAGTTGCCTCCGGGACTGTCCCGATTTTAGGCGTGGCGTTTGCGGGCAACCGTAAGATCGCCTGGGTGGATGTGCAAATTGATGACGGCCATTGGAGGCCGGCTAAATTGCTGCGAACTGATTCGAATCTCATTTGGACTCAGTGGTTATTCGATTGGGAGGCAGCCACCGGCAAGCACACGGTCTCAGTGCGCGCCACCGACGAGTCCGGTTTTACTCAATTTGAAAAAGGACATTCCATTATTGGCGATGCTTTTCCGGCGGGGACCTCCAACATTCACTCGATCATTGTGAATGTGAAATCCGAGGGATGAAATCAGACCGCGTGGAGAAATCCGGCTTCTCGAATTTCATCAAAGCGAGGTGGCGTGGAATCGAGAAACCGGATTTCTGATCGAGACGGCGGGCGGCGTAGTTGGATCAAGCGCAACCGCCGTTTACTTTTAACGCTGATCGGCTGGGCTGCGCTTTTGGTGATCGGCGCGTTGGCCGGCGTCTCGCGTTTGGAGGAATCCGATGCCTTCTGCATTGCCTGTCACACCGCGCCGGAGGTGGAATACTTCAATCGTTCGCGGACGGCGCTGGCAGGCGAAGTCGGGCAAGACTTGGCGAGTGCGCATTACAGTCTGAGGCAAGACGGGGCCACGTGTATTGACTGCCACCGAGGCGATGGCGGCGTGGTTCATCGCGGAATGACACTGACCCTCGGCGCGCGTGATGCGCTGGTCTTCTTCTCCGGTCAGGCGGATCCCAAGTTGGAGAAGGCCAAAACTCAAATTGAAGCGCCGGCGTTGCTCAAGGCTGCCTGCGTCAAATGCCATACGGATACTCTGTTAGTGGCCGGATTTAAGAATCACTTGCATAACAAATTGCCGGAAGCTTACGCGGCCTGGAAATCAGGTGGCGTGTTGATCGCGCCGCCAGATCATCCGGAAATAGACACCCAAGAACTTAAGCTATATAAAACCACAGTGTCGTGTCTGGACTGCCACCAAGCGCATCTCACGGTCGAGGGCGCTGAGTTGGCCCATTACTTGGACGCTGAGAATACGGTTTATCCGGTTTGCGAGGCCTGCCATCGCGAAGTTGGGCAAGGGCCGCTGGAATTGAACCGGCCTTGAGACTTTGCCTTCTCTTGACAATTCGGGGTGGGGGGATTAATATGACGCTTGAAAGACCCCACCCCGGATGGGGGGGGATAGGAGGTGGACAATGGAAAATAAGGCCAAAATAGAAGCGCTCAAGCGAATGAAAAGTATCTCCGGGCACGTCAAGGGGATCGAGCGGATGCTGGAAGAAGACGAATATTGTATAGACGTCATCAAGCAGATCCAGGCGGTGGAAGCGGCGCTGAACAAGGTGAGTGCGCTCCTGCTTAATGGTCACCTTCATTCTTGTGTCATCACTGCCGTACGCGGCGAGGACGTGAGTGAACGCGAGCGGGTGCTCGAGGAAATCGCTCATGTCTTTTCAACGGCGACGAAAGTGTAGTAACTCTCAGGAGATTCCCATGAACACCATCACAGTCAAAGTCCCCAACATCTCATGCGCTCATTGTCTGCATACCATCCAGACGGAAGTGGGTGAACTCGCCGGCGTCAAAACCGTAGAGGCCAACCTGGAAACGAAGCGGGTCATCATTGGCTATGACGACCCGGCAACCCAAGCGCAGATCGAAGCGCGTTTGGCAGAAATTGATTACCCGGCGGAAAAGTGATACGTGACGCGTAATACGTGAACTTCACGCGTCACGTATCACGCGTCACGCGTATTTAGCCATGACCACCAAGCAATTAACTCTTCCCATCACCGGCATGACGTGCGCCAACTGCGTGGCGACCATCGAGCGCAATCTGAAGCGCCTGGAGGGGATGCAAGCGGCGAACGTCAACCTGGCCGCCGAGCGCGCCTCGGTGGAGTTTGATCCGGCCAAATTGACTCAGGCGGACATCATCGCGCGCGTTGAGCGAGCCGGTTATGGCGTGGCGCTGGGCGAGGCGGTGCTGCCCCTTAAACGTCTGGCGGATGATAACGATGCCCGTCGTTTGCAAAAGGCGTTGGCAGCCGTGGAGGGTGTCGTCGAAGCCAATGTCAGTTACGCCGCCGAGAAAGCCAACGTCAAATATATTCCCACCATCGTCAGCCAGGCTGATCTGCGGCGGGCCGTGGCCGCCGCCGGCTTTGAGACGCTGGCGGCCGCCGACAAGGTTGAGGATGTAGAGCAAGCGGCGCGCGAAAAGGAAATCGCTCATCAACGACAACGGCTGATCGTTGGATTGATTTTCACGCTGCCGCTCTTTCTGCTTTCCATGTCGCGCGACATTGTTCATAACGTGGAAAGCCTCCACGATTTTCTGCCTCAACTCTATCACTGGCCTTATCTCGATTGGCTGTTCTTGATCTTAGCAACGCCCGTGCAGTTCTACGTCGGTTGGCAATATTACGTGGGCGCGTATAAAGCGCTGCGCAACAAAAGCGCCAATATGGACGTATTGATCGCGCTTGGCTCGACGGTCGCGTTTGTGTACAGCACCGTCGTCTTGCTCCTTGATAAATTGGCGCATTACTCGGCTGGGCATTTGTACTTTGAGACGGCGGCGGTAATTGTCACACTCATTGTGCTGGGCAAGTTCCTCGAAGCGCGCGCCAAAGGCCGGACCTCGGAAGCGATCAAAAAATTGATGGGCCTGCAGGCCAAGACGGCTCGTGTCGTCCGGACTGATATGGAACAGGATATTCCGGTGGATGAGGTCCTCGTCGGCGATCAAGTGATCGTGCGCCCCGGCGAAAAATTTCCGGTGGACGGAGTCGTGATCGAGGGCGCGTCCTCCGTGGACGAATCCATGCTCACCGGCGAAAGTTTTCCGGTCGAGAAACATCCCGGTGATAAAGTCATCGGCGCGACGCTCAACAAACAGGGATTGATCAAGTTCGAGGCGACGAAGGTCGGAAAAGAAACGGCGTTAGCGCAAATCGTCCGGCTGGTACAGGCGGCTCAGGGCAGCAAAGCCCCCGTCCAGCGTCTGGCCGATCAGGTCTCCTCCGTTTTCGTCCCGGTTGTCATCGGCCTCGCGGCGCTCACGTTCATTGCCTGGTTCTTCTTTAGCGGGAATTACCCTCTCAACTTTCTGTTTCAGCGCGCGATGATCAACATGGTCGCGGTGCTGGTCATCGCTTGCCCGTGTGCGTTAGGCTTGGCGACTCCGACCGCCGTGATGGTCGGAATGGGGAAGGGCGCGCAAGCCGGGATTCTCTTCAAGAATAGCGAGTCCCTCGAACGCGCCGGACGGACGACGACGGTTGTGTTGGACAAAACGGGTACGATCACTAAAGGGCAACCGAGTGTTACTGATATTGTTGTTGCCGAGGGTGGAGAGCAGGTGGCAAGTGGTAGGTGGCAAGTGGCAGGTAATCAACAATCAACAATCAGCAATCAGCAATCAGCAATCCTCCACCTCGTTGCTTCCGCAGAGAAAGGCAGTGAGCATCCGCTCGGCGAGGCGATTGTCTCAGCGGCAGAAGCCCGGGGTTTAAAGCTGGCGCAACCTTCCGGCTTCAGGGCGGAGATAGGACAGGGCATCACGGCGCATGTCGAAGGCCAGGAAGTTTTAGTTGGCAACATGCAAATGATGACTGAGCGCGGGGTGGCCTTGGATGGCTTGCGCTCCGAAGTCGAACGGCTGCAAGCCGAAGCCAAGACGGCGATGATTGCCGCGGTGGATGGAAAGGTCGCCGGGATTATCGCGGTGGCGGATACGTTGAAAGAAGGCTCCGTTGAAGCGATTGCCGAATTGCATCGGCTGGGCTTGCAAGTAGTGATGATCACCGGCGACAATCGCCGGACGGCGGAGGCGATTGCGAAAGCGGCTGGTGTGGATCACGTGCTCGCCGAGGTGCTGCCCGCCGATAAAGCGGCGGAAGTCAAAAAATTGCAAGGCGCGGGCCGTGTCGTGGCAATGGTTGGTGATGGCGTCAACGATGCGCCGGCACTGGCTCAAGCCGAGGTCGGGATGGCGATTGGCACCGGGTCGGATGTGGCGATGGCCGCCGCGCCAGTCACGTTGATGAGCGGCGACCTGCGCGCTGTGCCGCGCGCCATCCGGCTCTCGCGCTCCACGCTGCGCACGATCAAGCAGAATCTCTTCTGGGCATTCTTCTACAACGTTATCCTTATCCCGGCGGCGGCGCTCGGTTTCCTGAGTCCCATCCTGGCCGCGCTGGCGATGGCTTTCAGTTCTGTGTTTGTGGTGAGCAACAGCTTGCGCTTACGTGGGCTTCGGTTGTAAATTGTGCCGACACTCTAAGTGCTGCTGTGAGGAAGCCGTGTGACGAGTGACACGTAACACATGAACACTTGACACTTAATCACTTATCACTCGTCACGTATCACTTGAATATTGCTGCCTAATTTCTGAGGAGGCCTTCCTGTGACCCAGTCTATTTCTCAACCACTTTCTCCCGTCGAGCGCAAATCAGCCGTGCTGGATCGGCTGCTTCAAGCCGGCCTGCGGCATTGGCTGCTCCTCTTTGGTATCGTGTGGGGACTGTATGTGGGATTGCCGTGGTTAGCGCCCGTCTTCATGCAGTTGGGTTGGACGAGCGCGGGGAACGCCATCTACCTGCTTTATTCTACTCAATGCCATCAGCTCCCACAGCGCTCACTCTTCCTGTTTGGTTCCAAGGCGATGTATTCTCTGACTGAAATACAATCCGCCTGGCAGATGACCGATGATCCCTTGCTCTTGCGCCAGTTCGTCGGCAACGCGCAGATGGGCTGGAAAGTGGCTTGGTCGGATCGGATGATTTCGCTTTACACCAGTCTGCTGCTTGGCGGCTTAATCTACTGGCCGTTTCGCAAGCGGTTTAAACCCCTGCCGCTCTGGGCTTTGGTCGTGTTGGCTCTGCCGCTGATGATTGACGGCAGTTCCCATTTTGTCAGTGATTTAGCGGGTATCGGTTATGGTTTTCGGGATACCAATGCCTGGCTGGCCGCGCTGACCTTCAACGCCTTCTCCGCTTCTTTTTATAGTGGCGATGCCCTCGGTTCATTTAATTCGTGGATGCGGTGGGGGAGCGGGATATTGATGGGGTTGGGGTTAGCTTGGTTAATTTTCCCGTACTGTGAAGCGGCCTTCGCCGATCTGGTGAATCAAGGTGACTCTTCAAACTAACAAGTTGTTTACCACCAAGACATCAAGTCACAAAGGAATCTCAAGGTTTTCTTTGTGGCTTGGTGGTAAAGAAAAATCTCTGCGGTGAATCAAACACCTTGCTACAGCTTCACTCTCGCGGTAACATACCGCCGTTATGACCACTTTCTCCCGCCGCGCGTTTCTCAAACTCAGTGGGGTCACGCTCGCCGGAGCGGCGCTCGCCTCACGCCACCCTCGGTTCGAGCCGCCCTGGCCGCAGGGGCCGGCGGTCCGCCTCGGGCGCGGCGTCATCACCCTAGTGGGTCGGCCGCCGGTCGTCTCGCGACCGCACCCGGAAGGCAAGCTGCTGTACAACCTCGATGAGGATCAAGTCGTCCCCATCCGCCGCGAGGTCGTGGGCCTTGGCGTGCTGCCGCATAATCATATCTGGTTCGAGTTGGACGATGGCTTTGTCTACTCGTCTTATCTCCAGCCGGTGATGAATCTTCCGAACACACCCTTGACCACTATCCCAGCGGACGGCGTTTGGTCCGAGGTCTCCATCCCTTACGTGGACGCGTTAGCGGAACCGACACCGGGCGCCGCGTTGGTCTATCGTCTGTATTACAGCACGGTCTTCAAAATTGTGGATGTGGTGCCGGCCGCGGATGGCGCCGTCTGGTATCGCGTCTATGATGAAAATGACAACCGCATGTACGCGCCGGCCCATGCTTTTCGACCCATCCCGGACGATGAGCTGACGCCCATTTCCCCAACGGTTGATCCAGCTAGCAAAACAGTGGTGGTATATATGAAAGAGCAGGCGCTTTCCGCCTTTGAAGGCGCCGTAGAAGTCTTCCGGGCGCGCATTTCCTCCGGCTCGTTTTTCTTTGGGGATGATGGGACGACGTTACTGAATGGGACGCCCAACGGCCCGCATCCTATTTGGAGTAAGCGCTTCTCGCGCCATATGATCGGCGGGACCGTCGAGGACGGTTACGATTTGCCGGGCATCGGCTGGGTGGCTTACTTTGCGGCGAACGGCGCGGCGCTGCATTCGACGTATTGGCACAACGATTTCGGCCGGCCCAAGTCGCATGGCTGTTTAAACTGCCGCCCGGAGGATGCCAAGTGGCTTTTCCGCTGGACGATGCCGCAGGTGCCTTATGAACCGGGGGATGTGACCGTGGATTGGGTCAATCGGGGCACGACCGTGGATATTCGGGAAGGAATCTGAAATGACGCCTCTGGTAATTGTCGGGCTAAGCCTGTCTCTGGGATGGGCTATTTTGTGGATCGGTCTCGGCCGGCAGGTTCGAGGCCAGTCTGAACTGGCGAAAAAAATTGAAGAACTGGAACAACAAAGGTGAAATTTGGACTCCGGTAACATCCCCTTCGGTTTAGCTTTCCTCGCCGGGCTGGCGTCTTTCCTCTCGCCGTGTGTCTTGTGTCTGGTCCCAGCTTACCTTGGCTATTTGGGCAGCCGCACCATCACTGCCGAGGGGCAGGTGATCGAAAATCGCTGGGTGACATTTACCCACGGCCTGGCCTTCGTGCTGGGCTTCAGCGCGGTCTTCATCGCCCTCGGTTCGGCGGCCAGTGCCATCGGCGCGCTGTTCTATGACTTCCAAGATATCCTGACCAAAATTGGCGGCGTGGTCGTCATCCTGTTTGGACTGCATACGCTTGGCCTCATCCATATTCCGTTTCTGGATTACGATACACGCCATCAGCAAGCCCCCGACCGGCGCTGGGGCTACCTCTCCTCGGCGCTCATGGGCGTGTTTTTCTCCGCCGGCTGGTCGCCGTGTGTGGGGCCGGTGTTGGGCGCGGTGCTCACGCTGGCCCTCAGTTCCGGTGCCGAAGGTCGCGGTGCGGCGCTGCTCTCCGCCTACTCGCTCGGTTTGGGGATACCCTTTCTCTTTGTGGCCGCCGGGCTGGGCAGTGTGAGTGAGTTCTTGCGCCGTTACAACAAATACCTGCGTTACGTCTCGCAGCTGACGGGCATTTTCTTGATCGTTATCGGCGTTATGCTCTTCGCGAATTCGATGTCTTACTTTGCGCGCTTCGCGCCGTTCACTGAGTTTCAAGTCTCACTCGATCAACGCGTCGTGGATTTTTGGGATTGGCTCACGCGACGGGGTGGGTAGGGCGCTCGTGGAGTCGCGATCCTGGGCCCTCACTTCTTGGATCATCCTCGGCGTTGGCCTGCTCGTTGGCTTAGGGCTGGGCTTGATCATGTTCTATGGAATCCCGGCCTGGCCGGTCGGGGGATTGTCAGTCGGTATACCCGTTACCCCCGGCGGCCCGACGTTGACTCCCGCGCCCGCCGCGGTCGTCGGCGCGCCGGCGCCAGACTTCAGCCTGAAAGATTTAACGGACAATACCGTCACACTATCGAATCTCAAAGGGCAGGTCGTCCTCATCAACTTTTGGGCGACGTGGTGTGGACCGTGTCGGGTGGAGATGCCTGCCATCCAGCGCCGATACGACGCCTTCAAAGACCAGGGCTTCACTGTGCTGGCTGTAGATTTCGACGAGTCGCTCACCGAGGTGAGCGCTTTCGCCCGCGCCTTGAATCTGACGTTTACCGTGTTGCTTGACCCGGGCGGGTCGGTGAACGATCTGTATCACGTGCGCGGTTATCCCAGCACCTTCATTGTTGACCGAACCGGTGTCATTAAAAAGTTGCACATTGGGTTGATGACTGAGAAGCAGTTGGATAATTATTTGGCTGGTTTAGGACTCGTGAAAGAGTAAGCGGATGGATCCAAAATCCCATTGGGAACATATCTACGAAACCAAATCCCCGACTCAAGTCAGTTGGTATCAGTCTCATCCCGAACTTTCCCTCCAATTCATTCAACGTACCCACGTCACTCAGACGGAACCGATCTTGGATGTGGGCGGCGGCGCTTCAACGCTGGTGGACGACCTGCTCTCCAATGGCTTTCAGCAGATTGCCGTCCTGGATATTTCGGCGGCGGCCCTTAACCTTGCGCGCCAGCGGCTGGGCGTCCGAGCAGCCGAGGTCACGTGGCTCGAAGCGGACATTCTGCGCATCGCCTTGCCTCGGCATTTCTATCGCGTGTGGCACGACCGGGCTGTGTTTCACTTTCTGACACGCCCTGAAGATCGGCGGCGGTATGTGGGCGCGGTGCAGCGGGCGGTTCAGCCCGGCGGCCATGTGATCGTCGCGACCTTTGCGTTGGAGGGGCCGTCGCGCTGCAGCGGGTTGGAGGTCATCCGCTATAGCCCGGACAGTTTGCATGACGAGTTTGGTTCAGACTTTGAATTGGAGAACAGCCTGGCCGAAACGCATCAGACGCCCTTTGGCTCGGAGCAGAAATTCATCTATTGTTATTGCCGCAAAGCGTGAGTTGTAGTCTGTTCGGGAGTTGTCATGGAAAATTTGGATCGTCAGAAAGAAAGCAAACGTGTGACCGGGCGGACACGCGATATCGTTATTGCCCTCGACCGAGGCATTTTCTTCTTCACCAAACATTGGTTGGCGGCTTTCAATCTTTTTGTGCTGGCTTACGTCGGGTTGCCGTTTGTTGCGCCGGTGCTGATGAACGCGGGACTCACCGGGCCGGCCAAAGCCATCTACACCACCTACAGTCCTTTGTGTCATCAACTTGGCTTTCGCTCGTGGTATTTATTCGGCGAGCGCGTTGCTTATCCCCGTAACATCTTCCAACAATATTCCGGCCTCGACCCGAACGATTTCCTTGCCGCTCGCGCCTTCTTGGGTAACGAGCGGATGGGCTACAAGGTCGCGTTCTGTGAGCGGGATGTGGCAATTTACGGCGCGATCCTGCTCGGTGGGCTTATCTATAGTTTGCCCTTCGTCCGCCGACGGGTCAAGCCGTTGCATTGGCTGGCCTGGCTGCTCATCGGCGTCTTCCCGATTGCGCTGGATGGTTTCTCGCAGTTGTTTAGCCAGTATCCCTATCACTTGATTCCGCTTTTTAGCTTTCTGCCTTACCGCGAGAGCACGCCTTTACTGCGAACGCTGACCGGCGCGCTCTTTGGACTTGCGAACGCCTGGCTGGCGTATCCGTATGTTGAAGAGTCTATGCAAGGGGTGTACCGAGAGTTGGAGGCGAAGTTGGCGAGAGTAGATCGTGACAAGTGACGAGTGACACGTGACACTTAAACACTTGACACTTAATCACGCATCACTCGTCACGAAACTTCCACTCCCCCTCAATCATCGTCCCTAAAACCTGCGTATCCTTAATCGCCATCGGGTCGCAGGTGAAAATATCTCGATCAATGACCACGAGATCGGCAAGCTTGCCCGGCGCGAGCGAGCCAATTTTATTTTCCATGTATCCGGCATAAGCCGCGCCGAGCGTGAATCCGCGCACGGCTTCTTCGACCGTCAGGCGTTGTTCGGGATGCCAACCTTCCGGGCCGGGTGAGCCATCGGCGCGGCGGCGGGTCACCGCCGCGTGAATCCCCCAAAAGGGGTTAAAACTTTCCACGGGGCAATCACTCCCAAAGGCCAGCGCCGCGCCCGCGTCCAACTGCGTCCGCCAGGCATACGCACCTGCCGTGCGTTTCCCCCAGTATCTGTCTGCCATTGGCATATCGCTTGTCGTGTGGATGGGCTGCATCGAAGCGATCAGCTTGAGCTGGCCGAGGCGATTGAAGTCTCGCGGGTGCAGGAGTTGGACATGTTCGCACCGGTGCCGGAGCGGAGTCTGCTCCCGAACATTTTCCTCAGCCCGGAGTGTTGCGTAGACATCCAGCAAATCATGATTGGCCTTATCGCCGATGGCATGCACCGTCATCGCCAGTCCGTTGGCTGCGGCCCGACTCGCCTGCTCGTAAAGTTCTTCTTTATCTGTCACATTGATTCCATAATTGCCCGGCTCACCCTCGTAGGGTTCGATCATGCTCGCCGTGCGCGGGCCGAGCGCACCGTCGAGGAACACTTTCACGTTCCCGATCCGCAGCCAATCATCTCCGAAACCGGAGCGCAGTCCTAGACCGATGGCTTCCTCCAAATGCTTGACGAGAATCTGCTTCACCACGCGCAGTCCCAGTTGTCCGTGCTCCTTCAAAATCTGGAAGGCGCTAAAACAACGGGACCCGTCAAAGTCGTGAATCCCCGTCAGGCCCACGCGCCAGGCGTTCTCCATTGCCGGAAGCATCGCCGTAGCAACTTCAACGGGAGTCTTCTCAGGGATAACCTGTTCTACTAATCGCAAGGCGTGTTCCAGGAAAATGCCGGTCGGCTCGCCATGCTCGTCGCGTTGGATCGTGCCCCCGCTAGGATCGGCGGTGCTCGAACGAATCCCCGCCATTTTCAGTGCGAGCGAATTGGCCCAAGCGGCATGACCGGATTTCGCCATGAGAAAGACCGGATGCTCCGGCGCAACGGAGTCAAGATCGCGGGTGGTGGGAAAACTGCCCCAGACAATCTGATTCCATCCGATGCCGGTGATCCATTGGCCCTTCGACGTGGTTTTGGTTTTTGCTGCTACTCGTCGCAAACAACCGTCGAGGCTCGCCGTCTCGACGTTCACAGCGTGTAAGGTCAGCGCGTACCATTCAAAATGTAGATGCGCGTCTATCAGGCCGGGGAGGATGGTGCGGCCGTTTAAATTAATTGCCTGAGTCTGTGAGTTGGCGAGGCCCTGTATCTCCTCGTCACTCCCCACCGCCAGGATTTTTCCATCGCGCACGGCGATGGCTGTGGCGTGTGGACGTTGTGGATCGAGGGTATAGATGCGGGCGTTGAAGAGAATGAGATCGGGCAAGCTACTTGCGGCGAGAGGCTAAATATTTATCTAGAGAGACAGCCGTATCGGGGAACTGCTCTAAAACTTGTTTGTCAACCGTGACTAGCGAAACGCCTAAATCCTGAGCCAGCGCAACAAATTCACAGTCATACGCAGTACACGAACTGCGCGCCGCCAAATTCAACACGTGCGCCGAAACCACTTCATACTCCTGGCTGGTCATCAGGCTGAGGGCTTCATCCATGATCTCACGGGCAGCTTCCAAACTCATGAGCCGTTTGCGTAAGTAAAGGGCTAAGACGTTCCGCAGTTCACTCCGCCAGAGCAAGGGGGCCGCCCACTGCGGGTCTTGCTCCAAAGCTTGTTCGGCTTGGGCTAACCTTTCACTTTTTAAATATAAATAACCGATGATATTTGAATCGACGACGATCATCGCCGGCCCGCTCTTTTGGCTTTATTGAATTCGTCGTCGGTGATGGTGTATTTAGCCGTCTTTTCTCGCAATTGGCGGGCGCGGGTGATGACGGTCTCTGGAGAAATCTTACGGCTGTGGAGCGCCTGCTCAATACACACAATGATCTCGCTATTGATGCTCCGGTGATTCAGGTTGGCTAATTCTTTCAAATGGGCGTACAGGTCGTCCGGGATGTTTTTTACGGTGATAGTGGGCATGACGGCACTCCTTTGAGAACTCCTTTATGGAACCATTATGGAGTTTTCTGGGAGATTGTCAAGAGAATCATTTCACCCGTTATCGAAACAGTTCTGTGGTTTAGTCAGTGCAGTATCCCTTTGCGCTGTAGCTGATATAGCTGAATCAGAATCAGCGCCGGAATAAAGTATGGAAGAATATTCAGGAAACTGAATGGCCGACGTATCAAGAAATGCAAGGTTAGACTGTAGACGACGCCGCTGGCAATGATGAGGGCATAAATCCGAAAGGCTAATCGGCTTTGTTGTTTTAGTAAATGAACGCACCAGAAAAGCAGCCCGGTGACAATGAGTGTCCAAAATGTATTGACGACGAGGATCAACGGGAAATGATAAACAATGAGAAGCCAGATCAGATAGAGGGATAAAACTAGGCTGACCCAGGAACCTAGGGCAATAAAGGAGGTCAAGGATCGCAGGGATTTGAGCAGCTTCTCTTCCGCTTTGTCTGCTACCGGCTGAACTGAAGGTGTTACTTCGGATGTCATAGAGGGCTCCTTATTGATTGTCAAGTTGATAGAAACCTGACAGGTCGGCGCAAGAACGCTTGGTTAAACCAACACCCTGACGCGCCGACCTGTCAGGTTTAGGCGAGTCCCGTCAGTCAAAGTCATCTGGCGCCAATGCAGCCACGTCTTGCTCGGTTATCATCATCTGATGAGCAGCTTCCAACTGCTCGCGGTCATTGAACCATTCCAGGAACCATTCCAGAACAGCATCCCGTTGCAGGCGGGTGGCTTTATGGGAAAGAAGAGCATGGTACGATGAATAAGGCCATTCACGGAAGTCGCTGACAAAGCCATGCTTTTGCGGGTTTTGATGGATGTAAGTAATGAGCCGAACGAAGTGGGTGTTTGTGGTCACCGGCACGCGTTCGAATGGACGCTCGAATAACGCGCCGCTGCGGCTGTAAGCATTGTTGAAGGTGCGGGCATAAGCGTTGAAGAAATTCGAGAAGGGTTTCGATAAGTCTGTGGTGTTTGGAAAACCTGAGAGGTCTTCTTTTATCCGAACTAGAAAGTGGAAATGATTCTTCAACAGGCAATAGGCATAAGTGTTAGCCACCGCGAAGATGTGCTTGGCATACAGTCGTAAGAAGTGGTCGTAGTTGCGCGCCTCATGAAAAATATTTTCGCGGTTGTTGCCACGATTGTAGATGTGGTAGTAGCCACCAGAAACTAGCGGAGTCTCTTTGGTCATAATAGTTGGGCCTCAGATCTGACAGGTCTCCTAAAGGTCGCCGCGTTATAAAAGCTATTTGTGGAGACCTGTCAGGTCTTGGCCCGGAGCCGGGTCTCTTGGGCCATCGTCTTGGTGAGTCAGACCTGACAGGTCTCCTAAACGTGTCTCTGCGATCACGCTTACTTGTGGAGACCTGTCAGGTCTTGGCCCCGGAATAACCCACTGCCGGGTCTCTTAGGTCATCGTCGTTGGGCGTCAGACCCGACAGGTCTTCTAAAGTTCGCGGCTCGGATAGACAATTCCAAGATCGTGGGCGATCAACTCAAATCCTAATTCATTTTTGTAGGGAGCGAGGTCTAAATTCTTCGTGAGAACTTTTTCCCAACCGGATTCCACTATACGATGATGCTTACGGATAAATTCGCCGGGTAATGTGTAAAACTCTGGCTCTTGGTAACCTCCGCGGGTCGGTTTTTTCCTGTAGAAAAAGCCAATATTGAGAAATACGATAATCAAGTAGTCGAAAGCCTCAAAGGTCCGGGCTTTCACCGGAAATGCACGATCGCAATCAGTCTGATATCGGCTTTTCACTTGAACCCGAATCTGCTTTGTAACATGCTGTGGGTTAGGATGAATACAAATTAAATCATAGCCTTCATTATTTGGTGGAGCTTTATAGGCCAAAATATTTCGGCGCATGAGATAGCCAAGCGTAAGATATTCTGCCCCTAACGAAACCACAGGTAAACGAAGTGCATCTTTATTTCCCATAGCGTATCCTCCTTAGATTCTATGAAGTTCACAACCTCCCCTGCGCGTCCATCACCGCCGCGGCGGCGATGGAGACGATGTCATCCACGGCGTCGCCGGCTTGCAGGACGTGAACTGGCGCGCCCAGGCCCAGCAGGATGGGGCCAATGGTCTGCGCGCCGCCGAGCCGCTGCAAGAGTTTGTAGGCCACGTTCGCAGAATCCAAATCCGGGAAAATCAACACGTTCGCTTTCTTGATTCGGCTGAAGGGGAAGCGGCTGGCAATCAGTTCCGGGACGACGGCGACATCCGCCTGCATCTCGCCGTCCACTTCCAGGTCAGGTCGGCGGGCGCGCACGAGTTCGGTCGCGCGGCGAACTTTTTCTGTGACCGGATGCTGCACGCTGCCAAAGTTGGAGAAAGAAATCATCGCCACGTGCGGCGTCAGGTCCAGCTTGGTGGCGAAGTTCGCGGCCAGGATCGCGATCTCGGCCAAGTCTTCGGCGGTCGGGTCAATGTTCATCGTCGTGTCGCCGAAGATATAAACATCGTCGTGGATGATGACGACGTAAACACCGGCGGCTTTCCCGACGCCCGGCTGCGTGCGAAAAATTTGCAGTGCGGGACGGATGACTTCAGGATATTCGTAAGTCAGGCCGGAAAGAAAAGCTTCGGCGTGGCCTTGCTGGACCATCATCAAGCCAAACAAGTTAGATCCTTGAATGCGGTCGCGGGCGTGCGCCAGGGTGACGCCTTTGCGCTGGCGCAACTCGTGGTAAGCCCGCGCGTAAGATTCCTGGCGTGGGTCGGTGTTGGGATCAACGACCTCGGGCGTGAAGCGCAGACCCAGTTCTTCTACCCGGCTCAAGATGACGTCGAGGCGTCCGAGCAAAATCGGTTGACCAATGCCCTCGTCAACGATTTGCCCGGCAGCGCGGATGATCTTGGCTTCCTCGCCCTCCGCAAAAACGACTCGCTTGGGTGCGGCTTTGGCTTTGTTGATAACGAAGCGGCGGATGCGCCGGCCCGGTCCCAAGCGGAGCGCTAGGCGTTCACGGTATTCTTCCAAGTCAATCTGTTGGCGGGCGACGCCGGTCTGCATTGCGGCTTCGGCTACAGCGGTCGCTTCCCAAATAATCACGCGCGGATCGAATGGTTTGGGGATGAGGTAGTCCGGCCCGAACTTCATCGAAGTCAAACCGTAGGCGTTCAAGACGGAGTCGGGTACATCTTCGTGCGCCAGCGCCGCCAGCGCTTGGGCGGCGGCGATCTTCATCTCTTCGTTAATCGCGCGCGCGCGAACATCTAGCGCGCCCCGGAAGATGAACGGGAAGCCGAGGACGTTGTTGATCTGATTCGGGTAATCCGAGCGGCCGGTCGCCACGAGCGCGTCCGGGCGCGCGTCCTTGGCCAGCTCATATCGGATTTCCGGATCGGGGTTCGCCATCGCAAAAATGATCGGCTTGTCGGCCATCGTTTTGACCATATCCGGCGTGAGCACGTCCTTGCCGGACAGGCCGAGGAACAAATCGCAGCCGCGCACCGCGTCCGCCAGCGTGCGGGCTTTTGTCGGCACGGCGAAGCGGATTTTGAATTCGTTCATGCCTTCTTCGCGTCCGGCGTAGACTACACCCTTGGTGTCCACCATGATGATGTTCTCGCGGCGCACGCCAAGTTTGACGTACAACTCGCTGCAGGCGATGGCCGAGGCGCCCGCGCCGGAGACGACCATGCGGATGTCCGCCAGGTTCTTGCCGCTGACTTCCATCGCGTTGAGCAGTGCGGCGCTGGAGATGATCGCCGTGCCATGCTGATCGTCATGGAAAACCGGGATGTCGAGCGCGGCCTGAAGAGTTTTTTCGATGTGGAAGCATTCCGGCGCTTTGATGTCTTCGAGGTTGATTCCACCAAAGGTCGGCGCAATCGCCTTTGTCACCTGGATGACTAATTCCGGATCGTGGGTGTCTACTTCGATGTCGAACACATCCACATCGGCGAAGCGTTTGAAGAGCACGCCTTTGCCTTCCATGACGGGCTTGGCGGCCAGCGCGCCCCGGTCGCCGAGGCCGAGGATGGCGGTGCCATTGGAGACAACCGCGACCAGGTTGGCCTTGGCCGTGTATTCATAGGCAGCTTCCGGGCGGCGCTCGACTTCCAGGACGACCTCGGCGACGCCAGGTGTGTAGGCCAGCGACAGATCGCGCTGCGTGACCAGGGGTTTGGTCGGGACAACTTCGATCTTGCCTGGCCGACCTTGTTGATGGTATTCAAAAGTTTCTTGAGCCGTGACAGCCATGAGGTCCTCCTGGGGATTGTGAGGTGACAGTCGCCTGAGAAAACGCAGCTATTTTAGCACGCTGGAACTCAGACCACTTCGAGGAAAGTTGGAAGTGAGTAAGTCATGCCTCGTGTTGGAATGTGGTGATAAGGTCTCATTTGCCACAGGTTACCGCGGAGAGTAAAATGATTGGGCTACCCTTGAATGGGGGCCAGTCAATCCGGCGGTTGAGGTGTCTCGTGGAGACAAGTTCAGAGAGATTAGTTTCCGTGCCCGTCGCAGAAGCGGAACCGCCCGCGC
>Ga0075421_100000137_pt1 | contig 63041 bp, 63 predicted proteins | sample SoiMetdeltSBSDD5_FD_75292 | JGI IMG/M metagenome (GOLD analysis project Ga0075421, IMG submission 75292) | Bulk soil microbial communities from a Populus tree surrounding site in Tennessee, USA - Soil MetaG P. deltoides SBSDD5 | ecosystem: Environmental > Terrestrial > Soil > Tree plantation... | reverse complement strand
GGTTCATCCGCACCTCGCGCACCGCGTGCTCGACCGCGTCCTCGGCGCCTTCGACCGAGCGCATCAGCGCGTCCTTGCCGCCGGCCATCAACAGCAGCAGGCGCTCCGGCGGCCATCGAAACGTCGGCATCAGCTCGGCGCCGTCCTGCACGGCCAGCCGCCCGGACGTCCCGGCGCCGGCATAGACCAACCGGCCGCGCCGGCGCAGCCGCGCCCCCATCGCGAGCGCGGCGCGTTCAAGCGATTCGCGCGCGGCGCGCACGGCCGCAACGGCGGCAAACTGGCCCTCGATCATCGCGTCGAGCGCGTCGGCCGGATCCCAGATGTCGATGCCGGCGTAACGGGGGCTTTGGCGTTCCGTATCCATCTACCGCGGACTCTGCCGTCGTTGCACAACCGGCGGCGGCGAAATTCTCGGTCGGCCGCTCAGCGAGGAGTGCATAGGCCGCAGCTTTCGCCTGCCGGAGCCGGGGGCCTCGACAGGAGAGCTTATTTTGCCGGCGCGACGTCTTTGATCTGCGTCGCTTCTCGGGCCCTCTCGGCTTCCTTGTTCGCGTCGGTCAGCATCGTGTCGACCACGCCGGCCTGGCGCTCTCGCCTGACCTGCGCATCGTCCTTCTTCTGCTGATCTGCCGAGAGCTTGTAGTCCCTGCTGTAGCACATGGCGTCCTCCATCAATCAGCACGCCCCCGGTTCGGGCGCCCATATTAACCTACATTCGTCGGATAACACGCTGATTCTCGCCTAACTGCCTAGGAGGACGAGTGGACGGGCATGGTGCCGTCGATGAACCGAAGGCAGGACGGCACACAAATAATCGACTGATCGACGCTCGGCGGCGAGGCCCAAACCTGTCGTTCGCACGGGCAGTGGTCAGCACTCCAGCGCCCGCGAGTGCCACCCGGAGTCAAGGGTTCGCCCGCAGGAACTTCTCGATGCGACCCTCGAACTCTTTCGTGACGGCGGCGTCGCCCCACCAGATGAGGTGACCGAACTGGTCGACCGTGATGAGCTCCGCGCCGGGGATCCGCTCGTGCGAGTTCACCGAGTTGGCGTAGCCGATATCGCCGTCGTGGCGGCTGCCGACGACGAGGGTCGGCGCCGTCACGCGATCGAAGGGGAGCTCGCCGAGCGTCTGCTGCACCTGCAGGTCGTTCATGACGCCGTCGAACCTCGGCAGTGCGGGCACCATCGCGTCCGCCATGGCGAGCACCTGACGCTTCTGCTCCGGGTCGCCCAGCACCCGCTCGATGTACTGCTTCCCGGTCGCGGCGTCGTAAGTCGTCTCGGTCCTGACGAAGTCGCGCATGCTCAGCGCGGGCAGTACGTGCATCGCCCGGTTGATCAGGAAGTACGCGACGTCCTGGTAGCGCGGCGTCATGACGAGACGCCCGAGCGCGCTGTTGCGTTGGTCGTCGGAGAGCCCGGTGCGCTGCGAGATGGCCGACAGCAGCACGAGCGCGCTCACCCGGTGCGGATGGCGCGCGGCGAACTGGATCGCGCCCGGCCCTCCCGCCGAGATCCCGACCGTCGCGACGCGGTCGATGCCGAGCGCGTCGAGCAGCGCGGCGGCGAGGTCGGCCTGCTGCTCGGGTGAGCCGCCGTTCTCGATCGGGGTGCCGAGGTAGCCGGGCCGGTCGGGCGTGAGCATCCGCCAGCCCGCGCGCACGAGGTGCCCGAGGAAGAACCACCCGTTGTGGCCGACGTTGCCGCCGTGGAAGTGCAGCACGACCGGCCCGGCGCCGCGATCCCCGTATTCGACCGGGCCGAGTGCCGTCTGGGCGACCCGGCTGTCGGCGGATGCCTTGCGCGTCACCTGCTTGAGCCAAGCGCGATACCACCAACAACAACCGAGCGCGACCAGCGCAATACCAACGACGATGCCGAGCACCCACCACGGCCACGTCATGGCGTGCCTCGCAGGCCTACGCAGCGACCGGGGCGAACTTGGTCCCAGGGTCCACTCCGGTGACGCGACGCCACAACCGGCGCGTCGCCTCGGCCCCCTCACGGCGAATCGCCTCCTCGTCCACCAACGTTGCGCGGCCGTCCTCGACCACGATGCGGCCCGCGACGACGACGGTGCGCACGTCGCGCCCGTGCGCCAGATGCACGAGCGTGCCGACCGGATTGAACGACGGCGTCAGGTGCGCCCGGTTCATGTCGAAGATCACCAGATCGGCCTGCTTGCCGACCACCAGGCTGCCCAGATCGTGCTCCCGGCCCATGGAGCGCGCCGCCTCCAGCGTTGCCATCTGAAACACCTCAGCCGATGACCAGAAGTCGGTGACGCCCTGCTCCTGCAGGCGCCCGGCGACCAGGGCCCAGCGCATGGTCTCGACCATGTCGCCGTGCATGTTGTCGGTCGCCAGCGCGATGCGGGCGCCGGCGCGGCGCAGGCGCGAGGTCACGGGCAGGCAGCCGCCGGTGAGGTTGACCTTCGGCGCATGCGCCACGGTGATGCGGGCGGCGCCGGCGCGGCGGATGTCGTCGTCGGTCATGAAGATGCAGTGGGCCGCGATCAGCTTGCCGTGCAGCATGCCGATGTCGTCGAGCATCTCGACCGGCGTCTGTCGGTCGCGCAGCTTGACCTGCTCGACCTCGAAGCGGCTCTGGGCGACGTGCGTCATCACCCGCAGGCCGAGCCGCCGGCGCTCGACCTCGACGTCGCGCAGGTAGCTCTTGGAGCAGGTGTCGACGGCGTGCGGCGCGAACATCACGCTGGCCCGCCCGTCGAAGGCGCCCTGATACTTGGAGATGAGGTCGAGCGCGTAGCGCATCATCCGCTCGCCGATTGCGGGATGATAGTTCCAGACGCGCTCGTGCACACGCTCGAAGTCGACATCGTGAATCCATGCCGACGCCGACACGCGCAGGCCCAGCTCGGCCATGGCCGGCAAGGTCGCGTGGGCGTGAACGTGCATGTCGTTGATGATGGTGGAGCCGAAGAGCATCGCCTCGAGCGCTGTCAAGCGTGCGAGCACCACTGCCTCGTCCTCGCGGATGTCCGGCGCGTGTGGCACGCCGGGCGTGTAGGCAGGGGCGAATCCCATGTCCTCGCTCATGCCGCGCGCCAGAGACAGCACCGCATGGGTGTGCACGTTGACGAAGCCCGGCGTCACGATGTGACCGGACGCATCGATCCGGCGCGTCGCCTCCAAGCCCTGCGTCTCGGCTGAGGCGGGAGCGACGAGCGAGAGCCGGTCACCCTCGATGCCGATGACACCGTTCTCGATGTAAGGAGCTTCGGGCTCGGCGGTGAGGAGCCGGGCGCCGGTGATCAGGAGGTCGTAGCGAGGGCCGGTCGGCGGCATGCAGTCCTCATCGTGCGACGTTGAAATGGGACAGGAACTTGCGCGTGCGTGGCTCGCGCGGGTCGCCGAACAGGGCGGCTGGCGGCCCCTGCTCCACGATCACGCCTTCATCCATGAAGATCACACGGTGCGCGACCTCCTGCGCGAAGCGCATCTCGTGGGTGACGATCATCAGCGTCTTGCGGTCGGCCGCAAGCGCGCGAATGACGTCGAGCACCTCGCGAACCAGCTCGGGGTCGAGGGCCGAGGTCGGCTCGTCGAACAGGATGATCAACGGATCGAGAGCGAGCGCGCGCGCGATCGCGACCCGCTGCTGCTGCCCGCCCGAGAGCTCCTGAGGCCGCTTCGACATGTGATCGGCGAGGAACACCTTGCGCAGCTCGGCGGCGGCGCGCTCGTGTGCGGCCGCGCGCGACATGCCGGCGACCTTGGTCAGCCCGATCGAGACGTTCTGCAGCGCGGTGAGATGCGGGAACAGATTGAAACGCTGGAAAACGAAGCCGATCGCCTGCCGCTGCCGTGCGAGCTCGCGCTCGCTGGCCGGCCGCAGCTGTCCGTTCGGGCCATTGACATAACCGATGGTCTGCCCGCTCAGGATCACCTGTCCGGTTGTCGGGGGATGCAGATGATTGATCGTTCGCAGGAGCGTCGTCTTGCCCGAGCCCGACGGTCCGATGATCGAGACCGTCTCGCCTGCGGCCACGGAGAGGTTGACGTCGGCCAGCACGCGCTTGTCGCCGAACGACTTCGAAACGCCCTGGAGGGTGAGCATCGGCGATGTGTCGGCGCCGGTCACAGCCTGGGCATCCTGTTCTCGAGCCGGCGCGACGCCCAGGAGAGGGTCTTGATGATGGCGTAATAGTAGAGGGCTAGCAGCAGGTAGATCTCGAATGGCACGAAATAGACGGAGATGATGGCCTGACCGGCGCGCGTCAGCTCGTACACGGAGATCACCGACAGCAACGACGTGTTCTTCGTCATCGTGATGAGCTCGTTGGTGAGCGGCGGCACCATCGGTCTCAAGGCCTGAGGCAGCAGAATATAGACGAGGGTCTGCGCGTGCGTCATGCCGATCGCCTTGGCCGCTTCGGTCTGCCCGTGCTCCACCGATCCGGCGCCGCCGCGCACGGTTTCCGCCACATAGGCGCTGGTATTAAACGACAGCGCCGCAATGCCGGCCCAGATCTCGCTGAGCCGGATACCGACAACAGGCAGTGCGAAGAACACGAGGAAGATCTGAATCAGCAGCGGCGTGCCGCGGATGAAATCGACGTAGGCGCCGACCACCGCGCGCAGCATCCGGCTGCGGCTCAGTGCGCACAGCCCGAGCAAGAAGCCGAGCAGCAATGACAGCACGCCCGAGATGGCGGCCACCTGCAGCGTGACGAGCGTTCCCCTGGCCAGCAAGGGTATCGCCATCTCCACGATTGCCCAGTCGATCATGAGCGCGCGTCCCTCCCCCGGACATGCAAAGCGGGCCAGCCTGGGGCTGGCCCGCTGACGGTCGTTCAGCTCGATTACGAGAACGTGGGAATGCTGTCGGAGAGCTTCATGCGAAAGCCGAACCACTTCTCTTGCAGCGCGTAGAGCTCGCCACTGGCCTTCAATTCGGAGATGCGCTTGTCGAAGAAGTCGGCGAGTTCGCCGTCCTCTTTGCGGAAGGCGTAGCCGTGCCAGTTGTCCTGGCCGACGTTGTAGACGATCGAGAAAGCTCCCGGCTTGTCGCGCAGCACGACACTCAGGGTCGGCACGGTGTTGAGGACACCGTCCACGCTGCCCTGGCCGAGTGCGAGGTAGGCTGCCGGGTGGTCGTCGTACGTCTTGACGTCCTTGAACCCGCTGCCGCGCTCGGTCTTGAGCTGCGCATCGAGTCGGTTCTTGAGCGTCTCGCCGGGTGAACCGAGCTTGACCGCAAGGACCCTGCCCGACATGTCGCCGATCGTCTTGACCTTGTCCTTGTCGGTCGCCCTGATCAGCAGAGCCTGCGAAGCGTCCGCGTAGGGAATCGAGAAGCGCACGCGCTCGAGCCGTTCCTTGGTGTAGGACATGGTCGGTACCACGTCGAAGCGGCCGGCGTAGAGCGCGGGGATCACACCCGACCATTGCGTATCGATGAAAACCGGCTTGACACCGATCGGCTCGAGGTACTTGGCGACGATCTCGACGTCGAAACCGACGATGCTGCCCGACCGGTCGCGGTAGGTGAACGGCACATAGGCCGCCTCGCAGCCCACGCGCAACTCGCCGGCCTTCTTGATCTTGTCCAGCGCCGCCCCTTGGGCAAGTGCCGGCGCGTACGGAAGCAGCACGGTGCCCCCGAGACCTGCGATCACGCCACGACGCGAGATTCGAAGTCCACTCATGGTACCCTCCCGCTGCAAGAAAGCCGCCGAGCGCGGAGCGTCGGACGCGCAGGGCGCACTCGCCTCCGCACAACTCGGCGAAGCACTATATGTGCCAGTCCGGAACGACTCAAGAACGCGTCGGATGAGCGTGCGGAACCCTGGCTGGGACGATGAAAAAAACGGCACACTGATCGCATCCAATGCGAACGCACGTCATTGCTCTCCGGTCTCGGAAGGGCAGTTCGACAGGTCGGTGCGGCTCGGCGGCTCAAGCGCCGAAGCTCGACATCGGTCGCAGAGGAGACCACCGCGGCAGGCCGATGCCAGCGCGCCAGGCATGAGCGATCTCGTCGCGGCGTGCGAACCAGACACCCGACCGCGAGGCGGCATGTTCGAGAAACTTCTCGAGACCGCCGATGCGCGCCGGACGGCCGATGATGCGCAGGTGCAACCCGACGGAGAGCATGCGCGGGACCGTCGCCCCCTCCTCGTAGAGGCGATCGAACGCGTCGATGCAATAGCGGGTAAAGTCGTCGGCGAACACAAAGCCACCGCCGTTGTAGAAGCGCATGTCATTGGTATCGAAGGCATAGGGCAGCACCACGTGCGGGCGCCCGGCGACCGTCTGGATGTAGGGGAGATCGTCGTCGTAGGCGTTGGAGTCGTACAGGAACCCGCCGTGCTCGACGAGCAGCCGGCGCGTGTTTGCAGACGTCGCGGAGCGCGTATGCCAGCCGACAGGCGGCGCGCCGGCCGCATCCGTGATCGCAGCAATGGCCTTGGCGATCACCCGTCGCTCCTCAGCCTCCGCCATGTGGACCTGCCGCTCCCAGCGCCAGCCGTGTGAGCAGATCTCGTGCCCGTCGGCCACCGCCTCCTGGGCCAGCCACGGCGAAAGCAGCAACGCCCGGCCGCACGCATTGAGCGTCGCCCTGGCTCCGTAGCGCTTGAGCGCCGCCCGGATGCGCGGCCAGCCGGCCCGGGTGCCGTAGGCGAAGTGGCTCTCCATGCACAGGTCCGGTGCGCCTTCGACCTTCTCGACGGCCTCGTAGACGTGCTCGTTCAACTCGTCGCCGTGGCCGAGCGACAGTTCCGCGCCCTCCTCGACGTTGACGACCAGCGACACGGCAAGACGCGCGCTGCCCGGCCAGCGCACCTGGGGTGGGTTCGCGCCATAGCCGCGGTAGTCTCGGCTAGGACGGCTGTCGCCTTCGGTCATCGAATGCCTCAGAAGTCTGCGAGTCGCCTCAGCCCGACCAGCCGGTCCCCTATCATCAATGCGATTACCGCGAGCAGGATGAGGCCGGCGGAAATCGCCGCAATAGCCGGGTCTGGGCTCTCCTCCACATACTGCAGCATCTGGATCGGCAGCGTCTTGGTCCAGGCGTCGGTAAAGAAGATGGAGATCGGGTAGTTGTCCATCGAAGCGAGCAGGGCGAACATTCCCGACGTCAGGAACGCGGGAGCGAGCGCCGGAACCATCACTTTTCTGAGCGCCCGCGGGTAGGAGCAGCCGAGCGTCCGCGCCGCGTCCACCAGCGAGAAGTCGAACAGCGAGAGCGCGCCCAGCACGGTCCTGACCACGTAGGGCATGGCAATCACCACGTGGGCGATGAGCAGGCTTGTCCAGGCATCGCGCAGCCCCATCTCGCGGAACGCCTGCAGCATGGCGATTCCGATCACGAGGCCCGGCAGCATCAGCGGCGAAACCAGGAACGTGGCGATGGCTTCGCGGCCGTGGAATCGTCCACGCACCAGGGCGATGGCGCACATGGCGCCGAGCACGAGCGCGATCAGCGTCGAGAGGGCGGCGATCTGGAGCGAGGTCATGACCGAAGGTAACAGCCCCGTGGTGCGCGGGAGCCGCTCATACCAGCGCATCGACCACTCCGGCGGCGGCAAGGTGAAGACCGACGAGGAGCCGAATGACACGGCGACCGTCACGACGAGCGGTGTCATCAGGAATATCACGGCTGCGACTGCGACGGCCCAGGCGCTCCAGGCGGTGATGCGCTCAATCCTGGTCACGCACTCCTCCCGACACGGCGCGCGATCCACGCCGCCGTCATCACGACGGAGACGGCCAGCACCAGGAGCACGGTCGCGGTCGTCGAGCCGAGCTGCTCGTTGCGCATCATCAGGAACGAGCGGCCGATGAGCGTCGCCAGAGTCTGGTAGCGGTCGCCGATCAGCAGGCTCGGGATGACGAACATCGACACCGACAGCGAGAACACGAACGCGGTGCCCGTCACCACACCCGGCAGCGTCAGCGGCAGCGTGATGTGCCGGAAGCGATAGAGCGGGTCGGCCCCGAGCGTCGCGCCCACATCGTTCAGCCGGGAGTCGAGCAGCTTCACGACCGAGTAGATTGGCAGGATCATGAAAGGGAGGAACACGTTCGCAGCGCCGAGCACGAGGCCGGACTCGGTAAACAGCAACCGCAGCGGCTCGCTGGTGAGCCCGAGCTGCATCAGTCCGGAGGCAAGGATGCCGTCCCGTCGCAGCACGATCTGCCAGGCGAAAGCCTTGACAACGACGCCAACCGAGAGCGGCAGGAAAATCGCCGCGAGCAGCACGATCTGCGCCGGGCCGCGGGCCCACGCCAGCACAAATGCAGTGGGATAGCCGATGACGAGGCAGACGAGCGTGACGAGGCCCGCGATCTTCAGCGTGTTGGCAATCACCCGCCAGTTGAACGGATCGGAGAAGAAGTCGGCGAGTGGCTCGAGCGTGAAGCCCTTAGGACCAATGACGCTGCGAGCCAGCAGCCAGACCAGTGGAAGCGCATAGATGATCGCCAGGTAGGCGACAGCCGGCACCGCCAACAGCGCCACCCGGTCGAAGGGTTCGCGCCGGCCGATGCTCGAAGACGTCATGCCGGCGCCTCGTCGGTGAAGGCGGGCGCGTCGGCATCGGGAAATGCCGTTCTGACCCGTTCGCCCGGCTTCAAGCCCTTTCGCCTAAGCCCAGCGCCTATCGATACGAGCTCCCCATGCTTGACGGCGAGGTCAATGCCGCCAGGCACACGTTGATCACCGAACCAATGCTCGGCCGCCCCCGCTGTGGCGAGGACACCCCCGTTCCGTCGCTGGTTCCTATGCGATCGAATTGCGGCTCCGCGCCGGCGCCGCGGCTCTCTCATTGTGCCGGCTCAGAGCGCCATCTCGCGGTCCCAGCGCTTGACCCAGTCGTTGCGGTTCTCGGCCACGTAGCCCCAGTCGAGGCCGTGCAGGGTCACATTGGTGGGCATGCCGGCGGGCGCTTTGACGGCCGTGTTTGTCGGCAGCGAGAATGTGGGACCGGAGATCTGGGCTTGGATCTCTTCGCCAAGCATCTCGTTGACATAGGCGTGCGCCAGCTCAGGCGCAGGCGCGCCCTTGACGATGCAGATGCCCGATGGGCTCGCGAAGATGCCCTCCTCGGGCGCGGCGAGCTCGATCCCCGCCCCCTCCGACTTCCTCTGCAGGGCGAACGAGGAGAGCGCGTTGACGATCACCCAGGCCTCGCCCTGCTCCAGGAGATTGAACGCTTGCGGCATCTGCGTGTAGACCGTGAGCAGGTTGGGCTTGAGCTTGGCGAGGTGCTTGAATCCGGGGTCGGGGTCCTTGAGCGCTTCAGCCATCGGCTTGCCGGTGGCGAGATGCGAGGCGATGAAAAGGTTGGCAAGCCCTTCGGTGTTCTGCAGCGAGGGCAGAATCACGCGGCCCTTGAATTTGGCATCCCAAACCTCCGCCCAGGAGGCGACGCCGTTCGGCAGCGCAGTTCGATTATAGGCGATGCCCTGCCACGGCGTGAGATAGTTGGCCCACATGCCGTCCATGTGCACGGCCCCCGCACGGATCTTGTTGAGGTTCGGCACCTTGTCGAGGGTGAGCTTCTCGAGCAGGTTCTCCCTGACGGCGAGGATCATCACCGGGTCGTCCATCTGAACGACGGAGAGGTATGGCTTGTCCTTGTTCTTCTGCATCTTCTCGAGGTTCACGAGGCTGCGCGTGCCCTCGTAGACGATCCTGCAGTTGTACTTCTTCTCGAAGAACGGCTGGACAATCTTCTCGACCCAGGGCTTGTGGCTCGCGGCACCCCCGACCACGATCTCCCTGGCCTGCGCCGCGACGATCGAGGGCGCGGCGATGATGCCCAGCGCGCTGCCACCGATGGTCTGGACCGCCGCGCGTCGTGTGATCTCGCGATGGATCGACATGCAGATGCTCCCCTTGTCTATGGCCAGCCCGTCGCCCGCGGCCCGACAGTAGATCAAGCCGAAAACCAACAAAATGCTTATCTTCGGGCAGCTGCGCGCACCTGAGGCAACACCATGCGGGCCCCCAGAGCATCGGAGCCTTGATCAGTTCTTCGGACTGTGCCGGGCGGTCGCGTCAAAAACCGGAACGCAGATAGCGTCGGTGATTCCTGGAAATCGCGGGGTGAAGTGGTTCTCTTTAATGTTCAGACTGACTTCAATCACGACGAGCGATTGCTCTTCGCCGCCGCGGGCCAAGTTCCGCATCAACTCCGTCGCGGCCAGGGTGAGCCGCTAAAAAATTGGAGAACAACGGTCCAGTCACTCGGGCGCAGACCGCATCTCTACGCCGAGAGCCCGGCGGATGGGAGTGACCTCGCCGAGGAGATCGCACGGGGCGGGGCGGGCTCTACGACACCTCTTGCCGCGGTTGCGAAGGGCCCCAACAGCCGGCTCGCCGTGCCCTGGTGCGCACTGGGCGTTGCGACCCACGCGTGGGGCCTAGAACGCCGGCTCCCAAAATTCGACCGGAAGATTCGCGGACGCCCTGCTCATAAGGGCAAAGGGCATGTCGGGGTGTTTCTGGGAAGCACTGATGTCGACCCCGCCGTTGCCCGCATAGGGCTTCGGCGCCATTGTGGAACCCGCCACTCCCATGAAAAGAACCGCGGCTGCGAAGATCGAGCCAAGGACAAAATTGCGGCTCGCCCAACGCCTCGCCTCCTCGGCGTCCTGATGCCTGCGGCGCTCCTGCTTGCTGACCATGGCGTTTCCCCTCGATGAAAGAAGTGCAGCTGACGGCAACTATAGAGGCGCCCTATCGATCTGAGGTGTGAACCAGTTCACAGGTGACTTGAGAATCTGCGCCGGCGCCAGACGGTCATCAAAAATCTAGTATTTGCATATGTTTAGTTGCATGAGTTCCTTTCCTGCCCTCGCAAAACCGACCGTAGGGCAGGAGATTTTTGAGGTGCCGAGGAGCGGTGGTCGGCCGACGACCGCGATCGGGGTGGCGGCCGTCACTCCTGACACTGAGCTCGGGTCGAACGACGCGAATCGGACCGGGGTCGGGGTGGTCTCGACGGTGGCGCCCAGGGACTTCGAGCAGCGAGGGGCCAGCTCCATTTCTGCGATCGCCAGCGGGGGCGCCGTGTCAACCAGCCGGCGCCTGCCGAGACGTTTCACGCAACCGCTGTCGCGTCGGAGTGAGGCCGGTGCGCTTCTTGTAGGCGTTGGTGAAGCTGCTCACTTCGCGATAGCCCAGCAGCCAGGCGATCTGCGAAATCGTCACGTCGGCGTCCTGCAAGTACCGATCGGCCAAATTCGCCCGTAGATCGGAAAGAATGTCGGCAAACGTCAGTTGCTCGGCGGCAAGGCGACGCGCCAGCGTGCGATAGCTCATGCCGATGGCGGCAGCCACCTGGCGTGCAGTAGGAGTTCCGTGCGGGAGTAGCGGCACGACGGCGTTCTCGACGCGCGAACGCAAGGCGCTTGTGACCTTCGGCCGGGAGGCCAGGGCTTCGTCGCAATAGCGCGTTAGCAGCTCATTGAGATAGAGGTCTGCATTGGGCAACGATTGGTGCTCGACGCCTTGAGGAAGGGCGACCTCGTCCACGCCGGCATCGAACTGAATTGCCGCGCCGATGAATTTTTCCACCTCCGACATGTCGTCTGAGCGTGAATGGGCTAGGCGGACAACGGACGGTGAGAGCACATCTTGTCCGGTCAGGCGGCGGCAAACGCGAACGAGCGCGGTGACGAAAAATTCAATCTGCTGGCGATCCGAGTGTCGTGAAACGCCAAAGTGCGTCAGGCGCACCTTCAGCTCGCGCCCCGGCACGCAGCTAAGCAGCAGACCCTCGTTGACCACCTTTCCGTAACGTTCTGCCCGATTGAGCGCATCGACGAGCGTTGCGGATGACGCCATGACAAAATAGACGAGGCCGATCTGCCGCAGCTCAAACTCGCGGGCAAGATGAAACCCGAGAAGTGGGTCTTCGAGGGCTTCCGCTGCGGCTTCGAGGAACTTGATCTGGCCCGCCACGGACAGCCGGGCATTGGGGTCGTCGACTTCCGAAGCCGACAGTCCCGCTCGCCGCAACACGGGCGCAACATTGACGGCGCGCTCGCGCAGGCGCGCCACGGCCAAGCGCGTCATGCCGCCTGAAGCCCTCGGGACATCCGAAAATCGTGCGGCGGCGGACATGATGCGCAGGTTACGTGCGCAAGGTCGTGCGAGCAACCGACCGAGGATTTCCCTGGAATCGCTGCGGTCATTTGCCGTTCTGTCCGGAATTGGGTACGCGGCGCCAGCCCCGTAGTCGAGCGGCGCCGACATCCGTGGCCGCCCAATGCGCCGCCGAAAGCGCGGCCGGGCCGCCCATTGTCGCCCGACCCGCCCCGCGCCGTGCGGCAGCGGAGCAGTTAACGCAACGAAAACCATAACGTCATCGCGGACTGGCGCCCGGGCCCCGTTTATTCTTCATTGCGAGGTCGCGCGTTAGCTTCGCCGGCACGAGCCGTCGTGGCCGGGGCCCGTTCATGGCGTTGGACGTCAAGACCCTCTTTCTCCCCACGCTCGATATCGAGGCCATCCTCGGCCTCCTCATGCTGCTGGTGTGGTCGCAGAATTCTGCCACGCGCGCGGTCGCGTGGTGGGCGGCGGCGCATCTCTTGCGCTGCGCTTCGGTGGGGCTCTATGGGCAATACGGGGCGTGGCCCGATCTGATCACGATCGATCTCGCCAGCGCCATCCTGTTGACGTCGTATGGGGCGACCTGGACCGGCGCCCGGGTTTTCAATGGCCGCGAGCCGCTATCAGGATCCCTGATCACCGGCGCGGCGCTGTGGATCCTGGCGTGCCAAACCCAGACGTTCGCCCAGGCCCCGACGCTGCAAATCCTGGTAAGCAGCGGCATCGTTGCAACTTTCAGCTGCTTTGCGGCCTACGAGTTCTGGCGCGGACGCGAGAAGCTGGTGTCGCGCTGGCCGGTGATCTTGGTCTTGTTCATGCAAGGCGCCTTCTTCCTGCTCAGCGCGTTGCTGCAGTCGTCGCTGCACGCCAAAGCACTCGGCAGCGCATGGTGGACGGTGATCGGCGTCGAGGCCCTGATGCTCAGCATCTCGGTGGCGTTGGTGCTGGTCGCGATGGCAAGGGAGCGCACCGAGCTCAGCCGCCGCAACGAGGCTCGGATCGACGTCCTCACTGGCCTCGCCAATCACCGCGCGTTTTTCCAGGATGCCGAGGCGCTGGTGCGCCGGCAGGTCGCGCGCGCGCGGCCGGTCGCGGTCTTCGTGCTCGACCTCGATGACTTCAGATCGATCAACGACCGGTTCGGGCAGCCGATGGCAGATCGGGTGCTGCGGCTGTTCGCGCAGGTCACGATGGCGCATCTGCGCCCGTCCGACTTGGTCGGACGCCTGGGTGGCGAGGAATTCGGCGTGCTCCTCGCCGACGCCACGCGCGACAATGCGTTCATGGTGGCGGAACGCCTGCGGTCGGCATTTGCGGCCGCCGCCAAGCTTGCCGGTGACCCGCCGCTCGCCGCGACGGTGAGCATCGGGGTCGCGATCATCCAGGATCCGCGCGAGGATCTGCCCGCGTTGCTCGCCAAGGCCGATCAGGCGCTCTATCTCGCCAAGGCGCGCGGCCGCAACCGCGTCGAGCTCGCCCCTTTCGATCTGTCGGAAGAGGCCGGCGAGCCGACTGCCGCACCACAGCCTGCAACTTCGCTCGCCACCGCCTGAAGCTCGATGGCTTCGCGTGGGGTGGTCATGCGCGCGCGCAAGCGCCGCGCATCCAGTCGCCATTCCAGGACGGCTGCGAGGGCGGTGGATGGCGGGTCAACCCGCACGTTGGCCGTGCGAGCTACCGCCGGCCATGACGACGACATGCCGCCCCGCTGAGGAGCTACGCCTGGTCGGGGGCACGACCTCCGGCCAGCGATGCCCATTTGAGCAGCAGCGCGATGCCGAGCCCGAATGCGCCGTGGTGGATCACCTGGACGATCATCCGGCTGGCGTTCCATCCGGCCGCCATCGGCTGCCCCCGCAGCGGGAACACCACGAACCACAGCACCAGGACCGGCAGGATCGCGCCGAACAGGAACGCCGCCAGATAGTAGGCCGGCCCCTTCGGAAACCGCTGCTCGAGCGCGCCGTAGACGATGCCCCAGACGCCACCCCAGAACGCCCACGACCAGATTTGCGGGATACCCATCGGCTTGGTGGCGGCATAACCGAAGGGTGCGCCCGCCAGTCCCAGGGCGTTCATGATCGCGATCGCGCCGTGCTGAAAAATCACCACCGAGACCGCACCCGCAACGAACAGAACGATCGGCGAGTAGCGGAACAGCCCGCCGCCAGAGCGCATGCCGATATTCATGGATGTCATGGTGCCTCCCTCGACCTGCTGATTGTGCCGGATTGTCACCGGTCTCGGGCGATCATACTACCGCAGTCCCCGACGGCTTCATAGGATGGGCCGCGGAGTAGGAGAAGTCGAATGAGCAGTGGCGCGGATGAGCCGTTTCTGATCGCGGGCGGCGGCATCGGCGGGCTTGCCGCCGCCCATGCGCTCGCGCGCAAGGGCTTCCCGGTGCACGTGCTCGAGCAGGCCGGCGAGTTTCGCGAGATCGGCGCCGGCATCCAGCTTGGGCCCAACGTCTTTCGCGCGTTCGCCCGGCTCGGGCTCAAGGACGCCATCCTGAAGGATGCCTGGCGGCCGGGTGCGCAGGAAATGCGCTGCGCGCTGTCGGGCAAGTGCATCACGCACATTCCACTCGGCGACGAGTTCTTCGCGCGCTTCCAAGAGCCGTACGCGGTCACGCATCGCCATGATTTTCATGCGGTGCTGCTCGACGCATGCCGCGCGAGCAACCTCATCCACCTCGACACCTTGCGGCGCGTCGTCGATTGCGCCGAAGACGGTGAGGAGGTCGAGGCGGAGGTCGAAGACGTCGAGACCGGCAAGCGGACGCGCATCGCCGGCCGCGCCTTGATCGGTTGCGACGGAGTGTGGTCGCGCATTCGCGAGAAGATCGTCGGCGACGGCAAGCCGCGCGTTTCCGGGCACATCGCCTATCGCGCGGTGCTCAAGCGCGCCGACGTGCCCGACGACCTGTGGCGGCCCGACGTGGTGCTGTGGGCGGGACCACGCACGCACTTCGTGCACTACCCGCTCCGGCGCGGCGAGCTTTACAACCTGGTCGCCGTGTTCCACTCGGATCGCTACGAGGAAGGCTGGAACGCGACCGCCGACGCCAGCCTGCTGTGGGCACACTTCAACGGGCAGCGGCCGGAAGTGCTGCGCCTGCTCGAGCGCATCGAGACCTGGCGCATGTGGGTGCTGTGCGACCGCGAACCGGTGAAGGACTGGTCGTGCGGCCGCGTCACGCTGCTCGGCGATGCCGCCCACCCGATGCTGCAGTACCTGGCGCAGGGGGCCAACATGGCGATGGAAGACGCGGTGCGGCTCGCCGAGGAGGTCGCGGCGCGGCCGCACGACCTGCCGGCGGCGTTCAGGGCCTACCAGGAGGCGCGCTACCTGCGCACCGGACGCCTGCAGATCATGTCGCGGGTCTACGGCGAGTTCTATCATGCCCGCGGCGTCACCGCCGAGCTGCGCGACCAGATGCTCTCCGCCCGCACGCCCCAGGATGCCTACGACGGCGTCGCGTGGCTGTACGGCGGAGAGTAGCGCGCGAAACGCCGAACACCACGCGGTCATCCTGAGCGCAAGGCCGCGGGCCGCGGCCGCGCCTCAAAGGATGCTGCCCGGCGCCGTCCTTCGGACGAGCACCTTCAGGATGACGGGTGGCAGCCTACATCCCCGCGATCTTCCGCGCCTCGCCGGTCAGCTCGAGGATGTGCATGCCGGTGTTGGCGCGATCGACGATGTAGATGTAGCCGCGATCGTCGGTCTCGAGGTTATTGGTCTGGATCGCGGTCTTGCAGCGGTCCTGATTGTCGACCTTGACGCAACGCTTGTCGGTCGCCTCGGTGATCGCCGGAATGAAGTAGCCGACCTCTTTCGGCTGGAACGGATCGCGCACGTCGAGCGCGCGCACCCCGGCGTTGAAGAACGCGATGAACACCAGTTTCTTGTAGAACACCCGCGCCATGCTCTCGTTCGAGGAGTGCGCGCCGAAGCGGCCGCCGCGCTCGCAGAACTTTCCGTCCGCTTCCGGCACCGTCCAGTTCGAGATCACCATCGGCCGGCTCTCGACCGTCACGTCGACGAACCACACCAGCTGGCGCGGCTCGTTGCATTCATTGGTGAGCGACTCGTTCACGATCATGACGATGTCGCGCTCCTGCGCGACCTTGTCGTTGGCAAACTCGGCGATGCGCATCTTTCCGAGCGGGAATGCGGTATGCGCGCCTGTGGTCGGCGACATGTCGAGCTGCCCGACCACCGGGTAGCGAAGATTGTCCGGCGTCGGCTCCTTGAGGCCGGTGAGCAGCCGCTCGCGGTCGACGATCTGCAGGATGCCGCCCTTGTTGGTGCCGTAGCCGAAATAGATGCGGTTGGCTTGCGGCCCGGTGGAGATCGGCCCGTGCAGGTCGGTCGGGATCGGCCCGAACGAGTCGGGCTGCTGGCCGGGGAGGCCGAAGTCGCGGATCTTCACCGGCTTGGCGGGATCGCTGAGGTCGTAAACCTCGGTCATGCGACGGGGCCGCCATCCGGCTTGGCCGGAGACGAGGTACGCGATGCCGGTATCGCATTCCCACCAGTTCTTGTGGGTGTCCTTGCCGCTCGGGATGCGCGTGACCAAAACCGGGCTGGCCGGATCGGCGACGTTCCAGATCTCGTGCGCGGCGCCGCCGAAGGTGCGCAGCATGTAGACGGCGTTGCGATCGCCCTTCGGCAGCGATGCGCCGTCGCAGACGCGCACCATCTGCGCGCCTCCGCCCTCATACTTTCCTTCCTGCCCGGGAAGATGCTTGAGGTATTTCGGGCTGGCGGGATCGGTCACGTCGACGATCGAGGTGCCGTTGAACTCCGCCTGCCCGGTCGCCGGGTTGACCGGTTTCGGCACCGCGTCGGTGCCGCCGTGGTGGCCGATGTAGGCGATGTAGCGGTTGCCTTGCCGATGGATGGTCGGCTGGTAGGCGCTGCGCGCCTGCAGGTCGTTGTAGCCGACCAGGCGCATGTCCTTGGCTTCGGGCGGCGCGCCAACCTTTTGGGTCTGAGCGCCTGCCGACGCCGCCCAAGAGGCAAAGAGCAGGATCGCGGCGGTCTCGATGGCGCGGCGCGTTGGTCGAATGCTCGACTGTCGGCTCTTCATCGCATGCTCCTCAGATGATCATTCTTGGGTCCTGATCGGCGGGCGTTCTGGCGCCGCCCGGTCATCGCGAAGGGATCCGAGCGGCGAAGCGATCCACATGCCGTGCGCGGGCCGGGCCGCTGCGGCGCGGCGATGACCATTGTGCTCCCGCCTGCGGGTGGCGTGAAGAGGCGGTCGCGACCGCGTGCTAGCGCCCCGGAATGTCGCCGGCGGCCCATTGTTCCTGAGCCGCTGCGCGGAACTCCGCGAACCGCCGCTCGGCAACGGCGCCGCGAATGCCGGCCATCAGCTGCTGGTAATAGGCAAGGTTGATCGTGGTGAGCAAGATCGCGCCCAACATCTCGCCCGCCTTGACCAGATGGTGCAGGTAGGCACGGCTGTAGTCGCGTGCGGCCGCGCAATCGCTCGCTTCATCGATCGGACGCGGGTCGTCGGCGTGGCGGGCGTTCTTGAGGTTGATCGGGCCGAAGCGCGTGAACGCCACGCCATGGCGGCCGTTGCGCGTCGGCAGCACACAGTCGAACATGTCGATGCCGCGCGCGACCGCCTCCACGATTCCTTCCGGGGTGCCGACGCCCATCAGGTAGCGCGGCCGGTCGACCGGCAGCACCGGCGCAACCGCCTCGACAATGCGCAGCATCACCTCCTGCGGCTCGCCCACCGCCAGGCCGCCGATCGCGTAGCCGGGAAAGCCGATGTCGATCAGTCTGCGCGCGCTCTCCGTCCGCAGCCGAGGGTCGTCCCCGCCCTGCACGATTCCGAACAGCGCGCGCCCGGATGCGTCGGCCGCGAATGCGCGCTTGCAGCGCTCCGCCCAGGCCAGCGACAGCCGCATCGCCCGTTCGACGTCCGCCGCTGGTGCCGGAAGGCGGATGCACTCATCGAGCTGCATGACGATGTCGGCGCCGAGCAGGTTCTGGATCTCGACCGCGCGTTCGGGCGTCAAGACGTGGGTGCTACCGTCGAGATGCGAGCGGAACGTCACCGCAGTGTCGTCGATCGTGCGCAACGGCGCCAGCGACATGACCTGGAATCCGCCGGAGTCGGTGAGGATCGTGTGCGGCCAACGCATGAAGGCATGCAGGCCGCCAAGCCGCGCGATCCGCTCCGCGCCTGGGCGCAACATCAGATGGTAGGTGTTGGCGAGCAGAATCTCGGCCCCGGTCGCACGCACCGTTTCGGGCAGCATGCCCTTGACGGTCGCCTGGGTACCGATCGGCATGAACGCTGGTGTACGCACGAGCCCATGCGGCGTCACGATCTCGCCGACGCGGGCGGCGCCGTCAGCGGCAATCAGACGGAAAGAGAAAGGCTTGGTCATCTGCAAGGGTCTGGCGTGTCCCGCAATGCGGGACCCCGGTTTCATTGCTTCGTGGAAATCGACAAATCGGGGTCCCGGGTATCAGTCTTCCGCCCTCTCCAGCAAGCAGGCGTCGCCGTACGAGTAGAACCGGTAGCCGGTCGCGACCGCGTGCGCGTAGGCGTGCCGCATCACCTCGAGTCCCGAAAAGGCCGATACCAGCATGAACAAGGTCGAGCGCGGCAAGTGGAAATTGGTCAGCAGCGCATCGACGGCACGGAAGCGGTAGCCGGGCGTGATGAACAGGTCGGTCTCGCCCGCGAACGGCTGCAGACGGCCGTCGTCCGAGGCGGCGCTTTCGATCAGCCGCAACGCGGTGCTGCCGACGGCGACGATACGGCCGCCGCCGGCGCGCACATCGTTCAAGGCTCGCGCGGTCGCGGCGTCGACCGTGCCCCATTCCGGGTGCATGTGATGATCGGCGGTGTCGGCGACCTTGACCGGCAGAAAAGTCCCGGCGCCGATATGCAGCGTAACGAAATGCACGCCGACGCCACGCGCCTTGATGCGACCGAGCAGTGCATCGGTGAAGTGCAGCCCGGCGGTTGGGGCCGCGACCGAGCCGTCCTGGCGCGCAAAGACGGTCTGATAATCGGCGCGGTCGCGCTCGTCGGGCGGGCGGCGGGAGGCGATGTAGGGCGGCAGCGGCATGTCGCCGCGCTCGGCGATGGCCTGGTCGAGCACCGGCCCGTGAAACGCGAAGGCAAGCGTCACCTCGCCGCCTTCGCCCTTGTGTTCCACGGTCGCGTCGAGCTGACCCAGGAAGCAGACCTTGCCCTCCTCGCCGAAGCGCACGACATCGCCGGCCTTGAGCTTCTTGGCCGGGCGGATGAACGCGCGCCAGCGCGAGCCGTCGAGCCGCGAGATGAGGGTCGCCTCGATGCGCGGCCCCTCCCCGCCTGGACCAAGACGACGGCCATTTAGCCGCGCCGGAATGACTCGCGTCTCGTTGACGACCAGCGCGTCGCCGGAACGCAGCCGGTCAGGCAGATCGCCGATGCGAGCATCCTCGAGCTCCGGCTTGCTGCCGGGATGCACCGCCAGCAGGCGCGCCGCATCGCGGGGGCTCGCCGGGCGCAGCGCAATGCGATCGGGCGGCAGCTCGAAATCGAACAGATCGGAACGCATCAGGGCAGTAGTCAGTAATCAGTAATCAGTAATCAGTAATCGGAAGTCGTCGAGGGCGCCGCGGCCGAGAAACCAGGTGAATACTCCCGATCCCCCGACGCTGATTACCGAGTACTGAATACTGAGTGCTGATTACTGATCAGCCATGCGCGCCGACACGATGCGATCGGGGTCGCGCACCGGCTCGCCGCGCTTGATCTTGTCGACATTCTCCATGCCCTCGGTCACCTTGCCCCAGACCGTATATTGCCGATCGAGAAACCGCGCGTCGTCGAAACAGATGAAAAACTGGCTGTTGGCGCTGTCGGGGCTCTGCGCCCGCGCCATCGAGCACACGCCGCGCACATGCGGCTCGGCATTGAACTCAGCCTTCAGGTTCGGATACTTCGACCCGCCGGTCCCGGTCCCGTGCGGGCATCCGGTCTGCGCCATGAAGCCGTCGATCACGCGGTGGAACGCCACGCCGTCGTAGAAGCCCTCGCGCACCAGCTTCCTGATATGAGCGACATGGTTGGGCGCGAGATCGGGCCGCATGTCGATGACCACCGGGCCCTTCGTCGTCTCGATCAGCAGGCGGTTCGCAAGATCCTCGGCCATGATCAGCCTCCAGTAGGGCGGAAAGCCCGGTTGTCGATGTAGCGGATGGCGATCGGCCGGCCGGCGATGGCGCCGCCGAGCCCCTGCGTCAGCGGCAGCGGCGTGCAGCGCGTCAGGCTGTCGACCACCGCGCGCCGGTAAAGCTCGCGCTGCTCGTCGGAGGCGTTGCGGGTCGAATAGGTGAACCGCGGTGAACCGATGATGTTCCCGGACCGGTCGAAGCTCAGGCGCACGGAGATCTCCATCCCGGCGCGGGCGTGATCAAGCGCCGGCGGCGTCCAGCATGCGCGCAGCGCACCGAACAGGTCGCGCAGGGTATTGAGCTCGTCCCCGTCGTTGAGCGGTCGGGCCTCCTCGCCCGCCCGGCTGTTGACGGTCAGCCGCAGGTCTTGGCCGGGCGGATAGACGACCTCCGGGATGCAGGGAACCGGACCGAATACGCTGCAAAAGGACGGCGCGCAGGGCCGACGATCGAAGACGCTGCAGAAAGTCTGGGCGGCAGCCGGCGACGGCTCGGTCGGCAGGACTGCAGCCGCCAGCAGAACCGCAATTGCGCCTCGCATTGAGGCCTTGGGCCGAGTCCATTGCACCCGATCCCAGCCGGATCGAAGCCGGCGCGCCGCCGCCCTCTCCGCTGCAATCAGCAACGCGTCCATCCAGCCTGCGCCCAAAATCGATCACCTGGCGTCGGCGGCGACCTGCACGCGGGTCATCTTGTCGGGGTTCTGCACCGGCTCGCCCTTCTTGAGCTTGTCGACGACATCCATCCCGGAGACGACCTCCCCGACCACCGTGTACTTGTTGTCGAGGAAGCTGGCATCCCCATACACGATGAAGAACTGGCTGTTCGCCGAATCGTTGCTGTCACCCCTGCGCGCCATGCCGACGACGCCGCGCTTGAACGACACCTTGGAGAACTCCGCCGGCAGATTGGGATATTTCGAGCCGCCGGTGCCGTTGCCGTTCTGGCCGTCGCCGGTCTGCGCCATGAAGCCGGCGATCACGCGGTGAAACGGGACGTTGTCGTAGAACTTCTCGCGCGCGAGCGTCTTGAGGCGCTCGGCATGCTTCGGGGCGATGTCGTTGCGCAGTTTGATCACGATCCGCCCCTGCGTCGTGTCGATCAACAGCGTGTTCTGCGGATCGGTCGGCTGGGCGAGCGCGGGCGCGGCGCACACGAGCGCCGCAGCGACGACAAGAGCACGGAACATGGGGTTCTCCTTAAGAATCAGGCGCCGGATTTTCCGGCGAAGCGGGCGCGAAGCCGCTGCGCCACCGCAGGCGGCACGAAAGCCGATATGTCGCCGCCCATGGCGGCGATCTGGCGAACCAATGTGGCGGTGATCGGGCGGACGGCGGGCGAGGCCGGCAGAAACACCGTCTGCACCTGCGGCGCCATGGTCCCGTTCATTGCCGCCATCTGCATCTCATAGTCGAAGTCGGTGCCGTCGCGCAGGCCGCGCACCAAGAGGTTCGCACCCTCGCGTCTGGCGGCCTCGACCACCAGGTCGTCGAACAGGATGCAGGCAAGCTCGCAGCCGGCCTCGCGCGCGACCGGTCCGCAGCACTCGACGAGCATCTCACGGCGGTCCGCGGCGGAGAACAAGGGCGTCTTGCCGGGGTGCAGTCCGATCGCCAGCACCAGCCGGTCGACCAGCCGCACGGCTTGACGCACGACGTCGAGATGGCCGTTGGTGACGGGGTCGAACGACCCGGCATAGAAAGCGGTGCGCGTCATGCCGGGGGTCTAGCCTGCGTCCGTCCGGGCTGCAAGCCGCCACGGCAACGCCTCTTGAGGCCCAACTCACTTTCCCATAAATATTCTTTTATGGAAAATTGCCCAAACGAGCACCACGATGAAGACCACGGTGGAGGTGCCGGACGAGCTCTACCGGCGCGCCAAAGCGGAAGCGGGCTTGAGCGGCCGCAAGCTCAAGGATCTGGTGGAAGAAGGGTTGCGCCGCGTGCTCGAGGCCTCCGCCGGCACCAGACCTAAACCGACCCTCGCGGCCCTCATGAAGGGGGCCCGCGGGGTGGTCGATTCGGGGGTGCCGGACCTCGGGTCAAACCCCAGGCACCTCAGGGGCTTCGGTCGCAATGCCGGCCGCAATCGCTGACACCGGGCCGCTGGTCGCTTTCCTGGATCGGGCGGAACGGCATCATCGCTGGGCCGCCGATCGGATCGCCGGACTGGAGGCGCCACTGCTGATATGCGAGCCGGTACTGGCGGAGGCAATGTATCTGCTGGCGCGCCTGCCGAAGGCGCGGGATGCGCTGTTCGGTCTCATCGAGAATGGCGCGCTCAGAATCGCGTTCCGCATCGACGAACACGTTTCGGCGTTGCGCCGATTGCAGCGGAAATATCGCGATACACCGATGTCCCTCGCCGACTGCTGCGTCGTGCGCATGGCCGAATTGAACGACCGGCACGCCGTGTTCACGCTCGATTCGGATTTCTCGATCTACCGCAAGCATGGCCGGGCCCCGATTGCGCTGATTCATCCGGCAACGGCATAGCCACACGCCGTGGCGCGCGCTTGAAGAACACTGCTATCTTGGCGGGGCATGAATCGATGTTTGGTTTCCGGCAGCGTGAAGGCAAGGAGCACCGGATGCACGGCGCAAGTGCAGGCGTGACCTGTTGGGCGGCATTGCCACCATGGCTCGCGGCTTGTCTTTTGGCGATGGCGCTGAACCCATTTTCCATCCCCGCCGCCAAGGCACAGACGCCGCCTTCGCCGGCCGAATTGCGCATCTACGCCGGCCTGCACGCCGCAGCCGCCAAAGGAGATGCCGCCGAAATCGAGCGCCTGGCGGCAGCCGGCGAGAGGCTCGACGTGCAAGACGCCAACAGCCGGACCCCGTTGCACGTCGCGGCGTTCTTCGGCCACCAGGAAGCGGCGCGCACGCTGCTCAAGCGCGGCGCCAACGCCAATGCGCTCGACGGGCAGAAGTACGACATCGTGACCATCCTGGCCGTGCGCAACGACGTGCCGATGCTCAAGGTCGCGCTCGCGGGCGGCGCCAGCGCGCGCAACATCACCAGCCCGTACGATGGCACGGCATTGATCGCCGCCGCCCACCTCGGCCACGCCGAGATCGTGCGCACCCTGATCGCCGCCAACGCGCCGCTCGACCACGTCAACAATCTCGGCTGGACCGCGCTGATGGAATCGATCGTGCTCGGCGACGGCGGCCGCAACCACACCGAGACGCTCGACGCGCTGGTCAAGGCCGGCGCCAACGTCAACATTCTCGACCGGCAAGGGGTGACACCGCTCGGCCACGCGCGCCAGCGCGGCTACGCCGCGATGGTGCGGATCCTGGAGGCGGCCGGCGCGCGGTGAGGTTTCCGATCGCGCGTTCGCTGCCGTTATGCGCCAAGGGAGCCGCCGCCTAACCCTCCCGCAAGCGGGGATAGGCTTGCTACCGCCGGCTGGCGGCCAGCAGCACGGCCGCGCCGCCGAGCAGGATCGCCCCAGACGCCTTATCGGCGATGCGCTGTGCCCGGCCGGTCACCGCCGCGCGGGCGCGCGCCGCAAAAATCGCGTAGAGGCAATCGCCGATTGCGGCGATGGCACAAAAGGTCAGCGCCAGCAGCCACAGCACGCCGCCGCTGTGCAGCGGATCGGTGAGGAACTGCGGCAGGAACGCCGCCTGAAAGATCAGAGTCTTGGGATTAGCGAAGGCGACCGCGAATCCGCGCCCGAAGGCGCGCTCGCCGCGCAGCGCCGGCAGGTCGTCGCCGGCGGGAGGCTGCTTGGACAACAGCTGCTGCAGCCCCAACAGCGCGAGGTAGGCAGCGCCGGCATAGCGGATCAGGTCGAAGTGGCGCGAGTAGAACTCGACCACCCAGGCAAGCCCAAAGGCGATGGCGGAGAGCTGCAGCAAGGCGCCGACATTGACGCCGGCGGCGGTCATGAGGCCTGAGCGCGCTCCGTGCCGCAGGCTGGTGCCGACGATCAATGCGACGTTCGGACCCGGTGTCGCCACCAGCACTGCCGAGGCGAGCACGAAGATCAGGTAGAGCTCCAGGCTCATGCGATGCTTCCAGGCTCGGACCGGGCGACGGACGCGCGCCGTTCAAGGGCAACCTTCACCAGCGCAGCATTCGACGGTGCTACCCGGCCGTCCGGCAATTCCCTGCCGTCTTCAAGTCCAATACGGGTCGAATAGCCGCGCGCGAAGGCAAGGTCCAACAACGGCCACATCGTGGCGTCGAGGCCGTGCAGCAGGATCGGCTTCCCCGGCGCGCGGAGCAGCACCGCCTCGAGCGCCCGCAGTTCCGCGAGCGCCTCGGCCTCGCCTTGGTGATTGATCTCGAGCAGGTAGCGCAGCGCCGGGCGAGCGAGGTCGAGCGCCAGGCACCGTTCGGCATCGGCCGCCGTCCACAGCCCAGCCTCGACCCCGACCCCGCGCGCGCGCAGCGCCGCGATCACCGCCGCGCAGTCGCCCTCGACGAGGTTGACCGAGGCGTAATCCGGCAGCACCGACCAGGCCGCGATGTGCCGCCGACGGCGGGCGTCATCGCGCTCGATCCACTCACCGGTGCTGATGCCGATCAAGGTGCCCGGACAGGCCCGGCGCAACGCCGTCACGGTCCGGTCGACGGCGTCGGGGTGCAGCGTCTCGCCGCCGCTCTCATCGCGGACGTGCACGTGGAGCTCGGCAGCCCCGGCCTTAACGGTCGCGACCGCGTCGGCGACGATGGCGTCGAGCGTCGCCGGCACGGCCGGATGGAAGGCGCGATCGCGCCCGCCGTTGAGGCAGGCCTGCACGATCACGGTGTCATTCCTCGCCGTCCGGCATTCCGTTGCCGTTGCCCGGCTCGCCCTCCTCGCTGATGCGCTCGACCGAGACCACGTGCTCGCCTTCGGCGGTGTCGAGCACGATCACGCCCTGGCTGGCGCGTCCGACGATGCGGATATCGTGCACACCGCAGCGCAGCGACTGGCCGCCATCGGTGATCAGCATGATCTGGTCGCTTTCCTCGACCGGGAACGAGGCCACGAGCTTGCCGTTGCGCTCGTTCACAGTCATCGCGGTGATGCCTTTGCCGCCGCGCCCGGCGGTGCGGTACTCGTACGACGACGAACGCTTGCCGTAGCCGTTCTCCGACACGGTGAGCACGAACTGCTCGGCCGCCGACATTTCGACGTAGCGCCGTTCGCCGAGCTCGATCGCGCCGGTCGCTTCCTCGGCCTCCGGCACGGCCTCCTCGACCGCTTCGCCGTTCCCGCCGCGACGCACCGCATTGGCGCGCCTGAGGTAGGCGGCACGTTCCTCGGTACTGGCGTCGACGTGATGCAGAATGGACATCGAGATGACGCGGTCGCCGTTCTCGAGCGCGATGCCGCGCACGCCCATCGAGGTGCGGCCCTGGAACACCCGCACGTCGGCGACCGGGAAGCGGATGCACTGGCCGGCGGCACTGGTCAGCAGCACGTCGTCCTTCTCGGTGCAGATCTGCACGTCGACGATGCCTTCGCCCTCATCGAGCTTCATCGCCAGCATGCCGGAGCGGCGCACGTCGACGAAGTCGGAGAGCTTGTTGCGCCGCACCGTGCCGCGCGTGCTGGCGAACATCACGTCGAGATCGGCCCACGACGCCTCGTCCTCCGGCAACGGCATGATGGTGGTGATGCGCTCGCCCTGCTCCAGCGGCAGGATGTTGATCAGCGCCTTGCCGCGCGCCTGCGGCGCCGCCAGCGGCAGCCGCCAGACCTTCTCCTTGTAGACCTGTCCGTGCGAGGAGAAGAACAGCACCGGCGTGTGCGTGTTGGCGACGAACAGCCGGGTGACGAAATCCTCGTCGCGGGTCTGCATGGCGGCCCGCCCCTTGCCGCCGCGCCGCTGCGCCCGATAGGTCGAAAGCGGCACGCGCTTGACATAGCCGAGATGCGATACGGTCACGACCATGTCCTCGCGCTGGATCAGATCCTCGTCCTCGACCTCGCCTTCCTGCTCGATGATCTGGGTGCGCCGGGGGGTCGCGAACTCCTTCTTCACCGCCAGGAGCTCGTCCTTGGCGATCTGCAGGATGCGCACGCGCGAGCGCAAAATATCGAGATAGTCGGTGATCTCGCCGGCAAGCTTGTCGAGCTCGGCGGCGATCTCGTCGCGGCCGAGCGCGGTCAGCCGCTGCAGGCGCAAATCGAGGATCGCCCTCGCCTGCTCGAGCGAAAGCCGGTAGGTCGCGGCTGCGGTCAGCCTGTGGCGCGGGTCGTCGATCAATGCCACCAGGTCGGCGACCGCGGTTGCCGGCCAGTCCCGCGCCATCAGCGCCTCACGCGCCACGTTGGGGTCGGGCGCCGTGCGGATCATCCGGATCACCTCGTCGATATTGGCGACCGCAATCGCCAGGCCGACCAAGGTATGGGCGCGCTCGCGCGACTTGCGCAGCAGGTACTTGGTCCGCCGCGAGATCACTTCCTCGCGCGACACCACGAACGCGCGCAGCAGGTCCTTGAGATTCATCACCAGCGGCCGGCCGCTATCGAGCGCCACCATGTTGGCGCCGAAGGTGGTCTGCAGCGCGGTGAACCGGTAGAGCTGGTTGAGCACGACGTCGGGCATTGCATCGCGCTTGAGCTCGATCACCACGCGATAGCCCTCGCGGTTCGACTCGTCGCGCATCTCGGCGATGCCTTCGATCTTCTTCTCGCGCACCAGCTCGCCGATGCGCTCGACCATATTGGCCTTGTTGACCTGGTAGGGGATCTCGGTGACGACGATCGCCTCGCGCTCCTTGCGCAGGGTCTCGAACTCGACCTTGCCGCGCATCACGATCGAGCCGCGGCCGAGGTGATAGGCGGCGCGCGTGCCAGCGCGGCCGAGGATGACGCCGCCGGTCGGAAAATCCGGTCCCGGTATGATGGCGTTGAGCTCGTCGATGGTCAGTTCCGGATCGTCGATCAGCGCCACGCAAGCGTCGATCACCTCGCCGAGATTGTGCGGCGGGATGTTGGTCGCCATGCCGACCGCGATGCCGCCGGCGCCGTTGACCAGGAGGTTCGGAAACCGCGCCGGCAGCACCACCGGCTCGCGCTCGTTGCCGTCGTAGTTCGGCTGGAAGTCGACGGTGTCCTTGTCGATATCATCGATCAGCGCGACCGCCGCATCGGTGAGCCGCGACTCGGTATAGCGCATCGCCGCCGGCGGATCGTTGTCGACCGAGCCGAAATTGCCCTGGCCGTCGATCAGCGGCAGGCGCATGGAGAAATCCTGCGCCATGCGTACCAGCGCGTCGTAGATCGCGGTATCGCCGTGCGGGTGGTACTTGCCCATCACGTCGCCGACCACGCGCGCCGACTTCACGTACTTCTTGTCGGGCGTATGCCCGTTCTCGTGCATCGAGTAGAGGATGCGCCGATGCACCGGCTTGAGGCCGTCGCGCACGTCGGGCAGCGCACGCGCCACGATCACGCTCATGGCGTAATCGAGGTACGAGCGCTTCAGCTCGTCGGTGATCGAAACGGGCTTGATATCCGTGGGATTGGGGTCCCCCGGACGGGTGCTGTCGGTGTCGGACAAGTGACGATTCTCGAACGGCTGGAATGGTGTTTTTGTATACGCCTTCCGGGCCGCAAAAGCCACCGCAAAACGCCTGCGGTAGATAGTCTTTCAACGATATTTTTCAATGGCTTGCGGGCAAGTTTGGGCCCCGGCCGAGCCCCGGGTGAGGGCCGCAAGCCGCGGCCCTCGCAAGCCCTGTCCGGGCGGCGGCAGCTTGACCCGTGCGTGCCACCCCGCGACGCTTCGCCGATGCCAGTCGATACGCTGGTTTCGGCGCTGGTAGCGCTACTGGTGGTGGTCGATCCGATCGGCCTCGCACCGATTTTCCTCGCCTTGACCGAGGGCATGACGAATGCGGCGCGCCGGCGCGTCGCCGTGCGCGCCGGCCTGATCGCGCTGTGCGTGCTCGCCGGATTCGCGCTCGCCGGCCGTTGGCTGCTCGCGCAGCTTGGCATCACGCTGCCGGCGTTCCGCATCGCCGGCGGGCTGCTGCTGTTCGCGATCGCGTTCGAGATGGTCTATGGCCGGCGCAGCGACCGGCAGAGCCGCACGGCCGAACAGGCGGCGCACGAGGACCACGCCAAGCATATCGCGGCGTTCCCGCTCGCCATCCCGCTGCTCGCCGGCCCTGGCGCGATCACCGCCACGCTGCTGCTCACCGGCCAGACCGGCGGCAACCCTGCCCTGCTGGCGGCACTGCTGGTCGTGATCGCCATCGTCATCGGCATCGCGCTGATCGTGTTCTGCCTCGCCGTCCCGATCGCCCGCGTGATCGGCACCACCGGCAACCTGGTGCTGTCGCGGTTGCTTGGGATCATCCTGGCGGCGCTGGCCGTCCAATTCGTGATCGATGGATTGCGCGCGGCGCTGGCCGGCTGAAGCTCACCCGCCGAATGCCGCCTGATGCATGATCCGGCCCGGCATGAAGGTGAACAAACCCGCGATCACCAAGGCTCCGAGGAAGATCGACGTCATCGCCTTGCGGTGGGTTACGACGCGATGGCGCCGCGCCGCCAGGACCGCGAGCGGCACGGTCACCAGCGTCAGAATCGACAGCAGGTGGATCGGGCTGAACGGCCCCACCAGACGGATTTCATGGATCCAGAACGAGCTGGCCGCGACCGCGAGCATCAGGACCACCCAGGTCCAACCGACCGTCCGGTGCGGCAGCGTGCCTTTCGGCGCCGCAAGCTGCAGCGCGCCGAGCGCGAATGCGCCGATGGCGGCGAAGGCGTGGACCTGAATCACCGGGCTGGCATTGAGCAGCGGCGCGAGCGACATCGTTTTTCTCCCATCCGCACACCATCAACGAGCGCTGGGCTCGATCGTGCAGGGCGTCGCCCTTTCGGACGCCGGTCGCCCGGCGACGACGTCGCGACAGAGCGACTTTGCCAACGTGCTAACCCGGCCGTTCGGAGCGGCCTGCTGTAGGACCCCAATGGTGCCCGCGGCCAGAGCGGCGAAGGCGTGCACCGGAACCACCGGACGGGCGTTGAGCAGGGGCGCGAGCAACATCGTCCTTCTCCCAAATCGATACCCTATGTGAATGTATATAACATTAACATTCCGTGGTCAAGGGCGCGCATGTTTCACGACTGTGTGACTACGGCTACGGCGCGGTCGGCAAGCCGGTCGCGGCGCGCGCGCGGGGGCGCGGCACCGCAGGACGCCCGAAGGTGCAGGCGTTCCTCGACCGTATCCACGCCACGCCAAGCCTATTTGCGGGCGCGTGAGCGCGGGACCCGCAAGCGCTGATGCGGTGAGTTTCAGCTCAGGGGATTTTTTGCGCAAAGCTGGTGCGAACTGCTTGCTGCCGGGATGGTATTAACGTACCCTCGGCGAGGGGCGCTACCATGGCCCTTTCTCGCCGACACTTCTTCGGTCTGGCGGCCTCGACTGTCGCCGTCCCTGCGCTGCCGCGCGTGGCGAGTGCAGAGATGTATCCGGATCGACCGGTGCGCATGATCGTTCCGTACGCGCCGGGCGGTCCGACCGATACGATAACCCGCATCATCGCGCAGAAACTGTCGGCGAATTTGAGCAAGCAGTTCTACGTCGAGAATATCGGTGGCGCCGGGGGCAATATCGCCATGGGGCGCGCGGCAAAGATGCCGCCCGATGGTTACACGCTGCTGGTCGTCAATCCGAGCTACGTCATCAATCCGACGCTCTATCCCACCACGCCTTACGACTTCCGCAAAGATTTCGACCCGGTCACGCTCGCAGTCGCCACAACCTTGGTGATTACGGTCCATCCCTCGGTGCCGGCGCAGACGATCGAGGAGCTCGTCGCCCTGATCAAAGTCAATCCCGGCAAATACAGCTATGCCTCTCCGGGCACCGGCACGCCGGGTCATCTTGTCGGCGAGACGTTTCGCCGCTCGCTCGGCCTCGACCTTATGCACATTCCGTTCAACAGCGCCGGCCAGGCGGTCGGCTCGACGGTGGCCGGGCATACTCCGATCTGCTTCGCCTCTCCGTCGCCGGCTGCACAGCAGGTGCATGAGGGCGCGCTGCGCGGGCTCGCGGTAACCAGCAAGATCCGGTCGCAGTCGCTGCCGGAGCTGCCCACCACCGCGGAAGCCGGCTATCCGGATGTCGCAGGTGATAATTGGCAGGCCGTTGTTGTGCCTGCCGGAACGCCCAAATGGATCATCGCCTTGCTCAATCGTGAGATCGTCAAGATCGTGGCAATGCCGGAGGTCAGGGAGCGCTTGGTCGTCCTGGGCTTCGATCCGGTTGGAAGCACGCCGGAGGAATTCGCCACGCGAGCCCAAGCCGAATTCGAAAAATGGGCCGACGTGATCCGTGCTTCCAATATCAAAGTGCGCTGACGATCGGGCGGCGCCCAGGTCGCCGGCACAGAATTGAAGAATAGCACCCGGGTTCGATGCGGGATTGATTTTGGCGCACAGCGTGGAAGAGTAAAGGCTGGATGCGCGCCGCCGAAGATGGGAGGAAACGATGACGTTGAGTGTGCAGACGACATCCACTCGCTCCATTGCCGGCACGCTCGAGGTGATCCCAACCGGTGCGGCGCTCGGCGCGGAGATCCGCGGCGTCGACTTGCGCGACCTCGACGACGCGGTGTTTGCGCGTGTCATGCGGGCTTGGCACGACAACTCGGTCATGCTCTTGCGCGATCAATCGCTGAGCGACCATGAGCTGATCGCCTTCAGCCGCCGCCTCGGCGATCTCGACTGGGCGCCCGTCCAGGAAACCGGCCGCCGCTTCGTCGAGGGCTTGCCGGAAATCTACATCGTCTCGAACGTGAAGGTGAACGGCGAACCGATCGGCAGCCTCGGCGACGGCGAAGCGGTGTGGCACACCGACATGTCGTATCTCGAAGCCCCGCCCAAAGCGAGCCTGCTCTACTCCCTGGAAGTGCCCCCGATCGGTGGCAACACGTCATTTTGCAGCATGTACGCCGTCTATGACGCGCTGCCCGCGCGGCTGAAGGACCGTATTGCTGGGCTGAAAATCAAGCACGACGGCACCTACAACAGCGGCGGGTATGTGCGCCAGGGCGTGACCCCGACCGACGACCCGCGCACCTCGCCCGGCGCCGTTCATCCGCTGGTGTGCACACATCCCGACACCGGTCGGCGCATGCTCTATCTCGGCCGCCGCCGCAACGCCTACCTGATCGGGCTTGAGCTCGCGGAATCGGAAGCCTTGCTCGACGAATTGTGGGCCCTCGTCAAGCAACCGGAGTTCGCCTGGGAGCATGTCTGGCGCGTCGGGGATCTCGTCTGGTGGGACAATCGCTGCACGATGCACCGTCGTGATGCATTCGATCCGACAGCACGGCGGATTATGCACCGCACCCAGGTCAAGGGGGACGGGCCGCCGGTCTGAGCGGACAGCAGCTCTGCGCCGCGGGTACGCCGGGCTTCCAGCTGCGGACCGCTCAGGAGGCGCCGGCACCGCGCGCCGCCCGGCATCGAGGAGCCCGACCCGTGATCACCGTCCATCATCTCGAGAACTCCCGCTCGCAGCGCGTGCTGTGGCTGCTCGAGGAGCTCGCCCTCCCCTACGAGATCGTGCACTACGCGCGCGACCCGAAGACCATGCTGGCGCCGGCAGAGCTCCGCCGCGTGCACCCGCTCGGCAAGGCGCCGGTGATCACCGACGGCGACAACACCCTCGCCGAGTCCGGCGCGATCATCGAATACCTGGTCGAGGCCTACGGACGGGGGCGTCTGATCCCAGCGGCCGGAACCCCCGAGCGGCAACGCTACACGATGTGGATGCATTACGCGGAAGGCTCCGCCATGCCGCCGCTGCTGATGAAGCTGGTGTTCGCACGGCTGCCCGGGCGGACACCGGCGATCCTGCGCCCGCTGATGCGCCAGGTGATGGCGAGGGCGCAGCGCGGCTTCGTCGACCCGCAGCTCAAGGCGCATGCCGACTACTGGGAGATGGAGCTTGCGCGGCACCAATGGTTCGCGGGCGAAGAATTCACCGCGGCCGACATCCAGATGAGCTTCCCGCTCGAGGCCGCCGCGGCGCGCGGGCGCGGCACCGAGGGGCGGCCGAAGGTACAGGCGTTCCTCGATCGCATCCACGCGCGCCCGGCCTACCTCCGCGCGCTCGAGCGCGGCGGCCCATATGCTTTGATGCGGTGAGCATGACGAGTCAGCACCTGACGCCATTGGTAGGACGAGAATGGGCGCCTATGAGTGAATTCGGCTTGCCCCCTCTTCTTTGTCCCTTGTTTCATAATACTCGGCCGAAAATTTGATAGACCATCGCTCAAAGAACCGGCTTGCCTTCTCACTGAAACTCTCTGCGTCATGCTTGTTCGCACCATCATAGTGCACGGCGTAGCTTCTAAAGATCGAGCCGATGAGCGGTATCCGGCACAAGCCTTCGACGGTGCGGGTGGCGGCCGCGCGCGATGCTTTGCGCAGCAACGTGGCGGCACTGTCGAGTCCTGCAAGCAAGGCGCTGGACAGGGGGCCGAACCGGACCGAAAGGGTCCGGCGTATGGCGTCGGCCGCTCCCGCAGCGACACTTTCGGCCTGCCAGTAGCGATATCTCGTTTTCTGCGCGAGACGAACCTGCGCCAAGTATCGATACCATCGCGACATCGCCTGCACCAGCGGATGCTCTTTCGCGCGCGGCCAGGCGGCTGGATAGACGGGCAAAACCAAAAGCTTGCTCTTTGCCACGACGGTCGCCAGCGGATGCAGAAGTTGCATCCAGGCGGGCAGCGAGGTTGCCTTCGCTATCAGTATGGCGTGCATGCCGGTGGCCACACCAAAGGAGATGGGAAGCCAGAGCACCGCGCCCGCGAGCACCAACAAGGCCCTAGTCGGCGTGAGCGCCCGGCATTTTCGAAAAACCCACGCCATTCCGCGTTCGAACGCGTGGTGCACGAACTCTTCGAAGGCCCGGTAGCTTATCTTTTGTCTCAGCCAAGACCAATTTCGGGTGACGAAATTGCGCCACTCTGCATACGTCTGGCCGGAAACTGGCAGGCAGCGGGCGATCCCTATCAGAAGCGCGGTTGCGCCGTCGCCGACGATGCGGATGGTGAACAAAGGAAACCTTGCCAATTGCAGCAAGATGGGAAAGGCGTAGTCCAGGATCCGGATCAGAATTGACAGCGTCACCCTAAACAGACGCCTTGCGGCCAGGGCGATCAGGACCAGCGGAAGAATGATGACGTCTTCTGCGCCGACGCCACCCAGGCCTAGCGCCATCGCAGGAGGGTGGCTGCCATGCTGGTTGGTCAATTTCGTTCCGCCGAGCTGCGCTGGTTGCGATGGGTCGCCCGGATCATATTGCGGCTAAGACAATATAGAGCAAGAACTCACGTGCGATACGTGACTCGCGCTGCTCGCGACTGTTCGAACGCTCCCTTGGTCTCAATCGACCTCCGTCATCCGGAAGGCTAGGGCCAGCCCGCCCCGCGTGGGCGCCGAGATCAGCGTTGAGGCGGGTCCTGCCGCGACGCTTTGAAGCCGGCCACGAAGCGCGCCAGCGTGTCGGAGGTGGCGCCGCGCGGCAGCATCACCTCGATCAAAGAGAACAGGCCGCGCCGGCGCACCGCCGCCTCGAGCGCGGCCGCCAGTTGCCGCCGGGTCGCCACGCGCTCGCCATGGCCCCCGAGCGAGCCGGCGAGGTCGGCGAAATGCCAGTCGTCGAGATCGTTGAACGCCGATTCCGGCTGGAACACGCGGAGCATCTCCCAGCTGCGGTTGTTGAACAGCACGACGATCGGATCGAGCCCGTAGCGGCGGCAGTTGCCGAGCTCCCATCCGGTCATCTGAAACGCGCCGTCGCCGACCAGGATCATCGGCCGTCGGCCGGTCGCGGCGGCAACCCCCATGCCGGCCGGCACGCCGAAGCCCATGCCGGCATAGTAGCCGGGAGCGGCGAGCGCCGTGTTCTCGATCTCCATCGCGGTAAACAGGCAGTCGCCCATGTCGGCCGTCATCGGCATGTGGCCGTGCCTATCGAACAGGTCGTTGACGGCGCGAGCCACATCGGAAGGCGCGATCGGCGCATCGTCGCTCGGCAGCCCGCGGGGATACGCGACAGCCGAGCGTCGCTTCGGCTTCCTTGCGGCCGGGCGTGGGCGGACGCGGGCCAGCAAGGCGTCGACCAGATCCTCGATCGGTACCTCGGCATAGGCGTGATGGCCGATGCGCACCTGCCGGTCGATGGCGAGCACGGTGCGGCGCGGGTCGAGGCGGCGCTGGGAGAGCGCAAAATTGGTGTCGGAGACGATGACGCCGAGCAGCAGCAGCATGTCGGCGCGCTCGACCAGCTTGGTGACGGCGGGGTGGCCGGCAGCGCCCAGATAGGTGCCGGCGACCACGTCGGGCGCATCCTCGAGCAGCCCGCGCCCCATGAAGGTGGTCACGACCGGGATGGCGAGCTTGCGGGCCAGAGCGGCGACGCGGTCCTCGACGCCATAGCGGCGCACCTCGACGTCGACGATGATGACCGGCGAGCCGGCGCGCGCCAGCTTGGCCAGGATCTCGTCGGCGCATTCGGCGAGCGCGCCCTGGTCCGCCGGTTGCCGCGGCAGCACCGGTACCGCTCCCGCTGCGACCCCTCCCATGTCGCGCGGCAGCTCGATATAGACCGGCAGCGAGCGCTCGCGTGCGCTGCGCAGCACGCGGGCGATCTGCTCCGGCGCGGTCGGCGGATCGTCGAGCACGGCCTGGTCGCAGGTGATCTCCCGGAATACCGCCGCCTGGGTATCGACGGTGCGCGCCTGATGATGGAGCAGGAAGCCGCTGGCGCGCTCGCGCGCGCCCGGCGCACCCGCGATCACCACCACCGGCGAGCGCTCCGCATAGGCGCCGGCGATCGGATTGACGAGGTTGAAGGCGCCGGCGCCGTAGGTGACGACCGCAACGCCCAGTCCGCAGCGATAGCGCGCGGCGGCATCGGCCGCGAATCCGACCGCCGGCTCGTGGCTCAGCGTGTAGTGCGGGAGGATGCCGCTCTGCTCGATCACCTTGAAGAACGGCAGCACGAAATCGCCCGGGATGCCGAAGATCTCGCCGGCACCGTGGTCCTTCAGGCCCTGCAGCAGCGCGGTCGCAAGCGTCGGCCGCGCCTTCGCCGATCGGTGCGCTCCGCCTTTCCGCCGCTGCTTCATCGCACCCGGTTCCGCCGCCTATCTGCTACGCGCGCGCCAGAAACTGCGCAACGATCGCGATCTGCTCCGGCACGTTCAAGGCCGGCGCGTGCCCGCAGCCCTCGATCGTGACCACGCGGCAGCGCGGGTTGCGCCGTTGCATGGCGGCGGCGGTTTCCGGCAGCAGCAGATCGGACTGCGCGCCGCGTAGGCACAGGATCTCGCACGCCAGCGCCTCCCACTGCGGCCACTGGTCGTTGTCGTTCGGGTGGCCTTCGAACTGCAGCACCATCTTGGGATCGTAGTGCGTGGTGATCCCGCCGTCCGGAAGCCGCCGCGTCGAGGTTTCGGTCAGCCGCCGCCATTGCGCGTCGCTGAGATATCCGTACGGCTTGTAGACCTGCCGGAAATAGGCTTCGAGCTCGGACACGCGGTCGAAGCGCGGCGGCTTGCCGGCATAGGAGCGGATGCGCTCGACCGCCGCGGACGCGACCTGCGGGCCGATGTCGTTGAGCACCAGCCGGCGGATGCGGCCCTTCAGCGGCCCGGCGCCGGCGCGGATCGCGATCGCGCCCCCCATCGAGGTGCCGAGCCAGTCGACGGTGCCCAGATCGAGTCGATCGATGAGCGCGGTCGCGAGCCGCGCATAGAAATCGTAGCAGTACTCCTGCTCCGGGGCGGGACTCCACTGGCTCAATCCGCGGCCGATCGTATCGGGCACGATGATGTGGCGGTCGCCCGCGAGCGCGCGGGCGATGTCGTCGAAGTCGCGACCGGTGCGCGCGAGCCCGTGCCACATCACCAGCGGTGACTTCCCGCGCTCGCCCCACTCCATGTAGTGGAGCTCGCGATCGAGCACGGTCGCGTAGCAGGAGCAAGCATCGGTCATGGTGCGCGGCCCCGCAGCTTGCCGACTATCCCGGTGGGAAAGAAATAGACGCTCAGGATGAACAGAAGCCCGAGCCACAGCAGCCACCGGTCGGCGTGGAACAGCTGCGGCAGCACCGGCAGTCCCTCGGTCGCCTTGCCGACCAGGCCGAGCAGGTTCTGCAGGTAGCTTTCCGCCAGCAGGAAGATGGTGGCGCCCAGCACCGCGCCGTACAGCGTGCCCATGCCGCCGATCACTACCATCAGCAGAATATCCAGCATGATGTCGAAGGAGAGCGTCGTCGCCGGGCCGGTATAGCGCAGCCAGACCGCACACAGCACGCCGGCAAGCGTGGCCATGGCGGCCGATACGCAGTTGATGATCGAACGATAGAGCACGGTGCGGTATCCAAGCGCCTCGGCGCGGAAATCGTTCTCGCGGATCGCCTGCAGCACGCGGCCGAACGGCGAGTTCACCACGCGCAGCATGACCAGGAGCAGCGCCAGCGAGGTGAAGAACAGCAGGTAGTAGGCAATGATCCGGCCGTTGATGGTGACCCCGAGGACGCTTTGCTCGAACAGGCGGAAGCCCGGCCGCAGCAGCGGCGGGATCTGATAGGTGCGGCCGTCCTCACCGCCGGTGAGCCAGCCGAGCTGCGAAGCCAGGATCGCGAACACGGTCGCGACCGCCAGCGTGATCATGGCAAAGAAGATCGCGCGTACGCGCAACGAGAACAGGCCGATGACGAGCGCCAGCGCGGTCGACAGAACGAGCGCGATCAGCGTGCCGAGCGAAACCGACGTCCAGGTCGGGCCCCAGGTGTAGAGCGCGATGCCGGCCCCGTAGCCGCCGATACCGAAGAACATGGTGTGGGCGAAGGACACGATGCCGGTATAGCCGAGCAGCAGGTCGTAGCTCGCCACCAGCACGATGAAGTAGCAGATCTTCGCCGCCGCATTGAGCGACTGCGAGCCGGGAAACAGAAACGGCGCCAGTGCCAGGCCGACGAAGATGGCCAGCAGCGCTGCGGATAGTATCCGGCTCTGCGGATAGTCGTCGGAGAGGATCGCGCGCAGCATCAGCAGTCGTTCCGCGAGGATGTCGTGCGGGCTTCGAGACGCGTGCGGCGCGCGCTCCTCAGCGTGAGGAGGCTGGTGCACGCCCCGCCGCCCTCATCCCGCGGAGCGGTCCGCAGGACCGCGTCTCGAGGGATGCAAGGAGCGCCGGGCAGGTTGTGTCGCATGTCAGCGGTTCGCCACCGGGTAGAGGCCGCGCGCGCGCCACAGCAGGATCAAGACCATCAGCAAAATGTTGGATCCGAGCGCCAGCTTCGGCGCCAGGAAGCCGGTGTAGTTGGCGGTGAGCGCGACCAGGAGCGATCCGATGAAGCAACCACCGACCGAGCCGAGGCCGCCGATGATCACCACGATGAAGATGAGCACCAAGAGCTCGAGGCCCATGCCGGGGGTGAGCGCCTCGCGATAGAACGCCCACATCACGCCGCCGAGGCCGGCGAGTGCCGAGCCGGCCACGAACACGCCGACGAACAGCCGATCGATGTGATAGCCGAGCGCCTCGACCATCTCGCGGTTCTCGACCCCGGCGCGAATCAACAGCCCGATCTTGGTGCGGTTGAGCACCAGCAGCATGCCGGCGAACACGAACAGGCCGATGACGACCGCGATCAGCCGGTAGCGCTCGACCGCGATGTCGCCGATGACGATGATGCCGCGCAGCGCGGTCGGCAGCGGCAACGTGATCTGGATCGGCCCCCACAGCACGATGATGATCTGCTGCGCCACGATCAGGCCGCCGACAGTGACCAGGATCTGGTGCAGGTGGCGGCCGTAGACCGGCTTGATGATCACCCGCTCGAACAGGTACCCGGCAATGCCGGTGATCAGCATCGCCAGGCCGATCATGGCCAACAGCGCGACGAAGTTGAGCGCCAACGAGTCGGCCGCCAGCCAGCCCGACAGCGGCAGCAGCAGCAAGGTGGTGGTGTAGGCGCCGAGCGAGATGAAGGCGCCGTGACCGAAGTTGAGCACGTCCATCAGACCGAACACCAAGGTGAGGCCCGACGCCATGACGAAGATCATCATGCCCATGGCGAGGCCGGCGAGTGTCAGCGTCGCCCAGGTCGAGGGCGAGCCGATCAGCGGCAGCGCGATCAGCATGATCAACGGTGCGAGTATCAGCGGTTGCCAATCGAGCGCGGGGACGACGACCGCGTCGGTGCTGCGCTCGGCCGTGCTCATTGGTGCGAATCCAGGGCGAGCCCGAGCAGCCGCTGCTGCAGGGCGGCGTCGGCCGCGAGCGCAGCCATCGTTCCGGTGTGCACCACCCGGCCGTTGTCCATCACCGCGACGGTGTCGCCGAGCGTGCGTGCGAACATGAAGTTCTGCTCCACCAGCAGGATGGTGGTATCGGTGCGCTTGAGCTCCTGGAACGCCGCGATCATGGCGACGATGATCGACGGCGCCAGCCCCTTGGTCGGCTCGTCGATCAGGATGAGCTTGCGCGGCTCGACGATTGCGCGTGCGATCGACAGCATCTGCTTCTGGCCGCCCGAGAGCACGCCGGCCGCCGCCGACCAGAACTTCTGCAGCGCCGGGAACAGGTCGAAAATCCAACGCAGACGCGTCTCATCGATGTCGCCCGCGCGCGCAGCCAACAGCAGGTTCTCGCGCACCGTGAGGTCGGCGAAGACGCCCATGTTCTCCGGAACGTAGGCGATGCCGGCCTGGGCCACGTCAGGTGTCGCCCAGACAGCGATCTCGTTGCCGTCGAAGCGAACGCTGCCTGCGGAGGCATGCCACAGCCCCATGATGGTGCGCAGCGTGGTGGTCTTGCCGGCGCCGTTGCGGCCGAGCAATGCGGTCAGTCCGCCGCGCGGCACCGTGAGGTCGACGCCCTGCAGGATGTGGTAGGGGCCGACATGGGTGTGGACCCCCGCCAAGGCGAGCAGCGGATCAGCCATGCGCGACACCCAGGTAGGCTTCCTGCACGATCGGCGAGGCGATCACCTCGGCCGGCTCGCCGTCGGCCACCAGCGTGCCGTTGTGCAGCACGATGATGCGGTCGGCGAGCGAGCGCACGACGTCCATCTTGTGCTCGACCAGCAGGATAGTGTGTTCGCGCGCCTGCTTGATCTGCCGAATGAGGTCGAGAATGACCGGCACCTCATCGACGCTCATGCCGGCGGTCGGCTCGTCGAACATGAAGATCCGGGGCCGCAGCGCCAGCATGATGGCGACTTCGAGCTTGCGTTGGTCGCCGTGCGAGAGCGAGCCGGCGCTGGCGCGCGACTGCGCAGTCAGGTTGACCTGCCGCAGCAGCTCGTCGGTCGCGGCGATCAAATCGCGATGGCGGTTCCACAGGCTCCAGAGATCGAGCCCGGCGCCGGCACGGCTCTGCACCGCGATCCGCACGTTCTCATGCACCGTCAGGCCGGGAAACAGGTTGGTGAGCTGGAACGCGCGGCCGATGCCGCGGCGCGCGCGCGCCGACGCCGGCAGGCCGGTGATGTCCTCGTTGTCCCACAGCACCTGACCGGCGGCCGCCTTGAGCTGGCCGGACATCAGGTTGAAGTAGGTGGTCTTGCCGGCGCCGTTCGGCCCGACGATAGCGGTCAGCGTCCCGGGCTCGAACGCACAGCTCACGGCATTGACGGCGACATGGCCGCCGAACCGAATGGTGAGGTCGCGCGTTTCCAGGACCGGCACCTGCCCCCCACTCGGTCACCGTCGTCCCCGCGCAAGCGGGGACCCAGTAACCACTGACGCCAGGAATCCCTCAGGCCAGGGTTACTGGATCCCCGCTGTTACGGGGATGACGCACGAGGATTTCCCCGGCCGGGCCCGCAACCGCGCTAGCGCTTGTTGCGGATCGGCACCGGCAGGTCGGCGATCGGGATCTCGCGCACCAGGTCGAGCAGATCGTTCTCGTCCTTGCCGCCGGTCTTGACCTTGAAGTGATACATCGGCTGCATCGCCTGATGGTCCTCCTTGCGGAAGACCATCTTGCCCTTGGGGGTGTCGAACTCCATGCCCTCCATGGCGGCGATCAGCTTTTCGGTGTCGGTGCCGCCGGCCTTCTTGATCGCGGTGACCACCGCGGCGGCGGCCGCCATTCCGCCGGCGGTGAAGAAATCGGGCGGGGCGTTGAAGCGCTTCTGGTGCTCGGCGACCAGCCACTCGTTCATGGGGTTCTTCGGAAAGCCGTAATAGTAATAGACCGCGCCCTCCATGCCCGGGTAGTTCCGGTAGGGTTTCATCGCCGGCAGGATGTTGCCGCCGGGCGCGAGCTCGATGCCGAACCGCTCGGGCTTGAGGTCGGCGATCTTGGTCAGCGGATGCGGGCCGGCCCAAATCATCACGATCACCTTGCGGCCCGGCTTGTCCTTGAGCGCGTCGAACAGGCGCTGGGCCGAGGCGGTGAAGTCGGTGGTGGTCTGCGGCGCGTACTCCTCGAACACCACCTTGGCGGAGCTCTTGGTGTCGGCGAGCGCCTGCTTGAGCGCCGCCACGCCGTCGCGCCCGAACGCATAGTCCTGCGCCAGCGTCGCGACCGAGACTTCGCCCTGGCCGAACGCCACCGCGGCCGCGAGAGCGTCCTGGGTCGAGTTGCGCGAGGTACGGAACACGTAGCGGTTCCACTTGTCGCCGGTGATCGAATCGGCGACCGCCGGCTCGACGATCAGGATCTTCTTGTTCTCTTCGGCGATCGGCAGCATGGCCAGCGCCGCGCCGGAGGAAGTCGTGCCGATCGCAAGGTCCACCCGGTCGTCGGCATAGGCCTGCTCGAGCAGGGACTTGGCAAGATCGGGCTTGCCCTGATCGTCCTTGGAGAGGACCACGATCTTGCGGCCGTTCACCGTCATGGTGCCGTTGGTAAGGTATTCCAGGCCGAGCATCAGGCCGGCCTCGGTCTGCTTGGCATAGGCTTCGAGCGGGCCGGTGCGCCCCGCCAGCAAGGCGATCTTGATATCCTGCGCGGCGGCCTCGCTGGCCACCAAGGCGCCGGCGCACAGCAGCAGCCGGCCCAACAAAACTCTCATCCGATCCTCCTGAAGGTCATGCGCCTTCGCATAGCCAATGCGCGGCCGTGCTGTCGAGCCCAGATGTGCGTCTTCGAGGCTCGTCCGACTTTGTCGGACGAGCACCGCGGATCAAGTCCGATGGGCGCTAACCACCTCTTGTCATCCCGGCCGAGCGCAGCGAGAGCCGGGACCCATGTATCCCAGTCTGCCAGACTGTGGTTCATAGATCCCGGCTCGCGCTCGCTTCGCTCGCTTGGCCGGGATGACAGCCAGGAGCTAGCTCACAAAGCTAGGCTGGCGACTATGGGATCAAGTCCGGGTAGGATGGCGAGTCGAGTGCGGCGCTTCGAGGCTCGTCCGACTTCGTCGGACGAGCACCCCGGGATGACGACTCAGGGTAGGCGCTACCGCCTTGAGCGTCGCCGATCCGCCGATCAGAACGGAATCTCGTCGTCCATGTCGGCGCGCTTGCCGGCGCCTGCCATTGCCGGGGCCGGCTTGCGCGAGGCGGTCGGACCCTGCGAGCCGAAATCCCCGCTGCTGTCGTTCTCGAACGCGGCGTCGCCGCCGCCGGCGCCGGCGCCGGCGCGGTCGAGCAGCGCCAGCTCGCCGCGGAAGCCCTGCACCACCACCTCGGTCGAGTAGCGCTCGACCCCCTGCTGGTCGGTCCACTTGCGCGTCTGCAGCTGGCCCTCGATGTAGACTTTCGAGCCCTTCTTCAAATACTGCTCGGCCACGCGGCAGAGATTCTCGTTGAAGATCACCACGCGGTGCCACTCCGTCTTCTCGCGCCGCTCGCCGGTCGCCTTGTCGCGCCAGCTCTCGCTGGTCGCCATCCTCAGGTTGGCGATTGGCCGCCCGTCCTGGGTGCGCCGGATCTCCGGATCCGCCCCCAGATTGCCCACCAGAATGACCTTGTTGACACTGCCCGCCATGACACGCTCCCGATCGTCCGCTGCTCAACCTGCACCCTAGACTCACCGTCTCCGGCGGGGACGGCACATCGTGCTTTTCCACAGACCTTCTTGACGCGCCATCCCTTGTTCTCTATTTGTTCTTACATTATCGTGGCAGGCGGCGCAAGGCCCGCGGGCTCCTTGGGACGGCGGCATTTTTGGCTGGCGCCGCGCCCAGCCGATTACTAGGTTCGGAGCGTTCTCAGGATATGCCACCACGACCACGGGCCGCGTCGCGCGGATCCCAGAACCGGCCGTCTCGCGCGGCGAAGACCGATATGGACGAGCTTTTCGACCAGGCCCGCGCCCGCAGCGCCGACGCCCGCGTGATCGCGATCCGCGGCGCGCGCGAGCACAACCTCAAGAACGTCGACCTCGAGATCCCGCGCGACCGGCTGGTGGTGTTCACGGGCCTGTCGGGATCGGGCAAGTCTTCGCTCGCCTTCGACACCATCTATGCCGAGGGGCAGCGGCGCTACGTGGAATCGCTCTCCGCCTACGCGCGGCAGTTCCTGGAGATGATGCAGAAGCCGGACGTCGACCAGATCGACGGCCTCTCGCCCGCCATCTCGATCGAGCAGAAGACGACGTCGCGCAACCCGCGCTCGACCGTCGGCACCGTCACCGAGATCTACGACTACATGCGTTTGTTGTGGGCGCGCATCGGCGTGCCGTACTCGCCGGCGACCGGGCTGCCGATCGAGAGCCAGACCATCTCGCAGATGGTCGACCGCATCCTGGCGCTCCCCGAGGGCACGCGGCTCTACCTGCTGGCGCCGGTGGTGCGCGGGCGCAAGGGGGAGTACCGCAAGGAACTCGCCGAGTTCATGAAGCGCGGCTACCAGCGCGTGAAGATCGACGGCAAGTTCTACGAGATCGCCGACGCGCCGGCGCTCGACAAGAAATTCAAGCACGACATCGACGTGGTGGTCGACCGCATCGTGGTGCGCCCCGACATCGCGACCCGGCTCGCCGATTCGTTCGAGCAGTGCCTCAAGCTTGCCGACGGCCTGGCGGTCGCGGAATTTGCGGATCCACCTCGGCCCTCATCCTTCGAGACGCGCCCTGCGGGCGCTCCCCAGGGTGAGGGAAAGGGCGACGGGCGCAGCCCCCCTCGTCCTGAGGAGGTGCGCAGCGCCGTCTCGAAGGACGAGGCCGCGGGCGGGAAGAGGGAAAAAACGGTCGCCAAGATCCACGATCAGAGCGGCCCCGAGCGCATCATCTTTTCGGAGAAGTTCGCCTGCCCGGTATCCGGCTTCACCATTCCGGAAGTCGAGCCGCGGCTGTTCTCGTTCAACAACCCGTTCGGCGCCTGTCCGGCCTGCGGCGGGCTCGGGGTCGAGCAGAAGATCGATCCCGACCTGGTGATCCCCGACAAGGAGGCGACGCTCAAGCGCGGCGCGATCGCGCCATGGGCGAAATCGTCGTCGCCCTATTACATCCAGACGCTGGAGGCGCTGGCCAAGCACTACCGCTTCGCGTTGACCGCCAAATGGAAGGACCTGCCGAAGCGCGCGCAGGACGCGATCCTCTACGGCTCCGGCGAGGATCCGATCAAGTTCGTCTACGACGACGGCCTGCGCGCCTACGACACCCGGAAACCGTTCGAAGGCGTGATCGTCAACCTCGAGCGCCGGTTCCGCGAGACCGAGAGCGAGTGGGCGCGCGAGGAGATCGCGAAGTATTTTACCGACATCCCGTGCCACGCCTGCAACGGCTACCGGCTCAAACCCGAGGCGCTGTGCGTGCGCATCGCCGCGTTGCATATCGGCGAAGCGAGTGAGATGTCGGTCAAGCGCGCGGGCGAATGGTTCAGCGAGCTGCCGCAGCATCTGAGCAAGAAGCAGAACGAGATCGCGGTGCGGGTGCTCAAGGAGATCCGCGACCGGCTGAGATTTCTGGTCGATGTCGGGCTCGAGTACCTGACCCTGGGGCGCGCGTCCGGCACGCTGTCAGGCGGCGAGAGCCAGCGCATCCGGCTCGCCTCGCAGATCGGCTCCGGCCTGACCGGCGTGCTCTACGTGCTCGACGAGCCGTCGATCGGGCTGCACCAGCGCGACAATGCGCGCCTGCTCGAGACGCTCAAGCGGCTGCGCGACCTCGGCAACACCGTGATCGTGGTCGAGCACGACGAGGACGCGATCCGCGCCGCCGACCATGTCGTCGACATCGGGCCGGCCGCCGGCGTGCACGGCGGCGAGATCGTGGCGCAGGGCACGCCCGCCGACATCATGGCGAGCCCGCGCTCGCTCACCGGCAAGTACCTTACCGGCGAGCTCGGCATCCCGATCCCGGAGCGGCGGATGATCGACCCGCGCCGCACGCTCAAGCTCGTCGGCGCGCGCGGCCATAACCTCAAGAACGTTACCGCCGAGATCCCGCTCGGCCTGTTCACCTGCGTCACCGGCGTCTCCGGCGGCGGCAAGTCGACGCTGTTGGTCGACACGCTCTACCGGGCGGTGGCGCGCCGGCTCAACAATGCGAGCGAAGCGCCGGCGGCGCACGACCGCATCGAGGGGCTTGAGCATATCGACAAGATCATCGACATCGACCAGTCGCCGATCGGGCGCACGCCGCGCTCCAACCCGGCGACCTATACGGGCGCGTTCACCCCGATCCGCGAATGGTTCGCGGGGCTACCCGAAGCCAAGGCGCGCGGCTACGAGCCGGGGCGGTTCTCGTTCAACGTCAAGGGCGGGCGCTGCGAAGCCTGCCAGGGCGACGGTGTCATCAAGATCGAGATGCACTTTTTGCCGGACGTCTACGTCACCTGCGATGTGTGCAAGGGCAAGCGCTACAACCGCGAGACGCTGGAGGTCGAGTTCCGCGGCAAGTCGATCGCCGACGTGCTCGACATGACGGTCGACGAGGCGGCCGAGTTCTTCCGCGCGGTGCCGCGCGTGCGCAACATTTTGGAGACCCTGCAGCAGGTGGGCTTGGGCTATATCCACGTCGGGCAGCAGGCAACCACGCTCTCGGGCGGCGAGGCGCAGCGCGTCAAGCTCGCCAAGGAGCTGTGCAAGCGCGCCACCGGCCGCACGCTCTACATCCTGGACGAGCCGACGACCGGGCTGCACTTCCACGACGTCGCCAAGCTGCTCGACGTGCTGCACGAGCTGGTCGAGCAGGGCAACACCGTGGTGGTGATCGAGCACAATCTCGAAGTGATCAAGACCGCCGACTGGATCATCGACCTTGGCCCCGAGGGCGGCGACGGCGGCGGCGAGATCGTGGCGGCCGGCCCGCCGGAGGCGATCGCGCGCGAGAGGCAGAGCTACACTGGGCAGTTCCTGCGCCCGGTGCTGGCGCGGCGCGCCGGCGCGCGCGGACGGACGACCGAGGCGGCGGAGTGATTTGCACGGCGGACGATGGTCCGGCATGAGCGAGACGCTGCGGCGCGTGCAGGCTCCCGTGCTCAGCGGGGACTTCCCGGTCAGCGACCACGGCTTTGCTGAGCTCGAGCACATTGTCTGCCGCTGCTATCGCAGTATGCGGGCCGGGAAGGTATCCGGCGGAATCGGCACCGCCAAGCTGCGCCGGTAGATCTTGTCCATCGCGGCTACGATCGGCCCCACCAGCGCTTCCTCGCGCGCCAGCCGGTCCTGCAGGGCGGCATGCTCGCGTGCGATCTCGGCCAGCAGCTCGCGTTCGCGGATGCGGCTGAGCTCACCATCACGCATCACGACCTCGCCCGCAACCATGGAAAAGTCCACGCCTTGGCCGCGCTCGGCATAGACCAGTTGCCGGACCGGATCGTTGAGCGGCGAGAAGGTGACGGTATCCAGCCGATACCCGACCAGGTCGGCGATCGCGCCCGGTCGAATGACACCGAGCTCGCCCTCGAAGCCTAGCCCCTTCGCTCCCCCCTGGGTCGCCGCCTGCAGCGCCTCCTTCGCCGAGAGCCAGCGCGTGTAGTCGTCACCACGAATTTTGGACAGCCCGGCGGCACTGCCGATCACGGTGAGCATGTTGGCGGTCATGGTCGAGCAGGTGCCGTCCGAGCCCATGCTCACATTCACGCCCGCTTCCAGGACTTCCCGAACGGGCTGCAGCCCGGATCCCAGCGTGAGGTTGGACCACGGATTGTGCTGCGCCGTCGTGCCGGTGCGGGCGAGCGCTTCGAGCTCACGCGGATTGAGCCACACGGTATGAATGAGGGACGTCCGGGGGCCAAGAAATCCGACGCGATCAAGGTACTCGACCATCGGCATGCCGTAGAACTCGCCGCCGGTCACCACCTGCAGCCGCGTCTCCTGCACGTGCGTAATGATCGGAAGCTCGTTCTCGTCGGCGAAGCGGCGACAGTGCCGGAGGAAATCCACGGTGCAGCGCTGCGGTGCCGAGGCCGAGACGATGACGCCCACCCGGGCCTTGCGCGGATGATGCTCGCGCAGGAGCTCCCTGCACATTTCGACCACCGCCATGCCGTCCGGCCGCGGCAATGCCCGCAGGCGCGCGATCTCATCCGGAGAAAACGCTTCGTCGACGAACGGGAAGTGGTCGATGACGGCACGGTCGAACATGGCAAATCCGACCAGGGCGCGGATGCCGATGTCCTTGTAGGCCTGGAGCGCGGCGGCGATGTTCTCGCGATTGACCCGCGGCCCGGGAATGAGGTCGTCCACCACCGTGGTGGTGCCGGTTCGCAGCGCCTCGATGGCGCCGATCATCGTGCGCAAGTAGGTCTGGCGCGCGCTCAATTCGACGGCGAGCGGTGCCCGCATGTATTGCATCCACAGTTCCAGCGGCAGGTTCTCGACCCGTCCCTTCTGGAAGTGCTCGCTCGAATGAAAGTGTCCGTTGATCAGGCCCGGCACGATCAGGCGTCCGCGCATGTCGACGACCTCGTCGTCGCCGTGGGCATCCTGGCGGGGCTCGATCGAGCGGATGCGACCGTGCTCGATCGCGACATCGACCGGCTGCGGCGACAGGTCGGCTCCGGTCAGCGCCACGCCGCCTCGCAGTATCGTCCGCGCCATCGTCATCACTCCCCGAGTTGGAAATCCTGCAACGAGCCGCTGCCCCTACCGTGTTGCCAAAGCGCGACGGCGGCCTCAACGGATATGCGAAGACAGCCCGACGATGCGCTCCATCACCAGCGCCGCCACGGCGGTCGTGGTGACGAGGAAGCCGGAAACGGCCGCGGCGCGCACGTCGAGATTCGTTTCGATCATGGTCCAGAGCCGGATCGGCAGCACCTCGCTGCGGGCGTCGGAGAGAAACAGCGACACCGCGACATTGTCGAAGGACGCCATGAAGGCGATGAACGCGCCGGCTGCCACTCCGGGAGCGATGAGCGGCAGCGTGATGGTGCGAAACGCGAAGAACGGTTTGGCCCCGAGCGAATGCGCGCTTTCCAGGATCTGCGGGTCGAGCTGAACGTAACTCGCGATCGTGGTGCGCAGGACGTAGGGCGTGGTGATCGCGATATGGCCGATCACGAGCGTCCACATCGAAAGCCCGGCTCCCAGCAGGTTGAACAACGCCAGCAGCGCGAGCCCCAGTGCGAGCGCCGGCAGCATCAGCGGCGACATGAAGATCGAATCGAGCACGCGTGCCCAAGTCTCGGTCCGACGCGCGAGCGCCAAGGCGGCCGAGCCGGCGAGCAACACCGACGAGACGGTCGCAATGGCGGCGACCTTGAACGAGAGGATGGCGGCGTCGACGATCTCCGGCGAGTCATGCCAAAGCGCGGCGTACCATTGCAGCGAATAGCCGGGTGGAGGAAATTTGAGCGACGGACTGTCGGTCAATGACGTGATCAATACCACCACGGTAGGCGCGATGAGCAAGATGATCCCGAAGCCGCAGAGCAAACCGAGCGTTGCGTGAAACGACCCGCGTTCCAGGCGCGACGCCGTCGACTCGCGTGCGACCGCGTCGCCGGGAGCGGCGATTGGTGCAGCCTCATGCATGGACGAAGCCTCGCGACCGCCGGCTCAGGATGTTCACGGCCAACACCACCACGAGCACGCTGACGAGGAGCACCAGGGCGATGGTCGCGGCGAACGGATAGTTGTTGGCCTGGATGCCCTGCTGATAAATGTAGAGCGGCATGAAGATGTTCTGACCGCCGCCGACCAGGGTATGCACGACGAATGCACTGGAAGCTGCGGCAAAGACCAGCATACAGCCTGCCACCAAGCCGGGCATGGAAAGCGGCAGGATGATCCAGAAGAAGGTCCGCCATTTGCGCGCGCCCAACGCCTCGGAGGCCTGAGCAAGGTTGGGATCGATCTTGGACAGCGCCGTGATGATCGGCAGCACCATCAACGGCAGCTCTATCTGCGCCAGGGCCACGACCACGGCCATGGGCGTGTAGAGCAGGGTCAAAGGCCGATCGGTCAGGCCGACGGCCATGAGCGTGTTGTTGATGATGCCCTGGCGGCCGAGGATCACGATCCAGGCAAAGGTTCTGACGACCGCGCTGGTCAGCAGCGGCATTACGATAATGAGAATCAGAATGCGCTGCAGGCGTGGAGAGGATTGCGTGAAGAGATACGCGAGCGGGTACCCGATCAGGATTGCGAGCAGCGTGGTGCGCAACGCAAGCCAAAGCGTCGTGGCGAGAATCGAGAGATTGAAGCGGTCTCCGAAGAACTTCTCGTACTGTGCGAGGCCGTGCGTGGTCATTGCGGGCTCGTTGAAGGTGCTGATCACCCCCAACAGCGCCAGCGGTCCGAAGACGAAGACGGTGAAGAACAAGGCGAGCGGCAGCACCAATTGCCATTCGGCCCATATTCCTCCGATGCGGCGCGTCATGGACTTAACCGGGGAAATACGCTGACGCGGGCATCGCGCGTGAGCGCCAGATGAACCGGGGTCCCCGGAGCCGCAGACATGCCGAGATCCGCTCCGGTGGCGACCGCCTTCACGCGGTCGCCGCTCGGTAGCGACAGATCGAAGATGGTCAACGGTCCGTGCGGGATAGCCATTTGCAAGATGGCGGGAATTCCCTTCGCGCCCGAATGTTCGATCCGAAGGTGCTCGGGGCGAATCACGAGCGTCACCGGTCCGTCCTGCGCATGCGGACGCGCCGTGGTGATCGGCACGAGCGGCCCGGCGTCAAGCTCGACGCAGGTTCCATTCGGCATAGTCCGCAAGGTGCCGTTCAACATGTTGGCGGACCCGACGAAGCCGGCCACGAACATGGTTTCGGGCGTGTGATACACCGCCTCGGGCGTTCCGAATTGCTCGATGCGCCCGTAATTCATTACGGCGACGCGTTCGGCCATGCCAAGCGCTTCCTCCTGATCATGCGTGACCATGATGGTGGTGATGCCGAGCTCGCGTTGAATGCGCTTGATCTCGATCTGCATGTCGAGGCGGAGATTCTTGTCGAGCGCGCCGAACGGTTCGTCGAGCAACAGCACCTTCGGATTGACCGCGAGCGTTCTGGCGAGTGCGATGCGCTGCTGCTGCCCGCCGGAGAGCTCGCGCGGAAGCCGCTCGGAGAAACCCTCCATTTGGACCAGCTTCAACATCCGCTCGACCGTCGCGCGAATCTCGCTGGTCGCGGCGCCGCGGGCGCGCAGCCCGTAACCGATGTTTTCCGCCGCGGTCATGTGCGGAAACAGCGCGTAGTTCTGAAACACGATCCCGGCGCCGCGGTCCGACGGCGGCAACGCGTCGACAATCCTGTTGGCGAAACGGAGTCGACCTTCGCTATGCGAAACGAGCCCGGCGACGATGCGCAACAGCGTTGTCTTTCCGCAACCGCTGGGGCCCAGGAGCGCGATGAGCTCGCCGCCGCCGATCTGCAGCGATACATCATCGACCGCGAGCACCCGCTCGTAGCGGTGCGATATTCGCTCGATCGATACTTCCACCGCGACGGCGGCGCCGACCGGACCGGCAGGCGCGGTGATCGCGCGAGGGACGCTCGCATCCCCCATCGTTGAGGCGCGGCTCGGAGGCAATTTACAGCCGGATCTCCCGATTGAACCGGTCAATGTATCCGAGGTAGTGCGGGTTGAATTTCAGCCAGTCGACAGTCTTGAAGGTCTCGAGCTCGGCCATGTCCCTGACGTGCTTTTGCAGCCCCGGGCTGAACGGCACCTTGGAATTCGTCGTCACTAGGTAATAAGGCGCGCCGCCCAGCTTGGCCTGGACCTCCGGGTCGATGATCGTGTTGATGTAGGCCGCCGCGAGATCGGGATTCTTACCGTTCTTGATGATGTGGGCAGTGGACCGGATCATGGCGAAACCGGTATCCGGCTTGGCGAGCTCGATCGGAACGCCCTTGGCCTGCAGATCGCCGACGTTGTTGTTGTAGTGCACCGCAATGTCGACCTGGCCTTGCTGGAACAGGGTCGCCAGCGCGCCGGGGCTCGGCGTGATGGCGCTCAGGTTGGGCAGCATCCGCTTCACGAAATCGAAGGCCGGCTCCATGTTCTCTTCGTTGCCGCCATTGAGCCGCGCGATCTCGACCATCCAGGCCTGAACCAGCGTGCCGGCCATGTTCGACAGTCCGACCCGCCCCTTGTATTCGGGCTTGAGCAGATCGTTCCACGATCGCGGCGGCGTTTTGATCTTTTCCGGATTGTAGGCGATGCCGATGATCTGGGCCGAGATGAAGACGCCGAGACCGCGCGGATCGACAAACTTCGCCGGCATGTCCCGCATGTTCAGCACCTGTTCCGCCGGAATCTTCTCGAAGATGTCGTGCTGAAGCGCCGCCAGGTACGGCCCCTCGTCGAGGACGACGACGTCGTAGGGCGGATTGTTCTTTGCCCCGAGCAGCTTCGAGAGTGTGTCGACCGGGATCGAAGGAACGAGGTTCACTGTCGCCTGCGTCCGCTTGCGAAATTCCGGAATGATGATGGTGCGAAACGCCTGCTCCCAAGCCCCGGGAAAGCTCGTGGTGGCGATCGCGCGCGATTGAGCAAATGTCATCCCGGGAAGAACGGCAGCCGAACCCGCGGCGGCAAGACCCTGAACCAGGGAACGGCGGGACAATGCGCATGTCATGGAGGGACTCCTTGGCTGTGTGAGATGACCACGATCCTGCACACTCAGCTACTGACGATGCCTACGGCGCGACACCAGGCGCCGCTGCCTCTTCGCAACTTCACCGGAAACAGGGCAATCCTAGCACCGGTTGCCGGCAGCCGCTCGAGGCCGATGACCTTGAGTACGCAGGCAAACTCGACGTCGCCGCCCGCCTCGAACAGCTCGAAGGCGCCGCTGCCGGTGCCGGCCTGCAGTTTTTCGATCGAGGCGCCCAGCGGCTCGTCGAGGGTTGCGGCGTCTGTGCCGATGACTTTGACGCCCCGTTCCGCCAGCCAGCGCAGGGCGGCGCCCGACAGGGCGGCGCCCGATTCGAGGTAGTCGGGCTGGCCCCACTTTGCTCCCGCTCCCGTCCGCAGCATCACGATATCGCCTGGTCGCAATTGGTGGCTGGTCCCGGAGAGCGCGGATCGGATGTCGGCGTCGGAAATCTTGGCCGCTGGGGGTCGGGCGGAAAAGTCGAGGACCACCGCATGGCCGTAACACCAGTCAAGCGGAACCTGGTCGATCGTTTTGGCTTTCGCGCCGTTGCCCGGGCCGAAATACCAGGGCGCGAGCATGTGGGTCCCGGCCTGGCTGGAGCCGGTCACGATGTCCATGGCGCCGCCGATGTATGGCTCCGGGAAGGTCTTGGGATCGATCCCCTGGCCCTTTCCCGAGCGGCGGGCGAAGTCGTAGTGATCCCAATAGCTGATGCTCACTGCTTCCGGATCGGCGGCGAAGTTTTCAAGCGGCGCGCTCAGATCGACGAGACGCAGGTGCTTGCCGGCAAGGTCGTCGTCGAAGATGGCAACCGCCCTTGTCCAAGCGCCGCTCGCGCGCCGGATCTTGATCGGAAACAGCGCGACCTTGAAACCATGAGCCGGGAGCGACTCCAGGTTCACGACCTTCTCGGCATGCGTGTATTCGACCTTCCGGCCGGCGCGATGGACCGGGAAGTAGCCGGCCTTGTCGCCGGACTTCATCTTCTCGATCATACGGGGGACCGGGATGTCGAGCGTGTAGGCGTCGGTCGTCTGCACGCGCACACCCTGACGATAGAGCCAGAACACCACCTCGTCGGTCAGGCCCGATCCGCGCGAGCCGTAATCGGGGGCGCCCCAATGCGCACCGGCGCCGGTGTTGAACAGCACGATCTCGCCGGGCTTGAGCGCGTGGCCAATGCGGGCAAGCTGCGCCTCCACGTCGGCGACGTGGATGTACTCGCCGTCCTGCTTGGTGGTGGAGAAATCCAGCACGACGCCGTCGCCGAAGCACCAGTCGAGCGGCATCTCGTCCACCGTCTTGGCGGGCTTGTCTTCGGACAACGGGCCGAAATGCCACGGCGAATCGATGTGCGTCCCGGCGTGGGTCAGCGCCGTCACCTCCTCTTTGGGGCCGGCAACGTAGGGCCGCGGCAGGCGCGCCGGATCAATGCCCCAGTCGCGCGCAAGCCGGCGCGCGCTGTCGCGATGATCCCAGTACGTGATCAGGGAGTCGTGATACTCGGAAGGAAAGCTCTCCAGCGGCACGCTCAGATCAACAATTTTGGCGGCCATGCTCTCGATTCCTCAAAAGCCGAGTTCACCCATGATGCGGTGGTCGGTGACGACATCGATGACGACCGGCCGCGCCGCCGCCAGCCCGCGTTCGATTGCAGGGCCGATCTCGCCCGGTTCCTCCACCCGCATGCCGAGACAGCCGAAGCTCTCGGCGACGCGAGCAAAGTCGACCGGCTCGAACCCCCACAGCTCCCGGTCACGCAGACGCGGGAGTTGCCGGTAGCCGGCTTCGTAAAGCGGGATCTCCTGACTGAGCGCGCTGTTGTTGTTGACGATGACCACGACGTTGATCCCGTGGCGGGCGGCGGTCTCCAGCTCGACCAAGTGGTAGTAGAAGGCGCCGTCCCCGGCAAAGCAGATCACAGTTCGGTCGGGTGCAGCGCACTTGACGCCGAGGGCGGCAGGAAACGCCCAGCCGAGCGAGCCAGCGCTGCGGATGAGGCGCTGTCCGGGCTTGTTGAAGTCGATCATCGTGCCGGCCCAGATCCCCGAGTGCCCGGTGTCGCACACCACAATGGCGCCGTCGGGCAGGCGCTCGGAGATATCGTGGCACAGGCGCTCGGGACGAATGGGCACCGCGCTCGAGGTTCGCTTCGGCAGGACCGATTTGCGCCATTGCGAGACCTGACCGGAGACCGCCGCGAGCCACCCTGCGCGCGCAGGCCGCGGCGCGTCGTCGGTGCGGTCGAGCATCTGCTGCAGCACCGTCCGCGCATCGCCCAGCAACGGGGAGCACGGATAGTTTCGGCCGATTTCGCGCGCGTCGATGTCGAGCTGAATCACCGGAGTGCCGGGTTTGGGATATTTCCAGTTGGCCGTGACCTGCCCGCCCGTGTGACTGCCCGCGAAAAAGACGAGGTCGGCCGCGCTCACGGCCTGATTGGCGCAGGCCTGCGGATAGCCGCCGACCAATCCGACCGCCAGCGGATGCGTGTCGGGAATGACGCCGCGGGCGTTGAGCGAGGTTGCCACCGGGATCGACATCGCTTCAGCAAACTTCACCAGCTCGTCGGAGGCGTCCGACCACAGCAGGCCGCCGCCCGCGACGATGATCGGTCGCTCGGCCTGCCGAAGCTGGCGCATGGCCGCCTCGACCAGTGCAGGATCAGCCGGCGAGCGGTAGGGCGGCACTTTACCGAAGCGCTGCTCCATCGTGGTGTCGAGGTCGGCATCCTGCTCCGTCACCTGGGCGAAGTGCCCCTGCATCTGCAGGTGCACCGGACCCGGCGAGCCGGTGGTCGCCTCGCGGAAGGCCTGGCGCATCAGGTCAGGCAAGCGGCGGATGTCGTCGATGCGGGCATTGAACTTGGTGGTGCGATCGAACTGGCTCATATCCTCCAGCTCTTGATACGCGTTTCGATACCGCGACTGCGGCGTACTGCCGCCGGTGAGCGCCAGCACCGGCGAGCAGGCGAGGTACGGGTCACGCAGCCCGGCCGCGAGATTGGATGCACCGATATGCTGCGCCATGCACACGCCCGGGCGACGGCCGGCGCGCGCATAGCCGTCCGCCATGTACGCCGCCGCCTTTTCGCCGTGAACCACCACCCGACGGATCGGCATGCTCTCCATTTCGGCGAGCGTCTCCATCAAGATCGCCGGAACGAAGAACACGTGGGTGACGCCGTAGGCGCGCAGAAACTCAGCGACGAAGCGCGAACCGCGTACCGGCTGCACGAGCTAACCCCTGCTGCGATGGCGAGCGCCGCAGCGGCGCTCTCCCCTCCCCGCCGCGGATGTTAGCCGGCCGCGCGCATTATGAATAAGAATATGTTATTATGGCTGTATAATTGGAGCTTATGCCAATGAGGCTCGAGCAACTCCGCTTCCTGTGCGAGGTGAACGACTGCGGCTTCAACATCTCGAAGGCGGCGCTGAGCTTGAATATTTCGCAGCCGGCAATCAGCACGCAGATCCGCCTGCTGGAAGAGGAGCTCGGCTGGGAAATCCTGCTGCGGAGAAACGGCCGGGTAGTCGGGCTGACCCCTTTCGGCACCGCCACCCTGAATACCGCACGACGGATCACGAAGGAGGCCGACAACCTGCGGCATGCGGGCGAAGAATTCGCCCATGAGACGACCGGTCGTATCTGCATCGCGACGACGCACATCAACGCCCGCTATGTCTTGCTCGGCGTCATCGATCGCTTTCGTCGGAAATATCCCGACGTGCAGCTGATCATCCGCCAGGGCGATCCAGGCGGGATACGGGAGTTCGTGCTCTCAGGCGAAGCCGATATCGGCATAACCAGCGCGCCGACCGGCGGATTCCAGGGCCTGAGCACATCGCCCTGCTACACGCTGCATCGTGCGGTGATCGTGCCTGCCGGGCATCCGCTGCTTGGCAGGAAGCGGCTCACGCTGAAGGAGATCGCGGCCTATCCGGTGATCACGATGGACACCTCCTTCGCGGGCGGCAGGGCAGTCTTGCGAGCCTTCACTCGCAAGGGGATCAAGCCGAACGTGGTGATGACTGCAACCGATGCGGCGGTGATCAAAGCCTATGTGGCGCTCGGCATGGGAGTCACGGTCCTTCCCAGCGTGGCGTTCGATCCCCAGAGCGACCGAACGCTTCAGGCGATCGAAGCCGCGCACCTGTTCGAACCGACCAAAACCTTCATTTGCGTTCACCCCGACATCCATCTGCGTCAGTACATGAAGGATCTCATCGGGATGCTGAAAGAGACGCGAACCGAATAATCCGACGATCTCGATCCATCAGCTGCGTTGCTCAGCGAGGGCTCAAGTCGAAACCGCAGCGCGGTGTTTTGGCAGCATAAAGCTCGCCGCCCGCGGTCGTGACGTAGAGCGTATCGCGTTCCTTCCCGCCGAAGCAGCAGCGGTTCGGCAGGTCGGCCGGCAGCGGGTGGCTTTCCAGCACCGCGCCCTCCGGCGAGATGACAAGGACGGACGGCCCGGGACCGTTCCGGCGCCAGCCGCCGACGGCGATAATGTTGCCGTCGACGTCGAGGCACATGCCTTCGATCCCGCGCTGCGGCCCACGGTGATCGGCGCCGAAGCTTTGCAGCAGCGCGTACGGTGCGACCGAGCCGTCCTCGAGGATCGGATATGCCCGCAACTCGCGCACGAAGCCGGCGGCCGGTTCGCCCTCGGCAACATAGAGTGTCTTTTCGTCGGCTGAGAGCAGTATCGCGCGCGGCGCCCGCGTGTCGAAGGTGACGCGCCTGAGCACCCGGGCGTTGCGCTCGTCGTTCTCGAGCCGCAGCACCGAGGCGTGATCAAGCGGCGGGAAGAACTGCGGGCCGAAGGCGAGCGTCCTGCTGTGCGGGTCGCAGAACCAGATGCGGCCGGTCTTGTCGACGGCGAGATCGCTCGGGTAGTTGTGATACTTGCCGTCGAGCCGCGCATCGACCATAAGCATGCGGCCGTCGCTTGCGAACTCGACCAGGCGGCGCCCACCCTCCTGACACCCCAAAAGCTCGCCGCGGCGACCGAAGGCCAGGCCGCTCACTCGGTGCGTATGTTTGCGGAACTCGCGGGTGTCGCCTGACGACGGATCGAAGCGCATCAGGCGTTGCTCCTCCATCAGGCTGAACAGCACCGCGGCGCCGGCGCCGTCCCACACGACGCCGTTGGCGGGACCTTGGTAGGGGCCGGCAACGCGCTCGAATTTCCAGCTCATGCGTGTTGCCCCTTCACCAGACCGCAACGCCCGGAACGTTGAGCCGCGTGCGCACCACATCGTGGAAGCTGGTGATGTAGAGCGTGCGCCAATCGTCGCCGCCCCAGGCCAGGTTGGTGCAGTGGCGCGGCTGACGCAGCCGGCCCAGCAGCCGACCGGCCTTGTCCATGATGTGAATGCCGCCCGGCCCGGTGCAGTAGACGTTGTCCCTCGTGTCCACCTTCATGCCGTCGGCGACCCCGTCCTCGGTGCCCGCAAGCTTGTGGAACAGGCGGCCGGGCCCGCAACTGCCGTCCTTCGCCACGTCAAAAGCGCGGATGAGGCCGAGCCGGGTCTCGTTGACGTAGAGGATTTTCTCGTCGGTCGAGAACGCGAGCCCGTTGGGATAGTGGCAATCCGCGATCGCGAGCTGCACCTCGCCCTGCGGCGTGAGGCGATAAACACCCTGGACGTCGATATAGCGCTGCAGGTCCTCGCCCGGCATGCCCGGGATCACCAGGCCGCCGGGTGGGTCGGTCCAGTAGATCGAGCCGTCGGAGCGCACCACGATGTCGTTTGGGCTGTTGAATTTCTTGCCGTCGTAGCGCGATGCAATGTCGACCATTGCCCCATCGGGCTCCTGCCGCCAGATCGTGCGCTTGGACCAGCCCGCCACAAGCAGCCGACCCTCTCGGTCGAAGGTCATGCCGTTGGCGTGGCTCGACGGGTGGATGATGCGCTTTGCGCCGAGGCCAGGCCTATACTCCCAGATTGCGTCGCCGATGATCTCGGTGAACAGCAGCCGCTGCTCGCGCCGGTCCCATACCGGCCCTTCGCCGAACACAAGCCCGTGGGCGATCACGTCGAGCGGAGGATCGTCGCCCGTGATCTCGTCGATCCCGGGTGCCTTCATGTCGATGTCCACTTGAAGCTCCCTGGGGCAATTACTGGCGCACGGCGACGGCAGGGATGGCGGTGACGGCGGGGATGCGGAAGCTCGGCATCATGGCGGACGCTTGGCGGGCCTCACGCTGCGCCGCGACCCGGGTGCGCGCTGCATCTCATGGCTATCCCAGCCGACCCCGCGACGCCTTCGCGCGCGCTCCGCGGCGCGGTAGTCGCGCGGCGCCAGGCCGAACATCCGGCGGAAGGTCGCGACGAACGTAGAGAGGTCGCCGAAGCCCTGGGTGAACGCGATCGCCGCAATCGACTCATCGCTAGTGGCCAGCGCAACCGCGGCACGGCGCAGCCGGGTGCGCACCAGGTACTGGTGCGGGGTGACGCCGGCGACGGCGCGGAACACGCGCAGAAAATGATACGGGCTCATCCGCACGGTGGCGGCGAGCGAAGTCACCGACAGCGGCTCGCTGTAGCGCGCCTCGATCAGGTGCAGCGCGTCGACGATGCGAATCTCGTCGCGACTGCTCGCCGGCACGCCTGCCTGCGGCGTGCCGGCAAGGGTCGAAACAACGTCGCCCGCCAGGCGAAGCGCGAGCTCTTCAAATTGCGCCGCATCCGCGACGGTCGATGCCGCCTCAATGGCAGCCGCGCGCGCGACGACGGCCGGCGTCGGCGGCAGCCGATGGATCGGAAAGGCGAACTTCCTCGCTCCCGATAGAGCACCGACCGCGTTTTCGAAACATTCGACGGTGTAGTCGAACGAGATGCAGCGGTCCCCCAGCGACCGCTCATAGCGACACTCGAACGCGTCGTCGGCGTTGCCGAGCAACAGGGCGCCGGGCATCAGCGTCACGCGGCCGCGCGACGAGCGATAGCCGAAGTTGCCTGCCGTCACCGCCGCGATGACGATGCCTTCGTGCCGCGCCTCGAAGCGCGACCGTTCCGATGCGGCGCGAAACACCACGTCGCTCACGGACCAGCCCGGACCGCGCGCCAGCAACGCGCGCGTGGACTTAACGCCTGCACCGTGGGTCGATGCGACCGTGTCGAGGCGATGATTCATCGGTAGCAATTTTCCCCAAGCCAGCGCCGACGGCAAGGTCTATGTAGGATCACGACGAATACACCGGCCCGTCATTGCGAGCCGCAGGCGAAACAATCCGGAAGCCCGGTACCGGAGCTGGATTGCTTGGTCGCCGGCGCTCCCCGCAAAGACGCGGCCCGTGTCTCCCCAGAGTAGGGAAAAGTCCTCAACCATGGAGACGCACCATGCCGGCCACTGCGATGCGAGCCGCCACCCAATTCGATCACGATGTGCTGGAGCAGCTCAATCGGGACTATATCGATTCGGTGCAGAACTCGGACGTGAAGCGCTTCGAGGAAATCCTCGCCGACGATTTCCTCTGCAGCAACCCCGACGGATCGCTGGTCGATCGCGCCGCCTTCCTCAGGCAGACCGCCAAGCCGGTAACGATCTCGAACCTCAAGGCCGCGGACGTCGTGATCCGGATCCTGGACGGCGTCGCCATCGTCCACGCGCGCACGACCTACACCAAGCCGGACGGCAGCCCCGGTGGCGGGCGATACACCGACGTGTGGGTGCGGCGCGACGGGCGCTGGCTTGCCGTCTCGGCCCACGTGACGCGGCTGTGATACGAACGTAGCCCGGATCGAGCGCAGCGACATCCGGGGCGGACGCTTCGGCCCGCAACCGCTCCCGGTTTGCGCTACGCTCCATCCGGGCTACGGCTACGGCGCGTTCACTCGATCGAGATCCCGACGGCCTTGACGACCTTGGCCCATTTCTCGGTCTCGTCGGCGACCAGCCTGCCGAAGCCCTCCGGCGTCAGCACCAGCGGCGTGCCGCCGAACTCGGCGATGCGGGTCTTCATCTTGGGATTGGCGAGTGCGGTATTGACCGCCTTGTTCAAGACCGCGACGACGCCCGGCGGCGTGCCCTTCGGGGCCGCAATCCCGTAGTAGAGGCTCACGTCGAAGCCGGGGATGGTTTCGCCGATCGTCGGCAGGTCAGGAAAGACGAACGAGCGCTGGGCCGACGTTACCGCGAGCGCACGCAGCTTGCCCGACTTCACGAACTCGACCGCGCCCGGCAGGTTGTCGAACATCACGTCGACCTTGCCGGTCATCAGGTCCGGATAGGCGGGCCCGGCGCCGCGATAGGGCACGTGCTGCATGTCGATGCCGGCCATCAGCTTGAACAACTCGCCCGACATGTGCGGCGAGGTGCTGGCGCCCGGCGAGGCCATGTTGAGCTTGCCCGGATTGGCCTTGCCGAAGGCGATGAACTCGGCGACCGTCTTCACCGGCAGCGAGGGCGGCACCACCATGATGTTGACCAGCGTCATGATCCCGGCGACCGGGGTGGTGTCGCGCAGGAAATCGAACGGCAGCTTCTTGAACACCGACGCGCTGATCGCGTTGTTCGGGCCGACGAACATGACGGTGTAGCCGTCGGGCGGCGAGTTGACCACCGAATGGGCGCCGACGTTGCCGCTGGCGCCGGTGCGGTTCTCGACGATGAACTGCTGGCCGAGGTGCTCCGACAGCCAGTCGCACAGCACGCGGGCGATGATGTCGTTGGAGCCGCCGGGCGCGAAGCTGACCACGAAGCGCACCGGGCGATTGGGATACTTCTCCTGCGCCAGGGCCGGCGCTACCCCCACGCACAACAGGCCAAGCAAAATGACGCAGGCTCGAAGAATGCGCATGCCGTCCTCCCTCTCGTTAGGTTGCACATTCTTCGGCAAGGGTAGCGCGGATCGAGCGGAAACGAAATCGGTCAAAACCGGCGCCTGCAACCGGTGGCGCCGGCGTGCTAGTCTGGGCGCATGACTGTCGAAGAGATCGAGGAAGCCATCCTGCGGCTGCCGCCGGCCGAGCTCGCCAAGCTGCGGGTCTGGTTCGCGGAGTTCGAGGCCGGCATGCCCCCGCCGCAGATCGTGCCGGAGACGGTGGCGACCAAGCTCGGCCGGCTTGCCGGACGGGCGATCGCGGACTTCCGCAAGCGCACGCGCGAGAATTCGTAAGGCCCCCGCGTCCCGCACGCGCTGCAGCGCCCGGGTTGCTTGCAACGAACGACAAGCAACCGGGTCTCGGTTCTGCAGCGCACCGCACGCGTTGCGTTGGCGTCTGCTCACCCGCGACACGGGTGTCGCGTTACTTTGCGGCCGCCTGCAGGATCGGGGTGAGCCGCGCGATCTCGCTCGTGACCAGCGCGGCGAGCGGCGCCGGGCCACGCCTTTCCTTCTCGACGATCTCGGCGCCGAGATCGATCAGCCGCTTGCGTGCGGCTTCATCGTCGAGCGCAGTGTCGAGCGCTTTGACCAGCCGGTCGAGCACCGGCTGCGGCGTCCCCTTGGGGGCGAACACGGCGTAGAACGGCGCGGCGGAGAACTGCGGCAGCCCGCCTTCGGCGGCGGTCGGAACGTCAGGCAGCGCCGGATGGCGCTTGGCGGTGGCGATGGCATGCGCCTTGACGGTGCCGGCGCGCACGTGCGGCAGCGGCCCGAGGATCGGATCGCAGACGTAATCGACCTGCCCGGCGAGCAGCGCGTTCATCGCCGGGGCGGTGCCGGTGAACGGCACCAGCGTCGGCTTGATGCCGATCGCGGCGTTGAGCAGCAGGCACCCGGTATACGACACCGAGCCCACGCCGGCATGCGCCATGTTGAGCGAGGCCTCATTGGCCTTCGCATAGGCCACGAACTCGGCCAGCGTATTCGGCGGCAGGTCCTTGCGCGTCACCAACAGCATCGGCTGCTCGGCGACGAGCCCGATCGGCTCGAAGTCGGTTTCCGGCTTGTAGGCGAGGTTGGGATAGAGGGCGACCGCGGCAGCGTGGGTGCCCATATGGCCGAGCACGAGCGTGTAGCCGTCCGGGGTCGCACGCGCGCCGCGCGCGATGCCGGTGGTGCCGCCGGCGCCGACCACGTTCTCGACCGTGAACGCCTGACCGAGGTGCCGCGAAAACTGATCGGCCACGATGCGGCCGGTGACGTCGGCCGGTCCGCCGGCCGCAAACGGCACGATCAGGGTCACGGGCCGGGTCGGATAGGTTTGCTGCGCGCCGGCATCCGGGATGCCGCAGAGAGCCGTGAACGCAATGGCCCAAATCAACCTTGTCATCCGTGTACCTCATCGCCGTTGTTCCCGCTTAGCATCGTTTTCGCGGTGCCTGAAAGCCGGCTGCCGGGGAAGGCCCCACGCCAACTCACCCAACGCGAGCACCGCGACCGCATTGCGCCTGGACCGTGATGATGTCATGATGGCGCCATCATGAATGCGCGTACGCAGATTACCATGGACCCCGAGCTGCAACGCCGAGCGCACGCCAAGGCGGCCGAGCTCGGCATCTCGTTCGCCGAATACATTCGGCGCCTGGTCGCTAACGACCTCGGCGCGCCAAAACCGAAAGCGGACATCTCGATACTGTTCGACCTTGGTGCCTCGGGGGAGCCGACCGACATCGCACGCGATAAAGACAAGATGATCGGCGAGGCGGCATGGCAAGACTACCTACGCAAGACCGGGCGCAAGCCGCGCCGCCGTTCCCCTGCCCGAGCGCTGCGCCGTTGACGGTCTTCATTGACACGTCGGTCTGGTTTGCGGCCGGCAATATCCGCGATCGCCACAACGAACGTGCCAAGCGACTCCTGAGTGAGATCGCTGCGCCGCTGTTGACTGATCACATCCTGGTCGAAACCTGGCGATTGCTGAACAGTCGTGTTCATCGGCAAGCCGCGGAGAATTTCTGGCTCGGCATTCGGCGTGGTGCGGCGCAGCTCGAAAAGGTCGCGGTCGCCGACCTGGAGGCCGCGTGGGCCATCGGCGAAGCCTTTCCGGATCAGGAATTCTCTATCGTCGATCGCACCAGCTTCGCCGTGATGGAGCGGCTTGGCGTCACGCGTGTGGCGAGCTTCGACGACGATTTCGCCGTCTATCGCTATGGACGCAACCGCGACCGGGCCTTCGACGTTCTGCGGTAGGGCAACAGCGGCCCGGGCACACCATGCACAGTCGGACCTTCAAGCTCTTCCATCGAGCCATCCTCGAGCGGCATCAAATTACCTGTGTCCACAAAGACCGCTATCGCGAGATTTGCCCGCATGTGCTCGGCCACACGGATGGGCGGGAGGTCGCGCTCGTTTATCAGTTCGCCGGCGAAAGCACGTCGAAGCTTCCGCGCGGCGGTCAATGGCGATGCTTCTACCTGGAAGACGTAAGCGGGGCCGAGGCCCGCGCCGGACCGTGGCGCAGCGGGGACCGTCATCGGATGCGGCAAAAGTGCGTGGACGTCGTGTATGTCGACGTCAATACGGCTGTGCCGAACCAGCCGGGCCGGCGCCTGAGGCTGGTCGAATGACCCGCAGAACCGTCGTCGTCAACGACAAGATGCAGCGCGGCTATCGCTACCAGCGGGTGGCGGCGCCGGGCCGCAATTTCGATCCGGAGTTTCGTCCCGAGCTGACGCCGGCCGAGATGCTGCGGCTCGGCGTGTTCGGCGGCAAATACATGACCGACTGCCGCAACGAGTTCCCGAAGAGCTGGTTCGCGCGCGCCAAGCTCGCGCCGAATGGACGCGACCGCGCGCTCAACTTCTTCGGCGTGGACGCGAGCCAGCCGTTGTCGGAATGGCGCCGAAAAGGCTGGCTGCATCGCGACGACCCGCGCGGCTGGTTCCAGTGGTACAGCCGCTA
>Ga0075421_100000136_pt1 | contig 63243 bp, 48 predicted proteins | sample SoiMetdeltSBSDD5_FD_75292 | JGI IMG/M metagenome (GOLD analysis project Ga0075421, IMG submission 75292) | Bulk soil microbial communities from a Populus tree surrounding site in Tennessee, USA - Soil MetaG P. deltoides SBSDD5 | ecosystem: Environmental > Terrestrial > Soil > Tree plantation... | reverse complement strand
CTTGCCTGACGTCGGGTCGAGCGCGAGGCGCGTTCCAAGCGGATCGCTGCCAGGCCAGAACCGGCGCGCCGCTTCTTCATTGACGATCGCGACGGGCGCGGCTTCCGACATCTCGGCCTCGGAAAATGTTCGTCCTCGCCGCACTGGAATGCGCATGGTGGCGAAATAGTCACCCGCGATCGCCGCGCTTGCGATCGTGGGCCGCATCTCGGGCGGCACCGGCGCCGTGCCCTCCACGGTCAGCCTCGCGAGCGGCTCGCGGTCGGCGATGGGCAGTCGATCGACGATGGCAGTGGACGCGACTCCCGGAATGGCACGAAGCCGCGACAACAACTCGGTGGTGAATTGTGCGATCGCGTCGCGGCTCCCGTAGCGCGATTCTGAAAGCCCGACCCGAAACGTCAGTACCTGCGCAGGATCGAATCCGAGAGCGATGTCGCTCAGCGCCCACGTCGTTCTCACCAGCAGCGCGATCTGAACCATCAGGATCATGGCGGCGCCCGCCTGCAGGGCAACGGTCAGGCTGCGTGCACGGCGTCCGCGAACGGCGACTCCGACGCCGCGCGCGCCGTCCTTGAGCTCTTGCGGGTCGGGTGCTGCGGTGCGCAGGGCCGGCAGCAGTCCGAAGCCAAACGGCGCCAACAGCGCCGTCACCACACCGACCACGAGCGCACGCCAGTTCATCTGAATATCAGCCAGAGCGAACGCATCACCACCTCCAATCCAGCGTAGGGCCGAGATGCCCCACGCGGCGAGCATCAGGCCGACGAGGCAGGCCAGCGCCGAGGAGAGGGCGTTTTCGGTCATGAGCTGACGCACGCGATCGAATCGGCTGGCGCCGAGCGCGGCGCGAATGGCCAACTCGTGTCGACGGCCAATCGACTGCGCCACCAGGACGCCGGAGACGTTCGCGCATGCGACGACGAAGACCAGCACTGCCACGAGGCCGAGAATCGCAAGCAGGATCCGCACGTTGAAGCCGGTGGCCTCGATGAGCGGAAGCACTGACGCCCCGACGCCCTGGTTGGTGTCGGGGTGCTCGCTTCGGAGTTGAGCCGCGATCGCCTCCAACTCGGTGTCCGCCTGTGCACGAGTCACACCGGGTCGCAGCCGGCCTGTCACGAGCAACTCACGCTGGCTGCGCTGCCCACGCAGCGGATCGAGAACCATCGGGAGGAATAGATCGGTATCCTTGAGCAGCCCTGTACTCGCTTCTGGAGGCAGGACGCCGACGATCGTGTGAGCCACGCCGTCGAGGAGCACGGTGCGTCCAATCGTGGTGGCATCCGATGAGAACTGGCGCTGCCAGAATCCGAACGTCAGCATCGTCACTGGCGTGGCGCTCGCGCGTCCGTCATCGAGCTGAAACGGGCGGCCGAGGACAGGTGTGTAGCTCCATAACCCGACGAGATTGGCCGTGACGCGGACAGAGGAGACGCGTATCGGGATATCGATCCCGGTCAGGTTGGCCGAGCCCATCTCGAGGCCAGCGAATTGTTCGAATGTCTTGGAACGAGCAGACCAGTCGGCGAGATCCGGCATGGACACGCGCATTCGCAGCACGACGCTCTGCGCCGTGCCTTGTGCCTGAATCACGCGCCGGTCGGTAGAGGCGACGTAGACAATCCCGTCGCGATTGACGACCGGAATAAATCCCCAGACGAGGTCGATCACGCTGTAGATGACCGTCGTCGCCGCAATTGCGACCGCAATGGTGAGCACCACGACCGCGGTGGCTCCGCGATTGTGGGTCAGCGTGCGAATGGCGTGACGCCAGTTGGACATCGTCAGAGTAGTAGGCCGGTCTTGTTTTGTAGACCGGCGAGGCCAGGTCTTGCTTCGTAGACCCAGCGCTCAAAGCCTATGCCACCTCGGACGAAGAGTCTCGCCGGTTTGTTCGAAGAAATCGCGCCCTTTGCCTGCATTGTCGAGCTGAGGTGTTCGCCGGTGGGACTCCCTTGTTCGACGCCGCACGTTGAATCCGCGTCGATCGTGGGATAGCATGCCGGCCTCTCCTCGTTGGCCCCACTCCCCAAAGGAGGATGTATGCGGCGATTCCTTCTATGTGCATCGGCGTTGGTCGCGGTCATGTGCGTGAGTCTGGTCGCTCAGAAAGTGACGACGGTTGAAGAATACGCAAAGCTGATGAAAGCGAACGCGCAGGCCAATGGCGCGATGAACAAGGCAATCGGTTCGGGAATGTATGCAGACGCGCGGATGCAGGTTGCAACGTTGCGTACGAATTACATGGCGTTGCAGGGGTTCTGGGCGGACAAGAAGCAGAATGACGCCATCATGATCGTGAAGGACGGTCTCACCAGGCTGGATGGCCTGGACAAGATGCTTGGGGCGGCGACGGTCGACCAGATGGCGGCTCAGGCGGCGGCCAAGGAATTTGGCGGCATGACCTGTGGCGCCTGTCACAAGGCTTATCGCGAGGGCGACGCCCAGTCAGGATTCAAGTTCAAGGCAGGGGTGATCTAGGTAGCTGCGTAGCTAGGTATCGAGGTAGCTGGGGCTATTCGATTCGAAGTACCTCGATCGGATTCACGGTGGTCGCGCGGCGCGCGGGGAGCGCGCCGGCGGCGACCGCGACCACGATCACGACAAGAGCGGCTGCGCCGATGATGGCGGCGTCGTTTCCTTCCACGCCGAAGAGCATGGCCTGCGCGAGGCGGCCGATCCCGAGCGCCAGCACGGCGCCGATGGTACTACCCACAACCGTCATCCGACCCACCTGCGACAGCACGAGCGCGCGCACATCACGCGGTTTCGCGCCCAGCGCCATGCGAATGCCGATTTCTCGCAGGCGCTGGGCGACACCGTAGGCGAGGACGGCATAAACACCGATCGCCGCCATCACGAGGGCCAATCCCGCGAACGCGAATGAGAGTGTGGTGAGCATTCGGTCAGGCGTGGTTCTCTCCCAGATCTGATCGTCCATCGTGCGGAGATTCTCGATGGGCAGGTTCGCGTCGAGCCGGGCGATGACTGACGGAATCATGCTGACGAGCGGACGTGTATCGGTTCCGCCTCTCACATAGAACGTGAGGCTGCCGACGTCTGCCTGCCGGTAAGGCAAGTAGAACTGTGCCGGCGGCGGATCTTTGACCTCGCTGTATGTCGCGTCACGAACCAGACCGACGATCTCGATGTCGAGCGACCGGTTCCCTCTCCCGAGCGCCATACGTGTGCCAACGGTTCGAGATCCCAGATTGAACTTTCTCGCGAACGCCGCGTTGACCACGGCAACGCGAGGGGAGGCCGCGTTGTCCGCGGTGGTGAACTCGCGACCCGCGAGAAGAGGGATCCCTAACGTTCTGAAGTAGTCGACGCTGATTCGTCCATATCGGGCGTTTGTATCCATCTCCGGCGTTGCCTCGAACCCTTCCACCGTCAGAAAGTTGCCCGAGCTGTCATTCGACAGGATGGCCACGGTCGTGGCCGTTACGGACGAAACGCCGGGGACGGCACGAAGCTCGTCTTCGCTGCGTGCGAAGAAAGACCGCGCTTGTTCCGATGTGTAGCCGTTCCCCGACGGCGACACGCGGAACGTCACCAGGCCTTCGCGACGGATGCCGAGCTCGACACGTGAAATGTTGATGAGGCTCACGATGAACAGACCCGCGACTCCCAGTAGCGCAGTGGTGAGAGCGACCTGCGAGGTCGCCATCGAGGTGCGGAACCGCTTCGCCGCTCGCGAGCCCGACATGCGGCTGGAGTGTGTATGCAGCCCTGCGGCAGCAGCGACACGTACGCCGTGGACTGCGGGAAATAAACCGAACAAGAGGCTCGTGACGAGCCCGGTCGCCAACGCAAATGTCAGCATCGTGGAGTTGATTTCGACCGCGAACAGCGCGCCGATCTCAGGCGGCATGATGGCGAGGATGCCCCCCAGTGCGACCTTGGCGACCACGATCCCACCTGCACTGCCAAGGACTCCCAGCAGGAGCACTTCGATCAAGAGCAGGCGAATCACGCGGCCTTCGGACGCTCCCAGCGACAGGCGCACAGACATTTCGATCGACCGATCGGTGACGCGCGCCAGCAGAAGATTCGCAACGTTGGCACAGGCGATGGCCAACACGAATCCCGCCACGAGCAGCAACAACACTCCGCTCACCCGGATGGCGGCGCGATCGCGCGCGCGAGGCAGGGAGCCGTCGCTCAGGGCGAGTGTGCGCTGTTGAAACTGTTGCCGCTCCAGATCGCCCATGCCGCTGCGGAGCGCAGGAAACTCCACGTCGCGAATCAGCGCTGCGAACGGCAGATTGATCGCGGCCTCGGCCCGCTCGCGCGACACGCCGGGCGCAAGACGCCCAAATGCATACAGCCAGTGCATGTTGCGCGAAGTGAGATCCCGGAAAGCCAGCCGCGCCATCGCGAGCGGGATGAACACGTGCGGCACGTCTATGACTGTTGTGCCGGTGAATCCCCTCGGCGTCACACCAACGATCGTCACGAGTTCACCATTGACGACGAGCGTCTGGTTGACGACCTGGGGATCGGCGCCGAAGTGGGTATTCCAGTAGTCGTAACTCAGGATGACGATCGGGTGGCCGTTCGGAACGCGGTCGTCCTCGGGTCCGAAGAGTCGGCCAAGCGCCGGTGCGATACCAAGAACGGAGAAGTATTGCCCCGATACCAGTGCTCCAATGCCTGCTAACGTCTGACCTCGATAGGCCAGATGGGCCCCGAAGTCTCGATGCGCGGCGAGCCGCAGCGCTCCCGTCTCCAGCCGCTCGAGATCGCGAAACAATGGATAGCTGAAGATGGCGTCGGTGCCGCCGGCGTTGCTCGTGTCCCGCCCACCAGGGTGCGGCCCTGGCGACGTCAGGAGCACGATCTCATCGGGCGCCGGCACGGGCAGGCGGCGCAACAGGAGCTGCTCGAACATCGAGAAGATCGCGGTGTTGACGCCGATACCGAGCGACAGCGAGAGCACCGCGACCGCGGTCAGCAGCGGTCGCTGCGAGAGTGAGCGGAAGGCGTAGCGGATGTCGGACACGTGGGTTTCCCTCAAACGTCAACGCCGGGCGGTCTTGTTCCCGCGTGTTACTGCTACTCGACTCGAAGTGCGACGATTGGGTTCACAGACGTCGCACGACGAGCGGGCAACACGCCAGCCGCGAGCGCGACGACTACGACCACGAGAGCGGCGGCGCCAATGATGGCGGCGTCGTTTCCTTCCACGCCGAAGAGCATGGTCTGCGCGAGGCGGCCGAGGCCAAGAGCGAGCGCTGCTCCAACGGCACCTCCAACGAGTGTCATGCGTGCCATCTGGGCTAATACGAGCCAGCGCACGTCACGAGGCTGCGCGCCGAGCGCAATGCGAATCCCGATCTCTCGCAGTCGCCGCGCCACGCCGTACGCGAGCACGGCGTAAAGCCCAATCGCTGCCAGCAGCGTGGCAACCAGAGCAAACGAAGATGACAGCGTGCCCAGTACCCGCTGAGGCGTCGTGTTGTCCCAGACCTGATCGTCCATCGTCCGCAGATTGACGATTGGCAGGTTGGTATCGAGCCGTGCGACGAGCGAAGGGATTGCCCCGAGCAGCGCGCCTGTGTCCGAGGTCGTTCTGACATAGAAGGTGAGTGGCCCGACGGCACCCTGACGACCAGGGGCATCAGGTTGCCGATACGCCATGACCAATTGCGGCGGTGGCGGTTCTTTGATCTCGCTGTACTTGGCGTCGCGGACGAATCCCACGATCTCGATGTCGAGCGGTCGGTTGCCGCCTGCCCCCATCGCCAGGCGCCTGCCAATCACGTTGGCGCCGAAGTTGAACTTGCGCCCGAATGCTTCGTTGACGACCGCGACGCGCGGCGCGTTTGCGGCGTCCGCGCGTGTGAATTCTCTGCCGGCCAGTAGCGGGATTCCCATGGTGCGGAAATAGTCGGTCCCCACCCGCGCGACCGACACATTCGTATCGGCATCGGGCCCTGCATCGAACCCCTCGACCGTGATGTTGTTGTTCCAGTTGCTGTTCGAAAGAAGCGGCACAGTCGAGTCCGTCACCGAGACGACGCCGGGCAGGCCCCGCAGCTGCTCCTCGACTTGATCGAAAAGCACGAGCGCTTGTGCCGTGGAGTAGCCATTGAGATACGGCGAGAGACGGAACGTGACGAGGCCATCGCGTCTGATGCCCAGTTCGGTACGAGCGACATTGACGAGACTGACGATGAACAGTCCCGCCACGGCGAGAAGCGCCGTCGCAAGCGCGATCTGCGACGTTGCCAGCGATGCACGGAAGCGATTTGCCGTGCGCGATCCAGCCGTGCGACCCGACTCTGCTTGCAGTCCGGCCCGGACTGACGAGCGGATTCCGTGAATCGCCGGGAACAGCCCGAAGAGAACGCTTGTCCCGACACCAAGTGTCAGAGCAAAGAGGAACGCCGTCGGGCTCATCGTAAAGTCGAGAATCGCGACATCGTCGGCCGGCATCGTCGCGAACAGGCCGCTCAACGTCATCCGCCCAACTGCCAGCGCAGCCACGGCTCCGGCGATGCCGAGGACGAGTGATTCGGCCAGGAGGAGGCGTATCAACCTCACCGATGACGCACCCAGCGAAAGACGGACCGACATCTCTGTCGATCGATCGGCCACGCGGGCGAGCAGAAGATTGGCGACATTCGCGCAAGCGATGGCCAGAACGAACCCCGTGATCGCGAACATCAGGAGCAGGATGCTTTTGGTCTCATCGCGGTTCGAGTCGCGGCCATGCGATCCATCCTGCAGGACGATGCGACGCTGCTGAAACTCCGCTCGATCGCGATCGCCCATTCCCCTTCGTAGCGCCGGAAACTCGACGTCCTTGATCAGTGCGGCGAACGGCACGTTGACGAGCGCTTCGGCCTGCTGGCGCGAAAGATCGGATCGGAGCCGCGCGAACACATAGAGCCAGTGATTGTTGCGTGCCGTCATGCCGTTCCACTGAGCGTCGCGAAACGCCCGTTCGGCCATCATGAGCGGCATGAACACCTGCGGACGATCCGTCGTCGTGTTCCCGGAGAAACCAGCCGGTCCAACACCGACGATCGTCATCGGCTCGCCGTTGACGACGAGAGTGCCACCGAGTACGGAGGGGTCGGCTCCGAAGCGCGTGCTCCAGTAGCTATGGCTCAGCACGACCACGGGATGTGCGCCTTGCACGCGATCGTCGTCTGGTCCGAGCAGGCGGCCGAGTGCCGGGCGGATACCAAGGGCGGGGAAGTAGTTGCCGGACACGAGCACGCCTTCGGCGTCGGAGGTCTGCCCGCGGTACGCGAGGTTGGCGCGGAAGTCGCGATGCGCCGCCGTCTGCACGGCATCGCCGTCGAGTCGCTCGAGATCACGAAACAGCGGATAGCTGAAAATCGCGTCCAGGCGGCCGCCGTCACCAGTCGATTGCGATCCCGGTCGCGGGCCGGGGGACGTGACATTCACGATCGCGTGTGCGGCTGGAACAGGAAGACGTCGAAGGAGGAGGCGATCGAACACCGAGAACATCGCGGTGTTGACGCCGATGCCGAGCGCCAGCGACAACACGGCGACCGTTGTCACCAGCGGCCTGCCGCTGAGCGATCGGAGGGCGTAGCGAAGGTCCTGCAGCATCACGGTCCTATTCGGAACGAAGCGCTTGAACTGGATCGACGGACGCGGCGCGCCGAGCGGGGACGAGGCTGGCGATGAGAGCAACGGCGCCGAGCAGAAACGCACTCCCCAGGAATGAAACCGGATCGAGCACTGAAATACCGAAGATGAATCCGGTCAGCAACTGCGCCACCCCGGCCGACATCGCCAGGCCAACTATAGCGCCGGTGCCGGTCAACGAGATCGCGTGACGCACCACCATCCCGAGCACCTGCCAACGTTGCGCGCCGAGCGCGACTCGAATCCCGATTTCACGTCGTCGCTGCGCGACGCCGTGCGCTGTAATGCCGTAAATTCCGATCATCGCGAGCAAGACGGTGATGAGCCCGACGGCCGCTGCCAGCCAGGCAGCGAGGCGTTGCGGCAGCAGTCCAAATGCCGTCAGCTCAGAGAGCATGCCGGCCCGCAAGATTGGCAGGCTGCCATCCATCTGCTGGATGGTCTCGCGCATGGCTGCAAGAACATTCGGACCGGTCGTGCGCACGAGGATCCAGACCTGCGAATCGTACATCTGTGCGGCTGGAACGTACGCGAACGGTCGCGGCTCTTCTCCGAGTGAGCGGTACTTACTGTCGCGCGCCACACCGACGACCTCCAGCGTCCGGCTACGCCCCGGCGGTGGACCGGACTGGTGCACGACCGTCCAGCCAATCGGGTTTTGTCCCTGGAACAGACGCGAGGCCAACGTCTGGTTGATGATGACGACTTCCGTCGAGCCCGTTCGATCGCTATCCATGAACGCGCGACCCTGCACGATCTCGATACCAAGTGTCTCGAAATAGCGGGGGCTGACGACGTTCCAATCCGGGAAGACCGCCGTCCGGACGTCGAACTGCTCGGTCGGCAGTCGAAGCGGACCAAAGCCGACGCCGGCGAGTGTCATCGGCACGATGAGACTTCGCGCGGCCGACACGACTCCGGGAAGCTGTTCGATCCGCCGCAGCGCAGCGTCCGCGAAAAGCGCTCCACGCGTGTCGTCATAACCGGCCAGCCGCAGATTGAAATTCAGTGCCGCGACGTCGCTTGTGACAAAGCCGGGATCGATGACGGCGGCCTTCATCAAGGAGCGCCCAAGCAGGAGAGCCGCGACGATGAGCAGGACGGACATGGCCATCTGCGCGACAACGAATGCCCCGCGCAGCCGGAGCCGCCTCGTACCGGCGGTCAGTGGATGCGTCTTGAGGGCTGAAACGAAGTCGGTCCTTGCTGTCTCGATGGCTGGGAGCAGGCCACTGACCAGACCTGCTCCAACAGAGAGAAGAATCGAGAACGATACGACGCGCCAATCGAGCCGAAACTCGACGCTGACCGGAAGCGGAAGCGTTGGAACGATATCGCGCATCGACTGGATGAGCGCGAGCGAGAGTCCGATTCCGACAAGCGCTCCAGCCGACGACAGGAGCACGCTCTCGGTGATCAACAGGCGCACGATGCGGTCGCGGCTCGCGCCCAGCGCCAGGCGCAGCGACATCTCGCGGGAACGCGCGACGCCCCGTGCCAACAGCAGACCGCCTATGTTTGTGCACGCGACCAGCAGCACGAGGAACACCAGCGCGAAGAGCAGCGTCATGAACAGGGTTGCGGGGGTCCGGCCAGGTGACGGCACCGGCCGAGAGGGTTCGGCACCGATGCTGCGGCCGCGATTGTCGTCGGGGTACTCGCGCTCCAGGTCGCGCGAGATGCGGGCCACTTCGTCGCGTGCTTGAGCCAGCGAGACATCTGGCTTCAGTCTGCCAATGGCCACTATCCAGACAGCCACGCGCGACGTGAGCGCGTCGGCCACGGTTCGCGACGTGTCGGTCAGCCGCGCCTGCATCGCGATCGGCATCCAGAATTCCGAGAGCGTCACGTTGGTACCGCGAAAGCCCTGAGCCGCAACGCCGACGACGGTGAAAGGTATGCCGTTGACGCGAAGGATTCGGCCGACGACATCGGCATCGCGAGTGAAGCGACGTTCCCACAGTTGAAACGAGAGCACCAGAACAGCATTAGGGCTGTCCGTACGATCGTCACCAGAGGTGAGCGGGCGACCGAGTGCCATCGGGACTCCGACCACGTCGAAGTAATTCCCGGATACGATCGTGCCGTACGCCTGTTGAGAACCGCGTTCGTCGGCCAGGCCGAAAGCAACCGCCGTGGGACGGTAGGCCGCAACACCCTCGAAGACGGTATTCCGCTCGCGCAGATCGACGAAGTTGGGGTACGACATCGTGTCGATCGGCCGGCCATTCTGTGTCCGGCCAAGGTCGACGAGCCTGTCGGGACGGGAGATGCCGGGCAGGGCTCTCATGAGGAGCGCGTCCGACGCGCTGAAGATCGCGGCATTCCCGGCGATGCCGATCGCAAGAGACAAGACGGCCGTCGCCGTGAACAACGGACTACGACGGAGCAGCCGAGTGGCGTACTGGATGTCGTTCCACATAGTCTCCGCCATGTAGAGGCGGGTCTTCAGACCCGCCTCTATTGAAGACGGCCTCGTGACGGCGCGTCTGAAGACGCGCCGCTACGTACCGCTGAGATCGAATGCCGCCATCGTCTTGCGATCGCGCACGTAGAGTGACGTGCCCACGAGCGTAGGTGGTGTCCACGCGAGATTGGTGAGCACGTTCGCGCGGGCGAGCACCTTGAGGCCCTGGGGCGAGACCGTTGCGAGCCCGAGAGTGCCGTCCTCGTCGAGCACGACCAGTTTGCCGTCGGCCAGGAGGAGTTGCGCGCGCGAGAAGCTGCGATCCTGCCAGGCAATCGTGCCCGTCTTCATGTCGACCGCGGAAATGACGGCGGGCCCGAAATCGCCGCTCGATCCATACGCGTAGTCGCCGATTCTGATCACGGTGCCGATATGGACGCGCATCCGCCGACTTGCCCATTTCTCGACGACGGCCGTCTTGCCGCCTTTCTGACGGAGCTCGAGGGCGCGGCTGCCGGTGCCATACGCTGACGAGACGAAAAGCAGATGATCGGCAGCCGACCAGACTGGTGTGCTGATGTTCAGGCCCCAGTCGGTCTTGTGCGGGTGCGTCCAGAGTACTTGGCCGCTGGCGGGGTTCATGCCCGTGATGATGTCGCCGCCGAACACGACGAGCTGCGTCTGCCCATCGACATCGATCAGGATCGGTGATGCCGGGGCCCACACGAAGTAACCGCCCTTCCACGCCAGCTTTCCTGTTTGTGCGTCGAAGGCCGCAACCGCCTGGTCGGGGCCTCCCATCGTCACGATCACCAGGCCGTTGTGAAAGATCGGGCTGCACGTGTAGCCACGTCCCGTGGGGATGGCGCGGTACTCAGTCACCATGTCATGCGACCAGATTCGCTTGCCGCTCGCTTTGTCGAGCGCGAACAACTCGCTGCGAGAGCTCGTCGCGTAGATACGATTACCGACGATGAGCGGCGTGGAGTGCGGACCCGGCCCCTGGCTGAAATCGATGCCGGCAGTCGACGCGGGATACTTGAACTCCCACACTGTTTTGCCGCTGGCGGCATCGAAGGCGGCGACGACTTCTTCTTGCGTCGTTCCCTCTGGTGAGCGGTTGATCAGGCGGTACATCGTGTAGAGGCGACCGTTCTCGGCCACGATCGATGAGTGCCCCTCGCCGAGCATGCGGCTCCACAGTTTCTTCGGCCCTGCGGCCGGCCAGGTCGACGCCAATCCCTTCGAATCAGAGACGAAATTGCGCGTCGGGCCACCCCACTGCAGCCAGTTTGCAGCCGATTGACCGCGCAGCGTGACTGCGGTCGACAGGAGCGCGAGCCCGCTGATTGCTGTGAGTGTGAGCAGCCGGAGTCTCACCTCGCGGTCTCCGCGGCCGGCGCACGACGGAAGGTTAGCGGCAGAACAGTCGCGCCTTGAATGAAGGTGCCCACCATCTCAGTGCCTTTGGCGTTGAGCCGCCCGGAGTACGAGCCGCCGACCGCCCTGAGATCGAGCGTGACGTTCGGGGCGTTCTGCGTAATCGATGCGACCGGAATTTCGAGCCCGTCTCCCGGGTTGAACACCCGGCCCGTCGATGTCCCGTCAGGTTGATTCTCGAGCGTCAGGATGATCACCAGAGGTAAGCCCTTGAGGTTCTGCGGCGGCGTGTCGCAGCCGAAAAGAGGAGAAGAGTCGCGATGAGGATCTGAAGTCTCATAAGCTCAGTCTTGCTTCAGCGCAATCAGTGGGTCGATGCGCGCCGCACGTCGTGCCGGAATGAAGGCGGCGGCCAGCGTTACCGCGAGCAGCGCCGGTACTACGAACAGGAACAGTCCGGGGTTCACGCCGCTGCTGACTGGAAACGCGACACGCAACAGATTGTTCATCGCGGCAGCGGCCGCCAGGCCGAGCGCAATGCCTGCGGCCGACAAGACAATGCCGTGACGCAAGACCATGCGCAGGACATTGCCGGGACGAGCCCCAACAGCCATTCGGATGCCGATCTCGCGAGTTCTCTGGCTCACCGCATGCGCCACGAGCGCGTACAGCCCAACGAGTGCCAGAAGAAGTCCCATGAGCCCCATGCCAGCCACGGAGCCCACGATCACGTTGGATGTTGTGATCGCACGGGCACGATAGAAGCTCTCCATTGTTCGGACGCCGAACACGGGGACGTTGGCATCGATATCTCGGACGACGTCACGGATCGGGGCCGCCATGGCCGCCGCACCACCTTGCGTATGCACGAGCATCGTAGTGCGTGGGGTCGGTGCCGGGTGCTGCAGCCGGTGAAGGTAGATGTACTCAGTGGGGCCTTCGGCAACCCAGTTGTAATGAACGGTCGCGGCGATGCCGACGATTTCGACGGAAACCTCGTCGCGTTCCTTGACCCGCATTCGCTTCCCGATGGCACTCTGGCCGGGCCAGTAGCGGTTTGCGAAGGTGGTGTTCACGATGGCCACATGTGGCGTGTCAGCCGTATCGGTCGATTCGAACGCGCGCCCGGCGACGATCGGGAGGTTCATCGTGACGAAAAACCCCTCGTCCACGCGCGCGCCTTGCACGGTGATGCTGTCACTGCCCGCCGGGAACTGATATCCCTCAGGCGCGACTGTAATGATGTCTCGCGTGTCCGTGCCCATCGGGATGTCGGACGTCAACGCGACCGACGAGACGCCGGGGAGCGCACGCGTCTTCTCGGTGAGGTCACGGAAGAATTGACGCGACTGAACTTCGTTGTATCGCGCCAGCGCCGGGTCGAAGTTCACCATCAGCAATTGCTCGGTGCGATAACCGGGCCCGTTCGCCGCCGTCAGCAGTGTGCCTCGATAAAGCCACACCGAAACCGTGACGAGCACGAGTGATAGCGCCACCTGCCCACAGACGAGACCGTGTCGGGTCCAGAGCGGCGAGCGGCGGGGCATCGATCCCGACGTGTCGCGCAGCGTCGCAGCCAGGTCGGTTCGCGTGGCACGCCACGCGGGCAGCAGGCTCGAGAGCAGCGCGCTGGCGATCGCCACCGTCAATGCAACGCCGAGCACCCGGCGATCGAGTTGGAACGTGAGTGCCGCCGGCAAGTCGGTCGGGATATCGATCTGGCGGAAGAGCACGATGCCGCAATAGGCCAACCCGAGGCCGACGACACCGCCGCCGATCGAAAGCAGCAGGCTCTCCGTCAGCAGTTGACGAATGACCCGCGATCGTCCCGCGCCGATTGCGAGGCGGAGTGCCAGCTCGCGCGCACGCGCCGGCGCACGGCTGGCCAGCAGGCCGGCGACGTTGAAGCAGGCGACGAGCAGCACCGCGAACGACAGCGTCATCAGCACCGTGACGAGCAGCGTGTCGGTGCTGTCCGTGGTTCGCGATTGCAGTTCGGTCTGCGCGGTGAATCCAAGACCTCGATTGCTGCCCGGGTACTGCTTCTCCAGTGCAGCAGCAACAGCGGCAACCTCCTGACGCGCCTGGGTCAGCGTGGTGCCGGCCTTCAGGCGCCCCTTCACACGCAGCCACCTCACGTCTCGACGCTCGAGCGCATCAGCGGGTGCGCTCAGGTTGAGAGCAGGGGCCATCGCCAGGGGGACGTAGAATCCCGGCCGGATGTACGAGTCGAGTCCCGTAAAGCCTTCTGGCGCGACGCCGATGACGGTAAAGTCGATGCCCGACAAGCGCACTCGTCGATCGACAACGTTCGGGTCGGCGCCGAACTGATCCGTCCAGGTGTCGTAGGCGAGCACAACGACCGGATTCCTTCCAACCACGTCGTTCTCGTCGCCGCGGAACCAGCGTCCAAGCAGAGGCGAGACCCCACCGGCTTCCAGGAGGCTCTCGGTCGCTGCGACCCCGACTCTTCTCTGAGCGATCTCAGTCTTCGTGGTTGCGAAGGCTACGGCCACCAGTTGATAGGCGGCCAGCCGATCGAAGCTTCGCGCGCCATCGCGCACGTCGACGTAATCGCGGTAAGACATCGCCGGGTTACGAAGCCCCTGGACGGGGGGCACCGCGGCCACTGTGATCACCTCGCCCGGACGAGGCACCGGGAGGGGACGCAGGACGAGGGCATCGGCCATGCTGAACATGGCGGCGTTCGTTCCGACGCCGATCGCGATCGAGACGATCGCGACGCAGGTGAAGCCCGGGTTTTTCAGCAAAGTCCGGGCGCTGTGCTTGAAATCCTGACTCAGTCCTTGAACCATGATGGCGCGTGTCTCCGGGCGTAGTGTCCGGCTTTAGCCGGACCCTGCCTTCAGCCGGGGAACCAATCCGACCGCTGTTCAAGGGGCGTGCCCGCAAAACCCTGTCGAATTGGCGTTTGCCGGACTCCTTGTCGTCCGCCTGCGGGACGGGACGACCGTATCCGGACAAGTCTCGAGGGCGCCGTGACTCAGTCTGCCCGTAGCGCCTTGACCGGATCGATGCGGGCAGCCCGGAGCGCCGGCACCAGCGCAGCCAGTGTGGCAACGACGAGCAACACCGACAGCACGCTAGCAAACGTCTGGATATCCAGAGGTCTCACCCCGAACAGCAACGTCGTCAGCACCCGTGACATCGACGCAGCGCCAATCAAGCCGGCGATGATGCCGGCGGCAGCCACTGCCAATCCTTCGGAGAGGAAACGCTTCAGTATCTCCGCGGCCGTTGCGCCGAGCGCTATCCGGATGCCGACCTCCCGCGCCCGCTGCGTAGCCGCGTACGCCATGAGCCCGTAGAGGCCGATGCTGGCGAGGACGATGGCCAGCAGGGCGAAGCCGGTCAGCAGCGTCGCAACCAGGCGCGGGGCGTCGAGATCGCGGCGGACGAGGGCAGCCATCGGCTCGAATTCGCGGAACACCATCCGGGCATCGATCGTCTGGACCGTGTCGCGCATGTCGCGCTCGAGCTGCGGCCGCGATGCCTGCGTCCGTATCGACCATGTGAGATCCCAGACGCGTTGTCTGCCTCGATTCGCCACGACTGTGACGGCTTGTCCTGTTGGCACGATCATCATCGGGGCGACATCCGACCCGAGCGCAGTGAGTCCGCGCGTCCAGCCCGCACCGGACCTGCCTTTGACATCGGCGATGACGCCGACGATTTGTCGCGGCGGATCGTTGAAATTCTGAATGAGGCCGATGGTTTCGCCTACAGCGTTCAGCCGCCCGAAGTAGCCGCGCGCGAACGATTCGTTCACGATCGCGACGGGGTTCCCACCGGCGCCGTCAGACGCGTCGAAGGCTCGTCCCGCGACCACACGGATCTGGAAGACGTCGAAGTAATCCGGCGTGGCAAATTGCCAATCCACCGACCGTACGTCGGTGATTTGCGCGTCCGCAGGAGGCGCCAGTGGAAGATTCAGCGCCCGTTCGATGGGGACAGCGTTGCTCACAGATGCAGACGCGACACCCGGAATCCGCCGAACGGATTCGAGTCCGCGCTCCACCAGCATCTCGAGTTCCCTGGGATCGATCGCGCCCTGGAGCGACATGCGTCCGATCAGAACGCCGTCTGGTCTGAATCCAGGATCAGTGCCCACCAAGTTCGATAGCGTTCGGATAAGGAGCCCCGCGCCCACGAGCAGGACGACCGCGAGCGCAACTTGCGCCCCCGCGAAGGTGCGCCGGAGCAACACCGTTCTCGTGCTCATTGTCGTGGTGAGCCCCTCGCTGGCCCGGCTGCGCAGGTCAGCGCGCATCGAGGTAAAGGCCGGTGCCATGCCGAACAACAGACCACAAACCACTGAAATGCCGATCGTGAACGCCAGCACCCGCCAATCGATGGCGAGCGTTTCACCGGAGAGCATTTGTGCCGCCGTCTGCTCGGAAACGAGGCCGACGAGCGCACGCGCGCTGACGAGGGCGAGTCCCAGCCCGGCTGCCGCGCCGATCACCGACAGGACCATCGACTCTACGAAGACGTCCCGCAGCAAACGCATGCGGCTGGCGCCCAACGCACCGCGAAGCGCCATCTCCTGCCGCCGGCCGAGCGCGCGCGTCAGATGAAGGCTCGCCACGTTCACGCACGCAATGAGTAGCAGGAACCCAACGGCGCCGAGCAGAATCAGCGACGTGCGGCGCATGCCGAATCCCACATACGCCCGGTACGGTATCCAGGTCAGGAGGCCGATGTACTCGGCGGCGTAGCGCGGGAACTCTTGATGGATCGCCGGTCGAATGCTATCGATGGCGGCAGCCGCCTGCGCAAGCGTGACGCCACCCCGAAGTCGCCCGACGACGAGGTAGTTCGCCCCATTGTCGGACGTGCTGGTCCGCAGTGGGGTCCACAGATCGACGTCGGCCATCGTGCCGAGGCTGTCAGGGACGACACCGACGATGGTGTAGGGCGCGCTTCCAAGAAGGACGCTCTGACCGAGCACATTGACGTTGCCGTCGAACGCGCGACGCCAGAGCCTTTCACTGATTATGGCGACGTCGGAACTGCCCGGCGTCTCGTCTGCGCGCGAGAACTCGCGGCCGAGGAGGGGTGCGATCCTGTGCGTGGCGAAAAATGCCTCCGACACGCGCTGATCGCGAACAGAGGTCACGACCGTACCAGCAGTCAGATTCCAGCCGGTGCCGCCGCCTTGCGCGGCGATTGAGGCCATGGCGGGCACTCGATCGCGCACGAACAGAAACAGCTGTCCCGTCGACGCCCGCGCCGAGGGCGTGGTCAGGACAACGAGTTCTTCGGGATTGGGATAGGGAAGTGGTCGGAAGAGCGCGGCGTTGACGATGGTGAAGATGGCCGTCGTGGCGCCAATACCGAGCGCCAGTGTCGCGATCGCGGTCGCTGTGAAGGTCGGACTTCTGCCGAGCGACCGGATCGCGTGGTAGAGCATTATTGATCTTTGATCTTTGATTTGCGATTCGTTGTCGATTTCAGATTTTCGATTGTTGATTCGCCGCTGTGGCTAAGTGCCCGCCAAATCGTCAATCAACATTCAACAACGAATCAAAGATCAAAGATCAGCAATCACTAATGAGTCGCCGTGGCCATCGACTCTTCGACGACGCGGCCGTCAAAGAGGTGAATCGTGCGTTCCGCGTGCGACGCGTAACGCGCGTCGTGCGTCACCATGCAGATCGTGGCGCCGCTCTGGTGAAGCTCCTTCAACAGATCCATCACGGCTTCGCCATTCTTGGAGTCGAGGTTTCCCGTCGGCTCGTCCGCCAGCAGGATCGAGGGCTCTCCGCAGACCGCGCGTGCGACGGCGACGCGCTGCTGCTGACCGCCTGACAACTGGCTGGGCAGGTGTTTCGCACGGTGCGCCATGCCGACCCGTTCCAGAGCGGCAGTGACGCGCTGCTTCCGCTCGGCCGCGCGCATGCCGCGGTAGGTGAGTGGCAGCTCGACGTTCTCATAGACAGTAAGGTCGCCGATCAGGTTGAAGCTCTGGAAGATGAATCCGACCTCACGATTGCGAACGCGCGCACGTTCGGACAGCGACAAGGCAGTCGCCGGCCGGCTGTTCAGGACGTACGAGCCTTCAGTCGGTGTGTCGAGCAACCCCAGGATCGACAGCAGCGTCGACTTGCCGCAGCCTGACGGCCCGGCAATCGACACGTACTCACCTTTACTGATCTCGATGTTGATGTTATCGAGTGCGTGCGTCTCGACCTCGTCCGTGTAGAACACCTTGCGGACGCTCTCCAGCTTAATCAGCGGCTCACTCATTGATGATCCTTTGTCGTGTTCGAATCGTTACCGCAATCGCACCCTGTCGTATGCGTCCCAGGCGGACATGTCTGAGAGGACGACGGTGTCGCCTTCATTCAGTCCCGACTTCACCTCGATCGCATTCACGGAACTCTTTCCCAATGACACCTGCACTCGCGCCGCATCGCCGGAGGCGCTGGTCAGCTTGAACAGACCCACCGTGCTGTCGTCCTGACCGAGCGACGGGCGGCCAACATACAGGATGTTGTCGAGCCGTTCGAGCTGGACAGTCCCGTCCACACTCAGGTCGGGCACGGCACCCCGTGGCAACTCGCCCGTCAATGAGACGTCAACGGTGACCGTTCCGTTCGCTGCCGCCGGATCTTTTCTGCTCACTTTTCCCTGGATGACGGCGCTGCGGGTGTCGATTTCGGCGAACTGGCCGATTTCAATGTCCTTGGCCTGGGTCTCCGCGATCTTGAGTTCCGCCTTGAGACGACTCGGATCGGCGACCCGGGCGAGGTTTGCGCCGGGAGCCACCTGCTGGCCGACTTCGACGGACACCACTTGCAGGACGCCAGAGAAACCGGGCCTCACCTTGAGCGACTCGAGACGATTTGCCTGGAGATCAGCGACCGCCCGTGCCTGATCAACGGCAGCCTGTTGAACACGAAGCCGGCCCTCGAGCGATTGTTTGGCGGACTGTAGCCGCTGCATCTCGAAAGTCGACCGTTTCTTGAGTGTTTCAGCAGTGAGGTGCGATTTGCGGCGGGTAATCTCCGAGATCAGTTGCTCTTTGGCCAAAGCCTCGTCCGCTTCGGCCTGCATGCGCGCCTGCTCGTACTCGGCTTGAATCGCGGTGGTCTGGGATTCCTGCGTCAACAGCTCGTTTTCGAGCTGTACACGAAGGTTTTCCAGCGCGGCTTCTGCGGAATGCAGCGCCAGCTTTGCATTGAGCGCCTCTTGCTCGACGTCCGGATTGCTCAGTTCCAGGATGACCGTGCCAGGTCCGACTTCTGCTCCCGGTCGCAGAATGATTCGCTCCACGCGCCCATTGGTTCGCGAGGGCAGCCAACGGGTGTCTTCGGGGACCAGAGTGCCGAGACCGCGATGCTGGCGGATGATCGAGCCGCGTTTGACGGTATCCGTGAGAACGGTTGCACGCTCGACGGTCGGGGCCGCAGGCTCCATCCGCGCGAGCGCGATCGACACCGCTATGACGATGAGGACGCCAACCGCAGCATAAAGGGTGTGGCGCAGCTTCTTGCGCTTCAGAATCGCGGGGTCGCGTTGGATGTCAGGCATCTATCAAAGGTCAAAAGTCAAAGGTCCAAGCAACGTCAAAAGGCAAAGATCAAAAAGTACAACCGTCAAAGCGTATGCCACGAGGGCCCTGGAGTTAAGTACTTTGTTCATGGGAGGTTGAAGCTCGTTTTCGGGGCCTCGGAAGCTCATCGTCTGTCCGCTTGTGGGACTGGCTGTTCGCTTTTGCACGGGCACGCGGCAATCTCTACGCAATGGCCGCCACCACCGCGGTCGCATCGTCCTGGAGCCGGCCACCCGCAAAGGCGCCGACGTCGTTGAAAATCGCATCGACCATCGACTGCGCGTCGAGATGGCGGCATCGATCCAGCGTTCGCAGCAGCCCGCCGTCGTCGAATTCATCGCCGCTCTCGGACCGCGCTTCGGTGATGCCATCCGTGAAGAGGACCAGTCGATCGCCTGGCTCGAGCACGACCTTGCCTTCTTCGTAGGTACCCTCGTCGAAAATCCCGGTCACGGTGCCTCCCAGGGGCAGTCGTTCACATGTCCCGTCCCATCGCAGAACCAGCGGCGGATTGTGACCAGCGTTCGTGTAGGTCAGCACGCGGGTAGTCGAGTCGTAGAGCGCATAGAACAGCGTGACGAACCGCCGCAGATCCTTTTGACGGCAGAGCGCGCGGTTGATGCTGGAGACGATGTCGCGTGGCGATCGTTGTGAAGTCGCGAACGCGCGCAGCGACGCGAGCAGGTTCGACATGAGGAGGGCGGCCGGCAGTCCCTTTCCGCAGACATCGGCGATCGAGATCGCCAGGTGTGTGTCGGTCAGCCGAATCGCGTCGTAGCAGTCGCCGCCGAAGGCCAGCGCCGGTTCCCATCGCGCCGCCAGGCTCACACCGGACACCGAGGGGAGAGTCGGTGGAAGAAGAGCGCGTTGAATCGCCTGAGCGTCGGCTTGCTCGTTAGCCGCGAGTTTGTCCGATTGCCGCAGGGCGTGCCCCTCTTCGATTTCCCGGCAGACCGTCTCGGCCAGCGAGTGGTTATCCCACGGCTTGTGGACGAAAGTGCGCGCGCCACGCCGCATGGCTTCGACCGCCGTGTCGATGCTGCCCCAACCGGTCATGACGATGACGGGCAGGAGACGATCGCGCGTGTGAATCTCGGTCAGCAGATCGAGTCCTTCGCGGCCCGATGTCGTGTCACGCGCGTAGTTGAGATCCATCAACACCAGGTCGTAGGCCTGTGAATCGAGACGATTCCTGACTTCCTGCACCGACGTCGCGGGATCGACTTCGAGTCCGGCGCCGCGGAGCAGCATTCGTATAGCAGCTACGACGTCCTGCTGGTCGTCGGCCACGAGGACACGTGATTGCTTGGTGGCGAGCATGTCATCGCTTCTCTCAATCGGCGTGCCATAGCCGGAAGGTCGTTGATGGTCGATGGATAGTGGTTGTTCTTCATTCAGGCTTGTTTGGCTCGTGCGCCGATGGACAGCGGCGTCCCACGAGCGGACGGTCCGTCGGGTGAATGGTCGTTGATGGATCGCGCAGACGAGCCGCTCCTGTTGCCCATCTACATGGCATGCTATCTGCTCATGTTGACAGTCCACAGAAGGTGGCTATGAGCCCTCCATCCGCGGAAGTTCCTTACGGCGCGCTCGATTTGATGGTGCTGAAGACACTCGACGCGATGGGACCGCAACACGGCTACGGGATTGCGCGGCGCATCGAGCAGATGGCGGAGGGGATGCTGGCACTCAACCAGGGCACGATTTATCCGGCACTGCTTCGGCTGGAACAGAAGGGCTGGATCGAGAGCGACTGGGGAACGAGCGAGAACAATCGGCGCGCCCGCTTCTACTCGATCACTCGCGCCGGAAGGAAGCAACTCGCGCTCGAAGCGGATCTGTGGTCGCGGACCGTCGCGATGATGAGCCGGATGCTTGGAGAGCCCTCGTCGTGACTCTTCGATCGGCGCTGAAGCGTATCCAGGCGTCGTTCACGCGACGGTCGCTCGATGCGTCCCTCGATGAAGAGGTCCGCGCGCACCTGGAGATGCTGGCCGCTGACCATCAGTGTCGTGGGCTGACGCCGGAAGCAGCAGGGCTGGCGGCGAGGCGCGACTTCGGAGGAATCGAGCAGATCAAAGATGCGTATCGCGACGCGCGTGGTGTGAGCGCAATCGAGCACATCTTGCGCGACCTCGCCTATGCGGGACGAGGCCTTCGCAAGAGCCCTGGTTTCGCCGTTGCCGTCGTGGTCACCCTCGCGTTGGGCATCGGGGCGAACACGGCGGTCTTCACCTTGATCGACGCGATCAGCTGGCGCAATTTGTCAGTGCAGGATCCCGAGTCTCTGTCACTGGTCAGCCGCATTCGATTGGGTCGCAGCGAGACCGGCTTCACCTTTCCGCAGACGCGCGCGCTGCGCGCGGTGGACGCTGGCGTCAGGCTGGCGGCGTATTCGTCGTCCGCGTTTCCGTTACGGCTGACGGCATCGGTCGACGGCAATCTCGAGCCTCCAATCAACGGACAGCTCGTCTCCGGCAACTACTTCGATCTGCTCGGGGTCGTGCCGCAGGCCGGGCGCCTGATTCGCGCGGATGACGATCGGGTCCCGGAGGGCCATCCGGTTGCGGTGCTGAGTGACGCCTATTGGCGCCGCCGGTTTGGACGCGATCCGGCGATTGCCGGTAAGCGGCTGCTGCTTTCCGGGCGCGCCTTCGACATCATTGGCGTGACGCCGCCTGAATTCTTCGGGGTCGAGGTCGGTCTCTCCCCTGATGTCTTCCTTCCGATGATGATGCAGGCCTCCGTGATGCCCGTCGTCGGCGATTTGATCGTCAAGCCCAACGTGAATCGCACCTGGGTGCAGTTGCTGGCGCGTCTCGAACCGGGCGTCAGCCGCGAGCGTGCGTCCTCGCTGCTCGAGCCCGTTTACCGAGAGAACGTTCCCCAGGTGCCGCCAGCGTTACGCGCGCGGTCGGGCGCGGAGGATCGAATCGTGTTCACGCCGGCCGCGACCGGCATCTCGGATCTGCGCGCGCACTTTTCGACCTCGCTCTTCATCCTGCTCGGGATCGTCGGCATCGTGCTGTTGATTGGATGCGCGAACACCGCCAACCTGCTGCTGGCCCGCGCTGCCGCGCGCCGGCCTGAGATGACGCTGCGCCTGGCGCTTGGTGCGGGCCGTGCGCGCCTGATGCAGCAGGTGCTGATCGAAGGGCTGGTTATCGGCGCCCTGGGCGGATTGGGCGGCTTCGCGCTGGCGACAGTCCTGACGCGCGTCCTGGTACTGTACGCCTCGGCCGGTCGCGTCCCGATCGCGCTCGATCTCACGCCCGACCTGCGTGTGCTCGCCTTCACCATCGCGACGTCTTTCCTGTGCACCGTGGTCTTCGTGTTCGTGCCGGCGATTCGCGCGGTGCGAGTCGAAGTAACGGCCGCGATTGGCAGTGTCAATGGTACGGCACGCACGCTTGGCGGTGTGAGTTCCGCCCGGCTTCTCGTCGTTACACAGGTCGCGCTCTCGCTCGTGCTGCTCGTCGGAGCCGGCTTGTTCGTCCAAACCCTGATCAATCTCACCACCACGGATCACGATGTGTCCCGCGATCGTGTGCTGGTGGTCCGCGTGGAGCCGAGCGGCAGCAATCAGCGTGGTGCACCCGGAATGCCCGAACGACTGCACCACATCTACACGGCGCTGATGGCTCGAGTTGGAAGCACACCCGGAGTGCGCTCGGTAAGCATGGGCAACGTGTCGCCGGGCAAACCCGAATCCGGCGCAGCCGTCGCGATCACACCGGGCGGGACCGTGGGAATGCAGGACGCGAGATCAGTGGACCGTCCGTCCGCATCAATGCAGGCGATCTATCGTGGATACTTCGCGACGCTTGGCATCGGCCTTCGCGGGCGCGACTTCACCGAGGCCGACCAACGGCTTGGCGCTCCACCCGTATGCATCGTGAACGAAGCGTTCGTGCGCATCGCGTTTCCCGACCAAGATCCGATCGGCAAGACGTGCATCTCTGTGGGCGCGCCCAGGCGCGCGTATATGATCGTCGGCGTTGCGGATGACTCCCGCTACTCGAACCCGCGAGCCCCGGTCCAGCCGGTCGTCTACACACCGTTCTTCCAGTCCAATACCGGCCGCGGTCAGATGATTCTTTACGTCCGCCTGGATGGAGATCCTCGGGCCATCGTGCCCGCCGTTCGCGATGCGATCTGGGAGGCCGATAACAGCGTGCCGCAGTACGAGGTTCGCACGCTGGCGGAGGAAGTCGATGGCGTCGTGGTCCGCGAGCGGCTCCTGGCGACGGTCTCGATGGCGTTCAGTCTGCTCGCGCTCCTGCTCACGGCCATCGGCTTGCACGGATTGCTCTCGTACCTGGTTCTTCAGCGCAAGCGAGAGCTCGCGATTCGAGTCGCGCTTGGTGCGCGTCGGTCGGGTGTAATTGCACTGGTCGCGCGCGAAGCCGTCGTGCTCGTCGGGCTGGGTGCGATCGCGGCTGTACCGCTCATGCTCGTGTTTGCGCGCGTCTCCGTTCAGTTTCTCTCAGACGTACTTTTTGGGCTCACCGTCGACGATGGAGTGACATTCGCGGCTGCGATCTCGGCGCTGATCCTCGTTGGGGGAGTGGCGGCGTCGTTGGCCGCGACGCGGGCGTCCAGTGTCGATCCGATGGTGGCCCTGCGAGCCGAGTGATGGCGTCCTTTCGCGCCGCAATGAATCGTGTTCTGTCGTTGTTCCAACGCAGGCGAATCGACGCCGATCTCGATGACGAGGTGCGCGCGCATCTCGAATTACTGGCGTCCGAGTACGAGCGGCGCGGCCTCAGCGCCGGCCAGGCTCGCCTGGCTGCGCGCCGCGCATTTGGAGGCATCGAGCAAATGAAGGAAACCTATCGCGACCGCCGTGGGCTCCGCTGGGTTGAGGATGCGCGACAGGACGTGCACCACGCGCTTCGGTCGCTGCGTCGGGCACCGGTGTTCGCGGGCGCGTCCGTGTTGACGCTGGCCGTCGGTCTCACGGCCGTGACGGCGATTTTCGCGATCCTCAACGCCTTCATGTTCCGTCCGATGCCGGTGGATCGCCCGGAGGAACTCGTGTCGATCGGGAGCGGACCAGATCGACACGTGCCGCTTCCGCACGGCGTCTCGTTCCTCGACATGGAGGATTATCGGCAGGAGCGCACGACGTTTGTCGATCTCCTCGGCTACAACGTTGACGTCGCGGGACTGAACGTCGACAACGTGACCGAGCGGATCACCATGTACTCGATCACCGACAACTACTTCGCGCTGCTCGGAGTGCAGCCTGCGATTGGCCGCCTCATCCAGCCGAATGAAGGGCGTGCGCGTGGCGACGCGCCCGTGATCGTGCTGACACACGAGTACTGGCAGGCGAGGTTCGGTGGTGATCCATCGATTGTCGGTCGCGCGGTGCGACTCAACGGCCGCCCGTTCACGATCATCGGCGTCACGCCGCAGTCGTTCGATCGGGCGCATTCACTGATCCGACCGTCGGCGTACGTGCCGTTGTGGATGCACGACGAACTGGCCGGCGACGCCGCCGTCGGCTCGCTCTTCGAGAGTCGCGAGAGCCACCAGATGTGGGTACTCGGACGACTGCAACCAGGCGTGTCGCTGTTGCAGGCACGCGCCGCCCTGGAAGTAAAAACCGCGGCGCTGGCCCGTCAGTATCCGGAGACCAACCAGGGTGTTTCGTTGATCGTCATCCCCGAGACGCATGCGCGGCCGAATCCGAACATCGGCCCGTTCTTCCGTGTCGCCGCGATGGCCTTTGCGGGGCTGGCCGCGTTGCTGCTGCTCATCACCAGCGCCAACGTGACCAACCTGCTGATGGCGCGCGCGGTCGCGCGCGAGCGGGAGGTCGCCCTGCGAGCCGCGCTTGGCGCAGGCCGCGGCCGGCTCGTGCGCCAGCTTCTGACCGAGAGCGTCGTCCTCGCGGTGCTGGCCGGGATCATCACGCTTCCTCTGGTCGTTCAGGCGCTGAGCCTCGTGGCGCAGGGCCTGGCCTCGAGCACCTCGATCGCGACGATACGACCTGATTTCAGCCTCGATGCACGGGTGCTGGGCGCGGGGCTGCTGCTGGTGGTGATCGCTGGTGTCGTGTCGGGGATGGGACCGGCGGTTATGGCGATGCGTACAGATCTCAACGGAGCGGTGAGGGCTGGGGGACGCGGACCAGCGGGGGAACCGCGGGCGAGGTTTCGCAGCGCCCTCGTTGTCTTTCAGGTAGCGCTGTCACTGATGCTCCTCGTCAGCGGAGGGTTGTTCCTCCGCAGTCTCGATCGTGCGCGCCAGATCGAGCTTGGCTTTGAGCCGGCCAACCTCATGGTCGCATCTGTCATATTGACTGAAAACGGTTACAACGCGACCGAGCGCCTGGACTTTTTTGCGAGCGCGCGCGATCGAGTCCGCGCGCTGCCCGGTGTGGAACAGGCCGCCTGGACCGAATGGGCTCCGCTCGCCACCGTCAGCGAAGGCGGGCCCGTCTGGATCGATGGCCAGCGACCACGGAGCGGTGAGCAGGCGTTCATGGCGGCGTCCGCATCCGTCGATGCGAACTACTTCAGCGCCAGCAGGGTCACGATTCTCGAGGGACGGGCGTTCGACGACCGGGATGCGAAAACAGAAAGGCAGGTCGCCATCGTCAATGAGACTCTTGCCAGGCACTTCTGGCCGAACCAGACCCCAATCGGCCGTTCGCTGGTCTTTCGTGGCCAGCAGGTCGAGGTCGTTGGCGTTGCGCGAAACGGGAAGTACCTGTTCATCTGGGAATCACCGCGCGGAATGCTGTATCAACCGCTGGCGCAAGTGCCGGCGGAACGGGCCACGCTGCTGGTCAGAGGCAGTCGCGATCCGGCGGGCCTCATGACGGAGGTTCAGCGGGTGTTCCGGGAGGTTGATCCCGCCGTCCGCTCGTTCGATGTTCGAACGATGGACGAGCATCTCGTCAGGGAGGGTGGCGGGTTCTTGGCGTTCGAGATCGGCGCCACCTTTGCCGGCATCTTCGGTGCAGCGGGCGTACTGCTGGCCGCCATCGGGCTTTACGGGATGATCGCGGGACGGGTGACGCAGCGCACGCAGGAATTCGGTGTGCGGATCGCGCTTGGCGCCAGTCGTCGCGCCATCCTACGCGATGTTCTCGGTCGCGCACTGCGCCTCGCCTCGCTCGGCATCGTTGGTGGCGCTCTTCTCGCGGCCTTTGCAGCACAAGGACTCTCAACGTTATTGCTCAACGTCAGCCCCTTCGATCCGCTGACCTACATTGTGGTTTCGCTGTTCCTTGTAGGTGTGTGCCTGTGTGCGTCCTTCATTCCCGCGCGGCGAGCGACACGTGTCGATCCCATCGTCGCCCTGCGGGCAGAGTGATGTCCTCCTCCCGCATCTTCTTCACGCGTGTGATGTCACTCTTTCGTCGAGGTCGGCTCGACGCTGATCTTGACGCTGAAGTTCGTGCCCATCTGGATCTCCTCGCAGCGGAGTACGCGCGTCATGGCATGTCGGACGGCGAGGCTCGAGCGGCGGCGCGTCGGGCATTCGGCGGCGTCGATCAGATGAAAGAGATCTATCGGGACCGGCGCGGGTTGCCCTGGATCGAGGATGCGGTGCAGGACGTGCGATATGCGGTCCGCGTATTGATCGCGAGTCCGGGATTTGCCGCGGTCGCCATACTGACGCTCGCTCTCGGCATCGGCGCCAATACGGCGATCTTCAGTCTGTTGGACGCGGTGATGTTGAGATCGCTTCCCGTTCAACGGCCGCACGAGCTCGTCGTCGGCAGCTACGTAATCGACGGTCGTGAGCAGTTCCCGGTTGCGGCCTATCAGTTTCGGGCACTGCGCGCGCAACGCGATGTGCTTGCGGATCTGGCCGCGTTCCGTCCCTTGCCATTGGCGGTCAACTATCGCGGCGAGACGGATTTCGTGATCGGCCAGCTGGTTTCTGGAAACTACCATTCGGTGCTCGGAGTCCGCGCTGTCCTGGGGAGGACGCTGACGGCTGCAGATGATGCCCCCGGCGGCGGCAATTGGGCCGTCATCAGCTACGGCTACTGGCAGCGAAGATTTGGCGGCGCGTCGACCGTGATCGGCGAGTCACTGCAGGCCAACGGTCATACTGTCACGATCGTCGGTGTCACCGAACATGACTTCTTCGGAACCGAGCCCGGTCGCGCAGTCGAGATCACCATCCCACTCTCGACGCAGCTTCAGACGTTCGGCAGCAGGCCGCTCCTTGGCGATGACAGTGAAGCGCGATGGCTTTACGTGGTCGGCCGTCTTGCACCGGGTGTCTCTCGCGAACAGGCGAGCGCGGTGTTGGCGTTGACGTGGGATCAGCTGCGGGCGGCTCGGACGCCGCCCGGTCGTGAGCTGGTGAGGTGGCCGTTTGCGCTCATCGACGGGACACAAGGACTCAATGCGCTGCGAGATCAGTTCTCGGTCCCACTCCGGATTCTGATGGCGATGGTCAGCGTTGTCCTGCTGATCGCGTGCGCGAACCTGGCGACGTTGTACCTCGCGCGTTCCGCTGCTCGCCGGCAGGAGGTCGGCCTGCGTCTCGCACTGGGCGCCCGTCAGAGCCGTCTCGTGAGGCAGTTGCTGACCGAGAGCCTGGTGCTCTCTGTCATCGGCGGCGTTCTGGGTGTCGGGTTGGCCTACCTGGCGAGCGACCTGCTCGTGCAAATCATGTCGCGGGGCGTTCTCGTGATCGTGCTCGACCTCTCACCAAACGTACGAACGCTGATCTTTACGCTTCTCATCAGCGTGGCAGCTGGACTGATCTTCAGCATCGTCCCGGCACTTCTTGCGGCACGTCGCGGCGTGGTGACGGCGGCACGCGTGCCGGCGGGAGGCGCTCTCAGCGTCGGACGCTGGAGTCAGACGACGATCGCGATCCAGGTCGCGCTCTCACTCCTGTTGCTCGTCGAGGCAGGACTCTTCGCGCGCAGTCTGTCCGCTCTCCGCGGCGTGGATGCCGGCTTCGTGAACGGCAGCAGCGTCTTGCTGGCAAGCGTTCGCCCGATTGACCTTCGAAACGATGGCCGTGGTGTCGTGCAGCTGGCACGGGAATTCGCGGAACGGCCGGACACCATCGACGCACGGTCAGTCACATTCACGATGGACATCCCGCTGGGTGGACTCTCGATGGGGAAGAACATCACGGTGCCCGGCGGCCCTTCACCCGAGGCGGACACCACTGTGTGGTTCAACTTCGTCGGCCCGCGCTTCTTCGAGACGATGGGGATCGCGGTCGAGGGGCGTGACTTCACCGACCAGGACGACGAGCGAGGGCCGGCCGTCGCACTGATCAGTCGATCGGTTGCGGACAAGTATTTTCCGGGCATGAATGCGATCGGCGGGCGGATACGTGATGACCGTACGGAATTCGAGGTCGTGGGCGTTGCGGCCGATGTCAAGTACAACAACCTGCGCGGGCGTCCCGCTGAAATGGTGTATCTGCCATATTTCCAGGGACGCGCTGCATCCGGCGTGGCCGGAGTCTTCATTGCTGGTCGCGTCGCCAGCAACGTCAATGCGACGGCTGCTGCGCTGCGACGTGAAGTGCGGTCGCGAGCACCGGGCCTCGTCATCGCCCGTCTGCAGACACTCGAGGATCGTGTGGACGCCGGACTTGTCCGCGAGCAGGTTGTCGCCACGATCTCGACCTGGTTTGCGACGTTGGCGCTGCTGCTCGGGTGCGTGGGCCTGTACGGCACGCTGGCGTATGCCGTCGTCAGGCGAACGGTCGAATTCGGGATACGCATGGCACTCGGCGCTGAAGCGACACGGCTGATCGGCGCAGTGATGGCCGAGTCGCTGCGTCCCGTGGTCATCGGCCTCATGTTTGGCGTACCGCTGGCGTTTGCCGCTGGCACTCTCTCCGAGGGCCAGTTGTTTGGTGTCCGCGGAAGCGATGCCGCCACGTATGCGTTCGCGATCACGGCTCTCATCGTGGCCGCTGTCGGTGCCGCGTGGCTTCCAGCACGGCGTGCGATGCTCGTCGATCCCATCATGGCGTTGCGTGCGGAGTGACGATGTCCATTCGCACCGTCATCGCTCGCATCGCGTCGTTCTTCCGGCGCCGGCAGCTCGATGACGAGCTCGATGAAGAGGTCCGTACGCATCTCGAATTGCTCGCCGCCGATTACGAGCGTCGCGGCATGACGCGCGAGCGTGCTCGCGCCGCCGCGCGGCGGGCGTTCGGTGGTATCGAACAGATGAAGGAGGTCTATCGGGATCGGCGAGGCTTCTCGTCACTGAATTCTCTGTCTCAGGACGTTCGATATGCCGCCCGCGCACTGTTTCGCAATCGCACGTTCACGGTGGTTGCTGTTTTGTCGCTGGCGCTGGGGATTGGCGCCACGACCGCGGTGTTCAGCGTGATCAACGCGATGATGATCAGGCCCCTGGTCGCGAGGGATCCCGGGCAGCTCGTCGTGCTGTCGTCGCGCCATAACAACACTCGGTTCCTGATTTTCAATCCCGAGTTCGAGGAACTGCGTGCGCGGCAGCGATCGCTCATCGGTGTGTTCGCTGTCAGCGAGCGTCCGTTCCTGAGGGCCGAGATCGGTTCCGCGGCACCGGTCTATCTCGCCGCGAGCCTGGTGTCGGGAGACTACTTCGATGTCCTCGGTATCACGGCGTCGCAGGGGCGGCTTCTCAGAGCCGCCGATGACGTACGTGACGGACCGTGCATCGCCGTCATCAGCGACTCCCTGTGGCGTCGAAGATTTTCGCGGAGCGCCGACGTTGTCGGCACTGAACTCCGCATACAGGACCGGGACTGCCTGGCCGTCGGCATCGCGCCGGAAGGATTCACCGGGCACCAGGCCGGCTCCGAACCGGATCTGTGGCTGCCGCTCAGGCCAATGACCGAGGCGCGGCTGCTTGCCAGCCAGACGAGCGCGTTCTTTTCCGGCGTGATGGGACGGCTGCGACCGGGGGTGACTCGGGAACAGGCTGAAGGTGAGCTGACGGCCCTCTATCGACAGATACAGGCGCTCGAACCTCCATTGCCGCCGCAGGCGAGGCAACCACCGCCCGCCAACGAATTGCGGATTGATGTGGCCGGCGGCGCGTCCGGTCTCGGCGGCTTGCGACGTGAGTTTGGTCAGTCCGTGATGTTGATGTTCGCCGCCGTCGTCGTGGTGCTGATCATCGCGTCGGCAAACGTCGCCAGTCTCTTGATTGCGCGCGGCGTGTCGCGGGCTCCTGAAATTTCGATTCGGGTGGCGCTTGGTGCAGGCCGGTGGCGAATCGTGAGGCAACTCGCGACCGAAGGCGCGGTCCTCGCGCTGGTGGGTGATGTGGTGGGAATGGCCCTCGCCACTTTGGCGACGCCGAGGCTGACGCCGTTCCTGTTGTTTACCTATGCGGGGCGCGCACTTGACGTCTCACCCGATTACCGTGTCGTGCTGGTCGCGGGAGCCGCGTCGATGATCGTGGCGGTCGTGGTGGGGTTGATTCCGGCGCTGCGGATCAGTAGACCTCCCGCTGCCGTTCGCGCGACGGTTGGTGAGCGCGCGACCGACGCTCGAGGAAATCAGCGCGTGCAGCGGACGTTGCTGGTCGTGCAGTTCGCGCTGTCGCTTCTGCTGGTGACGGTCGCCGGCCTGCTGCTGCGCAGCGTCGCCGGTCTGTCGGCAATTGATCTCGGCTTCGATTCGGCGAACGTGGTGATGCTGGAGGTGGCCGATGAGGCGTCTCGCGTCACGTTTGGAGAAGAGCCGAACGAGATCAAGGTCCGGCGGGCAGCGCGCTATCGCGGGCTCGAGGAAAGGCTGGCGGCGCTGCCAGGGGTCCAGGCGGCCAGCCTCTCCTGGCTCGGGCTGTTCAGCATGCAGAACATGTGGCTTCCCCTTGTGTCCGTCGACAATCCGCAGAGTCGCCCGGAGGCCAGGGTGGACTTCGTCTCGTCTCGATATTTCGACGTCGTCGGCATGACGGTCGTGCGAGGCCGCGGGTTCACCGTGCGAGATACACGAGAGGCACCTCGCGTCATGGTCGTCAATGAAGCACTCGTGCGTGAGCGTTTCGGCGGACGCGAGGCGCTCGGCTCACGACTTATCCTGGACTATCCCGGCGAGCAAGGACAGCCGTTCACGGTCGTGGGTGTCGTCCGCGACTCCCATTACAACAGCCTGCGAGAAACCCAGACCGGCCCCATGGCGTGGATGTCGCTGGCGCAAGCGCCATTTCCAATCACCTCGATCAGCCTGCGAGTGACACCAGGAACCGAGGGAAGTATCACGCGTGAGGCGAGCCGTGCGCTGTCGTCGATCGATCCCCTCGTCATGGTTCGAAGGAGCACGACGCTCGATCGCCTGGTGCAATCAACCGTGGTGCGCGAACAGTTTCTGCTCAATGTCTCTTCCTCATTTGGTTTGTTTGCCATGCTGCTCGCCGCTCTGGGTCTTCACGGGACATTGGCCTACGCCGTGGCCCGTCGGCGCCGGGAGTTCGGCATCCGCCTGGCCCTCGGGGCCCAGCGGCGTTCGGTGGTGGCCATGTTCCTCTATGAAGCGGTCACATTGACTGGCGTGGCAGTCATCATCGGTGTTCCGCTCGCACTCCTCACGGGGTCGATGCTTAACGCCTTCCTTTTTGGAGTGGCACCTCAGGATCCGGCGACCGTCACGGTCGCGTGTGGTGTGCTTGGCATCAGCGCGCTCGTGGCGACCAGCGTCCCGGCGATCCGTGCCAGCCGCATCGATCCTGCGGAAGTACTCAGAAGCGAATAAGTCATGCCGATCTGGCTCAAACGATTGCTCGCTCTATTGGAAAGCGATCGACAGGATCGGCGTCTCGATGACGAAGTGCGAGCGCACCTGGATCTGCTGACCTCGGACTTCGAGCGGCAGGGCATGGCGCCGACGCAGGCGCGACATGCGGCGCGGCGGGCGTTCGGTGGTATCGAACAGATGAAGGAGGTCTATCGCGATCGCCGCCGCCTTCAGTTGTCGGCCGGACCATCGCCATCGATGGCGAGCCGTACGAGATCGTCGGCCTATTGCCCGACGACTTTCGGTTTCCGGCGCAGAGTCGTCTCTATTCGATTCCTCTCGATGCGGCGCGGCCTGAAGTGTGGAAGCCGTTTGCCCTCGCGGAAAAGGATCCCTTCAGCGGCACCAACTTTGCGGCCATCGGCCGGCTGCCGTCATTCTTGCGATGCTTGCGGCCGCATCCCTGGTCTACGAAGGGACCGAAGCCCTGATTAAACACCTTCCCTAGCCAACCAAATGCTGCTTTCGGGGGTCTATACGTAATCATCAGTCCCCAGTACTGGGCCAGGGAGGTCGTGTGGAACTGCTCATCCAGGACCTGAAGCACGCGTTTCGAATGTTCCGGCAGAATCGGGCATTCACCGCAGCGGCGGTTGCGGCGCTTGCCCTGGGCATTGGCGCCAACACCGCGATTTTTTCGGTCGTGAGCGCCGTCCTTCTCAAGCCAGTCCCCTTTCCAGACCCGGACAACGTCGTCCTCTTCATGAACACGTCGCCCCAGGGATCCGGGCCGGCCGCGTCGCCTGCCAAGTTCGCGCACTGGCGGCAACAGACCACGGTTATCCAGGACGCGACTGCGTTCCGCACGAACGTCGTCAACTACACGGGAGGGCAAGTTCCCGAACAGCTCCGGGCCGGAGAGGTGAGCGCCGACTACTTCCGTCTGTTCGGCGCGCGCGTTGTCATGGGGCGGACGTTCACGCCCGAGGAAGATCGCCCAGGCGGCGAGAAGGTCGCCGTGCTGACGCACGCACTCTGGACGAGGCGATTCTCCGCAGATCCCAATATCATCGGCAAGACGATCTCTCTCAGCGGCGATCCCTACGTCATCATCGGCGTCATCGGTCCGGAGTTCGACATCGCCGAGTTCGGACAGGAGCCCGTTCTCTTTATCCCGTTTCAACTCGATCCCAATACCGTCGACCAGGGGCACTTCTTTCAGGCAGCCGCGCGAATCAGGCAAGGCGTCACGCTCGAGCAGGCGCAGGAGCGATTGAAGCTGTCGGCGAACGAATACCGCACCAAGTTCCCTCAGGCGCTACAGGACAACAACAGCTTCAGCGCCGAGCGGCTTCAGCAGGTATTCGTCAGGAACGCGCGCCCGACGCTGCTGATCCTGAGCGCGGCGGTTGCGTTCGTGTTGCTGATCGCCTGCGCCAATGTGGCGAACCTGCTGCTCGTGCGAGCGACGGCACGCAAGAGGGAAGTGGCTCTGCGCGCGGCGATAGGCGCGGGCCGCGGGCGAATAATCCGGCAACTCCTCACCGAGAGCGTTGCCTTGTCGGTGATCGGTGGCGCGATCGGGCTCGTGCTTGGCATCCTGGGCATTCGCGCGCTGCTCACGATCAACACCGCCGGCCTGCCACGGATTGGTGAACAGGGCGCGCTCGTCGGCATCGATTGGCGCGTGCTCGCTTTCACGGCTGTCGTCTCGGTCGTCACCGGGATTGTGTTCGGCCTGATGCCGGCGCTGCAAAGCACACGGACCGATCTCAATCGCACGCTCAAGGACAGCATCGGCCAGTCTGGCGCCAGCTTCCGCCACAACAAGGCGCGCTCGATTCTCGTCGTCGTCGAAGTGGCATTGGCACTGCTGCTGCTCGTCGGGTCTGCGCTGTTGATCCGCACGCTCGTCAACTTGCGGAATGTGAACCCGGGCTACGACGCGAGCAACATCCTGACGATGCGCATGTCGCTTGCCGGCGCGAAATACGTCAAGACCGATGTTGTCGAACAGTTGCTCCGTGACGGAGTGGAGCGCCTGCAGGCGCTTCCGGGCGTCGAGCGCGCCAGTGCAACCTGTTGCGTGCCGCTCGAGGGTGGCTACGGGCTGCCGTTCCGGATCCTGGGCCGGCCGCTCGAAAAGGGCCCGTTCCACGGCGGCGGAGCATGGCTGACGGTGTCGTCCGGCTATTTCGACGTATTCAAGATCCCTATCAAGAAGGGGCGCGCGTTCACCGATCGCGACGACGGCCTCGCGCCACCCGTCGTAATCATCAACGAGGCGATGGCGAAGCAGTACTGGAAGGATGGCGATCCGCTGAACGATCGGATCCTGATCGGCGCCGGGGTGATGAAAGAGCTCAACGCGGAACGTGAACGGCAGATCGTCGGCGTCGCATCGGATGTGCGCGACGGTGGACTGAACAACGAACCCGGGCCGCACATGTACGTGCCGAACGCGCAGGTCCCCGATGCGCTCAACGCGCTCAACGTACGCATCACGCCCGTCGCCTGGGTCGTGCGGACGAAGGGCGAGCCCTACACCTACAGCACGGCGATCCAGGAGCAGTTGCGGCAGGCGAGCGGACTCCCGGTCTCTGAAATTCGCAGCATGGAGGAGGTCGTGTCTCGCTCGATCTCGCGGCAGCGGTTCAACGTCCTGCTGATGACCGTCTTTGGCGCGTCCGCGCTGTTGCTCGCGGCGATCGGGATTTACGGTCTGATGGCGTATTCAGTCGCGCAGCGCACGCGCGAAATCGGGATCCGGATGGCTCTTGGCGCCGAGGCGCAGCAGGTCAGGCGGATGGTGGTGTTCCAGGGGATGCGGCTTGCCGTGATCGGCGTGGTGGTGGGCCTCGTCGCTGCGTTTGGCCTGACGCGGTTGATCGCGAGTTTCCTGTTCGGCGTTCAGGCGCGCGACCCGGCCGTATTCATCGCGATGCCCGTGCTGCTGACGGTGGTGTCGGTCGTCGCCGTGTGGCTCCCGGCACGCCGCGCGAGCACGGTGAATCCGCTGGTCGCGTTGCGCTACGAGTGAGAAGCACGACGCCGCGTCTAAAGAACAAGGACCCGGTCTACGACAGGGTAGGGTGGGCCCTGCTCTTTGGACCCGCCGTTCACATCACGGTTCGACTAACCCCAATCGAATCGAGTAGCGCACGAGACCGGCCGTCGTGTGGATGTCGAGCTTCTGCATCAGGCGCGTGCGATGCGACTCCGCAGTCTTGACGCTGATGTTGAGCAACGCCGCCAGTTCCTTGGTCGTCTTCTCCTCGCCAATCAGCTTCAGCACCTCGCGCTCGCGCACTGTCAGGCGATCGCCAGGCAGATCGGCCTTCGAGAGAAATGCCTCGACGACGACCTTCGATACACCCGGGCTCAAGTACAGATCTCCGCGAAAGACCTGCCTGATGGCGTGCGCGAGATCGGTCGCCGCCTGCGACTTCAACACGTAGCCGCGCGCGCCGGCGCGCAGCGCCGCGAGGACGTACTGATCGTCGTCATGCCGAGTCAGGAGCACGGCCTTGGTCTTGGGAGAACGTTGCGACAGCTCCTGGGCGGCATCGACGCCGTTCATGACGGGCATGCTGATGTCCATCACGACCACGTCGGGCTCGGCTTCGGCACTCGACTGGACCGCTTCATACCCGTTTGACGCTTCACCGACGACTTCGAAGCCTTCCCGATCGAGCAGAGCGCGCAAGCCCTGTCGCACCATGATGTGGTCTTCGGCAATCAGGACTCTAATTCCCATCGGATTGCTCCCGGAGGGCAATCGGGATTGAGATGATCATCTCGGTCCCGCGCCCAGGTGCCGAGGTCATTTCCAGCTCGCCATGCAACCCTTTGAGCCGGTCTCGAATTCCGCGAAGGCCGAGACCGGCAGGCTCTGTGCCGCCCTTCGGGATGCCCACGCCGTTGTCCCTGACGATGCACACGATGCCGTCGGCGTCTTTTTCCATCGCCACGTCGAGCTCTGTGGCATGTGCGTGGCGCACGACATTGGTGATGCCCTCGTGGATCGCGCGATACAACCCGATGCCGATCTGAGGCGGAAGCTGATCCGGCACTGAGGAGCGCAGCGAGACCTTCAGGCCGTCGCGCGTTGCGACGCCGTCGAGCAAATGGCGGACAGCCGCGTTCAAACCGAGATCATCGAGGGCAACCGGATAAAGATCGCGTGAGAGTCCGCGAAGCTGCTGATCGAGATGATCCGCAAGCTGCATGGCCTGGTCGAGCTGGGCCTTCCATTGAGCCGGGAGGTTGGCCATCAACTCAGCGAGCGCGAGCTGAAGGCTGAACAGAATTTGACCGGCCCCGTCGTGAATCTGCCGTGCCGTGCGCCGCGACTGATTCTCCAGCGCCTCGTTGAGGCCTCGCAAAGCGACGTTCGACGCCAGGAACCGGCGGTAGGTCATCTCGAAAGGAGAGAGCGACTCCAACAGAAACGCCGTGGCGCGTGTCAGCGTTGATCGGCTGCTTTCGAGCGAGAGGCTCAGCACGCCTTCGATCGCTGACTCGTGGAACGACACCAGGTCGAGGGGCCCGAGGCCATCGTGCAGGGCCTGTCGTCCCAACTCGTACGCGCCGCTCAGGGCACTCTCCTCCGGGCAGGCGAGATACACTTCGAGTGCCGCCGTGTATGCATCGCCCAACGTCTGACGATTGAACGGTGCTGTTTCATGTGGTCCCGCGGTCATCTGATCGTACCTCGATATCGCGCAACCAGCGCCAGGGCATCGTCGCGACCGCTGCGATAACGCACCAAAATCTGTTCGGCAATGGCTTGCAGGGACGGCCCGTGCAGGAAACGGTCATCGATGCCGGCCCTCACCCCGTCGGTGGTGAGGATCAACGTGTCGCCGTCGCTGACTGGGACAACCGCCAACTGAAGACGCGGCAAAGCGTTGCCGAGGAGACCGCCACGCAGCAGGAGCGTTCGCCGTTCTGACGATCGCGGCGATCGGAGGGTGCCGTTGACATTGCCGACCCCAATCCACGACATCGTCTGCTCGTGGCTGTCGAACATAGCCATGCTCATGACGAGACCTCGGCTTCCGCGCAACCCCGCGTGGCACTCCCGGACCAGCCGCACGAGGTCCGACGTTGCGGCCTCCTCCAGGAGCCGTACTCCCTCCCTGGCGGTCGTGGCCGCCGCCGCCCCATGACCCAAGCCATCGAGCACAGCAACCATGGTGCGATGCTCGAACTGACGGACGCAGAACTCATCGCCGGAATCGCGATGGCCGGGCGCGACCGCCCGCGCTGCCGCCCACTCGACGCATGCGCCGCTCAGCGGCGACACCATTTGGTCGCCGAGACCGTTGTGCCTTCGCCGACGGCAGAGTCGATTTTAAACTCATCCATGAGACGGCGCACGCCGGGGAGCCCTAACCCTAGCCCACCCGATGTGGAATAGGCATCCTGCATGGCTTGCTCGACGTCTGCGATCCCCGGCCCGCGATCGATGGCCACGATAGCGAGTCCGCAGCGGTTCCGGCTGTTCAGTGCTTCGAGTCGTATCTCGCCACTGGCGGCGTAGGAGAGAACATTTCTTGCTAACTCGGAAATCGCCGTGGCAATTCTGACAACGTCAGTAGGAGAGAAGCCGAGCTCGGTTGCGAGCGCGCGTCCCTTTTGTCTTGCGATGATTATGTCGCCGTCTGAATCAATGGGCACACGAATCGCGCACGGGGGAGCCATCGATTTCACCACGTGTCGATCGCAGAGCAGGAACCGCGCCAACCTCAACGTCGCCGATTTACGCGGTCGAGGTAGGCAAGTCCTTCTTCCAAATCCAGTGCCGTTGCAACACCTTCGAGATGTAGACCAAGCTGCACCATAGTCAGGGCGACCTCGGGTTGTACGCCCACGAGAACAGTCTTGGCCCCACGAAGTTTCGTCATGTAGGCAATCTCGCGAAGCGTCCGCGTCGCGAATGAATCCAGCACATCCATTGCCATGACATCGATAATTACGGCGCTAGCTCGGCTGGTGACCACGCGGTCGAGCAGCGCCTCTCTGAACTGGCGCATGTCCTCGTCCGACAGCGCCGCCATGATCGTGGCGATGAGGACGTGCCCCTGCTTGAGAATTGGAACCATCATGGGATCAAAGCTTTCGATTCGCCGTTGCGGACGAGCTTAGACGGCAGCCTCGGCCTGAGTCGCAGGTACCACCTTATATCCCAGTGACAGTTCGGCGACTTCGATGCCACCTTGAAGGTCGCCCATGGTTTTCATCTTCCCAAGGTCGACGCCGATGTTCACGAGCGTTTGTGCGATTTCGGGCGACAGGCCGGTCACGATGACGTCGGCGCCAAGCAGGCGAGAAGCTTCGACGGTCTGCACCAGATGATTCGCGACGGCCGCGTCCATCGCCGCGACGCCGGTGATGTCGATGACGACGACGCGCGCGCGATTCGTGCGAATACCACGTAACAGTTGTTCGGTCAGCTGTCGGGCACGGTGCGGGTCGACGACCCCGATGATTGGCAGGATGAGGAGCCGCTCGCGTACCTGCAGCACGGGTGTCGAGAGTTCGCGAATGGCCTCCTGCTGCTGGCTGATGACGCGCTCGCGCTCCTGGACGAACCCGACGGCGACGGTGTTGGCGATGCGATTAGCGGCTGGTTCATACGCGTCGAGCACTCGATTCAGTTTGCTCGGGTTGTTCTGATACTTGCCGAAGAGCGAGCGTGCCAGCACATCGCGGAGCAGCAGCACGATGCCAACGACTTCATCGGTCTCGACACCGCGCGGGATGATGCGCTCGGAGAGACTCCGTGCGTACGCCTGCAACGCCTCCAGCGTGTCGGTCTCGAGTGCTTCGACGTAGTTGTCGTAAACCGAGGTTGCCTCAGCGAAGATTTCTTCGTTCGTCATCGCTCTCAGCAGCTGTGCCCCGGTGATGCGTAGTACCCATTCCTCGCGGAGCCCCGTTCGATTCTCTCGAAGATGCGCGACGAGCTCGCGTCTGAGTTCAACTGCTGCATCGATCGGCAAGAGGTCCCGGTGAGTCTGCTGCATGTCGGTCTCCCGGCCCGGCGTTCAGCGGGTCGCGTCAAACACTCGGTTTCTGACAGTACTTGCGCTGTGACAGGGCGCAAATACGGTGATCACCCCAATTGCGGACAGGTCTAGACCGTGGTTCGGCCGTTGGCGATCGTCGGATTCACGAGATTTCGATGGTTTTTTCGCGAAGACGAGTCGGGTGCGGCTCGCGCCATGCCGCAAAGCGAGTGATGTCGTCAGTAGGAGCGGTACTAGGGGGGAGCCAAGCAGCGCCTGAGCCTTGTCGATGTTTGCCCAGGTTCGAGGGCGAGCTGCGCGTCGCAGCGCCTGGATCGCAGTCCGGGCGCTGCCAGACTCACAGCGTCACTGCAACTCGATCCTCACGGCCGTCTTCGTCGACGTAATCGGGTTCTCCCGGTAGTGCACCGTGATCTCATTTCCCGTATTGCCCGTGAGTCCTCGCACGTTTGCCGTGCCTCCTCCCACAACTTCCGTGGAGTTCGTGTACGCGAATTCGTACAAGTCGTCCCCGAACGCCACGATAAGCGTTTTCCTGTCGGGATCGATCGTTCGCAGTTGTCCCGCGAGCACGCGGTCACCCTTCGCTCGATCTCCCGCCTGAGATGACTCAATCGCCGTGCCGTTTCGTGATGACGACTGATCGGGTCGGTTGCACGCGAACGCGAGAGGCAGGAACAAACACAGCGTCCCGACAAGCCAACCGCGCGCTCTCATGACATCACCTCCGTGGTTTTTCTCGATGGGTCGTGGAGTCGGGGACTTCTCAGTCCCCGACTCCAGGGGCGTATTCGGTTGTTACTTCCTGTCGCCGGGGGCGCCGCCAGGCTCGCGGCCGCCAGGTTCGCGTGGTGCGCCACCAGGCGCGCCGGGCGCAGCAGGCGCAGCTCCGCCCTTGCTGTCGTCCTGCACTTCGATCTCGGTCGCCACGCGATTGGCGCCCTGCATGTTGAAATGCACGACGATCTGCTTGCCACTCTGCGTCGCGAGTCCCGCAACACCGCCGCGAGCGCCCGTGACCTTGGTGTCGTCGTTGTACTGGAACTTCTGTTCCGCACCGTCGGTCGGCTTGATCGTCAGCATCTTCGCGGTCGCGTCGATGGCGGAGAGCTCACCGCGCGCCGTTTGCGCCTGCGGCTTGGCCTGGGCCGACGGCGCGCCCGGCGACGGCTGCGCCGGCGCACCTGGCTGTGGTCGAGGCTGACTGGGCGCTTGTGCGCCCGGCTGCTCTGGCCGTGGTTGATCGGAGACCTGCGCGGAAGCCGCGGCGGCGATCAACGTGAAGGCCAGCAGCATGCCGAAAACCGGAACAATACGAGTGTGTGTCCTGAGCATGGTCAAAACTCCTTTGCCCGCAGGAAGAGCGAAGGCCATGCCACGCGGCCGACACCGTTGATGCCGCAATCTTCTTCGATCTTTTGTGCCCCGAATTAGTGGCTCAGTTTTGCCCCAGCCCGTGAGTAGGAACGTAACTTATTCCGGGTGCGTTTCCACTGGTGACACCCCCGCAAGTGCCGGAAAAAAAAGATGTTGCAAGTTTTCACCTGCAGCGGGCCGCAGGTGATATCCTGATCCGCGTTCCGCACAACCTAGTCGCAAAGCAGGCCCCGATTTGCCGTCGAGATCTCGTGCCGTTCGTTCACTGCCATGGGTCGTTCTCTCATCGACCTGTGGGTTCATCCTTTTCACCATCACGCGTCTCGCGTCTGCCGCACCCGCAGAACCAGCCGCGGCCCTCGTCGAGCGGATCCAGTTCGTCGTCGATCGATTGCGAGGTGAACTCGGTATACCCGAACGCGTGCGCGTGTCGGTTCACGCGCATGTGGCGCTCATCGTCTCTGTCGAAGCGCCGCTGGATCAGGAAGAGCCGTTCCGTCTTGCGATTGAAGATCGTTTCCTCGCTCGATTGAGCTCAGAGGAACTCGATGCCGCGATGGCGCACGAGTTGGGTCATGTGTGGGTGTTCACCCATCACCCGTACCTTCAGACAGAAAAGCTCGCCAACCAGATCGCGATGCGAGTCGTCACCCGAGACAGTCTGGTGAGCGTGTACCACAAGCTATGGGCACACGGTGGTACTAAGGGCGATCTCACAACGTTCCTAGGCCCCTGACATTCATGCGAGTGCGACGCACGCTTGCTCGATTTGGAGTCGTTACTGAGTACGAGACGACCTGAAAGTTGCTCCCGCCGCGGTGGTACATGCTCGATTCCTCGAGCACGATCAATGTGAGTCAGACTCAGAAGTCACTGGGCGACGAGTTGCCGCCTGCCGTCGTGTCAACGGTCGTGCACTAAGAAAGTCAACTCGGTACTCGCTCGCACTTCACCCCTCGTGTCTTTTGGGCGACCGACCTTAACAGATCGGAACTGCCAAAGCGGAGTGCGTGGCTCCCCGTACAAGATGTGCTCCCTCGTGAGTTGCCACGATTGGCCGAGGTCCATTTGTAAGCATTGCCATCGTCGGGTAATTCCGATGCCTTGGTTTTTCACAATCAGGCTCGGCACTTGTGGCCGTTTCGCGCGATTAGGGCCTTTTCCGCAGAACGATATCAGGCAATACCTCAAATCGAACCGTGATGGCCCCGAGGTTGCACGATCGCGCGGCTGGCAAGGCCGACAAATGCAGCGAGTATCCATCGTAGACAAACCGGAATGGTCGAGCCTTGACCGCGGATTCGGCGTGCCGAGAGTCGGTGTCAGACGAATCAACGATCGCAGCCTTTGGACCGGGCGCACCACCTCATCCGACCTACGCATCTCAATCAGCTCGGATACCGATATCGTGATCGCGCGGCAGCAGGGGAAAGCGCTCGCGATCGCGATGAACTTCTCGCTCACCGATTCTGCCTTCATCGCGACGACCGTTTCGGAATTGGCCCGTGCGCTCCTCTCCCACACGGTCCGGGGAGAAATCTGGTTGCACCAGGTCTACGAGGCCCAGCGTGTCGGCGTCATCATCGTTGCGCGCGATCCGATCGCGCGAGACGCCGCGAACGACTGCCGCAGCGGAGGCACTCCCGCTCTCGCCCTTCCCGACGTCTTCCGCCTGGTCGATGACTTCCACATTGGTTTCGAGGCCGGCCAGGGCACCACGATCACGGCGACGAAGTGGTGTCGTCGACGCTAAACCGGAATCACTGGAGGCTTCAATGTTGAATCGGGTTCTCATCGCCGACGATCATGCGCTGGTACGAGAGGGGATCGGCATCCTGATCACGCGCGGCGGCTTCAACGTGGTGGCCGAAGCGTCCAACGGGCAGGAAGCGCTCACGCACGCCTCGAATCACCAGCCCGACATGGCCGTTCTCGACATGAGCATGCCGATCATGAACGGTCTCGAGACCGCCCAGGAGCTGCGGCGGTTATCACCCCGCACGAAGTCGATCGTGCTCTCACGGCATGACGGCGTTGATTACGTGCTCGCCGCCATGCGGGCCGGCATCAAGGGCTACGTTTTGAAGTCGCAGTCCGTTGTCGAGCTCCTCCAGGCATTGAATGACGTCTCGACCGGAGGCTTCTACCTGAGTCCCGGCGTCTCTGGGGTCGTGGTTGACGCGGTTCGGACGAAGTCCGCGGCGGTCGACGATCCGCTCACAGGTCGCGAGCGTCAGGTCCTCAAGCTGATTGCGGAAGGCTACTCGACCAAGGAGTGCGCGACGATTCTTGGCGTCAGCGTCAAGACTGCCGATTCGCATCGCACGCGCCTCATGAGGAAACTGGCCATTCACGGCACCGCCGGACTCGTGCGCTACGCCGTTCGCCATCACATCGCCGAAGTCTGAACGACTTCGGCGTTCCGACTGCACATAGGCCGCCTACGGCCATCGCCGCTTTTGTGTGCGCACACCACACGCGCACGCACGATCCCTTGCCTCGGCATAGACGCATCGCTCGTCAGCCACTGGAATCCTTCGCGGTCTTGGTGCCGCCTATCACGAAGATGACCGCTCCCGCTAAAGCGAGAACAATCTTCCAGGCGTCGATGCCAAAGAATGTGGCGCCGCTGGCGCTTACCGCCAGCGCCGCGGCGACGATGAAACCCGCAAGCGCCTTTTGCATCTGGTAGTCAGCATCTCATCGTTGCGGTTGGGGGAGAACCCCTGAACAAATCAGACCCAAGAGCCGACACTACCTGTAGGTGGCGGTGCAGTTGTGAGAATCATATAAATGCCTGACCTCATCAGGCGCTAAGAAGGGCCACTGCCGAGGTTTTGCTCGGGAAAACACCGGAGCTGAAGCGCTCGACTTTGGACCGTGGAGAGCGCAAAATTACGTACTTCGGCATTAGTTAAGCCACCACAAGCCAAACGAGGAACAGCCGGGGGGAAGTCGAACCATGGCGGGACAGACCGACCAGCCGCAGCCACCGCAGACCGGTAACACGCCGGTTCCAGATCTCATTGAACGTTACCGACTGCGGCGGGACGCCTGGATTGCTCAGGCCGATGAACTGGCGCGTCTCCGTGACGAAGTCCGTAGTTCAGCGGAGCGCGAGGCGATGGAAATCGTTACCGCGGCCCGTCGCGACGTACGTAAGGTGATCATGGAGGCTCGCAGGGAGCTTCTCGTGCTCTCTGCTCAAGTACAGGCCGCTCTCGGCGATTCGAGCGCGAAGACAGATCCGACCATCCTCCTCAACAAAGCCGGGATCACCTCCGAATCGGCTGTGCGGGCACTGACGGGTTCGACGGATATATTTGCTCCAGAGGATGCCGTCAACGAGATCCTGAGCGAAGTCCAGGACGATATGACGGCTCTCGCGGAGGATGCGAAGACACTTCCTCTCAAGGCCGTTCCTGCAGTCCGCCAGATTGGGCCTTCGTCGTCGATACCCTCACCAAGCGCACCGCCACCGTCACGGCCAGCAACGATTCCACCCCCGTCTCCGTGGCCCGCGTCTCTGCAACCCGACATCACGCCAGTGATGGAGACAATACCGGAGCCGGAGCCCTTTGTCGCGCCAGTCGAGTTCCCGGACCTCAGTGAATCGGTGTCAAAGGCCATGCTGGCCTCGCCGTTTCCAAGCGACGCGGTGGCTGTTCCCGTCGCACGAAGGCTCAGTACTTTCGTCGGTGCCTTGGTCGGTGTTGGTGTATTGTTCGTGAGTATCACTGTCTGGTGGGTGGCACACCGCAACACCGGAACCACGGAAGTGGCGAGTGGTGCGCCATCGACGACGCCAGGCCCCCCCACGTCCTCTCGTCCTACCGGGCAGCCCTCATCGCAGGCAGCTTCGACGGCGAAAACGACAGCAACGAATTCCGCGAACTTGTCGCTGATTGGGCAAGCTCTCCGTCAGGTGTGGGTGCGCACGACGATCGATGGGCAGGCTGATAACGGCCGCACGCTTGCCGCCGGTCAGATCCTTGATGTATCAGCCGAGGAAAGCATTTCCCTGCTGGTCGGTGATGCCGGTGCAATCGTCGTCTCTGTGAACAAGGGCGAGAAGCGGCCGCTTGGACGCGACGGTCAGGTGGTGACGCGGCAGTTTGCGGCGGAGAAGTCGGGAGCGCCTCGGTCCACCCCGACGCCTGCGCCCGCGACCCCTGCTCCAGAGCGGCCGGCAGCAACCCGTCCCGCCCCGCCAATAGCGTCCGCAGGTCCTGCTGTCGCGGCGCCAGTGCAAACACCTCGGTCGAGCCCGGCGCCGTCCGCGGGAATCGGTTCATTGCTGCCCACTGCTCCAACTCCAACGCCCGCGCCCGCACCGTCAGTCAATCAACTGGTGGCCAACCCACCGCAGCCGACCGCCCCTGGCGTTGTCAATCAACTGAGTGCGCCTCCGGCTGCCGCACTATCAGCCGCTCCCTCAGCCGCTCCCGCAGCCGCACCATCAGCCGCTCCCGCAGCCGCTCCAGCAGCGGTACCTTCTCCCAGTGGATCGCCTGCGACTGCCGTGGTCGCGGTCGCGCGTCAGTGGCTCGACGCCTACCATCGTCAGGATCGGGCGGCCATGGCGGCGCTATCAACTGAGAACCTCCTGCTCGCCGATGAACGGCGCGCCGACGAGCGTTTTCCTCCGGGCCTTTCCGACGTGACACGCACGCTCGACCGCGTGAGCGTTCAAATTGCTGCCGACACGGCCGTGCTGACGGCGGTGATGATGGAGCAGTCAGGATCGGTTCCCTCGCCGCATGTCTCACCTATCTCCCAGGTCTGGGTGCTGGGGGCAGGGCAGTGGAAAGTGCGGCAGGCGCGATTCGTCAGCGAAGCACGACTCAATCAGGTCTTCAAATAACCCGATGGGTTGAGTTCAAGGACGGCCGTCTCTATCTGAGTGGTCCATCGATTCGGCTGCTCGCCCCCGGCCGTATAATCGAATTCAACTGTGTCCTCACCTTTCGACGACCACATCCGCGCGGTGTTAGACCGCCTGCGGGTCACATTGGGCGGTCAACTCGAAGCAGAGGTAGCAGCATCGACCGGCGACCTCGTTCGAGCCGTCGCTGACGAGCATCGGCAGGCGCTCATCGAGGCAACGGAGCGAACTGCGACCGAGACCCGGCTGGAAGCCGAGCAGCACCTGACGGTAGTTCGGGGCGAGTTCGACCGGCACCGAGAAAACCTCGAACGCCATAACGAAGGCCTCCAGCAGCAGAACGGCGCTCTCCTTCAGGAGAAAGAAGAGCTGCGACGCGAGAAGGAAGACGTCCAGCAAGGCGCCGCTTCCGAGATAGCAGGACTCGAGCGCGCTCTCGGCGAGGCGCGCGACGAACTTGAAACCGCGCGGCGAAACCTCGATGACGCGCAAAGCGTTCATGATTCGCTACGATTTCAACTCGAAGAGATCAGACAGGAGCACGAGCGCCGCACGCGAGAACTGCAGGATGCGATCGAGCGCGCCGGTCGCGAAGCGGAGCAGACACGCTCGGATGCTGATGCATCCACCCGAGAGCTGGAGACGATCAGAGCGAGGCTTGCGCAGACTACGCGTCTGACATCGGCGTTGCGGACGCTCGACGAAGCCACCTCGCTCGGCGACATTCTCGACCATCTCGCGCACTCAGCGTGTCAGGAATCCGGCCGCACTGCCGTGTTTCTCGTCAACGGCCAGAAGCTCCGTGGCTGGCGTGCATTGGGGTTCGAGAACGGTGACCCGATCGTCGGATCCGATTTCGAGCCGGCTGGGGCGGGTGTCGTGGGACGGGCCGCACGATTGGCAGCCAGCCAGCGGCATCGAAATGGCGATAACGCGCGTCTGCCTTCATTTGCTTCCGCCGCCGCCGGACCACGGGACGCAGTCGCTCTGCCGGTTCAGGTCGGTGGCTCGGTTATTGCCGTGCTGTATGCCGATTCGGCGAGAACCGATACACCGGAAGACCCTGAATGGCTGGATACGATCGACACGATGACGAAGCACGCGGGGCGAGCCCTGGAGGCGATGACGGTCCGCCAGGCGGCCGCTCTCTGGACACCACGCCACGGAGCGAAGCGCCGCTCACAAGCGGGTGGCGAACGATCATAGGTAGGAACGGAATGAAGAAGTTCGTCGTCCTCCTGCTTGGCCTCGTGATCGGCTCGATTGGCTATGCCATCGCGCAACAGCCGCTCGAGACACCTGATCTGGTTCCACCGACGCCAGTGGCCCTGGTGGCCACCGATCACTTTCCACTTCCGAAAGACCTCTCACTGTACTGGTTCGTCCCCGGCGCGGGTCGAGCTACGACCGCCGCGAAACCTGACAGCTCGATTACGAGCCTGGCACGTGGCGCGAAGGCGATTGCCGACGGCGAATACGCGAATGGTCTTGCTTTGGTCAGCCGCTCGGATCTGAGCGCGACCAGCCTCAATAACTATGCAAGGTACTACCAGGCAACCGCGCTCCAGGGCCTGTCGCGTCTCGCTGAAGCCGACACGGTTCTCACGGCGCTCGTGGCGAGCGCGCCGGAAGGCGCGTTGGGTGAAGCCGCAAAACAAAAGCTTGCCGAAGTGTTGCTGGCGCGCCCCGACGCGACGCGCGCAGAGCAGTTGCTTCGCGGCATTACCTCCGGCTCCAAGGGCGCGTCCGACGATGTGTGGATGTTGCTGGGGCAGGTCGAAGAAGCACTGAATCATCGCGACCACGCCATCGAGGCATATCGCAAGGTCTATTACAGCTTTCCTCTCGGTGGCCGCGTCGCCGATGCGAAGACCGGACTCGATCGCCTTCAGAGTCCAGTCGGTGTGGCCGGTGGCGCGCCAGTGGCAGAGGAGTTGGCCCGAGCGGAACGACTGTTCACAGGCCGGCGTTGGGCTGAAGCTCGGGTCGCGCTCGAGCCGCTGGTCAATGTGGTTTCCGATGACGATCGCGAGCTGGTATCGCTGCACCTTGCCGAATCCGATTTCCATCTCGGTCGTCATCGCCCTGCGCGCGATCGGTTGAAACAACATCTCGAAAGTCCATCGCGGGGACCCGAGGCACGCTACTACTACCTGAGCGCCGTCCGTGGCCTGGGAGACCGCACCACCTTCGTGAGCCTCGGACGCGAACTCGTCAAGGATCATCCCGCCTCGCCGTGGGCCGCCGAGACGCTCGATGACCTGGCGTCCTACTACGTCGTCGACGATCAGGATGACAAGGCCGACGAGGTCTTTCGCGAACTGCTCGATCGTTTTCCGCGCCATCGGTACGCCGAGCGCGCCGCGTGGAAAGTGGGGTGGGCCGCGTATCGAAACCGGAAGTTCGCTGAGACGGCACGGGTCTTCGAATCCGCGGCGGTCGCGTTCCCGCGAGCGGATTACCGGCCGGCCTGGATCTATTGGTCAGGGCGCGCGCGCGATCGCATGGGCGACGCCGCAGGCGCCCTCGCGCGTTACCGCCTGGCCGTGATCGACTACGGCAACTCGTACTACGGCCGTCTCGCATCGCGTCTGATTAGCTCGCGCCCGGGCGCGGAGGCAGCCGCACCGACGCCGGCCCGGGCGGTCACCGCACCTGCGACGAGCAGTGCGCCCCCGACAGAGCCGCTCATGCGCGCCCTCATGACGGCGGGACTGTTCGATGACGCCTTGAAGGAGGTGCAGTACGCGCAGCGGACATGGGGCGACTCGCCGGCGCTCCAGGCGACCTCTGCGTGGATTCGGGCCCAACAGGCGAAGGAGCTTCGCGCCGATGAGCGTTTCGCCGCGCTCCGTGGGTCCATCACGACCATGCGTCGGGCGTATCCGCAGTTCCTTTCGGCAGAGGGCGAAACGCTGCCAACCGAGGTGCTGCGTGTCATTTTTCCGCTCGACTACTGGGATCTGATCGAAAAGTACTCCACGGCCAAGAACCTCGATCCGTATCTGGTGTCGGCGCTGATGGCGCAGGAGTCGACGTTTACTCCTGAAATTCGATCGTCGGCCAACGCGCGCGGACTGATGCAGGTCATGCCGGGCACCGGTCGCCTCTACGCCCGGAAGCTGGGCATTCGTCCGTTCACGACGGCCTCCTTGTCGCAGCCGGAAACGAACGTGCGGATCGGCACTCAGTATTTCAAGGACCTCGTCGACAGGTTCGGCGGAATCCACTATGCGCTCGCGAGCTACAACGCCGGCGATGCGCGTGTGGCAGAGTGGATCAAGGAAGCGCCGGATCTTGCGCAGGACGAGTTCATCGACAACATCCCGTTCCCCGAGACTCAGAACTACGTGAAGCGAATCCTGGGCACGACGGAAGACTATCGACGCCTTTACGGAACCAGCCTGACGGCGAGCCGACGGCCGACGGCTGATTGATGACTCGCGAGGCTCCGCCTCAGATCCGCGAGCTCCGTCGTGTCCGGCTTCAGCCGGACCAATGCTCGCGGACGCTGGTCCGCCTCGCGAGTCACAGTGTTGGCTTTGCCCGCGCTCTGCGCGGGCGTGCCGTCTTGACCGAGGAAAATTGCCTCAAATGTCACGAGGCCAGGCGGTGAAGACGGCAAGTCCCCTCGAGCTGACGAGTCGCGCCGAGGCGACTCACTTCTGGTTTCGAGGGTTCCGCGAATTTCTCGCGCCCGTTATTCGCGATCTCAGTCGCGGGCGCCGTGACCTGCGCATCATCGACTGCGGGTGCGGTACCGGGCACAACATCCGTATGCTGAGTTCGTACGGCCGCGTCGTCGGATTCGATCTCAACGATGGTGGCGTCGCCATGACCCGCGCCTCGGGAGCCACGGTGGTGCGCGGCGATGTCGCGCGCGCCCCGTTTGCTTCCGGGCTCTTCGACATCGCGACTTCATTTGACGTCCTGCAGTGTATCGAGCCGGATGCAGTTGCGGTTCGCGAGATGGCGCGGATGGTTCGGCCCGGCGGGGCAGTGGTCGTCTCGATGGCGGCGCTCGAAATGCTTCGCGGCGATCACTCGGTGTCGTGGCAGGAGGTCAGGCGTTACACACCGGCCATGGCAAGACAGCTTTTTACTCAAGCTGGCTTGAACGTGGAACGAGTGTCGTTTCTCTTTGGCTCGCTGTTTCCGCTGATGCTGACGGTGAGGATGGCGCAGCGCCTTCTGCGGCCATTTCGCACCTATCGTCCCGATACCGACATCGCGGTTCCATCAGCGCCGGTGAATGGACTGCTGACAGCAGTTGTGATCGCGGAGGCGTGGGTGGCTCGACACGTCCCGATGCCGGTCGGGAGCTCGTTGCTCGTGGTCGGCAGGAAGCTCGAAAGCAGCGGCGGGTCTTTTGACCCGCCGTCAAGCTAGAACCGAAGAATCCCGCCGAAGTAAGGCCCGTTCATCTTGAGATCGCCTTCGTCCTCGTCAACTGCGTAGGTTCCGGTCACTGATCGGTATCCGAACTGCCCGCCTACATGACTTCCGAAGTTGATCGTCCCGTAGATATCGAAGTCGGACATCGACGCCTCGAGATCTTCAGCGACGATGCGGTCGGTCAGTGGCTTCACCCATCCGAAGACCTTGAAACCGGTGTACTCCGCCGTGACGGAGAACGTCCGATGCGGGTACACGCGGCCGATGACGCCCAACGTGACGATGGGAGCTGTCACGTCGGTTGACTGGCCCCCAAAGCCAGACGCGCTCAGATCGGCAGTGAGATGGTTGTGCTTCAGCTCGGTGATGAATCCGATCAGCCCGCGGTCACCTGCCACGAAATCGTATTCGTAACCGAACCGCCACAGATCCCAATTGAGGTCGGCGGTAACCGGCACCGTGATTGGGAAAGTCGCGCCACCGAATGAAATCGTCCGCTGAGCCGTTGCCTGCTCGAAGTAATCGAAGTTCACATGAGCGATGCGGAACTTGTGTTTGCGCCCGGTCTTGAGGACCGACCGGAATTCAGCAAAACGATCGTCGAGGAGCCCGAACTCCCGCACGAAGTCGACGCCCGGAATGCCGGCCGCCGCGAGCCCGCCCGTCTGAATCTCGATGCCCGGCGAGGGCTTCCAGAACATCAAGCCGAGTTCGACGTGGAAGTTCTCCGCCGGGGCGGGGTCTGGCACGCTGAACTGTGCCTCAGCCTGCGCGGCGATCGCGGCACTCAACAGGATGGTTGCAAGCAGTATTCGCATTCGTCTGTCTATCGGCGTCGCAGTGGACACCCTTTAGCGTACAGCGCCTGAGGCTTGGAATCGGACAGTTATACTGCGGAAATGTCCCCCGAGCGCCGTTTGATCAAGTATTTGGCGCGCTATCGCCGAGCTTTCATCACTGGCTTTATTTGTGTGGTGCTGGCCACCGCAATCTCTACAGGCGGGCCCTGGGTCTTGAAATACGCCGTCGATGACCTGAGCCAGGGGCTGACGTTCGACAAAGTCCGATGGTACGGAGTCCTGCTGTTCATGCTCGCGGCGGTGGGCGGCATCTTCAGATTTCTCATGCGGCGCATCATCGTCGGCGCGTCGCGCGATTTCGAGTACGACCTGCGAAACGATTTCTTCGCAGCGCTTCAGCGCTTGCAGCTCTCGTACTTTCAGCACCATCGCACTGGCGATCTGATGTCACGGGCCACGAACGATCTCGGCGCCGTGCGCATGATGATGGGGCCGGCGGTGATGTACACCGCGAGCACGGTGCTGACCTTTGTCGTCGCGACCGCCTTGATGATCTCGATCGATCCATGGCTGACGCTCGCGGCGCTCGTGCCCCTTCCGTTCGTGACCGTCGTCGTCAAGTATTTCGGCACCGCGATTCACAACCGCTTCGAGAAGATCCAGGAGCAGCTTTCCGACATCAGCGCCATCGCTCAGGAATCACTGGCCGGCGTGCGTGTCGTTCGCGCCTACGGACAAGAAGCCTTCGAAATCGACCGGTTCCGGGCGGCCAATTCCGAATACGTGCAGCGCAATCGAGCCCTGATTCGTCTTCAGGGATTCTATTTTCCGAGCATGGGGCTGCTGATGGGCATCGGTGCGCTCCTCGTGCTCTGGCTGGGCAGCCGGCGGGTCGTGGCCGGACAGATGACGCTTGGAGAACTGGTCGCCTTCAACGCCTACCTCACCATGCTCGGATGGCCCATGATTGCGTTTGGTTGGGTCAGCAATCTCCTCCAGCGTGGAATGGCGTCGTGGAAGCGCCTGCTCGAGGTCCTCGATGTGGAACCTCTCGTTTCCGATGCCAACGCGAATGACGCGGTCCAGTCAATCGATGGGGAAGTGGAGTTCCGCAACCTGACGTTCTCGTTTGGTGACGCCGTTGTCCTGCGAGGTGTGTCGTTCAAGGTGGCAAAAGGGACGACCACGGCCATCGTCGGTGCGACTGGTTCGGGCAAGTCGACATTACTCAGCCTGCTACCGCGGTTGCATGAGCCGCCCGCCGGCACTGTGTTCATAGACGGCATCGATATTCGCCATATTCCGCTGAACGTGCTCAGAGGCGCGATTGGATTCGTCAACCAGGAGCCGTTTCTCTTCAGCACGACGCTGGCTGAAAACATCGCGTTCGGGGCGCGCGCGAACCAGGGCGATCGAGATCGCATCTCAGAGGCGGCGTCTATCGCGCGGCTCGACAAAGATCTTGCGCAATTTCCCCAGGGGTACGACACACCGGTGGGGGAGCGCGGCATCACGCTGTCAGGTGGGCAGAAGCAGCGAGCCGCCATCGCTCGTGCCCTCGTGATCGATCCCAAGATCCTGGTCCTGGACGACGCGTTGTCGGCCGTCGACACGCATACCGAGGAGGAGATTCTCGATCGGCTTTCAGTCGTGATGTCTCAGCGGACCTCCATCATCGTCTCCCACCGCGTATCCACGATCCGTGGCGCCGACCAGATCGTGGTGCTGCACGAGGGCCGGGTCGCCGAGCGTGGCACTCACGAGGAACTGATCCGCCGCGACGGCTTCTACGCCGACCTCTACCGCAAGCAGCTCCTCGAGGAAGAACTGAAGGCGTCATGATCGACGAGGACGTCCTCGGGAAAGCCTACGACAGCCGTTTGATGCAGCGGCTGCTGACGTATTTGCGTCCGTACCGCGGTCAGGTCATCCTTGCCGTTGTCGCCATCATCGGCCACTCGGTTCTCGATCTGGCGCCTCCGTATCTCACGAAGATCGTCATCGACCGCTACATCCCGCTCGGTGATCTTGGCGGCTTGCGCACGATTGCCGCCCTGTATCTGATCGCGTTGATCACATCGTTCCTTCTCGAGTGCCTCCAGACGTGGACGATGCAGGTGATCGGACAGCGGATCATGTTCGACCTGAGGATGGAGCTCGTGACGCACCTGCATCGGCTGGATCTTCGTTTTTACGACCGCAATCCTGTTGGTCGCCTGATGACAAGGCTCACGACCGACGTCGACGTCCTCAACGAGCTGTTCACGTCGGGCGTGGTATCGGTCTTTGGAGATGTGTTCACGCTGACCGGCATCATGGCCGTGCTCGTCTGGATGGATTGGCGCCTGGCGATCGCGGCGTTCTCGGTGCTGCCCCTCATCGCGGCGATTACGCATTGGTTCCGCGTGAACGCGCGTGAATCGTACCGGACGGTGCGGACCTGGATTGCCCGAATCAATGCCTATCTGCAGGAGCGAATCACCGGCATGGCGACGGTGCAGCTGTACCGCCGCGAGTCACGCGACTTCGAAGCGTTTGATGAGATCGATCGTCGTCATCGCGACGCCAACGTCCAGTCGATCTTCTACTACGCCGTGTTCTATCCAGCCGTCGAGCTCGTCGGCGCGCTTGCGGCCTCGTTGATTCTCTGGGTCGGTGGGGCACGCATCATCGCCGATAGCGGCGACATGCTGACACTCGGGTCGCTTGTCGCGTTTCTCCAGTACTCGCAGCGCTTCTTTCGACCGATCAGCGACCTGTCTGAGAAGTTCAACATTCTGCAGGGCGCGATGGCATCGTCTGAGCGAATTTTCGGCCTGCTGGATACCGCGGCTGAAATTACATCGAAATCTCGGGAAGAACGAACCACGTGGAATGGCCCCGGTGTGATTCGGTTCGAGAACGTGAGCTTTGCGTACGTCGAAGGCGAGCCGGTACTGAAGAACGTCTCCTTCGAGGTCAGGCCGGGTGAACGCATCGGCATCGTTGGCGCCACTGGTTCCGGCAAGACGACGATCGTCAGCTTGCTGCTGCGGTTCTACGACGTGCAGGTGGGACGGATCACGGTCGACGGTGCGGACATTCGGGACATCGATCTGTCGGACTTGCGATCGCTCTTCGGCCTGGTCCTGCAGGACGTCCAGCTCTTTGCGGGAACGATCGGAGGGAACGTCCGGCTTGGCAATCAGTCGATCTCCGATGACGATGTGCGCGGCGCGCTCGAGGCGGTACACGCGTCGAGCTTCGTCGATCGACTGCCGAAGGGGCTCGATAGCGTCGTCGCCGAGCGAGGTTCGACGCTATCGGTAGGGCAGAAGCAATTGCTCTCGTTTGCGCGCGCATTGGCGTTCAATCCGCGCGTGCTCGTCCTCGATGAAGCGACGTCGAGCGTCGACACAGATACCGAGCTCCTGATCCGCGATGCGCTCAAGGTCGTGATGCGAGGGCGAACGACGATCGCCATCGCGCATCGCCTGTCGACGATCCAGGACATGGATCGCATTCTCGTGATGCACCGCGGGGAACTGCGCGAATCGGGCACCCATCAGGAGCTTCTCGCCCTGCGCGGGATCTATCATCGGTTGTACGAGCTGCAGTTCGAGTCGACTACTGCTTAGAGTGGAACGGAGGGGGCGGAGTTAAGGGAAGCTACGACGGGAGAGGACGCTACTGCTGACCAGCAGTCGGCGTGGGATTGGGCGCTGAAGATTCGGCGGGAACTTCCGGCGCGATCTCCGGTGTCTCTGTCGGCGCCGCGTCTGATGGCAACTCGCCCTCGGGCGCAATGCCTGCGGGCGGCGGAGGATCGGGCGGAGGAATTCGGCGCGCGGCTTCTCGTCGTCTGAACACGCGATCGACCAGGCTCGGTGAGCTCGCGGTCGGATCCCATCCGAGGCGTAGCACGGTGACCTGCACTTCTTTACGTCCAAAACGAAGCGCCTCGTGGCAGCTCCACATATACAAGTCGAGCACGCGACCCTGAACGCGAGGGCCGGTGTCCATCACGGTGTAGACGCCACTGTAGCGGGTGTCCCCAGCCCCGATGTTCACGACACTACCAACGGGAAGAAGCGTCGGGTCGGCCGCAGCGACGCCCGTTCGCGCCACCACCCCCGAGGCGGTCGTGGTGCCCTTGCAGTATGCGGTTGCGGCAAACGGCATCTGGCTGCCGGGACTGGGAGGGCCGCTTTGTCTCAGCGATTGCCAGAATGCGCTGCGCGAGTCGAACATCTCGGCTTCGTACATGAAGAGGAAGCCGACCACGGCGATCACCAGCACGACAACTTTTCGCCACGTCGACCGGGAGATGATGACCCGCATAGGAGCAGCCAGGCGTCCCAAGGTGGCCACTACCGGAAATGTTCGTAACCCTCCGGTAGTTCTCGCTCCCTGTGCCCGTCCTTGACGAGCAGGCGGGGCGCTCGGGTAACAACGCCGATCCTGGTTATCGGCAGATTGCCTAGATGTCGTCGTACGGCCCTCAACCGTCCAGCTTGTCTGGGCCTCACCGTAAAGATCAGCTCAAAATCGTCGCCTCCCGTAAGCGCGAGGTCAATGGGATCTTGCTGATGCTGGCTCAGCCACTCCTTGGACTCCGCCGTAATCGGAATCTGCGCCGCGTCCAACGTGATGCCAACAGATGAGGCCTGCGCAATTTGACGCACACCGTCTGCCAAGCCATCGCTGAGATCCATGCAGCTCGTCGCCGCGCGATTTCGCCCCAGCAATAGCCCGGCCCGCACGCGCGGCTCCGGGCGGAGATATCTGGCGGCCGCACCAGTGTCGGTATCGTCATTCTGCAAGCGCATCAAACCAATTGCGGCGTCTCCGAGTGATCCCGTGACGTAAACCTCGTCGCCGACGCGGGCCCCCGCGCGAGTGAGAACCTTGCGCCGGTGCACCGTGCCGATCGCCGTGACATCGAGCACCATCGGACCTGGCGTTCGAGTGATGTTTCCGCCGATGAGGGTCACACCGTGGCGCGCGGCCAGCGCCAACAAGCCATCGATCATCCGATCGAACGCCGCGATCTCGAGCGATGCCGGAAGCGCCATCGACAGGAGAGCGGCTCGCGGCCTGGCGCCCATTGCTGCCAGGTCACTCAGATTGACGGCCAAGGCACGATGTCCGATCGCGTCGGGCGGCACGAATCGGCGATCGAAGTGGACACCTTCGACCTGCGCATCCGTGGTCAGCACTTCGAGCGCGCCTCGCACCGGTTCGATCGCAGCGGCATCGTCTCCCGGGCCAACGACCACCCAGGGTTCAGTGGAGAGACGTTGTGAGATGCGAGCGATGAGCGCGCGCTCACCGCAATCAGCGACCGTAGGAGGATTCAAAATGAGGGGGCGAAGAGCCCCGCTTTGCCGTGTGGGGAGGTCGAATGAACCTGCGAAAGCAGGTGGAGCCGCTGTTGTCGGCCGCGCTTCAGGCTTCCTCGAAACAGAGGCGTGCACACCGCACGACCTCGCGGCTCTCTTAGGTTGTTACGTTGGCTCAGACGAGCCTCCGAAACCATCACGAGCAAAGCAGGAGCCTAACGATCTTACTGTGCGATTCGGGGAGGGTCAAGACAGCGGAAACAGTCCACTAAACTGCACGCTTGGTCGCGATTTGGGCGAGCGCTTCGTCGACGATGCGCTCGAGACGCAGTGCACGGTCGTGCAGATCGTCGCTCCGGTTGGAGCTCTGATCGCGCTGGCGAAAATATTCGTCGGCGATATTGAGGGCGACGAGGACCGCCAGTCCGAGCAAGTCGCTCGATGGCGCGGCGTCGGAGGCGGCTCGCATCTTCTGATCGACGTAAGCCGCGAGCTCGGTGATGTACCGTTCATCGAGCCCACTGCGAATTGGATAGCGCTGGCCCCCGATCTCGACAGTCACCACGCTGCTCATGGTCGAGTCAGTTGCTTTCGTGAACCGTAAACGCCAAGGAAATATCAGTCACAACTAAATCGCTTCCAACTGTTCGAGCATTTCGGCGACACGCGACCGAATCAGATCGCGCTCCTCGCGCAGCGCTGTCAGCTCGGTGCCGCTGGTGGCCTCGCTCTCGGCAAGGCGCGCGCGCACGCCGTCGAGCTCACGCGCCAGTCGAACGTTTTCTTCCGTCGCTCGGGCGTGGTCCGCTCGAAGCTGCGTCACGATGCCAACGAGCATTCGTACTTTTTCCTCGAGCCGATCGATGGGATCGAGATCAGTTCGCGTTGCGACAGCCTGCTTTGCCATCCGGGTACGGTCCTCTGAATATGAGTGCGGGTGTGCGAGGAGATGGTGCCACGAATGGCTGGTGCTGGCAAGCGCGTCAACGTTGGATCGCGCCGTGTGTGTCCCTCAGCGTAGAGAGGACGCGGTCCATCGCGCTCTGAACCTCGGCATCGGTGAGCGTTCTGTCGGGTGCCCTGAACGTGAGGCGCAGTGACAGGCTCACTTTTCCTTCCGGGATGCCTTTTCCCGCGTACCGATCGAATTCACGAAGACTGACGAGGTGAGGCAGGGCGATTGCCCGCACGGTGTCTCGTACTGATTGTGCGGCCGTGGTGTCGTCGAGCAGGATCGAGATATCGCGATCGACCGAAGGAACGCGTGGGGGCGCCGTTGCCTTGAGCGATGCGCGCAGGAATGTGGCGAGCGGCTGGATCGCCAGTTCACCCACATATGCCGGCACTTCGGCCGGGAGGCCTAGCGACTCCCCGACAGCAGGCGTCAATCGGCCTACCAGACCCACGCGGCAACGCGCGCGCGCGGTCGAGTCAGGCGAGTCCTTTGCGTCAGCGACGACCTCAGCCGCTTGCCCCGCGACCAGGAACGACGGCGGAGCGCCCAGTGGCTGAAGGAGCGCAGACGCGTCGAATGCATCAACGATCGTGGAAACGAGACTCGAGGCATCGAAGAAGTCGGTTTCGCGTGTGCGTTCGCTCCAATGCGGCGCGCGCCCCACGCCGGTCCAGATGAACGCGATTGCCTGTGTTTCTCCGCCCTGCTGGGTAAAGCGATTGCCGATCTCGAAAAGCTGCACGTCGCGCTGACCACGCCGGATGTTCCGCCCGGCCGACTCCACGAGCCCTGGCAGCAGTGACGGACGAAGTACGGCAAACGCCTCCGAGAGCGGGTTCTTGATCGGCACGACCGCCTCGTCAGTGACGAACGCCTCCGCGGCGGGCGCGGACGTGAAGCCGAAGGTGACAGCCTCCGAAAAACCCTGGGCCATGGCCAGAGCGCGGAGTTGTCTGGCGCGAAGGATTCGCGGATCCACAGGGGGTGGCGCCACTGCAAGCGGAGGAAACGTGGCTGGAATTCGATCGAATCCGCAATGGCGGGCGATCTCTTCGATGAGGTCGACTTCGCGGCTCACGTCGACACGACGCGTTGGGACGGTCACATCCCACCCGGCCTCCACTTCGCGTAGCGCGAATCCCAGCGCCTCCAGGACTCGGCGCACTTCGGCGGCTGCAATCTCGACACCCAGCAGTCCGGCGATGCGCGCCTTGCGAAGTTTCAACACCTTCGGTTCGACTCGGACGGGATAGCGATCGACCACCGTGCCGCGCGACGCGCCGGCGCCAATCATCTCCAGCAGCGCACACGCGCGCTCCATGGCGGTAAGTGGCAGCCGCGGATCGGTGCCTCGTTCGAAGCGCATGCTCGCTTCGGTCTTGAGTCCCAGCGCCTTGCTCGTTCTCCTTACCGAGAGGGGGGCGAAGTGCGCGCTCTCGAACACGATGGTCCTGGTGGTCTCGGTAACTTCCGAATCGGCGCCACCCATCACTCCCGCCACGGCGACGGCGTGATCCGCATCAGCGATGACCAGCATCTCCGGCGACAGCTCGCGTCGCTTGCCGTCGAGGGTGTTCAACGTCTCGCCCGGCTGCGCCGTCCGTACTCGGATCTGACTACCGCCGACGCGGGCATGATCGAAGGCGTGCATCGGCTGCCCCAGCTCGAGCAGCACGTAATTGGTGATGTCGACGATAGTGCTGGTTGGTCGAACACCGGCGGCGCGCAGCCGCGCCTGCATCCACTCGGGAGACGGGCCGATGGTCACATCCGCCACCGCGCCCGCATAGCGCGGACACAGGTCGGGGTTCTCGATGACCACGTCGATGTCTGCGCGATCGACCGTCTTCAGCGACGCCAGGTGGAGGGCCGGTCCCTCCTCGCGCGCTCGCCGCAGATTCGTTGCCACCGCGGGCCGTCGCACCTGCAAGCCGAAAGCAGTGGCCACCTCGCGGGCCATTCCGCTCACCGACATGCAGTCCGGGCGGTTCCCGGTGACTTCGAAATCGATGACGGCGTCATCGTTATCGAGTCGTTCCAGCCCCTCGACGGCGAAACCGCGAAGCGACATCGTTGAGGCGATGTCTTCTGGCTCGCCGGGGACGTCGACGAAGTCACGAAGCCAGGAGAGGAGGACTTTCATCGATCGCGAAACCTGTCCGTCACAGCGCCGGGAACTGCTCGAGGAACCGCACGTCGTTCTCGTAGAAGAGACGAATGTCCTCCACGCCGTATTTGAGCATGGCCACTCGCTCGATGCCCATCCCGAAGGCGAAGCCAGTGACGCGGTCGGGATCGTATCCGACCGCTTCGAAGACCGCCGGATGCACCATGCCGCTTCCGAGAATCTCGAGCCAACCGGTCTGCTTGCAGATCGCGCATCCGACGCCGGCGCACTTGTGGCAGCTGATGTCGACTTCCGCGCTCGGCTCGGTGTAGGGGAAGAAGCTGGGTCGAAGCCGTATCTTCACGTCACCGAAGAGCGCCGTCAGCATCGCTTCGAACGTGCCCTTCAGATCCGCCATCGTGACACCCTCGCCGACCACCAGCCCTTCGAACTGCTGGAAATTCGGCGTGTGCGTCAAATCGAGGTTGTCGCGCCGATACACACGTCCGGGCACGATGATGCGGACCGGCGGCGGGAAGGTCTTCATGTAGCGGATCTGCATCGCCGAGGTGTGGGTCCGCAGCAACGTCGCGGCACGAACTTGGGCGTCGGGAGTGCGCCCTTTGTGTGCACCCCAGGTTGCGCCGGCGATCGGGCTCTCGAGATACAGCGTGTCCTGCATGTCGCGCGCGGGATGATCCGGCGGCATGTTCAACGCTTCGAAGTTGTGGAAGTCGTCTTCGACCTCCGGCCCTTCGAGAATCTCGTAACCCATGTGGGCGAAGATGTCCTCGACCTGCTGCCGCACCTGCATCAGCGGATGGACACGGCCGACCGGCCGCACGCGAGGGGGGAGCGTGACGTCGACGGCGTCAGCAGGCGGGCGTGTAGCGGCAAGCGCCAGCCGGCGTTCCTCGACTGCCGTCTCGATCTCCTGCTTGAGGGCATTCACCAGCGCGCCGAACTCGCGACGCGCGTCGGGCGCGAGCGTGCCGAGCGTCTTCATCAGCCCGGTCACGCTGCCGGACTTGCGGCTCAGAAATTCGTCGGCGATCGCCTTGACGGCCGCATCACTGCCGGCCGCGGCGAGGCGAACCTGGAAGTCCGCACGCAGCGCGTCGATGGTGGACCGATCGGAAGCGGTTTCTGACATGGGTCAATGCTCACCCTTCAATGCCCAAGCTGTGAGCACTGAAGCTTGAGCATTGTCATCGGCTAGGCGGCAGGAAGCGCGGCTTTCGCCTGCGACGCGACTTTGGCAAATGCGGCGGGCTGCGCGACGGCCATGTCTGCCAGCATCTTGCGATCGAGCGAGCTGCCGGCGGCCTTGAGGCCGCGGATCAACTGTGAGTAAGTCAGACCGTGCTCACGTGCAGCGGCATTGATGCGGACGACCCACAGGCGCCGATACTCGCGCTTCTTGTTCTTGCGACCGACGTAGGCGTACTTCAGCGCGGTGTCGACCGACTCTTTGGCCTGGCGATACAGCTTGCTCTTGGTCTGGTAGAACCCTTTGGCTCTATCGAGTAGCTTCTTGCGCTTCGCGCGCCGGACTGTTCCTCTTTTTACTCGCATTGTCTACTCGTCCTTCGATCAGAAACCCGATCCCTTGTAGGGCAACATCCTGTGCAACTTGGGGGCATCGCCCGGCGACACTTCCTTCGTCCCGCGCATGTGGCGCTTGGACTTCGTCGTCTTGCTGGTCAGGATGTGACGCTTGAACGCGCTGGCCCTGACGATCTTGCCCGTCCCGGTCTTCTTGAAGCGCTTGGCGGCGCCTCGATGTGTCTTCAGCTTTGGCATCTCTTTGTCTCTCAGGCGAGCCTGAAGGCTCGCCTCTACGTCTCTATTCCTCGCTTGCGCCGGCGCCATCGCCGCCGTCAGTCTTGGCCCGCGGCGCGCTCTTGCGACTCGCTCGCTGGCTCAGGATGACGTGCATCTGGTTGCCTTCCTGCCGTGGTGACGTTTCGGCCAACGCGACTTCCGACAGTTCCCCCAGCAGCCGTTCGAGAATGCGCCGCCCGATCTCGGGGTGCGCCATCTCGCGACCACGGAAGAAGATCGTTGCCTTGACCTTGTCACCTTCGCTCAGGAAGCGCTCGATGTGCTTCTTCTTGAACTGATAGTCGTGCTCATCGACCTTCGGTCGGAACTTGATCTCCTTGACCTCGATCACTTTCTGGTGCTTCTTGGCCTCGCGAGATCGCTTCTGCTCCTGGTACTGATATTTCCCGAAGTCCATGATCCGGCACACAGGCGGCACCGCGGTCGGAGAGATCTCGACGAGGTCGAGGCCTTTCTGACGTGCAATGATGAGCGCCTGCGGCGGCGGCATGATCCCGAGTTGCTGACCGGTTTCGTCGATCACCCGAACTTCACGAACCCGGATGCGCTCGTTGGTGCGAACGCGGTCATCACGTCTAGGCGAGCGATCGAATGCGATAACGGCCTCCTCGGGCTACAGGCTACAGGCTACGGGCCGGTTCAAGTTCTTCGTTCCGGCTCTTGCGTCGAACTTCTTCCAACGCGTCGACAATGAACGCGTCGACCGGCCGCGCGCCGAGATCGCCACCGGACCGGCTGCGCACAGCGACGGTCCCCTCAGCAACTTCCCGGTCGCCAGCTACGAGCATGTACGGCACCTTCTGCAGCTGGGCCTCCCGGATCTTATAATTAATCTTCTCCTGGCGATCGTCTAACTCGACTCGCAGCCCAACTGCCGCCAACCGAGTCTGCACGCTGACAGCGTAGTCCCGGTGACGGTCTGAAATCGGTAAAACTACGGCCTGAACCGGGGCCAGCCACAGGGGCCACGCGCCCGCGAAGTGCTCGATCAGTAAGGCGATGAACCGCTCGAAGCTGCCGTAAATCGCGCGATGAATGACAACAGGCCGATGCTCGGCGTTGTCGGCGCCGATGTACTTGAGATCGAACCGTTGCGGAATCTGGTAGTCGAGCTGAATCGTCGCGCACTGCCACTTGCGGCCGATGGCGTCCACGACATCGAAGTCGATCTTCGGTCCGTAGAATGCACCGTCGCCCTCATTGAGGGTGTAGGGCTCGCCGACGGCATCGAGCGCGCGCTTCAACTCCGATTCCGCGTGGTTCCATTGCTCGATCGTGCCCAGGTACTCAGGCGGCCGCGTCGAGAGCTTCATCTCCGGCTTCATACCGAAGTCGTTGTAGACGCGCTGAACCAGCCGCAGCACTCGCTCGACTTCGTCGCCTATCTGCGACTCCATCACGAAGCAGTGGCCATCGTCCTGGGCGAACTGGCGAACGCGCGTCAGCCCAGAGAGGACGCCGGACGCCTCGTTCCGATGAAGCGGCGTCTGCTCGTGGTAGCGAATCGGCAGGTCCCGGTAACTGCGAACTTCGCTTCCGAAGATGAGCATGTGGCCGGGACAGTTCATCGCCTTCAGGCCCATCTGTTCGCCTTCGGACTCGACCAGGAACATGTTCTGCCGGTAGTGTGACCAGTGGCCGGACGTCTCCCACAGCGCCTTGTTGAATACGATTGGCGCCTTCACCTCCGTGTATCCGGCGGGAATGAGGACGTCACGCATGTAGTTGGCCAGCGTGTTGTAAAGCACAGTGCCCTTGGGCAGCCAGAAGGTCGCGCCCGGGGCCCACTGGTGGAACATGAAGAGCTTCAGATCGCGACCGAGCTTGCGATGGTCGCGCTTCTTGGCTTCCTCGATCCGCGTCAGGTGTTCCTTCAGTTCCTTCTCGGTCAGGAATGCGGTGCCGTAGACACGCTGCATCGGTTGATTGCGCGCGTCGCCCTTCCAGTAGGCGTTCGACGTGCTGAGCAGCTTAAAGGCCTTCAGTTTGCCCGTCGACGGGACGTGCGGACCGACGCAGAAGTCGACGAAGGTCTCCTTGTCATTGATCGTGTAGCAGGAGACCTCGCTCTGTCCCTCGGTCTTCTCGTCGATCAACTGGACCTTGAGCGGCTCGCCGCGATCGCGAAAGAAACGCTTGGCCTCTTCGCGCGGCCACATCTGACGCTCGAAGATCAGGTTCTGATCCGCGAACTCGCGCATCTTCTTCTCGATGGCCTCGAGATCCTCAGGGACAAACGGCCGGGGCACGACGAAGTCGTAAAAGAAGCCTTCGTCGGTTGGTGGGCCGATGCCGCATTGCACACCGGTAAACATGTTCGTCACAGCGGCGGCCAGCAGGTGAGCAGTGCTGTGACGATACAGCGGGAGCGCCTCAGTCGCGTTCTTCGACGTGATGATCTGCACCCGTGCGTCGGCAGTCAGCGGAAACGAGAGGTCAACCAGTCGATCGCCGACCTTGCCCGCCAGTGCCGCATTCGCCAGGCCAGGCGAGATCAACGTCGCCAGATCGCCGACCGTCGTACCCGAAGGCACACTGCGACTCGATCCATCTGGCAGCGTGACGTTGACTTGACTCATGAAAGAGATCTGATCAGCGATGAACCTGCTCGGGACGCCGTACCCTTCGCGCGATGGATGGCCTGCCATCCGAAGCTCGTTGGGTCATGCGAACAGGTCCACCTTCGCTGCTACGCAGCTACGGTGGACATCCTTCGCCTGCATTCATGAGCGAAGGATGGTAGGCGCGGGTGGACTCGAACCACTGACCTCCTCCGTGTCAGGGAGGCGCTCTAGCCAACTGAGCTACGCGCCTGTCCGTCGCAAAAACAGGCGAAAACCCGAA
>Ga0075421_100000135_pt1 | contig 63434 bp, 54 predicted proteins | sample SoiMetdeltSBSDD5_FD_75292 | JGI IMG/M metagenome (GOLD analysis project Ga0075421, IMG submission 75292) | Bulk soil microbial communities from a Populus tree surrounding site in Tennessee, USA - Soil MetaG P. deltoides SBSDD5 | ecosystem: Environmental > Terrestrial > Soil > Tree plantation... | reverse complement strand
CTAGGGGCAGGGCTGGCCGGCCTTGGCCACGATGTGAAGCTGGGTTCTCGCAATCCCGGACAGGAAAAACTCACCGCGTGGTCAAAAGAAACCGGTCCCAAGGCTTCGACCGGGACGTTCGCCGAAGCGGTGGAATTCGGCGAGATCGTGATCCTGGCCACGCTCTGGACGGGAACGAAAAGCGCTCTCGATCTGGCCGGCGCTAAAAACATGGACGGCAAGGTGCTGATCGACGTTACCAACCCGCTCGACTTCTCCAGCATGCCACCCGGGGTCCTTGTCTCCGGGCAGGATTCCGGCGGCGAGCAGGTGCAGCGCTGGGTTCCCGGGGCCTACGTGGTCAAGGCGTTCAACATCATCAGCAACCAGCACATGGTGAAGCCGTCATTTGCCGGCGGTCCTCCCGACCTGTTCATTTGCGGCAACGATGACGGCGCCAAGGCGAGCGTGACCGGTCTCGGCAAGGAATTGGGCTGGTCGGTGGTCGACATGGGAGGGATCCAAAGCGCCCGCTATCTCGAGTCGCTGGCCATGCTCTGGATTCTTTATTACCTTAAGACCCGGAACGAGAATCACGCGTTCAAGCTCTTGAAAAAGTAACCCGCCGGAGGTGGCATCGATCATGTGGAAAAGAATGCTGGCGCTCGCGCTGTTGGTGGCTACCCTATCCGGGGCTACTCTTCCCGGCTGCAATGGAGGCGGATCAACGAGCGCGTCGCTCAAGAGGGAGTGGACCCTCGTCGAGCTGAACGGGGAACCGATCACCGTGTCAAAGCCGCCCACGCTCCGGTTCTCCGAACCCAACCGACTCTCCGGATTCGGTGGGTGTAATCAGCTATCCGGCGCCTACACGCTGAACGGGACAGGATTGACGTTCAGTCCCCTCATCATGACCAAGATGGCCTGCGGGAAAGGGATGGATGTGGAGCAAGCCTTTGCCACTGCGCTCGGCGCCACGAAGCGTTACGCGATCAAGGGCACGGAACTGGACCTCATCGGGGAGTCCGGCATCCTGGCCCGGTTCCGCATTTCGTGATGCCGCTTTGCCACCGGCGAGTGAGGGGTGGCTTGGTTTTGCTGCTCGTCCTGTGGCCCGCGAGCGCGGGCGCATGGGGCCTGGATGGTCATCGGGTCATCGGCGAGATTGCCTGGCTTAGCCTCGACCCTGCCACCCGCGACAAGGTCAAGGAACTCCTGCCGCAGGGGCGCTATCAGACGCTGAGTGAAGCGTCGGTGTGGGCGGATCGTGAGGCTCGCAGCAAGAAAGCCTACAAGTGGCTCGACCCCTTGCATTATGTCGATCTGGATCCCAAAGCCACTCAGGTGGTTCTCGATTCCATCAACTGTCCTAAGGGAAACTGTGTGATCGAGGCCATTCCTCGCTTTGCCCGCGTGCTCGAGGATTCGAGCGCGACTCGCAATGCGCGGATCGAAGCGCTCCGGCTCCTGTCTCACTTCGTGGGGGACGTGCATCAACCGCTCCATGTCGCGTATCCGGACACCTGCGGCGGGTGCACGGTACGTGTCCAGACTCCCGGTGGATGGATGTCCTTGCACGAGTTTTGGGACTCCGGCCTCTTGGCAGAGGATCTGAAAAGAAGATATGAGAACGAGGACGCGTCAGAACAGAGTGATGAGGAGATGATGAAGACCGATGTTACGCCGCATTGGCGTCTTCTTGCGCAAGAACTAGTGAAGGGGACGACCGTATCCGCTGACCTCAATCCTCGAATTTGGGCGGCGGAATCGCTTCACTTCTCTCAGTCACCGCTTTTTCATGTATCAGGAGAGATTTCGGAAGAGTACGTAGATCAGGCGATTCCCCTCATGGAAGCGCGCCTGCGGCAAGCCGGACTTCGCCTGGCCGCGGTGCTGAACGCTGTATTCTCCGATCAACGCCTCTTCTCCAAAGGAACTCCATGAGCACGACCAACGATCCCGCTCGCACGCGCATGGCCCCGATCGATATGAGCCCCGCTGTCTTTCGCCGCCTCGGACATCGCGCAGTCGACGCGATGGCGGATCTCATGGCGTCCTTGCCGGAGCGACCGGTCACCACGGGCGAGACCGCTCCCCAAATTCGCGAGCGCCTCGGACAGCGTCCTCTGCCCGCACGGGGCGAGGATGCCGAGCGCACGCTCGACGAGGCGCTGGAGCTCATGAGCGAGCACTCGCTCTTCATTGGTCATCCGCGTTTCATGGGGTACATCACCTCGTCGTCGGCCCCCATTGGCGCTCTGGCCGATTTGATCGCCGCCTGCGTGAACCCCAACTTGGGTGGCTGGCCGCTCTCGCCCATGGCCTCGGAGATCGAAGCCCAGACTATCAACTGGATTGCCGAGCTCTTGGGATTTCCGGTTCCGGCGGGTGGAATACTGGTCTCCGGCGGCAACATGGCCAACTTCATTGCCTTTTGGACCGCGCGCCGGCACAAGCTCGAATGGAACGTGCGTAAAGAGGGTTTCTTCACGAGTGGCCCACGCCGCCCGCGCGTCTATACGTCGGAAGAAACCCACACCTGGATCCAGAAAGCGGCCGATTTGAGCGGCCTCGGAACAGATTGCATTCGGTGGATTCCTACCGACAACGATCTGCGAATGGATGTAGCCCTACTCCGGCGCCAGGTAGAGAGCGATCGTGCCGCGGGGGATTTGCCCTTCCTCGTCATCGGTAACGCGGGCACGGTGAGCACCGGAGCGATCGATCCTCTGCCCGAGATTGCGGATGTGGCCAAGGAGTTGGGATTGTGGTTCCACGTGGACGGCGCGTACGGCGCGCCGGCCGCCGCGCTGTCCGAGGCGCCCGCGGATCTCAAAGCCCTGAGCCGCGCCGACTCAGTGGCCGTCGATCCGCACAAGTGGCTGTACGCTCCGCTCGAGGTCGGGTGTGTGCTCGTCAAGAGCTCCAAGCAACTTCGCGATACGTTCAGCTATCACCCGCCCTACTACCCCGATGCGGATCCGGCGCCGGACGCTCCCCCCATGTACCACGAGCTGGGTCCGCAGAACTCGCGCGGTTTCCGGGCGTTGAAAGTGTGGATGGGACTCCGTCAGGTGGGACGCGATGGCTACACGCAGATGATGGGCGAGGACATGTCGCTCGCCCGTGCCCTTTACAATCGTGTGAGCACGAAAGAGGAGCTCGAACCGGGGACGCAGAACCTCAGCATCACCACGTTTCGGTTCGTTCCTACTGATCTTCGGGAGAGCACCCAGGCGGGTGCGTACTTGAACGATCTCAACCGGGAGATCGTGGCCAAGCTTCAGTCGGGCGGCAAGGTTTACATCACCCACGCCGTAGTGAAGGGGACCTTTCTTTTGCGGGCGTGTGTGGTGAACTTCCGGACCTCCCTCGCCGACATCGAGGCCGTGCCGGCGCTCGTGATCGAGGCGGGGCGAGAGATCGATCGCACGTTGCGGCCCGCCGCGCTTCGCAGCACCACGTCCGCCACGCCATGAACACGAAGCGGGAAGTCATCTATTCGGTCACGTTGCAGGTCAACCACGATGCGGTGACCGAATGGTTGGGCTGGATGCTCGAAGCGCACATTCCCGAGGTCATGGCCACCGGGTGTTTCGAGGCTTACGAAATGCGGCAGCAACTCGAGCCTTCGGTCGAGGGACGGGAAACGTTCGAGATTCGCTATCTGTGCGCATCGATGGAAACGTACCGTCGCTACGAGGAGCAATACGCGTCACACCTTCAAGCCGCGCACAACGCGCGATTCGGCGGCCGCTTCGAGGCGATCCGTCGAATCTTTGGATCCATGGAGACCCGATCATGATGGAACGCGTCCCGGAACCCGAACTCATGGAAGAAGACGAACAAGCACGTGCTTACGCCGAGGCGGATTTCGACGAAGCGCACAGCCGCTTCATCAAGCTCTTGCAGGAACACTTCCCCGACCTGGCCGAGGGCACGGCCCTGGACCTGGGGTGCGGACCCGGCGACATCACCTTTCGGTTCGCCCGCGCGCATCCGCGTATGAGCGTGCACGGCGTGGACGGCTCCGATGCCATGCTTCACTACGGCCGGGTTGCTTTAGCGGAAGACCCCAAGCTTGCCCGCCGCGTGCAGTTCATCACCGGGTTCCTTCCCGGGGCAGCGCTCCCGCGGTCCTCCTATGACGTCGTGATCTCGAACAGTCTCTTGCATCATCTCCACGATCCCTCGGTGATGTGGAACTCGGTGCGGAAGTTCGCGGCAAAGGGGGCTCCGGTCTACGTCATGGATCTCTTACGTCCGGAATCGGATCAGGACGTAGATCGTCTGGTGGAAACCTATGCGGGGGGCGAGCCGGACGTGCTGCGCCACGATTTTCACGCTTCGCTCAAGGCAGCGTTCACGGTTCCGGAAGTCACCGAGCAGTTGAAGAAAGCCGGCTTGGCTCACCTCAGCGTGAAACCGGTGAGCGATCGCCATCTCCTCGTGACCGGACACGCATGATCGACAAGCTCTTCACCTACGGCACCCTCGAGATTCCCAGCGTGGTGAAACGTGTGCTGGGACGCGACTTTGTGGGCCGTCCCGCGGTGCTCAATGACTACGCCCGCTATCTCGTCCGCGGCGAGACCTATCCGGCCATTCGCGAGGAGCCGGGCAGTGCAGTCCGGGGAACCGTGTATGACGGGATCGATGGCGAGCTCTTCCGCCGTCTGGACACGTACGAGGGTGAGGAGTACCAGAAACGATCGGTCCAGGTCATGACCGATGATGGGCCGCATCACGCCTTCGTCTATACGTGCGCCCCGGGCCTTCTGAGCGACACGCCCTGGGATCAGGCCGCCTTCATCGCGCATCACTTGGCGGACTTCATGGCCGGGCGATCGGCCTGGATCGAATGACGTTCAGTCCTCGGAGTAGACGACCCAGGAGTCCGGCGTTTCCCATAGCCGCACCGCGCCCAACCGGGCACGGCCGCCCGTAGCGTTGGCCACCGGCTCTACCAACCCGCGATAAAACCACTCTGCGATGGCCTCCGCGGTGGGATTCACCCGGTCGAAAGGCGGTATCTCGTTCAGGTTCTGGTGATCCAGGCGCTCGACGAGGGGGGCAAGGATCCGATCCAGATCCGCGAAATCGATCAAGAGCCGCTGCGAGTCCAGGGTGTTCCCCCGCACCACGATTTCGACGCGGTAATTGTGGCCGTGGTTACGCGCACAGGGGCCCTCATAGTCCCGTAGTGTGTGGGCGGCGCTGAATTCCGCGCTTTTCTGCACCTCGTACATCCCGTACCTCTCTGGAAAACCAAATCTTACCACTGAGCAGCCTGCTAACCAGTAGCACAGACCCGATTCACGCCGTATCATAGAAACCTTCGTCGGAACGACGTTTGTCGGATGGAAAGGACGTCCTTGGATCTTTTCAGCACGTTGCCCAACCCCTTGCTCTCTCGCCCGTTTGCGGTCATCGATTTCGAGACCACGGGACTCTATCCCGCGGTCGGGGACGAGATCTGCGAGCTGGGCATTGTCCGCATGGAGAACGGCGAGATCGTCCAGGAGTGGTCGAGGCTGGTGAACCCTTGCCGGCCCATGGACCCCGCCGCCATCCAGGTGAGCGGAATAACCCTGGACATGATCGAGACCCAGCCCAAGTTCGAAGAGGTCGTGGACGAGTACCTACCGTACTTCCATGACGCAGTCATCGTGGCCCACAACGCCGAGTTCGACATGGCGTTCTTGCAGTCCAAGCTCGTCAAGATGAAGCGGCCCCAGCTTCCCAACGCCGTGCTCGATACGCTCGAGCTGGCCCGCGCCTTCGATGAAACCGGCCCCTACACGCTCGGTATTCTGGCCAACCGCATGGGGATTCTCGACCGCCAGATTCATCGCGCGCTCGAAGATGCCCGCATGGCCGCTCATGTGCTTCGTCGCTTTCTGGACGAGTATCACAAGCGAGGTCAGGACGAGCTGTCACGACTTCCTGGATTCCGGAACAGCTATCAGTTCTCGATCGACGGGCCGGACCGGGGCGAGGACAACAGCTTTGAATCGGTCGTGGAAAGTATCCGCAAGGCGATCGAGGCCAAGCAAGACCTCGAGATCTCCTACACGGGCGGGCGAAACACGACCTGGCGCCGCGTTACCCCATGGCAAATCAAGGGCATGAGCCTGCGCGGTTACTGTCACCTGCGGCAAGAAGAGCGCGATTTTCGTCTCGACCGGATCATGGAGTGCCACGCCGTGCTCGAGAATCCCGGTCCGCTCAGCTTACCGCGCTAATTCCTCGAGTTATTTCTCGAACGTTACTCGCCCCGACGCCACGTCATAGACGGCCACTACAACGTCCAGTTTGCCGGCCGCGACGCCCTGCTTCAAGAATGGCTCGGATTGCGAGAGCTGCTTCGCCACTCTCCGCGCGTTCAAGAGCACTGCATTGTGTACCGGATCGCCCGGCATTTTCTTGGCTTCGGCAATCACCGGGGAAATGGGTTGGGTCAGAGCCGGAATGTGACCGCCTTCCGCGTGGCCCGACATGGCGGCCTGCACGGCGCCGCACGTCTCGTGGCCCATGACCACGATGAGCGAAGTTCCGAGGTGCTCCACCGCGTATTCGATGCTGCCCAGGACCACATCGTTCAGCGTGTTCCCGGCCTCCCGCACCACGAAGAGATCCCCCAGTCCTTGATCGAACACAAGCTCCGGAGGTACGCGTGAATCCGCGCAACCCAGGATGACCGCGAAGGGGTGCTGGCCGGCGGCGAGGCTCGCCAAACGCTCCGGGGATTGGTCGGGGTGGACGGCTTCGTGTCGCACGTACCGGTCGTTGCCGTCCTTGAGCCGGGTGAGCCCTTCGGCCGCCGTGATGCCGCCTTCGGCCGCGGAATGAGGATCAGGCGGCCCCCCCCACCCTCGCATTGGGGCAAGGAGCCATGCGCACATCACGGGAACAAGAAGGGCTTGCTTCGCTCGATGCATCATTGGCCAGCCTTTCTCAACGCCGTCGCCCGCCACCGCCGCCGCGTCCGCCCCGCGACCCGCCGCCCCGCGACCCGTAGCTATTCGCTCTCGAGTTTCCGGTTTGCCGGGATTTGTAATCGCGGTTGAGGTCGTTCATCGTGCCCGAGGACGGCTTGCTCTTGTGGACGGTCGGTTGCTGCGTAGGACGATTGCTCGTCCCGGCGCTCGGCCGGTCGCTTGTGCCGGCACTCGGCCGGTCGCTTGTGCCTGCACTGGGTCGATCGCCTCCGGCCGGCTGCTGCGAAGGACGATCGCCCGATCCCGCATCGTTCCAACTGCTTCCATCCCACGATTGCCAGCCGTTATCGCCTTTGCGGTACACGTTGCCGTCCTTGCCGGCGTAGACATCACCGTTTCTCTCTGCTGCCCACGCTCCACCTTCGCCTTTATAACCATGACCGGATCCCTGACTGCTTTCCCAGGCGGCACGTGTGCCGTTCTCCCCGGAGACTCGAGCGGTGCGAACCCAGTCGTCACCCTTTTGCACGGACGTCGTTCCCCAGCTTCCATACGGATTTCTGCCTTGCGTGGTCTGGCCATAGGCACCGGTACGTGGGTTGTATGCTTCCGCGTAACCCACTCCGCCTGAGGGTCCCCAGGCTTTGCCGCCGCGCGCGTACGTTCCTGTTCTTGGGTTGTACGTCGCTCCCCGGGTGGCTCCGCCGTAGGGGCCGTACACGCCTTGCCGGTATCCATACGCGCCCGTGTAGGGGTTGTAGATGGCGCCGCACCCGTAGCTGGGCGGCCAGGGATAGTATCCCCCATGATAGTAGTAGGGCGGGTAGTACCAACCCGAGCCATACATGGCACACCCGTACCCGATCATGATCCCCATCGAGTATCCGGCGGTGACGGCAAACGCCGCGTACTCGTCATCGGAGTCTTCTTCGACCACCGTAACGTAGGTGACGTTGTGCACCGGCGAATTGGCCGGGATTTCGTAGATTTCCTTCGGAATGTTGGTCGTCACTTCCCAGGGTCCGTTGGGGTTCTTGGACGCAAACCAGACCCCCTGGAAGCACAAGTAATAAATGTCGCCCAACTGGAGCACGGTGTTGGCGGTGTTCTCCGCGTAATCAACCGGAGATTTCTCGATGTCCTTGAATTGCGGCGTGCCGCCTGCGTACTCGACTTGCGGCGGTTTCACATCCTTGCGACTCACGCGCGCGGTCGTGGGGATTTGAGCCATGAGAATGGCTTCGGCGGCTTCATCCGTTCCCGGAACCGAGGCGAGAACGCGAGCGCGTTCGTGATCGGCGGGAATGGCCTGGAAGTCCTTGGGCAGCTTGTCCGTGGCAAACGTCCACGGACCTTTGAAGGACGTTGCCTTGAACCATCTGCCCGACACGAGGAAATAGATGTCGTCGCCTTTGTACCGGAAGATGTCGCTCTCCGTGTTCTTTACCCACTGGAGATCCGTATCCTTCACCTTTTCGAACTTCGGCTTGCCGTCCATGAGGAGGAGCTCGGCTGGTTTCTCGCTCACGAACACCATGGGCACCTTGTCTTTCTTGATCTTCTTGCCCGGGATGTTCGCCTTTACGTCCGTCCAGTTTTGATCGTCGGGCAGCTTTTTGAACGCCTCGGGCAAGTCGCCCGCCGGCTCCCATTTGGCGGAGAGATCCTTGGTCTTTAGCCAGCCCGTTTCGTAACGGAGGTACCAGACTTCCTTCTCATCCTTGAAGATGTCCCAGTTCGTGTTGACCCCGAACTGCAGCTTGCTCCCCGAGATGGGTCCCATGATCGGCTCGCCGTCGAATTGAACGATGATGGCGGGGCGTTCGCTCACGAAGATGGGTGGGGCCTCGGTGTTGATGGCGATATCGGAGCCGGTCTTGATCTCGCTCCGCTCAACGGCCGCCAGCACGCGATCCAGAGCCATGATCATTTCCGTTTTCGGCATCGCGTTCTGCAGCTCGCCGATCAGCTTGCGCGCTACTTCGCGATCCACCCCCGGGAAATTGGCCTCGGTGATGTTGAGCTTCACGAGGCGGACCAGGCGGTCATCCATCGAAACTTTCGTTTCGGATTCCATCTTCACCGTTCCCAGGGCCGGCTTCTGGTTACCGGCGGGTGAGAACGCGACCGCAGAAAGGGCGACGATATGTTTCTGCTTGTCCCAGCTTTGCACTTGGGGCTGGTACATCACCAGCGTCGCCCCGTCCTGGGTGCGGCGGGTTTTGGGCCACTTGCCGTCCGGGGCCCCGGGAGCGCCTGGCATACCGGGCGCGGGCGGCGGCGGCGGAGGGGGTGTAGTGACCTCGGGTACGACCGGCGCGCTCAGCGTTCCCGTCGAGTCAGGCGTCTGCGTCGACGCCACGGTCGCCACCGTTGTGAGCGCGAAAATCGCCAAGAATGCGCGAAGGACCCATCCCCTGGTGTGTTTCATGACTAAAACGCCTCCTCGAGCCCGAAGTAGACTCCATTCGTGTCCGGTCCGAAGCCTATGTCCACGCGTAAGTTCACGTGCTCGGCCTCGTTGAAGAGGAACCGAAGACCCCCGCCGCTCGAGATCTTGAAGTCCCTGATATTGAAAGAGCCGATCTCGTGAGCTACGTCCCCCGCTCCGATGAAGGCCACCCCGCCGACTTTCCAGAACAGATGCATACGATACTCCACTTGCCCGGCCAGGTAGAGACGATCCCGATAGCGCCCCTCGTAATAACCGCGCATCGTCCGCTGTCCGCCCAGGGCGGGCAGCTCGTAAAACGGCGACTCGTTGAACGCGGCCTGAGCGATCGTCTGAATGGCCAACACCCGTTGTTTCTTGAGGCCGATGTAATGGCGAATGTCCACGTCGTAGCGATTGAAGTCGTAATCACTCCCGAGATCGCTGGTGTAGAAGGTGCCACTGATTTTATTGAAGCCGCCCTTTTGCGGGTAGAAGATGTGGTCGCGGTTGTCCCAGGTCCACGAGAACCCAACCCCGGAGATGGATCCGGCCTCGGCACCTTGGACGCTCTTGTCGACTAGGAAAGGATTGCCGAGGTCATCGGTGATGTCGCGGTTCGCGAACCGGTAAATGATGCCAACCCGGGTCGCGTCCAAAAGACCGATCACCGGAGGAAGCTGGAACTCGCCTTTGAGGCCCAAGCCTTGCGCCACGTAATCCGTGTTCGGGATATCCGGCGTTGTGCTTCCAATCCCCCAGAACTTGTCCACGTACCTTCCGTAATCGAAGCTGAGGGAGGCGAAGAACTTGTTGGCGACGAAATACACCTCGGGGGCGAAGCTGATCTTGTACTGCTCTTTGGTCGTGTAGTAAGCCGACACGGTAGCTTTGGAGGGACGGAGGAGTTTGTCCGTTCCCGTATAAAACGTGACGATGCCGCCGGCGCCGATCGCGAGCTCGGTTTCCGGCGTGTAATAGGCGTAGGGGTATGCGCTTATTTTCATACCGAGGTTCTTCATCGCCACACCCGCCGCCTCACCCGCGATCGCTCCCACCGGAACGGCCACGCCGGTCGAATCGCGAGCGGAATCTGGGGCCGCGGCCGTCGGGGTTTGGCCGTTCGCCGGCGCGGTAAGAGCCAACGCCAAAACGCCGGCCAAGAAGAGTGTTTTCATTTGCCCCCGAACCTTTCGCCCTAAAGCAGAGTCAGCGTTCTCTCGATGAACCAGAACGCGGCGACGCCGCCGATCGCATACGCCCCCGTGCTTTTCCAAGCGAGCTGGTTCAAGTGTTTCCTGGTCAACAGCCGGCGAATCAATCTGAACCCAAGCAGGGAGAACAGGGTAACCCCGGCGATGAAAAGAAGCTGGCCGACCTCGACCCCCACGTTGAAGAACGCGAGGGCAACCGGGATCGCCCGCTGGGGCAACCCCACTTCATGCAGCGCATTTGCGAACCCGAATCCGTGCAGGAGTCCAAATGTGAACGACACCACCCATGGCCAGCGGCTCGTCGATCCGGGATGGCCACGTTCCTGACGCACGATTTCGCAGGCCACGAACATGATGGATAGCGCGATCACCGCCTCGACCGGCCGTCCCGGCACCTTCACGAGCCCCAGCGTGGCTGCGCTCAGGGTGATGCTGTGGGCGAGCGTGAACGCGGTGATCGTCTTGACCAGCCGCCCCCACCCGCGCACGAGGATGAGCAAGCTCAGCACGAAGAGCAGGTGATCGATGCCAAGCAATATGTGCTGAATGCCCAGCGTCAAATAGGTTCGGGCGACTTCGAGGCTTCCCGGCGATTGTTCCACCACGAAGGAGGGATGATCTGGAGTGAGACGCGTGACCTGAGTGGTGCCGTCTTTGCGTTCGATACGAACCAGCACGTCCGTGATCGAGCTCTCGAGGCCGTCCACGGCGATTGTGGCGCCGGTCAGACCATTGATACGTTGGACGCGGGAGCGTTCGAGGTATGCCTCGTCTTCCAGGGTGGCACTAGGCTGGGTAATGAACGTCACATCTTGGGGCCAGACCACGTGCAGGGCCAGCCGCTCATCGCCGCGCGCGGGAACCTTCCAGAGCACATCGTATGTTCCGGCATCCGTCTCCCGAAGTTGCAGATAACCGGGGCGCACTTCGTGCGCGATAAGCGAGGCAGGAATTAGCAGGGAAAGCGAAACGAAGACCCCAGCGAGGCGCCTCATCGCTTCACCTCGGCGGTTTCACTCGGCGCCGCCCTTTCCAGGGTGACCTTGTAGCGAGCGAGGAGTTCGTTCACTTGTGCGTCCTTCATTTCCTGCCGCTTGGCCGCGGACCATTCCCGGGCCACGGCATCGCGCGCCGCCTCGAAGGACTGGGCACGGCCGGGTTGGATGGATTCCAGACGAACGAGATGCATGCCGTATCCCGACGGTACAGGCCCCACCCACGTTCCGGGAGGAAGCGATTGGACCTTGGCCGTGAATTCCGGACCGAAGAGTGACACCACGTCCCGGCGCTCCATCGTGTCCACATGAACGGGAAGCATGCGAATGAAGCTCAGGGTCTCGAGATCGTTTCGTCCTCGATTGAGCTCACCCAGCAAGCGGGCCGCGTCCTTGCGCTTTTCGGGATCGAGCCCGATCTGGCTGAAGGTGAATCGTGGCTCGGCGGCAAAGTCCTTGGGGTGAGCAGCCATGTAGGCACGAAGGTCCGCTTCCGAGGGTTGCATCACCGACACGGCGTCCTCGGACAGGAACTCCATTTTCTGGGCGAGCCGGCGGCGCACGACCGCATCATCGCGATCCAAGCCCAGAGCGATTGCTTCGCGCATCAGCACCTCTTCACGAACGTAATCGTTCACGAGTCCCTGGAGCTCCTGCGCCGAGGGTGACCGGCCCCACAGATTCCGAAACGTCTCTTCGAGGCTTTGGATTCGGCCCGAAGTGACGACGATTTCCCGTTTGCTCCCTCGTCCCGCCTCCCGACGGCTCGCGAAGACGGCGTTGAGCCCGAACACCGCGGACCCGATGAGGAGGAAATGGAAGAGCGGTTCTTTGAGCCAACGTTTCATTTACTGGGGGTGTACCAGATGGGAGAGGTGTACGCCCGTTCGGTGGTGGTCATGGGCACCTGGGGATCCATCGTCACTCCGAACCGGACGGCGTCGTAGCAGGTCCACCGCGGGGTGGGGATCTCGATCACTCGAGCGTAGTACACCGCTCGAAGTCGGGAATCGAAATCAGGATCCTTCCACATCGCGATCAGCTCCGGGGTTCCGATGGTATTGGTGTAAACGGCGTGTGCAACATCCACCGTGTTTCCGACTGCGGGAAGCTTGCCGTCCGTCCCCGGTTTGCGATCCCCCGACCAGGCAACATCATAAACCTTTTCCTGGCGATTCCCGCCCTTGTCCACCCAGCCCTTCACCACCTGGACGCGATCGAGATTGGCGCCCAAGGGATCCTTGAGCGCAGCCAGCAAGAACGTGGGCGACTTGCCGGTGGGACGCTTGGATAGATCGCCGCCCATGGGAACGCCTTTGGCGTAACCCGCCACGGCCGGCGTGCGGGTGCGCGCATCTTCGGGCAAGAAATTCCAGCCACCGAAGAACCGCACGATCATGCGCGGTCCCGTGGTGGCGTAGGTCTCCCGCCGCATCATCGCGTCGAACAGCGCCTCGCGCGTGTTTTCCTTCGCCCACACCGCGGCGTAACCCGACGCGGTCTGTTCCCACCCCATCACGCATTTATCGCCGAAGCAACCGACCGGATGATTCCAGCGGTGGGGATTGGGTTCCGTTCCGGTGTGCTTGCCGAAGAAGTTGTCGTCGTCGGCGGTGGAGAGAGAGGTATGGGAATCGGTGGATCCGATCATTCCGAACTTGTAGGGGTTTACGCCGAGTTTCTGTTCGAGCAAGAGTCCGAGTTGCAGTGCCTGCCGCGCGTATTCGTACTGCAACATCTCGGGTTTCTTCGGAACGCTGAGGTTGAGATTCGCCTTGTCCCACCGCTCGAAATTCGCAAACTCATCGTTCGGGGACAGGAACGGGTGCGTCTCTCCGTCCCCCTTGATCTGCGTCGCTTCGTAGAGCGGCTCCCAACGCCGGCGCTGGGTGGCGTATTCCTTGTCCACCGGCTTCCCGGTGAACGACTCGATCATCGGGAACATGATGCCGTTGGAGAGGTTCCCGTTGTGGGCGATGGCGAGCACCTGGCCCCCCGTCTTTTCTTCGTACCTCCCCATCCATTTCCACAGATCGCGGGGATTGTCGCCGCCCGCCGGAGGAAGCGTGGTGTAGGGCTCCATCTGCCCCGCCTTTGTGCCGCCGTCCCGATAGATCACCACCCGGTGGAGGTTGTTGCCGCCGGTGTTGGACGTCCATTCGTACCCGATGAACGCGGTGAAGAGACCCGGCGTGTTGTATGTCTCTGCCGCCTTGATGTTCAGGTCCCACGCCGAACGGTACAGCTCCGATCCCGGCAACGAAGCGAGTGTGGGCGGGAAGGTGTTGTTAGAGAACCGTTCGATCACATCCAGAGCAGCCTTCACTGCTTCCTCTCCGCCGGCTTTGACCATGTCGTACCAGCGTTTCCCGGTGGGATCGGCGAGGTAGGCGGGGTCCCCGGAGAAGAGCTTTGGGAAGAATCCCAGATTGTCCGAGTGATCGGAGACGACCAAGAAATCGAGCGGGCGGGCGAGCCGAACCGGCAGCCCGATGGACGAGACCAGCTCCTCGCCCCGCGCGAAGCGAAACGCATCCTCGGGACTGAGGCGGTTCCCGAACGCCCCCGCATCCATGGACGCCGAAGTGTGCAGATGCGTGTCGCCAAAAAAGACGCGAGTCGGATAGGTGCGACCGCCCTGCGGGGAGAACCCGCCCTTGGGAAACAACTTGTGCACGGTGGCGGAATCCGGCCGGTCCTCCTCCTGCGCCAGTCCGGGTGTCGTAACCGCAGTCGTGAGGAACAGAAAAGCGCTGACCCATGAACGCATGCGCAAGATCTCCTTATAGATGTGCGGTCAGTCCAAGACCTGGCAGCTGATGGCAAGGTCGCTCATGGAGCAGTTTGGTGGAGTTTCTGCTGCAGCTCGAGCATGGCCCCGTGGTTGACCTTGGCCAGGTCGTCGTACGGCCGATCGAGGACGGTAATAAGAAGGACAACCGTCGAGAAGGTCATGGCCAGGACCAAGCCCAAGCCCCAATGATGTTTTCCGAAAAGTCCAAACTGAAAGCCAACCGCACCCATGGATAACATGGTGACCATACCCAATCCGATCCAGATCGTAATGGGAATTCGATAGAGCAATACAACCGTCTTCCGCGACGTATGAAGATCGATCACTTCGTTGAGAGAGGAAACAAACAGGGCTCCGATCGGCGAGTTCATCTTGCTCGAGATGCTGACCGCGTTCGCCCACAAATCGTCCTGTAACGAATCGGATTCGGCGAGGGCATTCCTGATTCGAAAGGGATTACCGGCCGCTTCGACGCGAATGTCGACGTATTCCCGAAACAAGGAAAGGCAGGCGGAGCGTTCGGGCTCGGGCAAGGTTTGAGCGCGGAGGGCCGTCGTGCCGATGGCGTTCACCTCGGAAAGGAGGAGTTGCCGCCTTGCGTCGAATCGGGACGACGCCATACCGAAGGTGAAGGTGAGAAGGAAAGCCAAGAGACCCAACAGCGCGCCGATGATGGAACCGATCGGCCCTTCGGCTGGAGCCGCTCCCCCGGCCCGCTGGCGCAAGCCGATTGCGAATCCCACCACGATCGAGAAGAGGACGACTGAAACCGAGAGCAAGAACACGAGCCAAAGAGGGGCGTTGTCGAGCAACGGCGAGCTCCTGAGAGGCCGCGAGAGGTGCGGCTACTGTTCTTTGGTCAGGGTGAGACCGACCCGGCCCGTGGTTCCGTACAGGTTGATCGAGACTTCCCAGGCTCCCGCCACGCCGGTATCGGTGACCGATTCGATCTCGAAGAGCAGCTCCCGGTGGTAGACGATGGTCCCAGTCGCGTCGCGAATCGTGACCTCGCTTTGGCCGTGGGGAACAAAGCTGCGATGGCTCACGTGGGCTTGCGGTCCAGTGACGACCCAAGTCGTATCGATCGTGTCGTAGACGTTTTCGAGATCCTTGGCGTCGACCTTGAACGTGTCGGGCACCGAAACGATGCGCACGTCGTTCTTGGAGGTCAGAAACTGCACGTCCTCGGCACAGCCGAGGGCCCAGAGGAGACCAACCGCCAGGGTAACCAGGAGCATTCCTCGGGCCAGACGGACAAGCGTGGGCCGCGTCATTCCCGTGTCTCCGCGCCCGGCAAGGCCAGGCCTACATAGAAACTGAGCTGAGGGCTGCCTTGGTCCACGTCCGCGAAATCCCGGTATTCGCTCCAGCGGTGATAATTGAAGTAGCTCATCCCGAGTCCGATCGACTTGGTGGCCTGGAACCGGGCATCGAAGTACCCGCCCCCCTGGGTGTGACTGGAATGTGCGCCGTCGAGCGTGTGAATGTGGGACAGCGTGTACCCGGTGCGGAAGACGAAGCGCGGCCACCACACGAACGTGACCGACGGCGTCGCACCGTAGCCGAACCCGTAATCGTAGTCACGCCCCTCTTCGGCGCTGAAGAAATCGGACCGCGTGGCGCCGATCGGGTAGAAACTGGCCAGCACTTCCGCCCGCGTTTCGAACCCGCTGCTCTTGCGCCATCTGCCCAGCCAGCCACCGGAGAAGCTCTGCCCCCCGAACTCGTAGGCAGGGTTGTTGTAGTACTCGTAGCGAATGAAGGCGCCCAAGAGGTGCTCGGTTGTTTCACTCTTGCTCAGGACGTGGCCATAGAGTGAACCGCGTGCCTCCAACATGGAAAGCCGCCCGCGCTGGCCCTGGCTCTCCTTGTCCGCCACCTCCGCCTTTACGCGAAACGTGGAGAAGGGCGCGTGCGTGACATCCTCGTAGCCGTCCCCGTACTGCAGCCGCAACTGGGCGTAGACCTGATCCGTGGCCAAGTCGCCGGACAACGAATTCTCTCCGCCGATTTTCCGATAGCCCACGTCGATGGCCCCTTGAATGAAGCTCGGGCGCCATTCGGATGGATTGGCGCTCACCCGGCCCGTTTCTCCGCTCACCAGGCGGTTGAACCCACGGATGGGATTCAGCACAGCGCCACCGATCTCCCGCCACACGCGCTCCGAACCGGTGGCGGTGTTGTCCAGGGTCAGAGAGGAGAGGCGCCAAAGCGCTTCGCCCAGAGACAGGCCGCCCACGCTGGTGTTCCAAAAATCATTGGGAGACGGTGCCCAGCCCTCGCCGAACAGCTCCCACATCGCGCTTCCGGCGAACGGCCACGGCGCCGATCCCCAGAAACCGAATCCGTTCGCGCGCGCGGAGTTGAAATAGAGGTTTCCGTGATAGGGATGCGAAAACTGGTTATTGACGAACTTGTTGTCGTCCCATTTCCAGGGGTTCTGGAGGTTGTCGTACCACACGTCGGGAGAGATCTTGGCCCACTCCGCATCCCGGATCACGTTGTTGACCGAGGACGGGATGAGCTGGACGAGCATGAGCTCACCGATCGCCGCGCCCCATCTCCGACGGACGTTACAATCCGGACACGGCAAGTTCGCCGGAATGCCAACCGAAGGCGATTGCTCCTGAGCCGCGCGCGCTTCGGCGGCCAAAAGCGGCGACACGCTCGTGCTGTCGCCGAACGTTTGCGCGCTCGCGGAGGAAGCAAACAACAACCCAATCGCCACCGCCCGCAGGCTTTTCAATGCGAGGTTACTCCCAGGCTCACCGTGACGTAATTCTGGTCCGGCACGTGGCCGGACTTCATGATCGCGTGATAGCGGGCACCCAGCCACCAGATTTGATTGCCGCGGGGGTAGGTGATACCGATCTCCGGCGCTCCGCCAAAATGCAGGTTCGTCTCGTGGGCGGCGATGAGACCGATTTCCACGCGCTCCTCGATGATGTAGCCCCCCAAATTGATGCCCACGTAGGGCCGCATGCGGTAGGGATGGCCGAAATAGTGATGCGCACTCAAGAGCACGGGCCAGCTATTGACGTATCGATACTGCGTGCCGGTTACCGAGCCGGGAACGCTGGGCAGCACCGAGGTGCGGTTGCTCTTCTCGAAGAACACATTCCAGGAGGCGTTCAACCCCAGCGAATTCGTGCGGTTCTCGTTGATGCGACGAGCCTCCACCGTGAAGTTGCGCCAGCTGAAATCGTCGGCGAAGTCCTTGGTGTTGCCGGTGGGCGTCGCGAATCCGTACGCAAGTCCCCAGAGCCAATCCTGGGCGGAAACGATTTTCGCCGACACACAAAGTAACGCGACCGCGAGCAGCACGGTAGATACGCCATGGCGCTTCATCATTGTGCCTCCCCGGTTACATCGAGATACGGCGACTGCTCGAAGGCCTGACCAATACCGTCCAGGACTCGCTGGGCGTTGACGCTCGAGCTCGATAACACGCCGTTTACCACGCCCGTCCATACGAGAGGAATGCGCGGTGGATTGGCCGTGTTGGGATGATCGGGGTCTTCCATGGTGATGAACACCGTTCCCGTCTCGTATTCGATGGCGGTCCAGGAGGGTGGGTAATAGCAGTAGTACGGGTAATACCAATACCACCAATCGCAGTAGCTGCCGATGATCGCGTAGCCCTGACGTGCCACCGCGGAGACGCCGACTACTACGTCGGGAGGGCTGTTCTCATCAAAGGCAATCCGCGTGTAGCCCAACGCGTTCATCTCCGCTTCGACCTTGTCCAGGATCTCCTGGTCATAGATGCGCGCGACGGGAATGCAGTCGGTATCTCCCGGCACGCCTTCACAGATATGAACAATGGTATCCGCCAGCGCATACGTGCTGTTCTGGCTGAAATCCTCGTTCGGATCGAACAGCGTGGTGACGGTCCCCAGCTCTTCGGTGGTCTCGATGGTTCCGGGATAGCAGGAAATCAAAGTCAGTGCGGCGGTTCCGAAAAGTAGCGAAGCCGCCCAAATGCTTGCTCGATGCATGGTCGGCCAAACGTCCTTTCAGATATGAGGATCTGCGAGGGGCAGAAAATAGCCTGCGAAGTCTAGGGGAACCCCCCAACAGTCAACAAGGGGTGAAAAATCAATCGAGACCGACGTTGAGACCGGCTAGGACCTTGAACCGCTGGTATTTGACATCGCGGGTCCCGACCGGGTTGAACGTGGTCGCCGAGGCATCCGTGACATCGAACGGCTCGGTGACGCTGTGATCACCAAAGGAGTAGGAAAACCCGAGGGTCAAGTTAAAGCGCCCGAGCGTGAACCCGGATCCGGCAGACAGATGAGAAATGTCCCAGGTGGAGAAGGAAACCTGACGGCCGTCGTAAGGAACGAAGGCCGATGCATCGGTACGAAACGCGCCGAAAAGACGCACTTTGGGATTCAGGACTTGTTCGATCCCGACCCCCGCGTTCACCACCGAGCTGGCGGCATGCGTCGCTTCGTTTCGGAGCGTATCTCCTTCGGTTTGCGATACGAAGGGCTCGGTGTCCAACACGTTGTACCGGTCGATGGCGTCGAACCACTCGGCCGAGACATAGACCTTGGTGTTGCCGGCGTCCCAAGCGGCTCCGATCGCTGCCGAGACGGGAGACTTGTAGACCGCCTTCACATCATTCTGATAGTTGGCGCTGACCGCGTCGTCGGGGGTTCCGTCTCCGTCCAAATCGACGCCGTCGGTGGTCCGATTCACCAGCGCCCAGCCGCTCCCGGTGAGATTCAAGCTGGGGGTGGTGACGGTCACGCCGGCGGAAATCGGGGAGCTTTGCAGCATGAACCCCGCCTTCCACAGGAGGCGGAAGTTCGTGTACGAGAAATCGCTCGTCCGTATTGCCACCGCCGTCTCGCCGCCCGCGGACAAGGCTTCCAGCAAGTTGTTGGACCGGCTCCGCTGGTTCCGATAGGCCACATACGTGGTCACTCCGACCCCGGTCTTTTCGCTTAGTGCATGCGCCCAGGTGAGACCACCCCAGGTATCGGTCAGGTTCTGGTCGACGAGGATTTCACCGCCATACTGTTCCACACCGGGATACTCGGGGAGGACGTCGCCCTGCCCGCCTCCCCGCGTGTCGAAGGTCAGGTCGAAGTCCTGTCGGGTGAGGAGCGAATAGGCGAAGCGATGCCCCTTGAGAGGGTTGAAGGTCAACGAACCGGCAAAGAGTCCGGGACCCTCGGAGAACCTGGTGGAGCTCAGATTGGCGGCCAGCCCCGTCCCGCCCTTGACGTTGATGCTCGTGTACTCGTAGCCCTTGGCACTCAGGACGAGAGAGGGAGAGGTATAAAACGCCAGCCCGGCCGGGTTGTAAAAGGTGGTGCTGAGGTCAACGACGCTCCCCACCACCATTCCCCCCAAGAGATCCGCGCTCCCGCCGTACTGTTGCGTCCAGTACTGCGCGTCCTGAGCCCGGGCCGGCGCAGCCAGGAAAATCAGCGCGCCGGTCCAGGACAGGAAAAAACCCGTCCTGCCTTGCATGACGGCCCCCAATCGCTTCATCTGAGCTATTGCTTGGCCGGTTCGGCGGGTGGGGCCCCGACCATCATCGGCACTTGCATCTGGACTTCCAAGTCGACGGCATTCTGGATGACGCTGTCTATGTGGACGAAGCGGCCCGCGATGATGGGCGAGACCGCTTTGGCCATCTTGCCAAAGTACTCCTTGCGCAACTTGAGGCGCTTTCCTTCGAGATCGAGCGCTTTGTTTACGAGCGTGGTCGCCATCTCGGGTCCCAGGCTGTCGTAGGCGGTGGCGTAGTCCTTGAGCAAGGAGAGGCGCTCGTCCTGCAGCGTGGTGAGCTTTGCATCATATTCGCGATAGAGAGGCCAGAACTTTGCCCCTTCCTCATCGGTCAAATGCAGGTTCTCAGTCATGATGGCTGTCTTTTGCGTCTTGAGATCGGCGCGAAAGAGCTCGAGATATTTTTCGTCGCTTTGCGCCCGAACCGGGACGGCGGCCAGCAAAAGAAGCCCAAATAGGAGCCATGTCTTTTTCATAGGAGATCCTTTCGTTTGAACTGCTCTGGAACGGCGAAACAATACGCGAAAATTGATGGCTCGGGAAGATTCTGGACCCGGGGCCCCACTTAATTTATGGTTCCTTCGCTCGTACCAGGGAGGCGCATGACCGCGGAGGCCACATTGCCCAGGGAACCCCAGGAGTTTTCTCTGGTTTCAGGTGGATTCTTTAACGCGCTCCTGGTCCGACTCCGTCTGCTCCGCGAGCCGGTGGAGCTGTTGCGGGCACGAACCCTCGCTGCTATAGCGCTCACATGGCTTCCTCTCTTGGTGATTTCATTGTTCGAAGGAAACGCTTGGGGGTTCAAGATCCAGCTTCCGTTTTTGATGGACGTGTCCACGCACGCCCGTTTCCTGCTCGCGGTTCCACTCTTGTTCTTGGCCGATCGTTTCGCCTACGAGCGTATGCCGGCGACCGTCGAGCAGTTCCAGATGCGAGGCATTGTCGCCAAGGCCGATTTGCCCCGCCTCCAAGCGATCCTGAACAAAGGGCCACGGCTGACCGCCTCCGTCCTCCCCGAGGCGATTTGCCTTGTCGCCGCCTTCACCCTCGGACACGTCATCTGGACTCAAGCGTTCAGCATCGGCACCACGAGCTGGTACGGCTCGACGGTGGACGGGATTCAAACGACCAAGGCGGGGGTCTGGTACGAATGGGTCAGTTTGCCCCTCTTCCGGTTCCTCTTTTTGCGGTGGTTTTTTCGACTGGGAGTTTGGGCCTACATTCTCTACAAGATTTCGCGTTTGCCTCTTCACCTGCTTCCCAGCCACCCCGATCGCGTGGGGGGGCTCGGATTCCTGAACTTGGTGAGCAACATTTTCCTCCCCATCACCATTGCCTGGGGGGTGCTGTTATCCGGGCAGATCGCCATGAAAATGATCTCGCAGGGACTCGACCTGAAATCCTTCAAGCTCGAAGGTATCGGCGTTCTGGTCATCGCCCTCCTCTTCATCCTCGTGCCCCTTCTGTTTTTTACGCCCATTCTCTTGCGGGCACGGCGAAATGGATTGCGCGAGTACGGAGCCTTGGGGGCCCGGTATACTCGGGAGTTCGATGAAAAATGGATCGATGGAAAGGCCAAGGATGAGCCGTTGATCGGCTCGCCCGACATTCAATCCCTCGCCGACCTAGGCAACAGCTACCAAGTGGTGAAGGGCATGCAGCTCTTTGTCATCAGCCGGAGCGCCCTCACCCAGCTCGTCTTCGCGCTGGCCCTCCCCTCCCTGCCCGTGGTTCTGTTCGCTTCCGGTATTCCCATGAAAGATCTGCTCAAGCACCTGATCAAGCTGGTTCTTTGACGTCCCGGTTCAAGCGGTGTACCTCTCGAGAGAATGGTTGCCAAGCGGAATGAGGACGTCCTACCCTGTTGCCCCTCTCGGCGATAGCGGAAGGGAAGGCCGACATGCATCGTGACCCTGGTTCGTCACATCCGCGCCCGTGGTATTGGGTCCTGGAGCTTGCATCCATTGCCGCGATACTGTTGTCGCACGGTGTAGCTCTTGCCCAAACCGACACCGATACCTACTACGAAACCAAACGCAAGGGCATTGAGCTCACCGCACTGTATGGGTATCAATTCGGGGGTCAAGTGGATCTCAGCACCGGTGGCGAGATCCACCTTGACGATCAACCTGCCTTCGGGTTCACCCTCGGCGTCCCGATTCATGGAGATCGCGCCACCCAGGTGGAGCTTTCCTATACTCATCAGGCCACTACGCTTCTGTCCCAGGATTACTTTCAAACCCAGGACACGCCTCTTTTCGACATGTCGGTGGACTACTTTCAGATCGGCGGTTCCCGCGGTGTCCTCCGGGGCAAGGCCATGCCGTTCGGATACGGCGCCATCGGGGCGGCCATGTTCAATCCGAAGGGTGATACTCCCGACGCGGAATGGCTGTTTTCCTTCAGCTTGGGCATCGGAGCCAAGTACTACCTTTCGGAGCGCATGGGACTTCGCGCCCAGTTCGGACTCCTTATCCCCATGCAGTGGTCCGAAGGCAGCCTGTGGTGCGGCAGTGGCGGCTGTGCAGCCGGTGTGAGCGGGGGCACCACCTTCGGCCAAGGCAACGTCTCGGGCGGGTTGATCTTCATTTTCTAGGAGAGCGGTAATGAAAAACGCAGCGCGCGCGCTGATTCTCTTTGCGACAGGACTCGGCCTCGTTTCCTGCAGTGCATCGACAACCCTCAAGAACTCCTGGCGCGACCCCACCGTGGAAGGTCCCCTGGAGTTCAACAAGGTGCTGGTCGTGATGGTCACCAAGGACGGCAGCACCCGGCGAACGGTGGAGGACGCCATTGTGAAGCGCATCGCCGCCCGCCGCCACGTGGAGGCGGTTCCGTCCTATACCCTCTTGATGGAGAGCGACCTCACCAACAAGGAACACGCCAAGCAGCTCGTGGAAGAGGCGGGGTTCGACGGCGCGATCGCGCTGCGTATCGTGGGCGTGGACAAGGAAGTCAGTTACGTGCCGGGAACGTATCCATCGCCGTATTACAACTTCTGGGGCTACTACGATTACGCCTGGCCGGCCGTGTACGACCCCGGTTACATGCAGACCGACACGATCGTGAACGTGGAAACCATGGTGTACTCGGTCAAAGACGGCAAGCTGGTATGGGCGGGGACCACGGAAACGTTCAATCCCTCCAACATCGACGACATGGTGGACGGGATTGCCTCGGCGGTTTCGCAGGAATTGACCAAGCAAGGTCTGGTTAAGTAACCGAGCAGGATCTTCGTTCGTCAAGACGAGCCGACCTCTTTCGAGGCCGGCTCGTTTTTGTGTGCGCTATCCAAAAAGACACAGGGCCCAGACGGGAAGGAGAACCGTCCAGGCCCTGGGGTCCCACTTTGCATTCGAGAACCCTGCGCTTATGTAGACGGCAGCCGGTGCCCAGAGCTCGGGGCGCAGTCCGGGGTACATGTTCCGGGCGCCGGCCGCCTAAACCGATCGCCTGACTGGCAATCCGCCGGACGGGTGCGTCGTCGGCGAGGAGGGGGAATGGGCGTGGGAGAGGGCAGACGCCGCATCCCGTTCCAGCGGATCAGCCTTGTCGTTGGCGTTTCGACCCCTGGCGAGGAGGTCGGCATCTCACTAATGCAGGCGCTGTGCCATCGATGCCAATCGAGGCGTGACGCCGGGGTGAGACTTTGATTCGCAGCGAGTTAGCGCATTTTGGAATCAAGGATGCGGGACGATTTGAAACGCAGCGCGGTCGCTTGCATGCGCCAATTCCGCCTACCGGTGACCGCTCACGCGCCGGTGGGGCAGGTTAATTGGTTTCTGAGTAATGAGTAATCGTGACGGCTGGGGTCAGCCGCCCGGGAGTCAAGGCACCCATGCTTTCAGCGCGTCGTCGTTTCGGCCAGATACCGCTTGGCTTCGTCTCGCCGTCCGCCTTTGGGATCAAGCTCGAGGTACTGCTGGAAGGCCACCGCCGCTCCGCCAAAGTTCTTTAGCTGCACTCGCGCGAAGCCCAGATTGAACCACGCTTCGGGAAGCGGATCGTCAGCGACGGCGTGGGCGAGCGTGCTTTCCGCGGCGGCAAAATCGTTGAGCCGGATCCACAGGCCCCCGAGGTCGGAGAGCTGGCCGGAGGTGAGCTCCATGCGGGAGAGGGCATGGGCAAGGACCAATACTTTTGTGGTGTCCTGGCGCGACTCCGCACAGCGGGCGATACCGAAGCGGGCGGAAACGCTCGCCCGGTCATGGCGAAGACCGCTCTCATAGGCCGCCTCACTTGCGTCGATTTGCCCAGCCTGCTCAAACGATCGCCCGAGTTCGATCCATAAGAAGGGCTCCATCTCGCCCCGTTCCTCCAGCACGGCATACACGTCGCGAAGCGTGCTTAGGTCGCATCCCGCGAAGGCATTTCCCGGGGTGAAGGTCATGCCTCGCGTGGTGTGCAGCACTTCCAAGCCCAAATCTCCGAACTCCCAGGCTCGCGCATCGGGGACCTGGTTCATGATCGAGCGCCCACTCAAATGGGGGATGCCGAAGACGTGTCCCAGCTCGTGCCGAATGAGCATGGCCAGATCCCGTTTTTCTTCATGCCCGGACCCGTTCGCCGCCACGACCAGAAAGGCCGGCCGTCCCAGAAACGCATATCCCAGCTCCGCGCCCGGAATGTCGTTTTCGTCGCGCGGGCCCAGGAGCACGGCCAGGATGCCATGGTGGTTCGGAAACGCAGTGGTGGCGCTTCGAAGCGCGGCCGCCTTGGTCTGGGCGGAGTCCGGAACCTCCCAGGTGGCCTCCCCCGCCAGATCGAACCGTAAACCGGCTTCCTTCGCCATGTCGTCGCTGGCCATGGCCAGCGCGCCTTGAGCCAGGCCGCGCCAGTTAGGGAGCTCACGGAAGAACTGATCGGTCACGAGGACGACGGGGATGCGACGCACGGGAACTTCCTTGGGACCCGTGGCGCGGGCGGGGATTGCGGCAACCAAGAACAGGAGTGCGAAAGCAGTGATGCGTTTGGTCATGGACGTCCGGCTCCGGGTAACCCGGTTCACTATGATATCGAATTTACGTAGCATATACATAGCAGGGACGGTATCGACTCCGTGGAAAGAACCATCGTGAAGCACCTCACCATCGGCATCCATCAGGCGGAACCCGGCTCCGGCGTCACGGACGCGGAGCGGGATCGTTATCGGCAGGCCGGGGTCCGCGTCCTCGTACTTCCGGAGTATTTCTGGGTACGGCCCCAGGATCGCGACCATCGGGATTCGGCCGCTCATGCGGCCGAGGATCTGGATCTTATGGCCCGTTTGAGCGTCGACGAAAACTGGGTGCTGATCGGGGGCACGCTCGTTGAACGGGTCGACACGGGAGAGATCTACTACAACGCCTGCCCCGTGTTTCATGAAGGCCGGGAAATCGGGCGCTACCGGAAGATTCACCTCATGCCCGGCGAAGCGCGACACGGGTTGTCTCCCGGAAACGGATTTCTGTTGATCGAGGCGTTGGGTTTTCGCCTGGCGCCGGTCATTTGCGCCGACGTGCTCTATCCGGACACGTTCAATGAAGTCGCCAGGCTACGCCCCGACCTCATCCTGGCCCCCATGTCCTCGCCGCATCTGCCCGAGGACACGCCGGAAGCGAAGGACAAGCGCGACCGCGACATCTTCCTGCGCGGCGCGGCGCGCGCCGGGGCGCCGATCGTGAAGGCGGGTGGCGTGGGGCATTTGTTCCAGCGGCCGCTTCAGGGGCGATCGCTCATCGCCACCCCCGGCGCCATTCTCTTCCGGACGCCGTTCGAAGAGGAGGATAGGCGCCATACCTGGATCGTTGACGTGCCTATCGCCTGAATTTCTTCAGGGCATTTCGATTCTCTGAATCAGCGCCGCGGCTTCGGGATCGTGAGCGGCGATCGTCTCCAGCACGCGTATCGCTTCATCCTTCTGCCCGGCAGAGTACAGGGCAACCCCGTAAACATACACGTATCGTCGGCTACCGGGGGCCATCTTCGCGGCGGACGCGAGCCACAGAAGCGCCTCGTTGAGAGTGTGTTCTCGAACCAGCACGAGCCCCAGGCTATGAGCCACCGACGCATCCAGGGGAGCCAACCTCGCCCCCAACCGTAACGTGCTCTCCGCCGCGGCATCCCTCGATTGCATGCGAAAGAGATCGGCCAGGTTTACGTAGCCCGGACCGAAGGAGGGCTCCAGGCTGATCGCGGTTCGATATTCGTTCTCGGCCTCGGGAAATCGTCCCCGGCGTATTTCGAGCAAGCCCAAGTTGAGATGTGCTTCCGGGCGTTCGGCGTTCATTTTCTGCGCATCGACGTACTCGGAAATGGCGGTTTGGAGCGTTTCATTCTCTGCGCGTGCCCACATGCCCGGTGGAGTGCCGGCCAGGATAGCGCCTGCAGTAACCCGGATCGCTCGGTGCGAATCGGAAAGGAGCGGCCGGATCTCAGACGCGTGCAAGAGAACGTCGTCATCCCTCAATGCACGCACGGCTCCCAAGCGAACCAGGGCATCCGAGTCACGCAAACCGGCCAGAACGGCTTTCCAGCGCTCCGGGGTGTCGCCCTGGCCCAACTCGAGGAGCGCGGTGCCGCGGGCGATCCCGGGAAGGCGAGTGTCCAGAGCCGCGGCAATCAAGCTGTCCGCGGCGTCGGGTTTCCCCTGCCGGATGGCATGAAAAGCCGTCGTGTACCTCTCCCGAGGCTCACGTAGCGGGCCGTACCAATCCCGGAAGGTCTTCGCCGCCCACGCATCATCCTTATCGCCATGACAACCACGGCAACCATTCGACGTGCCGAACCGGAGTGACAGATCGGGCCGGGGAATGCGGAAACTGTGGTCGCGTCGAGCATCCACCCCCATGTAAACATGCTCGGGCATGTGACAGCCCAGGCAATCCGCGCCGCGAGAACGGTTGGCGTGGTGGTGATGGGTTGGGGTGTTGAAGCGTGCCGGGGCGTGGCAACTGGCGCAAACATCGCCGCCAGACGCTTTCGTTTTTCCGGAGTGCGGATCGTGACAATCGCTGCAGGTCACTCCCGCCGCGTACATTTTACTCTGCAGGAACGAGCCGTACTCGTACACCTCTCCCTCGATCTGACCGTCGGCTTCGTAGAGTCCTTCGGTGAGAAAGGCCGGCATGTGGGAATCCAAGAGCGAGCGTCCGGGGACGTAGTTCTCGGTCAAGGAGCCGCGGCGGGAGTGGCAGCGTGCGCACGCATCGATTTCGATGCTGGAGCTTCGTGGCCGGCTGCGGGCGGCGATTCCCGTCTCGGGATTCATCGTCCACAGCACGCCTTGCCGCTCTTCAAAATGAACACTCATGCCATCGTCGTTCGTTCGTTCGCGGCGCGTTCCCTTTTCCTTGCTTGCCCAGGCCACGTGCCGGGAGCCGGGCCCGTGGCACGCCTCGCAGGCCACGTTGATCTCCGCCCACGTTGTAGCATACGCATGCGCCGCTTCGTCATAACGTTTCTGCAGATTCGTGGAATGACACTCCGCGCACTGGTAGTTCCAATTTTGATCAATCCCGGTCCAATGGAGCGGGTTTCGGGGGCCGAGTTTTTGTCCCGGATACAGATAGAACCAATCTTGGCCTGCCGGCCGTGAGTCCCATGCCCACGGCAAGGCCTGATAGCGACCCCCCGGGAAGGTCACCAGATACTGCTGGAGGGGAAACACGCCAAACGTGTAGGCGACTTCAAAATCCTGCGTCCTTCCGTCCGCTCCCCGGGCATTCACAAGAAATTTCGTACCGCGCCGGAAGAACCGGAACGTCTCGCCGTCACGCGTGAGATCTTTATTCGAGAATTCACCGAGCACGGTGCGAGACGAAGCTTCTTGCATCGCTCGGGCGTGATCGGATCCCGACCAGGCTTGGTACTCGGGTGCGTGGCATGCGCCGCACACGGAGGCGCCGACGAACGCGGGGCCGGGGGGCTCAGCCGGTTTGGAGCCTCTCGAGCATTCCCATGATCCGAGGCCAACCAGAACGAAAAAAAGCCAACTCCGGACCGTGTTAATTCGCTCCTGAGCCGGTTTCCAGTGCCTCCATGGCTCGATCGATGGAGAACGAGCCCGGCTTCTGGCTGGGCGGGAACTCCTTGAAGCTGGTTAGGAATTGCCCGACGTATTGCTGGGCGGGCACCAGGACGAAGACGTGATCGATGCGCCAGTGACCGTAGTCCATGGCCTCATGATCGGCGCTCTCGAACGGATCGGCACGGAGATTGAACAGCTTGGGTACGCGGAGCGGGGTAAAGGGTTCCTGCCATACATCGAATCCGTGGGCGCGTTGTTCGGCGAAGACGATCTTGTACTGGTTGTAACGCAATCCCACCAATGATCCGTCATCATTGAAGTAGAAAAACTCGTGCCGCGGGCTTGGTTCGCGGGCGGCAAGCGCGTTGGTGATGTCGTAACCGTCGAGATGCACCTTGAACGTTTTCTTGCCGACTCGCATGCCTTTCTGGAGTTTTTCCTTAACCTGGGGATCGCCGGCCGCGGCGAGGAGGGTGGGCAGCATGTCCTCATGGGCAAAGACATCGTTCAACACCGTACCCGGCTGGATGACCCCCGGCCAGCGGATGGCGCACGGTACGCGGTAGGCGCCTTCCCAGTTGCTGGCCTTTTCATTGCGAAACGGTGATGTTCCACCATCGGGCCAGGACATTTTTTCCGCGCCGTTGTCCGTGGAATACATGACGATGGTGTTGTCGTCGATGCCCAGCTCCTTCAGCTTGTCGAGGAGCTGCCCCACCATGGCGTCGTGCTCGACCATCCCATCGGGGTAGACGCCCAGACCGGTCTTGCCTACCGACTCCGGCTTGAGATGGGTCCAGATGTGCATGCGCGTCGAATTCCACCACAGGAAGAACGGTTTGCCTTCCCGTTTTGATTCGTCCATGAAACGTAACGCTTCCCGGGTAAATTCCTCGTCCACCGTCTCCATGCGCTTCATGTTGAGGGGACCGGTGAGGTCGATCTTCTGCGTCCCGTTCGCATTCGCCCAGGTATGAAGCACACCTCGGGTTGCGTATTTCTTCCGCATCTCCGGATCTTTAAAGTAATCCGGATGCTCCGGCTCTTGCTCGGCGTTCAAGTGATAGAGCGATCCGAAGAATTCGTCGAAACCGTGCGCAGTAGGAAGGTGCTCGTCTCGATCCCCCAGATGATTTTTACCGAACTGTCCGGTTTTGTACCCTCGTGCTTTCAAGAGCTCGGCGATGGTGACGTCCCGGGCTTGTAACCCTTCTTTCGCCCCGGGTAGCCCTACTTTCAACATTCCGGTTCTGAAACCGACTTGCCCGGTAATGAAACACGAGCGCCCAGCGGTGCAGCTTTGTTGTCCGTACCAGTCGGTGAACAACGCACCTTCTTTGGCAATGCGATCGATATTCGGAGTCTTGTAGCCCATCATGCCCTGGTTGTACGCGCTGATGTTCCAGTAACCGACATCATCCCCCCAGATGATGAGAATGTTGGGTTGTTTGTCGGCGCCACGAGCAGAATCGGCCGCTCCCAGGAGGTTCAGAGCGACAAACGCGGGCAGCAAAAGTCGCGCGTAATTCATGGCTGTGATCCCCCGTCTCGAACTGGCGCCGGTAGGCAAGGCGCCCATTGTTATAAAGGGATAAGGACAATATACGAAAGTGACCGGATTGGTAAGGCCTGGAAGGAGCCCGGTTAGTGCGTGATCTTGGGCAAGTACGTGGAGTATTTGAAGTCGGGGCTCCGGTCGGAGGTGTGACACCCGCGGCACGTCGTCTCGGACACCTGTCCGTAGGCCGCCTTCGTATCTTTGAGATGGGCCGCGCCGCCGCCGTGGCAGCTTTCACAACCAACTTCCCATCGATCCGGAGTTACGGACGGCGCTACGAACCCCGTTTTGAAACCGAAGCCGGTGGTGTGACAAGGCTGGCACTCGGGATCGTGCTCCTTGTCGTTTTTGACCAGGGTCTCGTGCGCGTGCGAATGAAACGTGGTGTCCCATTGCGCGCTTTGCGCGGTGTGGCAGGACGTGCAGGCCGCGTTGCCAACGAAGGCCACCGTCGGCTCGCGTAGCGAGGCTTCGCGTTGAGCAAGGTAGTCGGAGGAAAGCGTCAGCTTGCGCACCTCACGGTAATAGTTGGCGAGTAAGGTATCCACGTTCGCCCGGCGTCCCCAGGTTTCCACCACGGGCAGGAAGGCGGCCTTCATCGTCTCGATTTCCCCGGTTGGCGTCCACGCGACCTCGACCCGGGTGAGGAATCGCCCCTTGGCCATGCTGCCGATCAAGTAACTCTTTCCCACGCGCGTGAGCGCCAAACCGGCCTTGCCCTCGTGCGCGCCGATCAACAGATCGATCTCGGGATAGAGCCTGGCCAACTGTTTCAAGCTCGTGGTGTCGGGCACGTGCGCCATCGCCACCACCAGATCCGATTTTTTCCGTAGTGCCTTCACCTCGCTTCGCGCCGATTCCCAAGGCTCGGTTTTTACCCACGACGCGGCCGGCTTAGCGAGCCCGGGATCCAGAAAGCCAAGGATCCCCACGCGATGCCCGCGCACGGTGACAACGCGCGATCGTTCCGAAGGCACGCCTTCGGGAAGCGTGTAGTTCGTGGCCAGAATCGGCTGGCCCAGCCACCCGGCGAGCTGGCGAACATATTCCGGGCCGGGAGCCAGATCGTGGTCGCCGAGCATGATGCCGTTGTATCCCTGCGTGGCCATGGCTCGAGCCAGGGTCTCGGCCTTGAGACGGCCTTGGCCGTCCAAACCCTGGAACGGGCTCAGGTCTCCCGCATCGACCAGGACGAACTCCCAGCCCGAGGCACGCAAGGTATCGAAGAAGGCAGCCTTCCGCGTGGTCCCGCCGTAGTCCTCCTTGGGACACCCGCACGAGGCAACTTCCCCGGCTTGATCCCCAGTCGAGAACACAGGCAAAGTCGGGCCCTGGGGGACGATGTCACCCCGCAAGAGACCAATGGGAAAACCGAGGGCCACAAGGGCGAGGACAGCCAGTAGAGTGATGCGGGTGTTCATGAAGCGAAGATGGGGCCTCAGGGTTCGGGGGGAAATCCTAGCACGGGTATATACGTGTCTCGGCCTTTTCCTCTTCCTCGCTGCCGCAGCCTGTTCGCGCCGCTCCGATGTGGATCCGGGCAAGGTTCGCAGTCACGTGCAGCATTTCCTGCGGGAGAGCCTGGACCGTGAGGGTGGCCGGGAGGCCCTCACCCACCTTTCCAGCTACCGGGCCGAGGGCATCATCACCCTCGTCCCGGAGCGCAAAGTGGTGCGGTTCGTTCGCATCATGGACGCGGCCGGGCGCATGCGCATCGAGCTTCGGGACGGCGCGCGGGGGGAGGTCCGCATCGTGTCGGAATCGGGAACCTGGTCCGGTCCCGACGATCGGTCCTTGTCCTTCACCGAATCGAGCTTGATCGACGTGCTGGCCCTGACCGCGGCCCGGCGCGACTTTCCCCTCCCCTATGTGGATCGAGGCGATCTTCTCGATCTGGGCCACCCGGATAAAAAGAAACGTCCCGTCTTGCGCATCCGGGGTCCGAGCGGGCTCCTCATCGACTACCACCTCGACAAGAAGAGCCGCCTCGCCGCGGTGTCCGTGCGCGCGGAAGAGGAACCGGACCTCGTTTACCGAGTCGAGCTCGGAGCGTTTCGTAAGCTCCGTGGCGCGCGGTTCCCCTTCCGCGAATCGATTTACAAGGACGACGAGCATCTGGCCGAGGTGCGCTTTCGCGATGTCCAGACGCAGCCTGATCTTCCGGCCTCGCTCTTCGTGCCGAGGGTCGAAGGCGCCTCGCAATCCGATTCGACCCGCGCTCGCGCGGCCTTGCCTCAGTAATAGGACAGGTACTGCTCGAGCTCCCACGGGTGGACCGCGGCCAGGAAATCGTTCCAGTGCTGCCGTTTGCCCGCGATGTAGGACTCGGAGAGATGCGGCCCCAGCGCCTCGAGAATGACGGGGTCCTTCTCCAGCGCGTCGAGGGCTTCGCTCAGAGTCGAGGGTAAATCGTCGATCTTGAGCCGGCGTTTTTCCCGGTCGCTCATCTCGAACACGTTCTTGTTAACCGGCTCGCCGGCCTCCATCTTCTTATCGATACCGTCCAGCCCTGAGGCCAGCATGACGGCAAATGCGAGATAGGGATTGCAAGAGGGATCGGGAAGCCGCACCTCACATCGAGTGCCGGTCCCCCGTTTGGCCGGAATGCGGATCATCGGGCTGCGATTGCGTTCCGACCAGGCGACGTTCGTGGGTGCTTCGTATCCCGGCACGAGCCGCTTGTAGGAGTTGACGGTCGGGTTCGTAATCGCCAAGAACCCGCGTGCGTGCCGCAGCAGCCCCCCGATGTAGTACATGGCGACATCGCTCAGCTGATAGGGCTTCTTGGCATCGAAGAAGACGTTCTTGCCCTCCCGGAAGAGCGACTGATGGCAGTGCATGCCGCTCCCGTTCTGGCCAAAGATGGGCTTGGGCATGAAGGTGGCGTGAAGACCATGTTCCCGCGCGATGTGGCGCACGATAAAACGGAACGTCGCCACGTTGTCGGCGGTGGTCACCGCGTCGGCGTACTTGAAATCGATCTCGTGCTGTCCGTGCGCCACTTCATGATGCGCGGCCTCGACCTCGAATCCCATCGATTCCAGGGCCAACACGATGTCGCGCCGGCAGTCCTCGCCCTTGTCGATCGGCGCGAGATCGAAGTACGCCCCCACATCGTGGGTGCGCGTGGTCGGCACGCCCTCGGCATCAAGCTGAAACAGGAAGAACTCGGCTTCGGGTCCCACCATGAGCGTGTAGCCTCGCTTCATGGCTTTGGCCGCCTGGCGTTTCAAGCACGTGCGGGGATCGCCGTCGAAGTCGCTTCCATCCGGCTGCTTCACGTCGCACATGATCCGCGCGACCTTGGCTCGATCCTCGGTCCAGGGAAAGATGCGGAAGGTATTCAGATCGGGAACGAGGTTCATGTCGGATTCCTGGATGCGGGTGAATCCCTCGATCGAGGAGCCGTCGAACATGATCTCGCCATCCAGGGCCTTGCCGAACTGGCTCGAGGGGACCTCGACGTTCTTGTTTGCTCCGTGGATGTCGGTGAACTGCAGGCGCAGAAACCGCACGTTTTCGGTTTTACAGGACTTGAGGATCTCGGCCTTGGTCATGGTGGTCTCCCGTTCCGTAGATGTTCCGAAAAGGAACTTTGAAGCGGGAAAGCATAGCCGGGCAGGAACTCAACTGCAATCAGAATATTGCAAAAACGACAGAATTTGAATGTCAATTTGCGCGGAAACGGGCCATTTCGTGAGAGGCGCCAGCCAATATTGGCCAAATCGGCCAAAACTCTGCATCACTGGAAGAAGTAGCGGGTTCCGATCGAGGCGTTCACGTCCACTGTGGACTCCGGGGTGAGATCCAGGACGGGGACGACCTCCAGGAAAAGATCGAAGGGGGCACGCTGGAAGAGGTACTCGATCCCCACCGGAAGCCGCACCCCCACGTTCAAGGTGTTGGTATCGGTGCGGTTCAATATCCGGGCGCCGACGCCGTAGTAGAGCGGCAAGGCGCCCCGGCCGACCGGGAACACGTTGAAGTTGTGGAGGAGGTAGTCGCCGTGAACGTGGAAAGAGCCCGCCCCCTCCACCGACCACGCCGCGGCAGCGTCAAAGGCGGTGGTATGCGACAGCCAGGTCTTGGTGGAGATGCCGGAAGGCTCGCCAAAGAAGACGCCGACACCGAGGCCCTGCTGGGCGTGGCTACTTGCGGGGAGAAATAAACCCAAGGCGATGAGCAGCAAGAAGATGCGAGACATGGCACCCTTCAGACCCCCGTTGCTACATAACAGTAACACGGAATCCTTCCATTTTGTCGGTGAAATCCGGGTTGGGAGTGGGATTTTCGTGGAGCCAGGCATCCCGAGCCAATCCCTGTTGACTTTCTAGGTCACGAGCGCCTTTATGAACATGTCGAGCGTTGTTTTACGACCTAGGTGCTCCCATGCTTGCCGTTGCATTTCTGGCCGAAGTCGAAGTTCCCCCGACTCCCGCCTCCTGGAAAAGGCGCCTCGAGAAGGCTCTCGAGGCGTTGACGCGGGAACATGCCGGCAAGGTGCTCTCCCCTCTCGAGTCCGCCGACCGATCGCCCGAGTGTTCCGCGGTCCTGGTCGATCTCACCCCCGCCTACCCCATTGCCCGCTCCCTGGCCGAGACGTTCTTTCCCGTTCCCGTGCGGGTTGCCGCGGCTTGGGGTGAAATCGACCTTCGCAACGCGGAGACGGACCCCTTGGATGCCCCGGCCTTCGAGGCGGCGGCGGAGCTCTTGTATCGGGTGCGAAAGGAGGATCGGCTCCTCCTCGTCCAAGGGGAATCGCCGGGGCTGGATACGGTCCTCAACGCCATGATCCAGTTGCTTCATCGTGACATGCGGGAATGGACCGAACGCCAGTGCGAGATCGTACGTCGTTACCGTACGGAACGGCGCCAGGAAGGAGTGGCTCGCGAGCTGGGAGTGAGCCAGCAAGCGGTCTCGGGGTCCCTGGTGTCGGCAGGCTGGCCCGCGCTGTTGGAGGCAGAAACCGCCCTCGTCGACGTCCTCTCCCGCTCGCCGCGTCGCGCCTAGTACAATGCACGGCCGGGACGGGAGAAACCCCGGGTCCCTACGGGTTTCGAGTCAAAGGAGGGCAGGATGCGTCGGTTAGCGGTTGTGGGGGTGATCCTTGCCGTGGCGGTTCTAAGCCGAGGCGCGGCGGGGCAGGAAGCCAAGGATGAAAATCAAAATCGTGGAGTTCGGTTCTACGGTCTCGGACCCCGAGCCGGGTTCTCGATCGACCCCGATCAGTTCGTTTTCGGCGGGCATGCCGATTTCGGTGATCCGTTCCCGCACATCACCTGGCTCCTGCCCGTGGTGGAGATTGGCATTGGGGATAATCAAACGCTCACCAGCATTGGCACGGATCTGCTATACCGTCTCTACGATCGCTGGGGCGCGTGGACACCGTATTTGGGCGGCGAGCTGGATTTTCTGATCGACAACGTCGATTTGCCGGACGGCACGAACGATACGAGCACCGACATCGGTCTCATGGGCATCTTCGGGGTACAAAAGGGACTGGGCGACAACCTGTTCGCGTTGGAGATGAAGTTCCAGATCGTCGACAGCCCCAATTTCAAGCTGGCGGCGATCTGGACGTTCGGCCACTGACGGGTTCCGCCGCGTTACATCATTAGACTCTCGGGGGGGCGATAGCTTGGAAAGCATCATGGATCACGGCCCCGATCTCGAGCTGTCGTTGCTCGAGGGCATGGACGAAGATCTCCTGCGCCGGCTCTTCGAGGCCAACATCCGCACGCGAAGCGATGTCGTCCATCGCTTGGCGACGCCCGAGTCGCGGCAAGAGCTGGCCAGTGAGCTGCGTATTTCCGCACGACGTCTGCACGTTCTTCACTATTTGAACGTTCTCTTGCCCGAAGAGCGGGCGGAGATGCAGCTCGATTTGGACCGTCGCTTCCACGACCACGCCGAGGCCAGCTTTCGGGATATTCGTGAGGTGCGGCGGCTCGGCGTGATCACCCTCGCGATCCTGGTCGGCGTGACGCTTGTGTTGTCCGGGCTCGTGTTCATTTCGAATCGCCGGGCCGCTCGGGATGAAAGCGCGGTTCAGGAAAAGCGCCTGCAGGAGCTCGAGCAAACCGTGTCCTCGCTGGCCCCCTTGGGCCGCCAGCGGGCTGAAGAGCAAATTCTGGGCGAGCTCAACGTGCTGGGCCCGGCCCCAGGATGGAATGCGCCACGCGGGTGGAGTCAAAAAACTGACGAAGAGATGACCCGGCTTCTGGGGAAGAGCCCAGACGCTACCCCCGCGCGGGCGGTGAGCCTTCTGCTTTTTCGGTTGTCGGAGCTCGAGCAAGCGCGATGGGACAGCATTTCTCCGTTGGGTCGTGCGCAAGGCGCCGCCCAGCTTTTGACCGAGTTTCCTCCGCCCACCGAAGCCCACACAGTCTGGGATGCGGCGGCCATCGTGTTGCGCACCCGGCTTCGCGGACGGGCCGCCGGTTTGGCGCCGGCCGACAAAGTGACGCCGCCCTTGAGCGCTGCCGACACGTGGGGATGGACGGCGGGTGAGTTTTTGACTTGCGAGGAGCTCCTCGCTCGGTTGGAGTCGCTGCCCCTGCGTCCGTCTTCAATGACGCAGTGGTCGGAGACGCTCTTGCTGCTTCGCCAGTCCGCCGATCAGGGTCGTGACAAGCGGGTGGGCCTGCCCGAACAAAACGCACGCGATTACTGGCTGCGTCGCGCTGAGCTCGAGTATGGCGTGGTTGCGGTTCTCTTGGGACGGACCGATCTCTTTCCCTACCACAGTTCCGCCCCGCGTGCGTTTCTGCAGGAAAGAGAACAATTCGTGACCGCGGTATTGGATCGCGCGCCCGTGACTGCTAGGCCGGCATTGGCCTGGCTGGCCCTGGAGTGTGAGGAAGCGGTGCAGCTTGCCGACTGGCTGACCACCCGCGGCACCGCCGCGACGGCCGGCGGGAAAAAGAACTGGATCGAAGCGCTCGATGCGGTCGAAAAGGAACGCGCGGCGGCGGGGCTCTCCGCCGGACCCGCCATGAACGTCGCCCTTGCCCGGGCGACCAGCGCCTCCGGAGAGGGCGGCGATCCCTGGACCGCCTCGCGTACGCGTTACGAAGCGGGACTTCGCCCGCTTCTTATGGTGACGCGTGCCGGAGCGCGAGCGCGGCTTGCGCCAAGCCACGCCTCTCCATGAACCGCGCCGCGATCTCGCGGTCCTGGATCATCCTCATCGGACCTTCCAACCAGCGCACCCACTGCGCGGCGGGAAGGTTGGGGTCTAGGAGACACGTTTCCAGCGCGCGCGTCACCAATGTTTGCAAGTGGGCACGGGCGCGTTTGACTTCGAGGGATTCGAGGCCGGAGAGGTAGGGTCCCTCGATCTGGTCAAGGCCGCTTGCGTAGCGTTCCCTTGCTTGGAGTGGATCTGCGGACGCCCGGTCGAAGGAGAGCCAAGCCTCGCGAACGTCGGAGGTGAATCCATTCCATTGCACGGCGACGTAGCCCTCCTTGAGCTCGAGTCCGCCGGCTGCGCGCTCGGGGCCTCGGAAAAGCTCGTTCCCCATCACAATCAGTTCCTGGAAATCCTGGGTGGGAAGTTGACCGGTTAAACGCAGGCGGTCTTCCATCGTGTTCCTCTCCAGCGGCTCGTTCATGAGCGCGGCACTCACGGCGGCTCCCCAAAGCTCCGCCCACCACTCGGGCCAAAGTGACTTCGGCCAGGTTCTACCCCCATGGTGCACTCTCGCTACGCCGGTGAAGTGCAGGGACACAGTGCTAGGCAAGGACGGCATGGGGACGCTCATGCTTTGAAGCAAGTGAGAACCGAAGAGTTCGGGAAAGAGGGGATGGTCTCTGGCCTCACTCTCGTGAAGTCGTACCGCCAGTTCCCGTAGTCGTTGGGTTCTACCGAGCGCTTCGAACGCACTTCGGGCATCAGTGAGGATGTGGCCCAACGGGTCGTTGGCAGTGGAGCTTCCCGGTCGCGGTACCGAGACTCTGAGCTGCCGCCAGATGCGCGACTCGGCGATGTCGGCAGCCAGAGTTGGAAAGCCGTGTTGGGTAGCTCGGTGCTGCTCTTCGGCGAGGAGGCGATCGGTTTCGGGCGCGTCCGCCTCGAGCGCCGCCTCGATCCGCTCGATGGTGCGCACCCAGGCCGACGCGCTCCCCAACCCCCACGTCCATCCGCGCGGCAGGGTATCGGAGAGGGGCACGCGTTTCGTCGAATCCGAATCGACCCGTTCGATCCATGGCGTCAGCCGTTTAAGCGTGGGCAGGTCTTCCAGCGCGTGCCGGGCCGAGGCGAGATCCCTCGCATCGATCAACGAAGCAACCTCGGTGAAGGCAGCGAGCGTGGCCTGGGAGGTCATTCCTTTTTCGAGAAGCTCGAGGCGCAGGCCGGTGGTGACGGGCTGGCCCGAACGGCGCGAGGTTTCCTCGGTCAGCATCTGTAATCGCGCCGCGGCCAGAAGCTGTCCGCTCGCGAGCGCTTCTTCGAGCGCTTGCCGGCGAGTGGTTGCTGCGCGCCGTGGGTCTTCCAAGCGCTCGTGGACTTCGCTTTGCATCGCCCGCAGAGACCGGCGCAGCCCCGGATGGAGTTCCTCGGATGTCCACGCGAGACCCCATCGAATCCAAATGAGCGTCCGGTTGAGCCGCGATTCGGTGAGCCGGAGACGGGCGGCATGGACGGCCAGACGCCCTCGTGCGCCATCCCAAGCCGGCCCGCGCCGGCCACGAAGCCGCCGTGCGATTTCGGCGATCTCGCGACGCAGTTCCTCCGGCCCGCTCGTGCTTGGATTCTGCGCATCGATCCGATCCATGAGCCGGGCCAGGGGTGCTTCGGAGGCCGGCGCGAAGGCGTGGCTGGGTTTGGGCAAATGCATCATGTTCGAGCGCGCAATGGGGCGCCATCTCGGGCTGGCCAGAGCCAGCGGACGCCGCGTGCTTCGCTCCCTCAGGAAATCGCGGCGGCGTAGCCACGTCATTCCTTCCTCGAAACTGTCGTCATCTTCCAGCCGCAGGCGCAAGGCTTCGACCTCGACCCGTCCGTCGTCTTGGGCGATGAGATCCATGAGCTGGAGTGCGGCAGGAGGCAAGCGGCGGTAGCGCATCTCCATGACTGCGTCGAGGCTCATGGGGATAGGCCAGCGGTCGAAGGGTGACAGCACTTCTACGTGCCGCTCCTCCTCGTGAACACGAAGATGCCCCAGTTCTTCGAGCCAGCGCACCGCTTCATGAATGAAGAACGGGTGTCCGTTGGTGACGCGCACGAGCCACCCGGCGAAGGTGTCGCTTTGCTTTCCAGATTGCCAGCGTTGGGTGAGCTCTGAGACCGACTCGTTGTCGAGCGGCTCCAGAAGCAGCGTGCGCTGTTCCGCCGGGTCGGGACGGAGATCGTCGATTTCCGCGGCGGCAATCACGACCGCGCCCGGTTCCTGGAGCGAGGCCACGAGCGCGGTGAGGGTTTGCGACAAGTGACCCGAGCGGGGCCAAAGCCCCGCGTCCACGATGACGGACGTGTTGCCGGTGAGCGCGGTGAGCACCGCGCCGATGGCCCGGCCCAAGATGGTTGGGACATCGCGTTTCGGCACGCGCTCGCGAGATAGAACCGGCACCGCGCATCGACGCGCGACGGCGGGCGCGATCGGTTCGATGACGTGCAAGGCCCACGAAGGGATGGGCGCGTCGGGATACGTGGCCAGGAGATCGATGAGCTCAGTGCGCATCCAACGCGTGAGATCTGCTTCGACCCCGCCGGGAGCAAGGTGTACCCATTCAACATCTGGACCGCGATTGAGCGCTTCGGCGATGAGACGTCGTCGCCCTGAGCCGATAGAACCCGCGACACGGACGAGGCCGAGGCGTCCTTCGAGACCCTCGGTGAGCAAATGGGTGAGGATTCCGATTTCTCGGGACCGCCCGACGAAGGGGCTGCCGGAATGGGTGGGGCCAGGAGGGGTGAGTGCCATGTTCTAAGTGCTTGATTGATTGGTAATTATGACAAATTCAAGGCGAATGCGAGGCGGCCGGGTGACCGGGTGGTCTTGACCGATCTCTCCGGACCCTCTATACCAAATACTTTCCAAAGAAGCCTTCCAGCCCTTTGAAGCGAATTTGTTCCATGGAGGGCGTTCGTGTCCACACATTCAATGATCCCCCGTAACGGATCCAACGGAGATCTAACCGTTCTGTTTCCGAGCCGAGAGTCCACCCATTCTATTGAAGAGAAGCCGGTTCGAAACGGGAAAGGCGATGCGCTGCCCGGCGGGTCCGCGCTCAAAATCGGCACCTCGATGCGCCGCCAGTTCCTGGTCAAGACGAGCGGGGTCAACCGGCGGATCCTCGAATTCACGCCGGAATCGGCCGAAGTGACGTTGGGGAGCGGTTCCGAGTCCCGGTGCCGTTTGTCGGGGAATGGTGTGGCCGATGTGCACGCGGCCCTGGTGCGACGGGTGAATCGCGGGGTGTATTTGGTCAACGTGTCCGGCGCACGTACGCTTTTGAATGGGGAACAGGTGCGAGAAGAAATGTTGCTCATGGACGGGGATCGAATCACCCTGGGGGACGCCATCGAACTGGAGTTCCAGGACGGTCCTCGCCCGGCGCGGTCGCGGGTGGCTTGGGCGAAGCGCGCGTTGTTCTCGGCGACGGGTCTCGATCGCATTCTTTAGGGTTTCATTGTTTGCGGGGCGCACGTTTCGAGGTGCGCCCCGTTTTCTTTGCCCCTCCCGCTAAAGCCCCGCAACGCCGCGGCATAAAAAAATCAGCCCCGGGTACTACGGGTGTAAGATTCCTACCTCACCCGGGGGGATACCGGACCATTCCATGAGCACCGAACATAGCCTGAGTGATCTGCAACTCTCAGTCATGCATGTACTTTGGGGCGCGGGCGAGGCCACGGTGGCCGACGTCCACGAGGCCCTTCACGCCGATCGCGGTCTGGCCCCGACCACCATTGCCACCGTCTTGTCCCGGCTCGAAAAACGAGGGCTGGTCGAGCATCGCTCCGAGGGCCGGCAATTCGTGTACCGAACCCGGGTCACCCAGGAGCAGGTGCAAGCAAGCATGGTCGCTGAGTTGACCGACCTGCTTTTCGAGGGGAATCCTGCGGAGCTGGTGAGCCACCTTCTTTCCGAGCGTGATTTGAATCCCGAAGATCTTGCCCGCGTGAAGGCCATGATCGAAGCGCGGGAAAAGGCCCCCCAATGATCGACCCGCGCTGGGCCGCGGTGACCCTGGCGGCCTGGCTCCTCACTTACGCCCTACATTCGACATTGCTCTTGGGCACCGTGGCCCTCTTGAGCCGCGCCAAGAAACTGCCTGCCAACCTCGAGCAGACGCTTTGGAAGACGGCGCTTTTGGGATCCCTCATTACCGCGACTGTGGTGGCGTTGGGGCTCACCGGCGGCAGTCTGGGCGCCCGTATTCACCTTGCTCCGACGTCCCCGATGTCGAGTGTCACCATGAACCAGCCATCCCTCCTCCCCGCCACCAGCGGTCCAGATGCGGAGCTTCCGGCGCGGCGGACGTGGATCGTTTTGGCGGCTTGGGCGGCCACCGGCGCTTTGGGCTTATTTCGTCTATCCAGAGGCCGGCAAAATCTTCGCCACGAGCTTGGCGAACGGCATCCGTTAGCCGAGGGGCCAGAGTGGACGCTTCTCGAAGATCTCCGGCAGAGCGCGGGATTGAACCGACGCGTCCGATTTACCGTGTCGTCCCTCCTTGGTTCTCCGATTGCCATCGGCAACGATGAGATTTGTTTCCCCGAGCGGGCATTGACCGAGCTTCAACCCGAAGAGATGCGTAGTGCTCTCGCACATGAGCTGGCCCATCTCGCGCATCGCGATCCAGCCTGGAAGAACTTTGCCGCGACGGTCAGTGCCGTTTTCTTTTTCCAACCCTTGCTGAAGCAGGCGCGCCGGCGTCTGGACGAGACCGCCGAATATCTGGCCGACGATTGGGCGGTGCGTCACTCGGGGAGCGAAGTGTCCATGGCTCGCTGTCTCGCCACGGTGGCGGGCTGGCAAACGAGGAGACTTCAAACCGTCGCCGCCTCAGGCATGGCGGGCGGAAGCTCTCCACTCTTGAAACGCGTCGAACGACTTCTCGGTGTGCGTCCGCCCGAGCCGGCTCGCGTTTGGTGTTATGCCGGAGCCGTGTTGCTCGTCCTGGGCGGATGGATTCTGGCTCCGGGCGTCACCACGCGCCCGCGTCAGGTTGATTCCGGCGACGCAACGCTGAGCCAAAATACGTTGCTGTCGGTGATTGATCTGACACCCCCGCCTGCACCGACCTCAAATTCGTCCCCGGTGGAGATCATCATTCATCAGAGGCCACCTGCGCCGGGGGCCGCACCGCGGGCGCACCTGGCGCAACGCCTTCACCGTCCTACGCCGGATGTAGCGCAACGTGCACCGCTTCCCGATCGCGATACGGCGCCGGTTGCTCGCGTGATCGTCATTCCTCACGAGACCATGCATGCCCGCCTCGAACTCATGCGTACCCTGCCGGAAATGCAGAATCTCGATCCCGAAACCGTCCGAGTGCTCATCGCCGTGCAACAACGACTCTTCGAGATGGAAATGGCCGCGCGCGGCATTCGGGTGGTCTGGATGAATGAGCCGCCGGCCCCGACTCCGCCTCCATCCACTCACTCCGGTTTTCAGATCTGATGGGGGCGCCCCCCATTTGGGGGGTGGGGCCCAATACTATCTGTTAAATTTTGAAACAAATTTTGTGCTAAGATGACTCCCCCCGAAAAACTGGGTGCTTGCAAGCGTAATTAGACCGCAAGCTGTGTGTTGAGGTCGGGTGAGGGTCATTGATGTCACTGCGAATGTGCCTGCAACTCGCTTGCGTGGACGCAATACTTAGCACGAGCTCTATCGCCTATTGTCAAACCGAAGGTGGTTTTCCGGTCGGGGTCACCCCGATAGCAACCTCCGACGCGAGCGCCGGTCAGGACTCCTCCATCGAACGTTCGGACCCCTTTCCTTACGGAAGTCTGAACCTGCGCCTCGAAACCGCGGGCGCGCAATCGGAAGTTATTCCGAGTCCGCAGTACCCGCCCGGTTATGGCAGCATGTTTATGAAAGCGTGGTTGCCGGTAACCGCCGCGGAAGTTGTGTTGCTCGGTGTGACGGCGTCCTTGCCGAAGAGCTGGACCGGCTGGTCAGCGCACTTCGTGCGAGACGGGATCAATCATCTTGAACGTGCGTACACGCGTCCCCCGGTTTGGGATTCGGATTGGTGGTTTCACAACTATGTCGGGCATCCCTACGGGGGAAGCCTTTATTACAATTCAGTACGCTCTCAAGGTGCGAGCCCCGCTCAATCATTGCTCTTCAGCGCCGTGCTCTCGACACAGTGGGAATACTTCTTCGAGGCCTTTGCGGAACGGCCCAGCATCCAGGATTTGATCGTGACCCCGGTAGCGGGATCTCTCCTGGGCGAACTGACGCATCAACTCACGCTGGAGTTGGAAAAAGGTGGCACCTCTGCCGGGGAAAAGGTCATCATTTTCGTCACCAATCCCATGCACGTCGTGTTCGACGGCTTCTGATCGCCCAATGCTTCTTTGGCCGTTGCCTGACTTCGAGCAGCAATAGCCAAGGTTCTATTTGTGGGGCGCGTAAGGGTCTGGTGTGCCCATCGGAATCAACGGGTATTTTTTGACGCTCTGCTCAAAGGCACCCACCAGCTTCAGCACCGGCCCTACCACCCAGCTATCGACAGTGGGTTTTTCGTTGTCTTCCTGTGGATTCGTGTACAGATTGAATAGCTTGGGTACCCCGAGTTTCACCGGCGCCGAAACCATCGTCTCCTGTTCGTAGAAGTGCACCTTGTAGTTGCGCCATTTCACCGCCTGCAGACGACTGTCGCACCAGATCAGAATCCCTTCCCGGGCGGAGGTGGCGGTCTTCCCTAAAAAGAAATGCGACTGATCCACGCCGTCGATGGGCCGATCACTGGGCACCCGGCCACCGGCCATGCCGGCCAAGGTCGGGAAGAGGTCGACCCCGTGCACGATTTCATTGCTGACCCGACCTGCCGGGGTCTTACCCGGCCACCGGAACAGGAAGGGAACGCGAATGCCCCCCTCCAGTGCGGTGAAGTACTGACCCCGCCAAGGCCCCGCCCAACCGTCCCAAGGTTTGATGAACTCCGGCCCGTTATCGCTGGCGAAGATGATGATGGTGTTGTCGCGGATGCCGAGGCTGTCCACCGCATCGAGCATTTGCCCCACGTTGTAATCCATCTCGGCCAGCATATCCGCCCAATCTCCATGCCCCGTCTTCCCGGCGAAGGCGGGGTTGGGCAAAGTGGGCAAGTGCGGTTGCGTGAGCGCAGCATAGATAAAAAACGGTTTCTCAGCTCGTGTTTGGCGTTCCATGAATCCGATGGAACGCCGCGTGATCTCTGCGTCGATGAGACGACGTTGTTCGATATCATAGACGTGTACCGCTCGGCTTTTTTCTCCCTTATTCCCCTGCATGATCTGTTCCGGCGGCATGATGTCCGAGGAGTACCCAACTGAACCGGGCCACAGCGCTTCGTCGGTGGTGCGGGGAATGCCGTACCACTCGTCAAAGCCCTGGTCGTTGGGAAGGCGCCCATCATGACTGCCAAGATGCCACTTGCCGTAGAGCGCCGTCCTGTATCCGCTCGAGGACAACATCTCGGCCAGGGTCACTTCCCACTGAGTGAGGCCATCGGGTACGCCTCCGAAGGGAACCGCGTAGGTACCCGAACGTATCGCATAACGGCCGGTCATGATGCTGGATCGGCTGGGAGTGCATTGGGCTTCCATGTTCATGTTCGTGAGCCGCAAGCCTTCCCCGGCCAGCTTGTCGATGCGAGGGGTCGGCGCGCCGCGGGTAGCCCCGCCGCCGTAACAACCAAGTTCTCCATAACCCAGGTTATCCACGAGGATGAAGAGGATGTTGGGTCGTTGCGATTCCGTACCGGCGGCCGGAAGTGCCGCCAGAGGAGAAAGCAATCCGGCCATGAGGACGATGCCTGTCGTGTTTAGACGGGTTTTCATCTTACCCCCGATTTCTGAAAACACGCATTTAGGCGCAACCATGTTGCGACCTATTCAGCCTGCTTCGCAAAGGACTTGGCTTGATAGGCCACCGTGAAGACGAATGTCCATCCTTGCGTGCGGTTGTGGGCCTCGAACTCGGGGACAACACGGAGATCTAGAAGGAGTTCGGGTTTGGGCAAGAACAGACTTCCCTCTGCCCCCACGCCGAATACGTGATCCTTCTTTCCCGCGAGCAATTCGTCGGCAAGGGGTCCACTGCCGGTGTCGCTGCTCACCTTGAACTGCGCATAGTAGGCCAGTCCAACGTTCATGATCTGCGGGATGGGTGTTCCCTCGACCGCCTTGTAGAACGCCTTTCCGGTTCCCCCCTCGAAGGTCAGGATGTCCCCCGCTTTGAGGTCCGTGTCCTCCTTGTGGGAATGGATCTCATACGTGGAAAGGAGAGACGTCGTCCAGGCGTGTCTTTGGTCGAGGTGCAGCGTAGCCCCGGCCTGGAAGTCGTAGGACCACATCCCTAGCCCGGAATTGTCGTCGGCTCCGGCCTCCCATTTTCCTGTGGGAAAGAACACGCCCCATCCGAGGGTGACGTCCGCATGCGGCTTCTGCCAGCCGAGTTGAAACGGTTGCAGAAAAATATCGCTGAAGGCGAACGAACCGGGGACGTCGATGGAGTTGCTTTCGATGCGCGATTTCACGAAGGTGATGGGGATGAACTGACCGCCGAGGTTGCCGCCCAAGATCTTTGCATTGGTTACCCAGACCGCGCCCGGTCCGATGAAGCTGGCCGCAATCCGCGGGTGAACGCCCACGGAATTCCCATCGTCGTCCTTGATCGTATCCGTGGTGTAGAAGTAGATCGGCAAGATCAACGTGATGCCCGGAGGCGATTGGCTGCCGTTTTGGAGTCCCGTGAACCCAGGGATGTAGTGACCCTTGAGCTGGGCATATACAGGTTCGCTGCTTGCCAAGACAAAAGCCAGGGCGAGGAAAGTCACGGCGATCGCGTAAGGGAGTCGCATTATTGACTCTCCTTGTTCACTTCTTGGCGGCGGTGGGGAAGAGCAGAGTGAGAACCATTCTGAGCTTCCATTCCGGACCCCCGTCCGGCTTCTCTGCGTACACGCCCCCACCGAGAGCCAAGCTGATCGGCTTCTGACCCAGCTTGCATACCTTACTGGCGGTCAAATTGATCGGCACCGTCCATTCGTCGCCACTCGGAGCTTCCCAATTGCCGGTCGATTCGCTGCTCAATGTCACCGTTACCGCGCCCATGGTGTGAGACAAGAACGGTTGCAAGAAGGTTTGATTGACGTTATTCCGATCCTCATCGCCGGCGTAAGACCAGAGCTGGTTCATGAGCATGCCGTACGTCCAGGGCCCGGCTTGTTTCACCAGGACGAGGGTCGGTCCTGCCGCCCACTTCCCGGTGCCCAATGTGGGATCCGAAGTCGTCGGCAACTGAAGGATCGGGCCGAGTCCCCAGATGAGTCCCTGAGCGTGGCTGGGCGAGAAGAACGTCGAAAGCAGGATGTCGCTGACCCCGAAGGTCGCTGCACCTCCCGAGGCGAGCGGGGGCTGACTCAGGATCGGAACGATCACACGGGCGATCAGGTTCCATTTATCGTTCAGGACGAAGGGCATGACCGGCTGGAAGTTGATAAGGAATCGAGTGTCGTTCTCCGGTCCCACCCCAAAGTCCCAGTTCTCCTGGAACGGAACACTGACCAAGCTCGACACTGGATTGGCCAGTTGCTTGGCCAGGTCGGAGGACTCCTCGGGGTGAGCCATGGAGGCCGAGACGGCCAGGAAAGCGATCGACAAGAGCAAAGAGTTCGTTCGCACTGAAAAACCTAGAGGCGTCTCCCGACACGCCATGACAAGAATGCGTCGTTGTTCATCCTTGGAACGATTGGCGAGGTCAGGGAAGGTTTTTGAGCGCGGAAAGAAAAAGGGAGGGAGCTTGTCCTTGGAGGTGATTTCGGAAATCCAGAGCCCGGTGAGGACTCCACAAAAGATGAACAAAAACTCCTCAGAAAAAGCTTTCAAGAATTCCATGGCTTGGGTCCTGAGGGTAACCCCTAAATCCTAGCAAAGGCCTACCGCTTTTTCGATAGCAGCTCCGGCCAGTTGAGGATGACCTCGAGCGACGAGGATTCGGTGCTTTCGTCCAGGACCGACAGCAGGAATCGATTCCCATCCGGAGTGATCGCGAGCGTATTCATATCCGCCGGCGCGCGGAAGAGGCGCCGCGGGATTCCCGGATCGAAGTCGCCGCTTCCACCAACCGGGACTGCAAAAAGATTCGAGTTCGCATCGGTGTAGTAAAGCTCGCGCCCGTTTGGATTCCAGAGACCGGATACGCCCCCGCCGTTCGAGATCTGATATTTTGCGCGAGCCTCGGGGAACGAGCCGACGTACACCTCGTTGCGCCCCGATTCGTTGGAAACATAGATCAACCAGTGCCCGTCCGGAGAAATCTGGGCGAAGTCCTCCGTGAACGGAGTTTGTAGATACGGTCGCGGAGATCCTCCTCCCTTCATGGGCACCACCCAAAGATCCTGGTTCCCGGTGGAGTCGGACCGCGATATCACCGCCAACCTTCCATCCTGCGACCATGTCGTCGGCGTTGAAAAGAGTCCGGGTCCCCGGAACACGAGCGTGTCCTCTTGACCTCCACCGACGTTCTTGAGACGCGCCTGGTAATTTGTGGATTGCATCTGCACCGAATAAAGCACCTGCGTGCCATCGGGCGACCAGACCATCGAGCTGACGAATTCGTTGTTGAAGGTGAGACGCCGAGGCACTCGTTGCTCGAGATCGAGCAACCAGAGATCGTAGCCGCGCGGCCCGTTGGTCACCACCTTCCGGCCGTCGGGTGATAGGGCTAGCGCGCCCGTCATGTCGAAGATTCCGCCGTCGCCGAGCACCCGCCCTTCACGATCCCGCCATTCCAAGCGGGATCGAATTTGCTGCGGCAACTGCGCGACCAGGGTGCCTCGGGCATCGGCGGTGACATTCGCGTACCCAATGTTCTGGGCAACGCAATCGCGAGCGATCTGGAGAGGATCACCAATCACGGACGCCTTTCCCGGATCGAAGCGCTGGGCCAGGAGTACGTTGTCTTTGTCCTTGAACAAGAGATAACCGGGATTCGCGAACACGGAAGCCGAGTAGCCGCGTCGCACCTCGCGCGGCGGAGATCCATCAAGCGAACCCATCCATGTCGTGTGGTCGCCACCATTGCGCACGCCGACGAACAGGAAATGTTTCCCGTCGGGAAGGAATTGGGGATAGCGATGCCCGAACTCCTGGCGTGACGGGTCGAGATGGGTGAGTTCAACCGGACTCCCGCCCCCATCCGGGACCCGATAGAGCCCGCCCTGGCGATTGGGGGCAAACACGATGACCCCCTGCGGACTCCAGTTTCCCCCGCGACTATCCGGAGCATCGGTCAGCACGACGGGCGATCCACCGCCTAGATCCGCTTTCATCAGCTTGCCGCGGGCAAAAAACCCGAGGCTCCGGCTATCCGGGGACCAGAATGGCAAGCGGCCATTTTCGGTTCCTGGAATGGCACGCGCTTCGAGCTCCGAAAGCTGCCTCACGCACACGTGGTATATGCCGGCGGAATCCGTGGCCACGAAGGCCAGAGACGTACCATCGGGAGATAACGCGACTTCAGCGGGTCCATCGAGACCACCCATCCGCCACTGACGCGGCGGCGGGATCGTCAACGCAGCAAGGTGGGAGGAAACGGTGCCGCTCGACCGGCCATGCAACAAGGTTCCGCCCAGAAACCCGAACAGAACGCCGACGCCGATTCCCGTCGCGATCCAAGGCAAGAGCGCCCCCAACCCGGAACGCGTTTTGACCGGGGCTTCCTTGTTCTCCGAGATCCAGGTGAGCTCACGGCGAAGATCGGCGGCGTTCTGCCAGCGTTGTTCCGGATCCTTGGCCAGACAGGTGCGGATCACGCGATCCAAGGATGCGGGGAGCACCGGCACGAGCGTGGCCAAGGGCGGCGGCTCGCGATCGAGGATGGCGGCGATCAGGCTCGCCTGGCTCTTCCCTTCGAACGCGCGCCGTCCCGAGATCGCTTCGTAGAGCACCGCGCCGAACGCGAAGAGATCCGTGCGCGCATCGGCATCCTTACCTTCCAGCTGCTCGGGAGCCATGTACTGGAACGTGCCCACGATCGCACCCTCGGCGGTGAGCGGGCGACTCATGGTGGGCGATTGCGTCAGATCGGCGGGGGCTCCGGTCAACCCGGGGCGTGCGAGACCGAAATCAAGCAGCTTGGCCCCGCCCTTGGTGAGCATGATGTTTCCGGGTTTGAGATCGCGATGCACGATGCCGCTTTTGTGCGCGCGATCCAATGCGTCCGCGATCTGGATGCCGAGGCGCAACGCCTCCGGAACCGGCAAGGGGCCGCGGGCCAGACGCTCGGCTAGGTTTTCCCCCTCCAGGAGCTCCATGACCAGGTAATCGATGCCTTCGGTATGTCCGACGTCGTGGAGCACGCAGATATTCGGATGATTGAGCGAAGAAATCGTGCGCGCTTCCCGCTCCAACCGGGCTCGCGATTCTGGCGCGGCGGACAAATGGGCGGGCAAGATCTTGATCGCCACGGAGCGATCGAGGCGGGTATCGCGAGCGCGATAAACTTCGCCCATGCCGCCCGCCCCCAACGGGGAGATGATTTCGTAGGGACCGAGCTTGGTTCCGGCGGCGAGCGTCACTTCGACTCCTTTTTTGCACGCAACATTCCGTCGAGGCGGGAGGTCCAGCGCAAGGACAGGGCAATTTCCCGTCGTTCGTTGACTCCGACGGGCGGCCGCGTGAAGAGAAAACGATCGTGGACCGGGTCGTAATCCATGTCGCGGTACGTCGGCTCGGTCGGTGAAAGCGGGGCCTCGAACAACGGCTCGGGTTGACCCACGGCGACCTCAGCCCCTCTAATTTCGAGCGGAACTCGCATCATGCGATCGCTCCCCTGCTCCACGAAAAACAACTCGCTCGAGTCGCGCCCCCAGCGCACCCCGCCTCCACCTCGGGTCGAAACTTGCCACTGGCCCCCTCCGCCATCGAACGCGCACACGTAGACCTCCTCACGTCGGGTGCGGCTGGAGAGGTAGGCCAGCCATCGCCCGTCCGGTGAAACCGTGCCGGCTTGTTCGCTGCGATTGTTCCCTGGATCCGCGCGTAGTTCGCGTGCGCCGGGATCCCCAGTGAGGTTCGCGATACGTAGGCGCCCCTGGGCAAGACCGTAGTCGCAGTAAAGAACATCTTGGCCGTCCGGCGTGATAGAGGTGACCAGCATGGGCCACTGCTTGCGGTCGAGTACGTGTTCCCCGCCCGCGCCATCGAGCCGCCGCAAGACGATGGACGTTGCCCCCGCCGAGTCTCCCTTCGCAAAAACCATGCTCTGGCCGTCCCGAAGCCACAAGCCTGGATTCGTGGAGTTCCCGTAGGTGAGTCGGTTGAGGGCTCCGGTAGTGAGGTTGCCGACCCACAGGTCCGAGGAACCGCCTCCCGGTCCTGCACAGAGGAGCACCCGGTTTCCGTCGGGAGAAAGACGCAGGTTGAAGTAGGGTCCGGATGGGATTGGGGTTGGCGTCCAACGTCCCTGGCGATCCAGCCATCCGATTTCGCGCTCCCGGCCTCCGGCTTCGGCGCGCATCCAGGCCAACGTGCCATCGTTCGAGATCTCGAAAAACCCGGCACCACTCGATGTTTCGCCGTCCACACCATCGAGAACGGGCAACGGTTCTAGTCCGGGACGTGGATTGCTCGGATCGATGCGCATGGCGTAAAGGGCGCCGGCACGATCAAAAACCAAAAAGTGGGGAGGTGCCCAGATGGCGCGGCGCGCTCCGTTGACCAGGTTGCGGCGCTCGCCCGTCTTCACGTTAACGGCATCGATGGGCGAGTCGTCGTATCCCCCGGGGCTGCTCGTGCGTCCAACCGTGAACACGACCCAGGGCCCGCCGTCGAGGGCGCACGGAAACCGGTGTGTACGTTCATGCCGAAGCGTATCGAGCGAAGTCACGGCAACCGGCACGCCTCCCGTGGCGGAGATGCGAAAGAGAGGCACCGTTACCTCGGACGAAAAGACGATCGTGCCGTCCTTGAGCCACGTTCCTCCCCGGTCCGACCCCGCTTGGGCGAGCACAACCGGTGTCCCGCCGTGTACGGACACCTTGGACAGCGCTTGGCTGTTGAAGAACCCGATCCATTCCCCGTCGGGGGAGAAAAACATGTTGCGCACGGACTCGGTGCCCTGAATAACGACGTCCTCGCGTCGATCAAGTCGCCGAAGATGTAGCAGCGTTCCCGATCTACCCACAATTGCGCAAGCAATCGCATCCCCCACTGGAGAGATGGCGAAGAGATGGTAACCACGATCTCCGCCGAACCGCTGTCCGGGTGGCAACATCATGCTGACCTCGGAGACGGCGAGTGTGGTCTGTGGTCTACGATAAGAGAGCGAATACCCCGCGACGCCCAGAATCGCACCCAGGAGAAGAGCCACCGCGATGAATACTCCGGGGCGAACCAAAGAACGTGACTGAGGAGCGGTTGTCGTCGTCGCGCGTACGTCGTCCATCTTGCCGCTCAGCACGATACGGGCTTCGCCGATCGCTTGGAGGCGCGCGCGAGGATCTTTGGTGAGACAACGCTCAATCAAGGAACGCCATCGCGGCGAAATCCCTGACGGCAACGCCGCCCAATCGGGCTCATCGCGCATCACCGCGGCGAGCGAATCCGAGACGGTTTCTCCCCCGAATGCCCGCTTTCCGGACAGCATTTCGAACAGCACCGCCCCGAACGCCCATATATCGGCGCGCCGGTCGGCATCGCGTCCGCGCGCCTGCTCGGGTGACATGTAGGCGGCCGTACCCAGGATGACGCCGGCTACGGTCATGCGATTGGTGATCGTGGGCGATTGCGAGAGAGTGCCACTCTGCTCACTGACGTCGGCCTGAAGTGCTCTGGCCAGACCGAAGTCCAGCACTTTCACCTCGCCATCGGGACGGATCTTGATGTTCGCCGGCTTGAGATCGCGGTGGACGATGCCGCGGTCATGCGCGTACTCGAGCGCTTCGGCGAGCTTGCGAGCGATCTCGAGTGCTTCTCCCTCGGGAATCGGGCCGCTCTGGAGCCGCTCGGCAAGCGTGTTCCCTTCCACCAACTCCATCACCAACGCGGTCCGGTCTTCCGCTTCGTCGACCCCGTAAATGGCGGCGATGCCGGCATGACTCATGGCGGCGAGCAACCGTGCTTCGCGCTCGAATCGCGCCAGGCGTTCCGGATCGCGAACGAAGGCAGCCGGCAACACTTTGATCGCCACGTCGCGGCCCAATCGTGGATCGCGCGCGCGATACACCTCGCCCATGCCGCCTTCACCCAGGAGAGCGATGACTTCGTAGGCACCGAGCTTGGTGCCGGGAGCCAGCGTCATTTGGCTCCCCGCGCTCGGGCACGGGCATAGATGGCCTCGAAGCGGGGGTGGCCACGTAGGGCGTTGAGCGACGGATCCAAGTGGATTTCGACGAGCCAGTGCACGGGCTCTTCGATCGCCGCCTCCAGATCGGTGAGGGCAGCCTCGATGTCACCGAGGGCCACGCGAACCTGAGCCGGGTAGTAGCGTCCGACATAGCGATACGCCGCCAGTCCCTCCATCTCGGATAGGACCGCCCGCGCTTCATTCGATCGACCCGCTAACGCGTGGGCCATTCCGAGCGCGCCCAAGACCATCGGCGTGCGGCCAAGCGTCTCCAAGCAGCGTGCCATCGCGGTCATGGCCTCAGCATCGCGGCCGAGTCTCGAGCAGGTGAGCACCATCCAGTAATACACCGGCCCAAAGTTCGGAATGAGGTCGACGGCCATCTTGAGGGCCCGATAGGCATCCTCGAATCGACCCTGCCAGTAGGGATGCCAGCCTACGAACGCGATCGCAACGTTGGAATGGGGATCAAGAATGCGGGCAGTTTGCGCTTCGGCTTCCGCTTCGTCGAAACGGTCGGTGACCAGGAGGAGATTGGTGAACCAAAGATGGGCCTGAGAGTAGCGGGGGTGCAGGTCAATGGCTCGTCGAAAGAGCCGTTCGGCTTCCTCGAGGTTCCAGTCGAACCACAAGGTCGGATAGGCAAGCGATGTGTACGCCTCGCCGCTCTGCGGATTGAGCTCGAGCGCTCGTGCTGCGGCAGCCTTGGCTTGGGGAAACGCCTCCCGGGGCCCGAGCACGGTCATGAACCCCATCAGGTTGTACGCGTCGGCCACGCCCACGTGAGCCAGCTCGAGGGTGGGGTCGAGTCGGATAGCTTCGTTCAGGGATTCGAGTCCAACCCGGAGCGTTTGCTCGGTGCGCTGCTCGATGAAGTAGCGGCCCTTGAGATAGGCCTCGTACGCCTCCGGGTTCACGGTGCGGTTGTCGCGAAGCCGCGTTTGTTCCTGCGGCGTCACCGTCACCTGAATTTCCTCCACGATGGCCGCCGCCACCTCTCCCTGCAGAGCCAGCACTTCCTTCATGTCTCGCTCGTAGGAACGCGCCCACAAGTGGCGTTCGGTTGCGGCATCAATCAGCTGCGCGGTGATGCGTACACGGTCGCCGGCCCGGCGCACTGAGCCTTCCACGACCGCGTCCACGTTGAGCTCGCGCGCGATTTCGGGAACACTACGGTGCTGGCCCTTGTAGCGCATCACTGAATGTCGCGACATGATGCGGAGTGCGCGGACCTGAGCCAGACAGGAAATCAGCTCTTCGGTCATGCCGTCGGAAAAGAACTCCTGGGACGGATCCCCGGAGAGATTCTCGAGCGGGAGTACGGCAATTGAGGTAACACGGGACGCGCTTGTCGCCGCCGGAACGGACGAACTCGTCGAATCATCGCTCAAAGCGAGCCGCCGCAGTTCCCCTGCCATCTCCCCCGCCGTCTGATAACGCCGATCGCTTTGACGCGCGATCGCGCGCAGGATCACCGCCTCGGTCCGCCCGGAGAGCGACGGTTCGTGAGTGCGTGGAGACGCGATGTGTCCGTGCAGAATTTCGTTGGCGAGCGCAGTCGTTATGGCGCCGTGAAACGGACGCTCTGTGGTCACCATTTCGTAGAGCACGACCCCCAGCGCGTAGAGATCGGTGCGAACATCGATGTTCTCTCCCAGAAGTTGTTCGGGAGCCATGTACGCGAGGGTCCCGCTCGCCTTCCCTACTTGGGTAAGCTCCATGGCCAAGGTTTCGTCAGTCAACGGATGCGAGAATTTGGCCAGTCCAAAGTCGAGGACTTTCACCCGCCCTTGCGGGGTGATCATGATGTTGCCCGGCTTGAGATCGCGATGAAGCACGCCCCGATCGTGCGCTTCGACGAGCGCATCCGCGATCTGGGCGCACAGCTCGGTGGCTTCGCGCTCGGGAATGCGACCCCGGGCAAGGCGAGCGTTCAGTGTTTCGCCGGGAACGAACTCGAGCACCAGGTAATCGATCCCGTTCTCCTCGCCCAGATCGAGCACCATTTCGATGTTGGGATGGTTGAGGCGGGACAGCGCGAGCGCTTCGCGGCGGAATCGTTCGCGGGCGGTGCGATCCTCGTGCGCCGAGGGGGGCAAGACCTTGATCGCGACCTCGCGCCCCAGACGCGTGTCTCGGGCGCGGTACACCTCGCCCATTCCCCCCGCTCCCAGGGGTGCAATGAGTTCATAAGGGCCGAGGCGGGTTCCCGGATCGAGCGGCATGGCCGGGAGATGCTAATTCATTCGGTCGGAAGGTCCAACATTCCGTACAAGATGCCGCCGGCTGGCCGGGAAACGTCTCCCATCGGCCAGCCGGCGGATTTCGAAGCTTTTCAGAATCTCGAGGAAGTCCTCGAGGGATCGGGTCGAGTGCCCGACGGTGTAGATCGAAGTCCGGCTAGGATCCGGAACGGACGTACGCGATCTCCATCGTCTTGACTTCTTTCCCGCCGTCCAGGTTGTACCAGGTGAAGGTGTGGTTGTTCGCATCCACGATCTTGGTGATCGTCTTCACCTTCGTCACCTTACCGGTCATGGGATCAGCATAGGTCCAGTTCATGGTGATCGTGCTGGGGTCGGTCTCCTTGCCGGTGCCCATCATGATCCCCGTTCCCATGTTATCGATCCAGGTCGATTCGTATTGCTTGGTGATGTTATTGAATCCCGTGTACCCACTGCCGTTGAAGGTCATCCCCATCATGCTTCCAGTCGCCGTATCCTGGAGGTAGCGACCATCCATGACCATGGCCGAGGTACACGTTCCGGTGGAACTCATGGGATTCTTCGGATCCTCGAACGAGGTCATGGTGAAATTCCATGTCCCCGCCAGCCCGGCCAGCTTCTGGTGTGCCGGCCCCGGCTGAATCTTCTCCATGTACGCTTTCATCATCGCCTGCTGATCGGGCTTGTCTTCCGCGTGCACATACAGTGGACACAGAAGCGCCGCCAGCACCAAGAGACAGATACAACGTTTCATTTTGACAGGTCTCCTTTCGTTAGCTATTCCCCCGGGCCTCATCCATGCGCTGCACCCAGGGATCTTCCCAGTTAATCTCCACGACCGAGTAGGGATAGGGATCCCCCTCCACCTTTTCGATCCGGATCGCATTGCGCGCCTGCAGGTCTTCGACCAGGCGCTTACGTCCTCGATTGTCCAGATACGGGAACCGCTCGTTCAGCAAGCGAAGGAAAGGGGTAAGCCACACCGTGCGTCCCCCGAACTGGTAGTAGGCGGTGAGTAGCTCCGACATGCAAAGCTCTAGATGCTGCTCATCGGACGGCGTGTCCCCCACGTCCACGCGCGGCGCGGGAACGCCCTCCTCCGTCTCCGGGGTCTCCGTGCTGTACGCAGTCCCGCGACCATTATTTGCCTCGACCGGCTCCCCCAGCTCTCGCAAGAGCGACTCCACGGGAATGAAGTTCTCCTCGCCGACGATCTGGCGCAGGTCACCGCTCGTAGCACGCTCGAATCCAACCAGGATCACGCGCTTCATGTGTTCGCGCAGGCGGCGCACGACAGGAAGGTAATCGCGGTCCCCGCCCACGATGACGAACATCTCGAGCTCGGCCCGGCTGTAGAGCATTTCCATCGCGTCCACGGCGAGGAGAATCTTGGCCGCGCTGTCCTGCTTGGCCCCGAGCGTGAACCGCGGCTCAAAGGCCAGGAGCTGAAGTTGGCTTTGCGCGTCCCCGCCAATTCTGTCGAAGTCGCCGTACGACCGGCCGATGCTCATCACGCAGTGGTAATGATCCCGCACCCGATCGCGCAGGTAGGACAGGATCTCCACCGCGTCGTCCAGGGCCTCCATATCGGGCCCTTGCTCCTCGCTTTTGCCCGGCTCCTGGGCGAGGTTGTAGTACATGTTCTCGAAATCGACGAGCACGGCCCCGTAACGAGTGCGTTTGTGCCGCACGAGACGGGACCGTCGTATGGCGCGTTCGGAGGAGGAGTCACGCAACATTGAAAATCTCCTGTTTGAGCGTCTGGCAGATCTCTGGCATCCGTTCGGGAAGGGTCACGCCGGATATTCGACGAGAATGTTTTCGGCCACCTCCTGGGGAGACCGGTCGCTGGTTTCGATCACCAGGTCGGCATCCGCATAGAGGCGAGCCCGCGCGGACCACAGCCGCTCGAGCTCTCGCATGGCATCCGGTCGATCATTCATCGGCCGCTGGTCCCCCTGGGCCAGCACCCGGGTCCAGTGCTCGGCCGGAGTGGCTTTGAGCCACACCGTAAAGGTGCTCCGCCGGAGCAGCGCAAATGTCTCCGGTTCCGTCACGATGCCGCCGCCGGTGGCGAGCACGGCTTTGGTGCGTTTCGCCAGGACGCGCGACAGCATTTCGCGCTCGAGGTGACGGTAGTAGGGCTCGCCTTGCAGCTCGAAGATTTGCCCTAATGAGAGCCCGGCCTCGGACTCGACCAATTCATCCAATTCGAGCAGAGGCAGACCGAGTCGTTCGGAGAGAATGCTCCCCACCGTACTTTTCCCGGCTCCTCGCATCCCAAGGAGCGCGGGAGGCCGCTCGATCCAACCTTCGGCCCGACGGATCAATTCCGCCGTGTCGGTGCTCAGTGCCTGAGCGATCCGACGCAAGCGAAGATACGCAATGTTACCGTCGCCCCCTTCCAACTGAGCGAGAAAACGTAGGCTAATTCGGGCTCTAATTGCAAGCTCGGAACGAGTGAGTCCCTGACTTTCCCGTAGGGATCTTACCGATGCGCCCAATTGGGCCAGGGCCGTTCGTTCCTCGAGGGGGGAGGCGTCTTCCCTTATGGGAGCCATGATTTGTGCATTATAGTGCCGATGGCCGTTGACATCAAGGGCATTATTGTGCATGATGCCGCCAGGCTGCCTCTTTATGTGACCCCGTAATTCGTCCCTTTGGACCCTCGTTTTGATCCTGGCATCGGAGGACTCTTCATGACCAAGACGCTCGCCCCCACGACCGAACCGGTCGGGTTTGTCACCCATCCCGATCGCTACCGGCACTGGCGGCTCGAAACGAAGGGGGAGATCGCCACGCTCTGGATGGACGTGCGGGACGACAAACCGCTTCGGGAGGGGTACGCCCTCAAGCTCAACTCCTATGACCTGGGGGTGGATATCGAGCTGGCGGACGCGGTCGAACGGCTCCGGTTTGAACATCCGAGCGTGAAGGTGGTGGTGATCCGGAGCGCCAAGGAACGTGTGTTCTCGGCGGGGGCCAACATTCACATGTTGGGTCTCTCCCCGCACGGCTTCAAGATCAACTTTTGCAAGTTCACCAACGAAACGCGGCTCGGGATCGAAGACGCCTCACGCTCGAGCGGATTGAAATTTCTGGCCGCGCTGAACGGCGTCACGGCGGGAGGCGGGTACGAGCTGGCCCTGGCCTGTGACGATCTGGTGCTGGTCGATGATGGCTCGAGCGCGGTGAGTCTCCCCGAAGTGTCGCTCTTGGGTGTGCTTCCCGGAACGGGCGGTCTCACCCGGGTGGTGGACAAGCGCGGCGTGCGTCGCGACCACGCAGATATTTTTTGCACCCTGCAGGAAGGCGTGAAGGGCCAGCGGGCGGTGGATTGGAAGCTCGTGGACGCAACGGCGCCACGGAGCAAATTCGAAGAGGTGATAGGGGAACGTGCTCGCGCGCTCGCCTCGCGGGCGGCGCCGCGTTCGGGGCCGGGCGTGGTGCTCAAGGACTTGGATATCGAATCCACCCAGAACGCGCGTCGCTACAAGTATGTGACGCTGGAGATGGATCGCGATCGCCGGACGGCGACCTTGACCGTGGGGGGGCCTCTGGCCGGCGAACCCGAGACGGCGGAGGCATTGCGCCAGCGGGGGAGCGATGCGTGGTCCTTGCGAGCGTTCCGTGAGCTGGATGACGCACTGCTCTACTTGCGGTTCAACGAAGACATGCTGGGGGTGGTTATTGTCAAAACGGCCGGAGATTCGGAACGGGTTCTGACCGCGGACCGCCTGCTCGATAAGCTGCGGTCCGACTGGTTCGCGCACGAGATCCTGCTCTACCAGGCGCGGGTGCTTCGCCGGTTCGATCTCACCGCGCGGAGCTTTTTTGCCCTGATCGAACCAGGATCGTGTTTTGCCGGTTCATTGTTCGAGCTGGCGCTGGCGTCCGACCGAAGCTACGTCCTCGATGATCCGTCCATTCATATGGCGCTGGGCCCGTTGAATGCCGAGGACTTTCCCATGTCGCACGAATTGTCGCGGCTCGAAGCGCATTTCTCGGGAGACGAGTCGCGGGTGGAGGCGGCGCTCTATCAAGGCTCGTTCAATCCCGCCGAAGCGGACGCGGCCGGTCTCGTCACCGCGCGGTTGGATGAGATCGATTACGAGGATGAGGTGCGGGTGGCGATCGAGGAGCGGGCCTCGTTATCTCCGGATGCGTTGACCGGCATGGAGGCCTCGCTGCGATTCCCCGGCCTCGAGACCGCAGACGCCAAAATCTTCGGCCGGCTTTCCGCCTGGCAAAACTGGATCTTCTTTCGCCCGAACGCGGTGGGGGAGCACGGAGCGCTCAAGGTTTACGGCAAACCCGAGAGAGCCGCGTTCGACTGGAAGCGGACGTAAAAAGGGGACTTCGATTGAATCTCTACGACACGATTCCCAACAACGTTAACCTGTCCGAGGATGAGCGCCTGAAGCGCGCGCTGGAAAAATGGCTGCCGGACTTCCGCTCCTGGTGGATGGAGATGGGGCCGGAGGGTTTTCAGGCGGATGACATCTATCTGCGCACGGCGATCAGCGTGGATCCCAAAGGCTGGGCGCATTTCGATTACGTGAAGATGCCCGAGTACCGGTGGGGGATTTTCCTGGCCGAGCCGGTGGCTGACCGCAAGATCGGATTCGGGGATCATATGGGGCAGCCGGTGTGGCCGGAGATCCCGGGCGAATATCGCGGCATGCTGCGGCGGCTCGTAGTCACGCAAGGCGATACGGAGCCGGCCAGCGTGGAGCAGCAGCGCATGCTCGGCAAAACGTGTCCTTCTCTCTACGATTTGCGCAACTTGTTCCAGGTCAACGTGGAGGAAGGGCGTCACTTGTGGGCAATGGTGTATTTGCTCCACGGATTTTTCGGCCGCGATGGGCGCGAGGAAGCGGAAGCGCTGTTGCAGCGCCGTTCGGGAAATCCGGACAAGCCGCGCATCTTAGGGGCGTTCAACGAGCCGATCCAGAACTGGCTCGACTTCTACATGTTCACCATGTTCACCGATCGCGACGGGAAGTATCAGCTCCTCGCCTTGGCGGAAAGCGGATTCGATCCGCTCTCGCGTACCACGCGGTTCATGCTTACCGAGGAAGCGCACCACATGTTCGTGGGCGAGACCGGGGTGGGGCGCGTAGTCGAGCGGACCGCCCAGCTCATGCGCGAGAACGGCGGGGATGTGCGCAAGCAGGGGGGCGTGGATCTGGAAACGCTCCAGAAGTATTTGAACTTCTGGTTCTCGGTGTCGCTGGACCTTTTTGGCGGGGAGAAGTCATCGAATGCGGCCGACTATTTTGCGGCGGGTTTGAAGGGACGTCATCGTGAGGAGGATTTCGAGGACCACCGGGCTCTCGAAGGCACATATCCGATGGACCTGATCGAGAACGGGAAGCTCGTGACCGAACAGGTGCCGCTCCGGAACGCCATGAACGAGATTCTGCGGGATTCGTACGTCGAGGATTGCGATCGCGGTGTGCAACGCTGGAACAAGACCCTGGAGAAATATGAAATCGGGGCACGCCTGTCCCTGCCGCATCGACGGTTCAGTCGCGCCATTGGCGCCTATGCGGGGGTGCGGTTCGATCCCCAAGGGCGCATGATCTCCGAAGAGGATTGGAATCGCCATCGCGACGAGTGGCTCCCTTCTTCCGTGGATCGCGAGTACGTGCAGTCCTTGATGCATCCGGTGACCGAGCTCGGCAAAATCGCCAACTGGGTGGCGCCGCCGCCTCGAGGCGTGAACGGACAGGCCTTCGAGTTCGAATACGTGCGGCAGGGTTGAGGGGGCTTTCATGGATCCCAAAGCGCTCATCGAAGCTGCGCAGTCGGCGCGGGCCCACGCCTATGCGCCCTATTCCACGTATCAGGTTGGCGCGGCGGTCTTGGGGGGGAGCGGGCGCATCTACTCGGGATGCAACGTCGAAAATACGAGCTACGGGCTAACGGTTTGCGCGGAACGCGTGGCGATATGGAAAGCGATTTCCGAAGGCGAGCGAGAAATCGTCGCCCTTCTGGTGGCCACCGAAAACGGCGCCACGCCCTGTGGTGCCTGCCGCCAGGTGCTGTTTGAGTTCGGACCGACCGCACGCGTTCTCTTGTCCGGGGCCGACGGCACACAGAAGGAACTGACCCTGGATGATCTACTCCCTGACGCGTTCACGCTCAGGAAGTGACCTCGTCTTTGAGATGGCGCGTTCTGATGATGAGCGCGCTCTTGGCTCTGGCGTCAGCCCCCGCATTTGCTGAGCCCAGAAATCACGTTGCCCCCGACGACCACATGCCGGAACGCGTGCGCGAGGCCGTCCGTCACGCATGGCAGGGTTATAAGCAACACGCCTGGGGTCACGACGATCTGAATCCGCTGAGCCGCACCCCTCACGATTGGTACGCGGGGCAGTCCCTTCTCATGACCCCCGTCGACTCCTATGACACGCTGGTTTTGTTGGGCCTGACTGCGGAAGCCGCCGAAGCAAAGCAACTGATCCTGGATCGTCTTTCATTCGATCGAGACGTCTCGGCCCAAGTGTTCGAGGTGACGATCCGGCTTTTGGGCGGCCTCTTGAGCGCGTATCAGCTGGACCAGGATCCGCGTTGGCTCACTCTGGCCACGGATTTGGGAACGCGGCTCTTACCCGCTTTCAACTCTCCCACCGGCATGCCGTATCGCTTTGTGAACCTGCGTACCGGTGCGGTGAAGGACTCGGTGAGCAATCCGGCCGAGATCGGCACGCTCCTCCTGGAATTCGGGACCTTGGCCAAGCTCACCCAACGTCCCGAGTTTTACGACACCGCGAAGCGCGCGGTAACGGAGCTGTACAAACGCCGCTCTCCATTGGGGCTGGTGGGCAGCGCGATCAATGTGCGATCGGGAGCGTGGGTGGACAGCACGAGCCATGTAGGGGCCGGTATCGATTCCTATTACGAATATCTCTTCAAGTCGGCGCGGCTCTTTCAGGATCTGGATCTGGGACTCATGTGGAGGGAAAGTACAGGGCCAATGAACCGGCACCTGGCGGATGAACGGTTCGAGGGACTTTGGTATGGACAAGTCAACATGTTCACCGGCGAACGCGTGGGGACCCAATTCGGGGCGCTAGAGGCGTTTCTGCCGGCGGTGTTGGCGTTGAGTGGGGATACGAAGCGAGCCGGCCGGCTCATGGACTCCGTGGCGCGCATGTGGACCACCTTCGGCATCGAACCCGAAGTGCTCGACTATTCGGACATGCGCATGGATTACCCCGGGTACGAGCTCCGTCCCGAGTCGATGGAATCCGCTTATTACCTGTATCGACTTACCGGAGACAAGCGATACCAACAAATGGGCCGGGAGATGTTCGAGGCGATAGAGAAGTGGACGAAATACGAGACCGGTTATGCGGCGCTGAAGAGTGTGCGGACAAAAGAGAAACGGGACCGCATGCATTCCTTCTTGATTGCCGAGACGTTCAAGTACGCCTACTTGCTCTTTGCTCCGTCGGAAACGATCAACCTGACGAATGTTGTCTTCAACACCGAGGCGCACCCGCTCCGCAAGACCTGGTGACCGGTCTGAATCAATAGATCAAATTGTCGTCGATGCACCCGTAGGGACTCTCGTGTCGATTCTCGAAGTCCTTTCGCACGAGCTTGCCTTCTTCGGTCTCCAAGAGTCCTGCTTCCTCGAGCACCTTGTGTGCATCGCCGGGAACAGCCGAGCCGTTCTTGGTCAGCCAATAGAGTGCCCCCGGCATCCTAATCAAAGCTGATTTGAAGTTGCCTTCGGCCAGTTCATCCAGAGCGGCGGGCAAGGACTTGGGAGCCACGCGAATACGGGGCGGATCGGGAAGCTCGGCCCGGCGGTGGATCCGCACGTTCGCCCAATCAAGTGTGGCCAGGGCCATGGAGACGCAGGACCTGAGGATGAGGTGGTAGCTGACGTTCCCCTCGAGAATCTCCTTGATGGGATTCTGAGGCAGCTCTTCGTCCTCCTCTGCCTCGGCCTTCTCGTCCGCATCCTCCATTTCTTCCATTTCGGTCTCGGTGAGCGCGTCCGCGGTGCGAGATCCATCCACACGGATGTCGAGGAGCTGCTCGATCGTCTGCCGAGCCAACGCATCACCAAGCAGGAGAGCAATGTAAAAGAGTTCATCCAGAGCGTTGGGGACGTCGGGGGTCTTGATGCGATACGTTATCCAGGGTCGGTTGAGGATCGAGTCGGTGAGACACCGGACCGATCCGCTGAAGCAACGCGCCGTGAGCGTATATGTTTTGGGATCGAGGCCGGCCACAGGATTGAAGTGCGCCATGGGTGGGCGCCAGGCTTCCCAGCTCAAAACCAGGTCTTTGATCTTGGCATGCTGGGCGACCGCTTCTCCGTGGTGATCGAGAATGAGCGGCCGCGCGTCGTCCTTGAACGTGAACCGGAGCATCGCGTGCCCCATCTTGGTCTTGAATCGCCCCAGCTTCGACACGACCATGACGAACTCTGCGGATTCAATACCGGCGGCGGGAACGCGCAAAGTGGCCAGTACGGTCGTGCCTTCGATTGGATTCGACGATACGTTCACGTTGTGAACGAGGTAGAAGTCGTCCTTGCCAAAGCCGATCGATGAGCCATCCCAGTCGACGATCCAAGGCGCCATGGCCATGGACAGTCCTCCTGGAAACGCGTCCTCGGCGGTATTCACGCGGACGAGCGGGGTCTCAGCCCGGCGAAATTGGAACAAATGGGAGGGTGGATCCTCGCCCCGGCCATTTTTTCGACCCGGTCTCGCGACAACATCAACCGCTAGTGGCGATGAAGGCTTAGTCATGTGATCCCATCCTTGTGCATTTTTCAGAGTTACCGGATGTCCCGATTGCTGGATCGGGAATATTCTGATGCTCTCGGCGAGAGAGCTTCCGACCCAAACGTGCCGGAGATACTAAGTGACTGTATACGAGATTCCCGTTCGAACTTTGGCCGGGGAGCCGACCACGTTGGAAGCCTATCGAGGCCAGGTGTTGCTGATCGTGAACGTGGCGAGCCGGTGTGGGTTCACGCCGCAGTACGAGGGATTAGAGGCCCTGTATCGCCACCACCGCGAACGGGGGTTTTCCGTGCTCGGCTTTCCTTGCGATCAGTTTGCCCATCAAGAGCCTGGGAATGCGGCGGAGATCCGCGACTTTTGCACCCTTACGTATGACGTCACATTTCCATTGTTCGCCAAAATTGAGGTGAACGGACGCAACACGCATCCCCTCTATAATTTCCTGAAACGAGCTAAACCAGGAATATTGGGAACG